>SXGT01472831.1_pt1 | contig 10056 bp, 16 predicted proteins | sample 3176221 | NCBI WGS metagenome assembly SXGT01 (sample SAMN11356862, study PRJNA531348) | freshwater metagenome | isolation source: freshwater sample F1-120 | place: China: Fuxian Lake, Yuxi | collected 2017-12-25
ATCATCGAAGATATCATAGAGGCGTGTCATAACGGGATAGTATCATGGGAAAGACCATCTGTGGTGCAACCTATTTTATTGCAAGGAAAAGACGACTACATAAAGACAAAAGAGAGATTTGACATAATCAAGGAATACTTTGCAAATTACTTCCTGCATATGTCGGATGTCACCTTCGACATGGCCGACAATCGCATGGAAGTGCATGAGCAGAAGGTCGAGCCGTGGCGAGTGACACTGGTGGATACCGGCGAAGACACGATGACCGGCGGGCGTTTAAAACGGGTGAAAAACTATCTCAAGGACGAAGAGGCATTCTGCTTTACCTACGGCGACGGGGTGGCCGATGTGGATATTGCCGCGTCAATTGCCTTTCATAAGGCGCACGGCAAGCTGGCAACAGTGACGGCAGTGTTGCCGCCTGGGCGTTTCGGTTCGTTGGTGCGCGAAGGCGATGCGGTGCGTGGTTTTGTCGAGAAGCCCCGCGGTGATGGTGGATGGATCAACGGCGGATTTTTCGTGCTGTCACCCAAGGTCATTGATACCATTGCCAACGATGACATCAGTTGGGAGCTGGAGCCGATGGCTCAGCTGGCCACAGCCGATCAGCTGCGCGTCTTCGAGCACACAGGTTTTTGGCAGCCGATGGATACGCTGCGCGAGAAAAATCTCCTTGAAGAGCTGTGGGCCTCCGGTAAAGCGCCGTGGAAGCAGTGGTAAGCCAGGGAAGCCGTCCCGCCAGCAGGGAGGCCGTCAGTCCGGAAGCGGCCCGAAGCGGCTGCGCCGACTCCTGGTGTAGCGAGTGTGTGTTTTATATCCTCTTGAAAAAAGCAGGAAGGCTAGTTGGCTAGTTGCGTAGGATTGAAAACGAGTGGGTGATGAGTTATACTTAAATTAAACATTATTCTTTAGGCGGTACGACATCATGCATACAACCAGTTTGCGCAAGGTTGGTGGTTCGGTTATGTTGGTCGTTCCACCCGCTTTTCTCGATCAACTGAATCTACATGCCGGCGTGACGGTTGGTCTTGCGGTCGATCACGGTTGTCTGGTCGTCAATCCGAATCCACGGCCACGCTATACACTCGATGAGTTGCTCGCTCAATGCGATGCCAACGCCGAACTCTTGGCCGAGGATAGGGCTTGGCTCGATGCCCCTGCGGTCGGTGGCGAGCTGCTGTGATGGAACGTGGCGAAATCTATCTTGTTTCACTTGACCCGACCTCGGGTCATGAGCAACAGGGGACACGCCCGGTGCTGGTGGTGTCGCCTGCGACGTTCAACCGCCTGACACAAACCCCCATCGTGCTACCCATCACCAGCAGCGGCAATTTTGCGCGCACGGCTGGCTTTGCTGTTTCGCTGATGGGTTCTGGCACACAAACGACGGGTGTTGTGCGCTGCGACCAGCCGCGCGCTTTGGATATTGGTTCTCGTCGCGGCCGCAAACTTGAAATTGTGCCGCAGTCGGTGCTTGACGAGGTCCTCGCTAAAGTTGCCCCAATCTTCGCGTGACCAAAACTCGATAGAAACAATCACCGCATGGCGCATCACCACGACACCGGCTACAAATTCCTCTTCTCACACGCCGACCTGGTATAGGATGTAGGCGGTGTTGCCGATCGTACTTTACAATGGCGGCACAGCCTGGAAGTCTTCGACCTGCGAACGCCTGATTGCCAAACGCTTCGGCCTGAACACGGACAACACGCGCACTCGCCTTAAAACCGCGACGTTAGAACAGATGGAAACCTGGGCAGAGCGCATTCTTGACGCCACGACGCTGGCGGAAATCTTTGGCGACCATTGATTGACGTCGTCGTGAAACCAACCAAAAGTAGGAGCGACGAATTTTTATGATAAGTAATTCCTTGGCTGGTAATGCGCTGTTACCCTGTCCCACCAACGCCGACTTTTGGCGCGGCAAGCGTGTCTTGGTGACCGGCCACACCGGTTTCAAGGGCGGCTGGCTGGTCTTGTGGTTGAAACAGTTGGGTGCAGCGGTGACCGGCCTGGCCTTGCCGCCGCATACGCAGCCAAGTTTGTTCGAACTGGCCAAGGTGTCCGCGGATATCGATAGCCATTTCTGTGATATCCGCGAGCTTGATCAAGTTAGCCAGATCATCCGCGCGTGCCGTCCCGAAGTCGTGCTGCATCTTGCCGCCCAACCACTGGTGCGCGCCAGTTATCGCGAGCCGGTGGCAATCTATGCCAGCAATGTCATGGGGACGACACATGTACTCGATGCCTTGCGCGATCTTGATTCAGTGCGCGTCGCGGTAATGGTGACGACCGACAAGGTCTATCGCAATCTTGAACACCCATATCCGTACCCTTATCGCGAAGACGATGCCTTGGGCGGACATGATCCGTACAGCGCCAGCAAGGCGGCCAGCGAAATCGTCATTGCCAGCTATCGCGATGCCTTTTTTAAGGAGCAAGGCGTGGCAGTGGCTTCCGCCCGCGCCGGCAATGTGATCGGTGGTGGCGACTGGTCGGAAGATCGATTGGTTCCGGATGCGGTACGGGCCTGGCAAACAGGGCAGACGCTGGAAATCCGCCGCCCGCAGGCGGTCCGCCCGTGGCAGCACGTGCTGGAGCCGCTGGCCGGTTACCTTACTCTGGCGGAGAAGCTTTGGCGGCAGCCTGAGTTGGCGGGTGCGTACAATTTTGGCCCGCATACCCATGAAGCGGTGACGGTAAAGGAGATTGTCGAGCTGGCGCGCGCCGCCTATAGTCAAGGCGAAGTCCGTTACGGCGACGGCAGCGAAGGCCCGCATGAGGCCGGCTGGCTGGCGCTGGAAACAGCCAGGGCGCGGGTGGCATTGGGCGTGACGCCGAGATGGCCTTTGGCGGAAGCCGTGTCGCGTACCATGAACTGGTATCGGGCGCAGCAGGAGGGAGCGGACGCTCACGACCTGTGTCTTGCCGAGATTGCCGCCTACGAATCAAGCGTGACACAAGGATGAACAGCTTTACGGTGACCGAGTTGCCGTTGGCAGGTCTGAAACGCATCGAGCGCAAGCGCTTGGGCGACCCACGCGGTTTTTTTGCCCGCCTGTTTTGCGCTCAGGAACTGGCGGCAGCAGGCTGGATTAAGCCAATTGCTCAGATCAACCACAGCTATACGGCCAAACATGGCACGGTGCGGGGCATGCATTTTCAGCCGCCGCCCCATGCGGAAATGAAGCTGGTGTCCTGCATTCGTGGCGAGGTCTGGGATGTGGCGGTGGATTTACGGGCTGGGTCGCCGACTTTTTTGCAGTGGCAGGCCGAGCGACTTTCCGCTGAGAATGGCCGCGCGCTACTGATTCCCGAGGGCTTTGCCCACGGCTTCCAGACGCTGACCGACGCTGTGGAGTTGCTCTACTGCCACTCAATGCCCTACGCCGCCGCGGTGGAAGGCGGATTGAATCCACGCGATGGGCGGCTGGATATCTCCTGGCCGCTGGCGATCGCTGAACTATCCGCCCGCGATGCCGCGCTTGCGATGATTGACCAGGTGTATGAAGGAGTACGACTGTGAAGTGCCGTCATTGCGGCAGCGATTTGCACCTGCCGTTTCTGGATCTAGGCAACGCGCCACCCTCCAATGCTTATCTGACCGAAGAAGCGGTGCGAGCGCCGGAAGTCTGGTTCCCACTGCGCCTCTTGGTATGCGATGCCTGCTGGCTGGTGCAGACGGAAGATCATGCCGGCCGCGAGGCCTTGTTCACGCAGGACTATGCCTATTTCAGCTCATTCTCGACCTCATGGCTGACCCATGCGCAACAGTATGTGCAGGCGATGATCACCCGCTTTGGCTTGACTGCCGCCAGCCGCGTGGTGGAGATTGCCGCCAACGATGGTTATCTGCTGCAGTATGTACAGGCCGCTGGTATTCCTTGCTATGGGGTGGAACCGACGGCTAGCACCGCCCAGGCCGCCAAGGCCAAAGGCATCGACATCATCGAGCGCTTCTTTGGAGTTGAACTGGGCGATGAACTGGCACAGGCCAATCGGCAGGCCGACCTGATCGCTGCCAATAATGTGCTGGCGCATGTGCCGGAGATCAACGACTTCGTTTCAGGATTTGCCCGCTTGCTGAAACCTCACGGCGTGGCCACGTTCGAGTTTCCACATCTGCTCCGCATGGTGCAGGAGAACCAGTTCGATACGGCGTACCATGAGCATTATTCCTACCTTTCGCTCACAGCAGTGCAGCGCATTTTTGCCGCCAACGGTCTGATGGTGTTCGATGTCGAGCAACTGCCTACCCACGGTGGCAGCTTGCGTGTATTTGCCCAGCGTAGCGCGTCGGGCCACCACACGATCAGCCCGGCGGTGACGGCCTTGTTGACAGCCGAGGCCAAGGCCGGTATGAAGGCTGCCGCTTTCTACCGCGACTTTCAGTGTCAGGCGGAAAAGGTCAAGGATGATCTGGTGCTGTTCCTGATCGACGCCAAGCGCCAGGGCTTGAAGGTTGGCGCTTACGGCGCCGCTGCCAAAGGCAACACGCTACTCAACTTCGCCGGCATCCGGCCCGATCTGTTGCCTTATGTGGTGGACAAGAACCCGGCCAAGCAGGGAAAGTGCATGCCGGGCAGCCGCATTCCGATCGTCGATGAAGCCCATCTGAAAGCCCACCAACCCGACCATATCCTGATCCTGCCGTGGAATTTGTGCGCGGAGGTGATGGCGCAGTTGGCGTATGTGCGGGAATGGGGCGGGCAGTTTGTGAGTGCGGTGCCGTCCCTCGTTTTGATGTAATGATGTCGATGACTTGTCTTTGGTCGAGCGCGTGCCGAGGATTATTCTGGAAAAGGCTGGGATGATTCAAATCCATCCAAAGGCAAGAGTGTCCTCTCTTGCTGATATTGAAGATTCGGTACGCGGCACGCTGATTCTCATCGGTGCGAGATCTGTGATCGATGCCTTCGTAAAGATCAAGCCTACCGGTGGTACGGGAGACCTGCTGATCGGCGAAGATTGTTTCGTCAATTCCGGATGTGTCCTCTATACGGGCAACGGCATCACCATTGGAGACAGTGTGGCCATTGCCGCGAACTGCACATTGGCACCGGTTAATCATCAATACCAGCGTCGTGACATGCTCATTCGCCAGCAAGGTTTTTGCCCGAGCAAGGGCGGGATTGTCATTGAGGATGATGTCTGGATCGGCGCCAATTGCGTAATTCTGGATGGTGCCATTCTGCGCCAGGGCTGCGTAATTGGTGCCGGTTCGGTGGTGCGCGGTGAAGTTGCCGCCTACTCGATCAACGCTGGGCAGCCATTAGCGGTGGTCGGAAGGCGTGAATGAGTACCGCAGTGCTTACTGTGCTTGGCGCGCAAGGTTTTATCGGTCAGGCGCTGACCCAGAGGTTGCGCGATCACGGCCATGAAGTGCTCACCCCGGCGCGCCAATTGATACCCGCCGAGCTGGCAGCAAGCCTACGTGGCCATGTGGTGTACTGCATCGGCCTGACCGCCGACTTTCGCAGCCGTCCGTGGGACACAGTTGACGCGCATGTCGGCGTGTTGCGCCATGTGCTGGCCAACGGTAATTTCGCTTCAATGACCTATCTGTCGTCCACTCGTGTCTATCTTGGCAGCGAGGTGGGCAGCGAGGATGCGGCGCTGACGGTGCGACCAGAAGCGCCCGACCAGTTATATAACCTGTCCAAGTTGATGGGGGAGTCGTTGTGCCACGCGGCGCATCGTCCGGATCGGCCGGTGCGCGTGGTGCGTCTATCCAATGTGATCGGCGGCGACCTTGCCTCGGACAATTTCATCTATGCGCTGCTGCGCGAAGCGTTGGCGACGGGTGCCATGCAACTCGGCAGCAGCCTGGACTCGGCCAAGGACTATATTGCCCTCGCCGATGTGACCCGTATGCTCGAGCGAATTGCTGTTTTTGGGCTGGCGCGTTGCTATAACCTGGCGAGCGGGCAACAAACCACAAATGGCGAAGTTGTCGAGACGATAGCCACGTTAACCGGTGCGAAATACAGTGTTTCAAATAATGCACCGCGAAGCACATTTCCACAGATTGACATTAGCCGCTTGCATGACGAGTTTGGCTTTTCTCCGTTGCCGCCACTTGGCTGTCTTGCGGAAATGCTGAACAATCCGGGCTTGGCAATAATTTAAGGGGAGGGAAAAAATGAATCACCTGCAATCTACTTTTTTTGGTGCGGCCAATCAAAATGAGTTTTTGAAGGGCATCCAGCATGCCATCAACAACCTGGCTTCCCGGGACGGAATCTATACTGGGGACAATTTATTCACCTTTGGCAGAAATCTGAGCTTTCTGGAAGATCAGAAACTGATGGATAGCCATAAGAAGCATGCCGAAACCCAGGTTGAGCAGGCCATGTTGTGGCGTGTGGCCGTCGTGGTGTGGGGCGCGTTCAACGGGATGCGCTTGGCGGCGGGGGGGGGGCTTCGTCGAGTGTGCCTGCTATAAGGGCATGACGGCACGCATCGTCTGCGATTATCTGGATTTCACGCAGCATCCTGAGTGTCATTACTATCTGTACGATCTTTTTGACCACGATCCGAGCCTGCCGCACCATGCGATGCCGGAGCACAGCAAACAGCTCTATGCCCGTGTCAAGCAACGGTTTGCAGGTGTGCCCAACGCGACGGTGACGCAGGGGAAAGTGCCGGATGTTCTGCGGGATGTGGCACCTGAGAAAATAGCCTTCATGCACCTCGATCTGAACAATGCCGAGGCGGAAATTGGCGCTTTGGAAATGCTGTTCAATCGCCTGTTGCCGGGGGGCGTGTTGGTGCGTTGGGCAGGCTATCGCGCTCAAAAGGTAGCGGAAGATCTATGGTTTGCCGCGCGTGGGTATAAGGTTTTAGAGCTTCCTACGGGACAAGGTTTACTGATTAAGTGAGGAATTCATGATTCAGATCGATATGGAAAATGGTTGGGTTGGCGAAACGACAGCGACCGCTGAACAGCGCTACCCGATTGGCACCGCCGAGGCATTTGCGCTGATTTCGAAAGCCTGGCTGCGCAGCGGCTGGGATAACAAATACGTGTATTCATTCTCTTGGATGGGGCGCCCGGTAATTCAACTGCCGGAAGACATGTTACGGATTCAGGAAGTGATTTATCGAGTCAAGCCCGATGTGCTGATCGAGACCGGCATCGCTCATGGTGGTTCACTGATTTTTTACGCCAGCATGTTCAAGGCCATGGGTAAGGGCCGCGTGGTCGGGGTCGATATCGAGATTCGCCCACACAACCGCGCCGCTATTGAAGCACATGAGTTGTACGAGTACCTGACTTTGATCGAAGGCAGTTCCACCGCACCGGAGATCGTCGAACAGGTCAAGACCCAGATTAAACCTGGCGAGACGGTGATGGTGGTTCTGGATTCCTGCCACAGCAAGGAACATGTGCTGCGCGAACTGGAAGCCTACGCGCCGCTGGTTACTCCTGGCTCTTATATTGTCGCCACCGACGGCATCATGCACTGGTTGGGCAATGCACCACGCACCCAAGAAGACTGGAGCTGGAACAACCCGAAGAACGCCGCAGACGAGTTTGTCGTCAGGCACCCTGAGTTTGATAACACCCAACCTTTATTTGAGTTCAATGAAGGCAACATCACCGAGATGGTTACCTATTGGCCGGGTGCTTGGTTGAAGCGGCAGTAATGCTTGACCTTGATGCAGGCAGGGCGAACTTAATTACCGAGGCCGATCCCATTGACAAGTATTCAAATGACATTTGTCGGGGTGTCGCAAGAGTGGTGCAGTTCTCGGGAGCGAGCGCAATCGAGCAGATCTGTTAGCCCTTAAATTTCCAAACGAACTTACAAAAATCTTTTAATATCAACATGAAAGATTTCTGAAAGAGGGCGTGAATGGCGAACAGTGGTCCGCAAAGTGTGGCTGGCAAGGTGCGTTCGAGTCGCAATGCCCTGCGGCACGGTATCTTGAGTTCGCATTTGCTGTTGCCGGATGAAGATCCGGCTGAGTATCAGCTGCTGCTCGACAGTTTGTTTGTAGAGTTGCTGCCGCTGGGTACACTCGAGCAGGCTCTGGTCGAGCGCATTGCCGTGGCTTTGTGGCGGCAGCGGCGCCTGGTGCGCGTCGAAACCGCGCGTGTTCGTAAATCTCAGGCGCCGGGGGCAGTGGAAAGATATAGGCTGAAAGAGCGTTTTGGTGATCAAAACGGCAAGTTGATCGCTCGTCTGCTGCGGGGCGAGGGGGATGAGGATGACCGGCGCTGGCAAGAGGCGGTCGAGGTGGCATTCCAGCTCAAGCCGCTGGATCTGCAAAATCTGGCAATCCAGTGCCATGGTGTCTGGAGAACATTGGCCGGCTGGGCCGGCGGGGAGGAGCACATCCAGGCTTACCTCGACAAAAATTACCGCAGTGACTTGGGTAATTTCATTCTCAAGTTGCGTGCCGATGCCGCCAATATTCGCGAAGCCTGGAACGAGTTGGCGCTTAATCGGGCCGCAATGGGCCTACCGGACAAGCCTGGCGTCTTTGGATGGCGATTTGTACAAGGCGATACGCGCATTGCGCGAATCGCAGCGCTGGCGTCGCGAGACCATGGTTTTGGATGGCACTGCGCAGATCGCTGCGGAGTAGGTGCCAGTTAGTGCCCGGTTCGGGACAGAGTTCTACCTCGAAAGAAAGGTGCATCCTCATGACCGACTGGATCGCTAACAATCTCACAGAACTCGGCTCACTGGCCGCTTGGTTCGCCGGGAAGCGATTGCCGTTTCACGAAGCATTGCAGGTCGAGTCATGAAAACCCTCCTGCATGTCGGTTGCGGCACCAAGCGCAAGGTCAGGACAACGCGCGGTTTCAACACCGACGCCTGGACCGGCACCCGCCGGCCCGATTGCGCCTACCGTGTCTCCACTGGCGCCCGGATGATCTGCTTGCATCTTCACGCCCTTCACTGCCTGCGCTTGTCAGCCGGCGGCTAGCACGGCCTCGATATCGGCGATGGCGTAATGTGATTTGACCTCGAAAATATTGACAGCCTGCGGGAAACGTCGGGCGATGGCCCAATAGGCGCCGGGATAGCCGAGCGGATTAAAATAGCCGTCGTCGTAATCGCCGCCCGACCTGGCCGACTCGCTCACCTCGGCGAGCGACAGGTGATCGTCCATCAGCCCGTGATTGGCGTGAAGATGGCAGTGCAGGGAAATCCCCTCGGCATCGAGTTCGCCCATGAAATCCATCCAGGCGGCCAACGAGTCATGGGACCAGACCTTGGCATGACCGATGTCGAAGCAGAAGTGGATGCGACGGAGGCCGCGCCGCCGCACCTGCTCGAACAAGCGGCGATGAAAATCGATGGAGTCGAAGGTGTTTTCGAGGTGCAGGCGGTAATCGTGATGGGTGCAGATGTCTTCGGCTCGCAGCAGGTTATCGACCAGATGGTCGAGGGTTGCCGGCCGTAGGAACTCGCGCACCGTCAGCGGAGCAACAGCGGCGTGAATGATCGAGTATGCGCTGCCGAGGTCGCGTGCCTGCCGGATGTGGGCGTCGAGCCGGTCGGCCCTCTCGTGCAGGTTGAAGACCACGCAGTGGTGAAAGTCGGTGTGGGCATTGACCGGGATGCCGGCCTGGGGCAATCGCGCGGCGAACAGGTCGAGTGTTGCGACATCGCCGTAGTACAGACCGACCTCCACCGCGTGACCCCGCGCAATCGCATGGTCGATGATGGCCCCGTGATGCGATGATTGCTGGTCGACCAGCTTGAAACCGAATGTGCTCATGGGCGAATTGTAGCGCTTGGCCCCCTCGTTGATGAAGGCGATTGCGCATCTGGGTGCAAACGAAAGTGTTGGACGATGTAAGTTCAAAAGCCCGAATAGATGGGTAAAGCCGATTGAGGCGAAAGACGCACTGACTGAAGCCGATAACCCGGAGAGGTGAATCCAATCCAACGGGAGGGGGACATGAGATCCGAGGCTGAGCGGGACGAGGCAAGCGCAGAGGAAGTTGCACGGCGACTGGAGCGGCATCCTGAGGTCAAGGTGCGGATCACACGCATGCTGGACCTGATCGAGAACGCGGGGGGCGACCTGAAGCGG
>SXGT01518328.1_pt1 | contig 10056 bp, 9 predicted proteins | sample 3176221 | NCBI WGS metagenome assembly SXGT01 (sample SAMN11356862, study PRJNA531348) | freshwater metagenome | isolation source: freshwater sample F1-120 | place: China: Fuxian Lake, Yuxi | collected 2017-12-25
CTTGCCCGAGCCGGTCTGCGCCGAAACGACGAGGTCGCGGCCTTGCGCTTGCGGTTCGAGGACGGACGCCTGAACGGGGGTGAGCGCGGTGTAGCCACGCGTGGTCAATGCTTCGCTCAAGAGCGGCGGAAGATCGGGGAAGGACATGAAACCTCTAGGTGGGGACGCTACGACAACCGAACAAGCGCGTCACAGATGTATCAAAGGTCCTGCGCAGCGGCCCACCCGCTGGCCCAAGCCCATTGGAAGTTATAGCCGCCGAGCCAACCCGTGACGTCGACAGCCTCACCGATCGCATATAGCCCGAAAACGTCCCTCGCCGCCATCGTCTTCTGCGACAGCCCCGCGGTGGCGATCCCGCCTGCGGTGACCTCCGCCTTGGCGAAGCCTTCGGTGCCGTTCGGCGTGAAGCGCCAGTCGCGCAACTGCGCCTCAGCCTGCGCGAGGCGGCGATCGGGCGCGTCGGCGAGGTTGCCCGCGACGCCCAGGCGATCGGCGAGCGTCTCCGCCAATCGGTCGGGAAGCGCGAGCGCGCGGCGCAATGTCGTGCGGGGATTGGCGCGCTTCTCCGCCAGCAGCCAGCCGGGGGCGCGGTCGGGAAGGAAATCGATGCCGACCGCCTCGCCGTGCCGCCAGTAACTCGACACCTGGAGGATCGCGGGGCCGGAGAGACCGCGGTGGGTGAACAGCGCCGCCTCGCGGAACGCGGTCTTGCTCGCCTTCGCAACCACTTCGGCAGCCACCCCGGAGAGCGAGCGGAACAGCACGTCCTCGCCGCCGAGCGTCAGCGGCACCAGCGCGGGGCGCGGCTCGACCACCTTCAGCCCGAACTGGCGGGCGAGGTCATAGGCGAAACCGGTCGCGCCCATCTTGGGGATCGACGGCCCGCCGGTGGCGATGACGAGCTTGGGCGCGGTGGCCGCTTTGCCGTCGATGCTGACGCGAAAGCCCGCGCCATCGTGCGCGACGTCGGAGACCGGCTTCCCGCAAGCGATTGTCACCGGACCTCGCGCACATTCGTCGAGCAGCAGGTCGACGATCTGCCTGGCCGATCCGTCGCAGAAGAGTTGGCCCAGCGTTTTCTCGTGCCACGCGATCCCGTGCGCATCGACCAGGGCGATGAAATCGGCGGCGGTGTAGCGCCCGAGCGCCGAACGCGCGAAATGCGGGTTGGCGGACAGGTACCGGTCGTGCCCCGCGTCGACGTTGGTGAAATTGCACCGCCCGCCGCCCGAGATCAGGATCTTCTTGCCCACGCGGTCGGCATGATCGACCAGCAGCACCCTGCGCCCGCGCTGTCCCGCGACACCCGCGCACATGAGCCCGGCGGCCCCTGCGCCGAGGATGATCGCGTCGTATCCGGTCATCGCCCGGCCCTGCATCAATGTCGGTTCTGCGTCACTGATTTTGGTTCACGCGAAGGCGCGAAGGCGCGAAGAAGAGAGTGGGTTCGCGCAGAGGCGCAGAGAGCGCAGAGGAGGTACCGTCCGCGGCAGCGGACAGCAAACCACCGGCGTTTGCGATCACGAGGGCCGCTTCGCGGCAAGCACGCCCTCTCTGCGTCCTCTGCGCCTCTGCGCGAACAGAAATTTCTTCGCGCCTTCGCGCCTTCGCGTGAACCTACTTCCTGCCGAGCCCCTTCGCGACCGCGCCCGCCGCGACGCCGAGCAGCGCCAGCGTCCGCCAGCGCAATCGGCCGAGCGCGAAACCCGCCGCCGCCGCCGCGGATGCGGCCGCGATCGGCGACGGCGCAGGTTGTGGAGGCGCGACCGGCGCCGGCTGGGGCTTCGGCACGCCCGCGGGCGCAGCCGTCTTCTCCAGCTCCGAATTGAGCTCCGCCCCCAGCAGGAACACGTACGCCGACAGCCATATCCACGTCAGCAGCACGATCACCGCCGACAGCGAGCCGTAGGTCGCGCCGTAATTGCCGAAATTCTTCACGTAGATGCCGAACGCCACCGTTCCCGCCAGCCACAGCGCAGTCGCCAGCACCGATCCCGGCGTCAGCCACGCCCATTTGGCGTCCTTGCGATCAGGGCCGTAGCGATACAGCACCGCCGCCGCGCCAGCCGCCAGGCACGCGGTCGCCAGATAGCCGCCGAGCCGCACCAGCGTCAGGACGAACCCCGGCGCGCCCGGCATCAAGCTCTCCACGAACGCGAGCAGCGCGGTCGATGCGATTGCTGCCCCCGCCAGCAGCACCGCGCCGATCACCAGCGCCAGCGCCAGCGCGGTGAGCGCGACCAGCCCACGCGTCTCCTTCTTCTCGTAGGCGATGTTGAGCGCGGTGATCACCGACGACGCGCCCTTCGACGCGCCATAGACCGCGATGCCGAGCGCGACGACCAGCCCCCAGCCCTTCGCCTTGCCCGACGATTTGGTCACGGTTTCCAACTGGTCGCCGATCAGACTGGCGGCGTCGCGCGGCAGCGCGCCGAACAGCGCGCGGATGTTGGCGTCGACCGTCGCGGGATCGGCGAAGAGCCCGTAGCTGAGCACGATCGCGGCGAGCAGCGGCACGATGGCGGCGAAGACGTAGAAGGCGGTTCCCGCCGCGATCAGCGAGATGTTGTCGTCGCCGGTTTCCGCCCAGGTCCGCTTCGCCACCGCGAACCAGCCGCTTCTGGGGGTCGCGAATGCGCTCCGGATCGTCATGCCGCCTGCTCCACCGGTCTGCTCGCCGACGTCAGCGCCGCTTCGACCGCCGCCTCCAACGTTCGGGCGTCCGAATCGGCCCCGATCGCAGAAAGCGTGCGCGGCGGGCCTAACCCCGCACCCGCTCCCACGCGGCGATCTCGTCGGGGAACCGCTCGGTGACGATCAGCCCGCTCGCGACCTCCGTGTCGAGATCGACATCGACCTCGCCCGCATATTCCCAGGTCGCGTTGCCGGTGATCGTCACCATCGCGTCCTCGCCCGCCTGCGCCCGCACCAGCCCGCCGCGGTTGAACACGACCAGCTCCCGGTTCCACAGGGCCCGCCCGGTCAGGCACGCGGCATAGGTCGACGCCGCCATCGCGCTCCCGCAGCTGTCGGTCAGACCGACGCCGCGTTCGAAGGTGCGGACGAACAACCCGGCGCTCCGCACCTCGACGAAGCTGACGTTCGCGCGGTTGGGCATCCACGCCGCGACCTGGCAAGCCTCGCCCGTCCGGACCAGCTCCGCCTCGTCGACCGTTTCGACGAACGTCACCAGATGCGGGTTGGGCATCGCCACCGCCGTGAACAGCCGCGCGCTGTCGAGCCCGGGCACGCGCGCCTCGACCAGCCGCTCCACCCCCGCGATCGGCCAGGCCGCGGTGTCGAGGGAGGCGGGACCCGCGGTCTCGCGCACCCCGTACACCCCCGGCGCGACCTCGCCCGCGCGCGCCGCGGTCGCGACGCTCGCCTTCAACCCCACCACGGCTTCGTCGATCCCGAGCGCCTCGAAGCCGGCGCGCGCCACGCAGCGCAGCCCGTTGAGGCACGTCTCCGCCTCCGACCCGTCGGAATTGAACATCCGCATCGCGAACGCCGCCTCGCCCGCGCCGTCGCAGAGCAGCAGCAGCCCGTCGCCGCCGACGCAAGCTTCCCGATCGGCGAGCGCGCGCGCCACGCTCGCCCACGTTTCGTCGCTCAGCGCGACGCCACGCGCGTCGATCAGCGGGAAGTCGTTGCCCGATCCGTGGCAATGGACGAACCGGAACCGCATCACGCCCCGTCGCGAGCCGTCGCCGCCAGCATCCGCTGCTCGGCCGCGATCAGCGGCGCGAACGACGGCCGCGCCAAGACCGCGGTGACATACGCCAGCGTCCGCGGCCACATCCCGCCGTCTAGCGACCAGCCGAGATGGTGCAGGTTCACGAAGGGCGACGCGACCGCGATGTCCGCCAGCGTCAGCGTGTCACCGACGAGGAAGCCTGCAGGGGGCGCGTGGCGCTCCAGATAGTCGATCAGCGGCGGCAGCTCTTCCGATTCCGCCTTCGCGGCGGCGTCCTCGTCCCCCTCGCGCCCCAGGAACCGCGGCGCGACCAGCCGGTTGAAGAACATCCTGCCGCTCGCCGCGCACAGCATCGTGTCGGCGAACTCCTCAAACCACACGACGCGCGCCCGCGCGATCGGATCCGCGGGGATCAGCGCAGGATCGGGATGTTTCGCCTCGATGTACGCGCAGATCGCGGTCGAATCGGAGATCGTGAAGTCGCGCCCGCCGTCCGCCCCGGGATCGCGCAGCGCGGGCATCTTGCGAAACGGCGACGCTTCGGCGAATTCGTCGCCGCCCGCGCCCATCCCGCCGCGCCGCGCCTCAACCGCGACCCCCTTCTCCGCCGCGAACGCCAGCACCTTGCGCACGAACGGCGACAGGCTCGAACCATAGACGATCATCGCTTCCCCCTTTCGGCCGTTATCGCCCCGCCGCCCGAGCGCCGCAAGTCACACCGGCTCCAGCGCCCGGTGCGGCGGCGGGGGCAGCTCGACCCGCACGGCGTCGCCTGCGCCGACGTCGCCGCCCGCGACCACCACCGCCATCACTCCCGCCTTGCGCACCAGCCCGCCGTCCCTGTCGCGATCGAGCACCGCCGCCATCAGACCGGGCGCGAAGCGGTCGAGCTGCGAGCAAGGGTTGCGCAGCCCGGTCACCCGCACCGCGGCGCTCGCCCCCAAATGCAGCACCGCGTTCTCGGGCAGATCGAGCAGCGCGACCCCGCGCACCAGCACGTTCTCGCCCATGTCGCCGGGCGCGACCGCGAAGCCCTTCGCCGCGAGTTCGTCGAGGAGCTCGGCGTGGATCAGATGCACTTGCCGGAGGTTGGCCGCGCCGGGATCGCGCGCCACCCGCGACCGGTGCTTCACCGTCACCCCGGCATGCGCGTCCCCCGCGACGCCCAGCCCCTCGATCAGCCGAATGCGGTCGCATACCGGTTTTGAAAACCTGTGCGCGTCGTCCGCCGCCACCGCGATCACCCGTGCCTCGTTCATCGCAGGTGATAATGCGCCGCCACGCGGTCGAGCGCCAGCGTCAACACCACCCGCCCGGCGCGCGCGGGCCAGCCCAGCGCCTTTTCCGCCGCGGGCATCCCCTCGCCCGCGCACACCACCCGCCACAGCACGTCGGAGAGCCCCGGGCCCGCCGCCGCGACCGCCGCGTCGAACCGGCGCTTGGCCGCGATCTGCGGACCCGCCAAGTCGATCGCGCCGCCGCCGCTGCTGTCCACCCGCGGCGCCCAGCGCATCGTCACGCGCGGGCCGAGCATCGCCGCCTCGTAATCCGCGCGCAGCCGCTCCCCCGCCGCGAACTGCCGCGCGTCGACCAGCCCCCGCGACCGCAGCCATCCCAGCGGCGATTCGGCGACGTTCACCGTCACGCCGCGCCCGCCGATACGCCGCTCCACCAAGTCCTGCATCGCTTGCCTCCCCAAATCTGCCCGGTCGAATCGAGGAGCCCCCTTGTCACCGGATCGCGGCTGTAGGACAGGACGAAAATAACCGGAGGGGTTCGAACCCGATGATCACCGCGATCCGCGACGTCCGCAAGGCGCGGGGCCTGACGCTGGAGCAAGTCGCGCAGGCGTGCGATCCGCCCACCACCGCGCAGCAGATCGGGCGGCTGGAGGCGGGGACGCGCACCGTGTCGATCGCCTGGCTCAACCGCATCGCGCCCGCGCTCGGCGTCACCGCCGCCGACCTCGTCCGGCTGCCCGAACGCCCCGACCTTCCCGTCGCCGCGCTGCTCGACGCCGGCGGCGCGCGCGCGCTCACCCGCCTGCAGGTCGTCGTTCCGCCCGCCCCCGCGCCCGGCATGGTCGCGGTCCGCGTCGTCGCCGGGGTCGGCGATTACCGCGCAGGCGACGTCCTGTGGTGCGAGCCGCTCGCCCCCGACGCGTTCGCCCGCGCGCTCAACCGCGACGTCCTCGTCCCCCGCCCGGTCGGCCGCTTCCTGTTCGGCCGCCTCCTCGATCGGGATCCGAAATCCATGGAGGGGCCGCGCCTTCACCTCCTCCCGCTCACCCCCGGCGCGCGCCAGCAGGTGATCGCCGAGCCGCCGTGGCTGGCGCGGGTCGTGCGGCTGGTGCGGGAGTTGTAGGGATGGTGTGCGATTACGTGCTCGAACCGCCGTCACTCTCTGTGTCCACGAGATGCTCTACCTACTGAGCTAAGCGCCCCTATTAGGAGCCACGTGTTCTAGCGGACTTTGGCGGCGCGGCAAGCGGATCGCGTTCGTCACCGAACTGCCGCGGCGCTGACGCGGAACCGTCCCGCAATCGCAACGGCCGCGACACGAATCGCTTCCAGGGACCGAACCCGACACGCCGCGATCGGGACGGCGCATCGGGGGATTACGGGCATGACTGACGTGACCGGCGGCGCGGCCGCCTATGACGACGGCGACATCGACACGAACCGCTCCGCCAACCCGCACCTGGAGGACATGATCCGCGCGCGCTATTCGCGGCGTCAGGCGCTTTCCGGCGGCCTGTCGGCGATGACCGCGGCGGTGTTCGGCGGGATGCTGCTCACCGGCTGCGACGATGAGACGCGCGAAGGAGTCACCGCCACCGCGGGCGGGACCGCCAACGCGACATCGGGACAGACGGTGACGCTGACCGGCGCGGTCACCGGCGGCACCGCGATCAACACCAACTGGCAGCAGATCAGCGGCCCGCCCGTCACCTTCGCCGACGCCAACGCGCTGGTGACGACCTTTGTCGCCCCCGCGGTCAGCGCCCCCACCGCGCTCGGCTTCCGGCTGGAGGTGACGAGCCGCGATCAGGTCACCACCAACACCGACACCACCGTCATCGTCGGCCCCGCCCAGCTCGGCTTCGCCGCGGTGCCCAAGAGCCTGGCGGACGTCGTCGCGGTGCCCGCGGGCTATCAGGTCACGGTGCTCTACCGGCTCGGCGACCCGATCGCGGCGAGCGTGGGCGCGTACAGCAACACCGGCGCGGACACGGGCTTTGCGCAGCGCGCGGGCGATCACCACGACGGGATGAGCTATTTCGGGCTCGCCGCGACGGGCGCGGCCCCGGACCGGAACAGCAGCACCCGCGGTCTGCTCGCGCTCAATCACGAGAACATCACCCAGGCCTATCTCCACCCGAACGGCCCCACGTCCGTCGGCGGCGCGCGGCCGGAGGCGGAGGCGATCAAGGAGATCGAGGCGCACGGCGTGTCGGTGATCGAGGTGGTCCGCAGCGGCGCGGCATGGAGCTACGTCCAGTCGTCCGCGCTCAACCGCCGCATCACCCCCAACACCCCGATGCAGTTCAACGGCCCGGTCCGCGGCGACCCGAACCTGCGCACCCTGTATTCGCCCGACGGCACCGCGGGCCGGGGCACGATCAACAATTGCGCCAACGGCACGATGCCGTGGAACACCTATCTGACCGCCGAGGAGAATTGGGCGGGTTACTTCCGCCGCAATCCCGGCGACGCCGCGGTGCGGACCGCGAGCGGCCGCGCGCGCCAGAACGCCTCGCTCACCCGTTACGGCACGCCTGAAGGGCGGACCGGCAATTACGGCTGGACCACCGTCACCCCCGCCGATCCGGCGAGCACCGTATTCCGCAGATGGAACATCACCGCGAACCCGGCGCTGGCCGCGGACGGGACCGCCGACTTCCGCAACGAGGTGTTCCAATACGGCTGGATCGTCGAGATCGACCCGTTCGACCCCGCCTCCACCCCGCGCAAGCGCACCGCGCTCGGCCGGATGAACCATGAAGGTTGCGAGATCGGCCGGACGATCGCGGGCGTGCGGCCCGCCTTCTACATGGGCGACGACGCGCAGAACGAATATATCTTCAAGTTCGTCTCCGCCACGCCGTGGACCCCCGCGGACGCGGGCCGCGCCGACCGGCTGGCGGTGGGCGACAAGTATCTCGACGCGGGCACGCTCTATGTCGCGCGGTTCAACCCCGACGGATCGGGCGCGTGGCTGCCGCTCGTCTTCGGCCAGGGTCCGCTGACCGCGGCCAACGGCTTCGGCGACCAGGCCGACGTGCTGATCAACGCCCGGCTCGCAGGCGACGTGCTCGGCGCGACCAAGATGGACCGGCCGGAATGGGCCGCAGTCAACCCGGCGACCGGCGAGATGTACTGCACGCTGACCAACAACTCGTCGCGCACCCCCGCCACCACCGATGCAGCCAACCCGCGCGCCTATGCCGATCCCAAGATCGACGGCCGCTCGCCGGGCGCGGGCAATCCCAACGGCCACGTCATCCGCCTGCGCGAAAGCGGCGACACGTCGGAGGCGACCAGCTTCGCCTGGGACGTCTATGCGTTCGGCGCGGGCAGCGACCTGGACCCGGCCAACATCAACCTGTCGGGGCTCGACGCGACCAACGACTTCTCCTCGCCCGACGGCCTGTGGTTCGGCCTGCCCAGCAACGTCACGGGCCAGGCGACCCCGGTGAGGTGGATCCAGACCGACGACGGCGCCTATACCGACGTCACCAACTGCATGATGCTCGCCTGCATTCCCGGCCGGGTCGGCGACGGCGCCGCGCGCACCGTCAACAACACGCTGACCGTCGCGGGCGTCACCACGACCAGCAGCGTCACCACCCGCGTCGGCAAGACCCCCGGCGGCACGCTGCGCCGTTTCATGGTCGGGCCGAAGGAATGCGAGATCACCGGCATTTATTCGACGCCGGACGGCCGCTCGGTGTTCGTCAACATCCAGCACCCGGGCGAGAACGGCGGTCCCGCCAACATCACCAGCAGCTGGCCCGCGAACCAGAACGGCGCGGTGGCGGCTCCGCAGCGCCCGCGCTCCGCGACGATCGTGGTCACCCGCACCGACGGCGGGATCGTGGGGCTGTAGCGCCAGACGCCGACCCACCGTCACCCCGGACCTGTTCCGGGGTCCAGGGTTCCGTAAGCCAAACGGCTGGTGGTGGAGCACTGGGCCCCGGAACAGAGGTCGGCGCCCCCTCAGGCGATCGGCAGCCCAGCCCGCTTCGCCGCGGAGGCGTACCCCCGCATCGCGTCGCTCGCTTGTCGGCTCAGCACCAGGAACGCGCGCCGCCGGTCCTCCGCATCGGGAACCCGCCGAAGCAGCCCCGCCTCCACCATCCGCGTGATCCAGCGCAGCGCGGTGGTCGGCGCGACCGCGGACGCGATGCACAGGCTCGATACCGAGACCTGCGCACGCTCCAGTTCGGCGGCGAACAGGTCGAGCAGCATGTCCCAGCCCGGGTCCTCGATCAGCCGCTTGTCGACGACCGCCGCGCGCAGCCGCCGCGCGCGGATCACCCGGCGGATGTCGCCGGCCAGGACCGGCGCGTCGATCGCCGCATCGTCCCCGGGCCCCGCCGCATAGCGCGTTCGCCGGTCGCCGACGCCCGTCGGGTCAACCGCGCGCTCCTCGACCAGCGCGGCGAGCAGCGCCGCGATGCGCGCCACCTCCTCGTTCATGCGCAGCAGCCGCTCGGCGTCGTCGCCGCCCTCGCGCACGCCCGCGGGCGCGGCGCTTGTCCCGTACGTCGCCAGCGCCAGCGCGGTCGCCCAATCGCTCGGCCCCGGGTCGCACAGCAGCATGACAGGCGGCCCCATCAAGGCGGCCGCGGCCGCATCGAGCGCGTCGTCCTCGAACGCGACCACCGCCCTGCTGCCGGTCTCCTCGATCACGGCCGCCAGATGCTCCAGCGCGCCGTGACCGATGCCGCGGGGGGCCGCGGCGATCACCAGCGCGGGCGGGCCGTTAAGCGCCAGGTCGTCGACCGCGTCCCAACCTGCCGTGACCGTCACCTGCGCGCGCAACGCCGCGACAGCGGCCAAGGCGTCAGGCGGCAGCCGCCCCACCGCCGCCACCGCGAACTCCGCCGCGGGCGGCGTGGCGCCCCAGCCCACCCGCGTCAGTCCGGCGATCTGCTCCACGCGGCCTCAGTCGAGCGCCTTGACGATCTCTTCCACCATCTTCTTGGCGTCGGCGAGGAGCATCATCGTATTGTCTTCGTAAAAGACGTCGTTGTCGACGCCCGCGTAACCGACTCCGCCCATCGACCGCTTGATGAACAGCACCGTCTTCGCCTTGCCGACGTCGAACACGGGCATGCCGTAGATCGGCGA
>SXGT01101881.1_pt1 | contig 10055 bp, 14 predicted proteins | sample 3176221 | NCBI WGS metagenome assembly SXGT01 (sample SAMN11356862, study PRJNA531348) | freshwater metagenome | isolation source: freshwater sample F1-120 | place: China: Fuxian Lake, Yuxi | collected 2017-12-25
AGGCCGTGTCGATTGGCCATGGCGGGCAGCAGTAAGAGTTCGACGGCGTCGTTCCTGGCGATCAGCAAGGGCTGGGGCATGGCGGCTCCTTTGAAAGAAGCCGCATTCTAAGAGCCCGCCATGCGGCAAAACAATGAACCGCGATACCGGATCGGTCAGTTGGTCGACCGCGCCGGTGTAAAATCCGGCCATTTTTCGCAGCGGGTAGTCATCATGGCCGGACATTCCAAACGGGCGTAGTCCAGTGGTGTATATACCGCAAAATATCAGCGCATGCAACTTGCGTAACTTGATGATAAATAACAAATAGTATGCGCATTACGAAATGGGATGGCGAACTCCGAATAACGCAAAATCAGTGCATGTCACAGCGGTTGTGCGTTTCTGTTGCGTTTTCATGTTGCCGTGGTGAAGCGTGATAGACCTGATCCTTCAAGACTTGAAGTCAAGGTATGGGGACAGAGTGCTGCTCACCCCTGAAGACCTTGTTGGTGTGTTGGGTGTGTCGGTTGGACAGCAGGCAAATCTGCGCAGTCGTGGTAAATTTCCGGTGACAACGACCAAGGTCGGAAATTTGGTCAGAGTTACAATTTACGACCTGGCGAAATATTTGTCTGGCGAGTGCATTAGCACTGTCAGACAGGCCCATGTGGAGGATGAAAAGCCTTTGAACAGGGTGCAGAAAAAAGCCAGAAAAGGTAAGTTAGAAAAAGATTGGTGGTTGTCGTTCCAGACGGAGGTTTATATGGTTATGGATAAAGCCTCTCTGGTGTTGCGTGCGGATAGTGGAAATAAAAATGAATTGGAGAGGCGAATTTTGGTGCCACCACTGATTTAGGGAGGGTGTGCAATGGAAGCAATTATATTGATTATTGTTGGTATTGTTGTCGGCGGGTGGGCTGCCAAAGCTAATAACGTACCGGAATCCCAGAGACCAATAATATTTCAGGGACCAATCGGCGGCATAATTCAGTTTGTTTGTCAGTTTGGTGGGTTTGGTCTCCAAATATATGGCGTAATATTACTATTTAGGTGAGAAGCCATGGAAATACTTCTTTGGGTGGTGGTCGGATTTGTAGTGTTGGTGATCGCGGGGCACATTAAAGGACCGCCGCAACCTGCTTCTATGAGTATTGATCAAATTGCGGCAAGAATACAATCAGAGACTGCGTGGATTAATAGATATAAAGCATTGCCAATTGAAAATCAAATGGGGTCGGGAATAAGAAAGCAGTACGAGAGCAAGCTTCTCTATATTGAGCAGTTAAACGTTGAATTTATGAAACGAGGTTTTGAGGCATCTGGAAGGAACTCTAAAGATTCATTGATTCCTATTATGGAGCGGACCCTTGAATTGAGGAAATCGGGCATGAGCGAAGAGTTGGCGCAGAAGACGGCGACAGAAGAGTTCGTAAAAAAGCGCCCAGATTTGTTTGCTGAAAATTCTAAGGAGTGAATGATGAAGATTTCGCGTAGAGGTGCTTCAGCAGATTATGGGGAATCTTCTATAGAACTTCTTGGACCGGAAATTTCGTGGGACAAATCAAAATCTCGTTTGATAATCAAAAAGAGAAACGTAAAGGATTTTTCATCGAAATCAAAGCATAGTTATACAATCGGCATTGATGCTACAGAGCTGGTTGACATAATTAGGGTTATGTCAGAAGCTGCGGCTGCAAGTCCAGATGATTATGAAAAACAGTTTGAGCAATCTTTGAAGCCTTTGATTAGACTCATTGCTGTAATTGGTGGTCTAAAGCCTGAAAATGCAGCTGATTAACCCATGCCTTGTGTTCTGGTTTTGATTTTCTTGGATAATTACGAATAACTGTAACCAAGCTATTCGTCATCAAGCGGAATTTCTTCTTAAGAAATTCCGCTTTCTCTTTGGCTAGTCCAATAATCCGTTTGCGCATCTGTCCATAACGGTCAGTCACTTCCTCGCGCAGAATATCAATAGACTCCGAAATCTTCATGAAGCCAAGAAAATTACGTTCTGTCACAAGTTGCTTGGCTTGATCCAGTTCAGTGGGGAGATTGCTGCTTCTTCCGAGCATTCTCCATTTTGTCAGCGTCCCTTTGGGGATGCCGAACCAACTCAGCGAACGAACCCCGCAGGCTGAACGCAAAGCCTGATTGGCAATGACCTTGCGATTGTCTTTGCTGTCATCGCTAATTTTGGAAGCCTTGCCGTGGGTGTCCCGTGTCTGGGTGGATTTCTGGATGTACTTGAACGCATAGGAAACGGCGCTGGCTTTGCCATTGTTCAACTCGACCGTGGCTTGGATGTCGCTTTCGTTGAACTGATACTTCACCGAACGTTCAATTTCGTTGAAGTCATCGGGGTGGTGAAACATCAGGATGTGTGTGTGAAAGCAACCGTCCTCATGCGCTTCGGCAACTCGGATGCCATAGTATTCAACCTTGCTCTTCTTGAGCATTGCGCGGATTCGCTTCCAACCTGTGTTCAGGTAGTCCACGCTTTCATAGACAGGGGTCAAGTCCCAACTGTTTGAACCATACATAGGGTTTGGATGAAAACGAGGGGGAAGAGTCAGAGTGACGAAAGACCAAGTAAAGCCTTCATCCTTTGCCTTCTGTTGAAGACCCGCCATTACGCATAAATTTTCTGCCATGCGCTGTTCGTAAGTGGGGGCAACATCCTTCAAACAAATCTCTGTGCCGTCAGGCCCCACGAGGACAGTGTTCTCCTTGAACTTTTCGGCTCGGTCCTGCATGGCTACGAAGCGTTTGATTACAGAATTTACGGCGATCTTGGTGCGGGTTTTGCCGCCCACCAGTCCCAACAGGTTAGAAACGTGGACGGTGATCTTGTTGGCTTTACGGCGTAATGTCCTGCGCCAATAGCGGGGTTCTGCCTTCTTGGCTTCCTCAATCCGCTGCTTGTGCGATAGCGATTTTGTTTGGATGTGCTGGAAAGCGTGTTGGCGCATGTGGTGCTGATCCGCCTTTTCCGTCGCTTCCTGATTGATGGCATCGTCGCTCATGTCCAGCAGGCGCATTTCTTCAGGGGTCAGTTTCTGAAGCTGCGCATATTCACGATGAAAAAAAAGATAGGCAGACACCATCAAGGAATTGTGGGTTTTAGCATCGGTGAAAATCTTGTCTTCAATTTCTTTGCGAAAACGCTCTGGGGTTTGTGCCAGCTCTTCATGTAGCTCAACTTGAAACTGAAAAGAGCCCCAAGGGTCATCGCAGTTATCCAGGTCTTTGACGCCGTATTGGTCGGGAGAGAGTAAAACTTTGGTGTTGGGTTCGGGTGGGCGATTGCAATGACGATATTTGCTGTTGGTCCAATCCTTGTATTCTTTGAGCCAGTCACCCATATTATCTCCCCGTTAGAATTATTATGACCATATAATATCAGTTTATGGGGTTAATGTCAATGCATTACCTGCCCATTTTAGGGGTCTTGTTAATATCATTATTTGGCTTGTCTGGATTTCTATCGCTGCGAAACTTATGAAGCCGAAGACCGACGTTTTGTGTAATGTCGTGGCTTGTATGCTGATTACTTGATTGCATGGCTTCAAGTTCGGCAAGGTACTTGCGCTTTGCCTCTTCAAGAATCTGTCTCTGGTGCTCGTTGGTGGGTATGACTTCCATGCCATTGCGTATGGCTTCAAGCATTGCGGCGGCAAGAAAATGATCCGAACCCGTCAAGGTGATGGATTGCCAACCTTTTAATTTTGCCAATGCGATGATTTTCTTGGCGCTGTCCTCCGGGTCAAGGTTTTGCGCGGATATTTCGTCTCCTTTGTCTGTGATGGTGCCTTTGCTGGTCGTCGTGATAATGAGAAAATTATGCACCCGCTTCACATAGAGTAGGTCATCAAGTAATACGCTGCCTATTTCAAATTGATAATGTTGCTCCAATATTCTTCGCTTGTAGTCGCGTCTTTTCTTGTCTGTCAGGTCTTCGTCTGCGCAACAAATTGATTCTGTGGGTTGGCGGTTCTGTGTGTGTTGCATTTTGTCCTCCTTGGGTTCTTGTTGTAATGGGGTGAGGTTAAATTCCTCCTCAAGCTGACGAGCAATATTCTTGGCTCTCTGGAAATCTTGCCTGTCTGTAACGGTTTCGCCTCGGCAGTTGATCCTTGAGGCAACGATGTGGATGTGTTGGTGTTCAGTGTCTTCGTGGCGGATCACGCTGAAAGGGCAATCCTTGAACTCCATGCGTTGCAGGAAACTTTCGGCGATGGCGGAAAATTCCTCGTTGGTCAACCTGCGTTCAATGGGGGGGAGGCTGATGGAAAAGTGGGCGACAGGCTTCTTGAGTGTGGGGCGTAAACGTCTGAACGCACCATAGCCAGCGGCCAATTTTCTGGGGCTGGTCCCATCCAGATTCCCGCCGATGACTGTTCCACGATCAGGGTTCTGCTTTTTCTTGCTGTCATAGACCAGATAGTTCAACAACCCCCGGAATCCGCCTCCCTTGTTGATCTTGACAAACATTATTTGTCTTGACCGATCATGGTTGAGCGTATGCGGCTGATTGCCTGTCTGGTGCTCTCTAGCGTTTTTTCCAGTACGGGTAAAATTCCGGGGTTGGCTCTATCCGCTTTCCTGTTCAGGTAAGCGGCGATCTGGTTGAGGTTGGATGTGGTGTGAGCCAGTTCCAACCACTTTTCGGCGTTGATTGGTGGGATTGAAATCAATCGCTTATTTAGGGCGGTTTCCCTGATGAAAGTGGAGATCGGCAATCCAACCTGTTGCGCCTTTTCCTGTATCAGGGCTAATTCACGAACGGTGAAATAGCATTTTACTGGTCGTCTCAAATCCTCCTGTTTCAATAATGGTCTTGCCATTGCTCCCTCCTTATTTATTATGTGTGGCTTCTAAAGTCCGTCAGGACATAACTTGCTACTTACCAAAATAACGGTTTGAATTTCGTAGTCAAGTTGACCTGACGAACGGATTTATTACCACAGCTTTGGAAGAATTGTTGAGGGTCGCAGGTGTGAATATCGGAGTAGCATGGACATTGTCTTATGTCCTGTAATGTGGGCTACTTCAATGTCCGTTAATGTGGTTCGTTCAAAAAATCGTGATGTGGCTTCGTGGCGTAAATCGTGCCATCTTCTGTCTTCAATGTTTGCCCAGCCACATGCAATCTTGAATTGTCGTGAAAGGTGGTGCTCATTCAAGTGGTAGAATGAAAAGACGCGTTCATTTTTGTTTGCGCCATAATTTTTCTTGATCCATTCAAGAATTCTGATGGCTTTGCTGGTTAACGGGATTCTTCGGTGAGTGTCAGTCTTTGTGTTGGCTGCTTGAATATCCGCATAACGCTTTGACAAATTTACATCGCACCATTTGAGTTTTAGCTGTTCGCCGATTCTCATTGCGGTTTCAAGCGCAAAGAGCACCGAAAGCATAAATTCAGGCTGCTTTGTTCTGGCTCTCTTCTTGGTTGTGCGAAATAGGGCGGCTGTTTCTTCGGTGGAAAAACGCTGGTTTCGTACCCCTGATTGAGTGGGGCATTTGACCATGTTGAAAATATTGAGACCGTATCCATGTTGGATGGCGTGGTATGTCATCGCATTCTTGAGTGCGACGTAGTAGTGATAGACCGTTGATGGGGCGTTGATGGTCAGTCGCTTCTTGATCCACTTTGACAAAATTGCTGGTGTCAGGCTGATGGCGGTGAAGTGCTCAAACTCTTGGCTCAACAGGTCAAGACGCTGGAAGTGTTTCCGAGTCTCAAACTTTCGTTCTGGGTTGGGGTTTTCCCTGTACCAGTCAATGATCTCAGGAACGGCCCATTGAGCCGCCTCACGTGGGTTGATGGTCTCGTTCTTGAGTACGCTGGCTTCTGTCATAACCGACCAGTCTCGCGCCTCGGCAAGTGTTTTGAGGGTCTTTCGTAAAGGTGGGTAGCCTTTCCGTCTGATCTCCACTTGGTAAGAAATGGTGCCGTTCTTGTTCTTGCGTTCGGTGATGGTTGACATCAAAGGCTCCTGACGTGTTGCGGTATCATAGTGTCCATAGGCGGGGCTGTGCGTTTTTCGTGCGTTTTTAAGCGACTTTACGGAATAGCAAAAACCCCAACACACTGATAGATAAAGGAAAAGGTGTTATTTTGGCAGGACATAGCAAATGGGCAAACATCCAGCACCGCAAGGGTCGCCAGGATGAAAAGCGGGGCAAGATTTTTTCCAGGTACGCCAAGGAAATCACGGTGGCGGCCAAGATGGGCGGTGGCGATCCCAGCTTCAATCCGCGTTTGCGCGTAGCCATCGACAAGGCCAAGTCGGAGAACATGCCGAATGACAACATCGAACGTGCGGTCAAGAAAGGCACCGGCGAACTGGAAGGCGTCAGCTACGAGGAAATCCGGTATGAAGGCTACGGCCCGGGCGGCGCGGCAGTGATCGTCGATTGCCTGACCGACAACCGTGTTCGCACCGTCGCCGATGTGCGGCATGCGTTCTCGAAATGCGGCGGCAATCTGGGCACCGATGGTTCCGTCGTGTTCCAGTTCAAGCACTGCGGCCAGATCATCCTGGCGCCGGGCGCGAACGAGGATCAGGTCATGGACGTGGCGCTGGAAGCCGGCGCCGAAGACGTGATCAGCAATGAGGACGGTTCCTTTGAAATCATCACCGCGCCGACCGGCGACTTCGCTACGGTCAAGGAAGCGCTGGAAAAGGCCGGTTTCAAGCCGGCGCTGGCCGGCGTGGTGATGAAAGCGCTGAACGAAACCGATGTCGCCGGCGATGACGCGGTCAAGTTCCAGAAGATGCTCGACATGCTGGATGACCTCGACGATGTGCAAGAGGTTTACATCAGCGCGATTCTGCCGGAGTGAGGCTGCTTGGCATCGACCCCGGCCTGCGTATCACCGGCTACGGGGTCATCGACATGATCGGTCAGCAATTGACCTATGTCGCCAGCGGCGTGGTGCGAACCGATACCGGGGAACTGCCCGGCCGCATCAAGATCATTTTCGAGGGCGTCAGTGAAGTGCTGGCGCAGTTCCGGCCCGACGCCAGCGCCATTGAAAAAGTGTTCGTCAATGTCAATCCGCAATCCACGCTGCTGCTTGGCCAGGCGCGTGGCGCGGTCATCGCGGCGTTGACTGCGGCAGGCCAGCCGGTGCATGAATACACGGCGTTGCAGATCAAACAGGCGGTGGTCGGCAATGGCCATGCCGAAAAGGAGCAGGTGATGCATATGGTGAAACGTTTGTTGAATCTTTCCGCCCAGCCGGGCGCGGACTCGGCCGACGCGCTCGCTTGCGCGATCTGCCATGCACATGGCGGCATGGGTTACGGCGGCACAGGCTTCGACAGGCTGGGTCCGCCGGCAAACACCGGCCGGCGGCGCAAGGCCGGGAGGATGTCATGAGCAAGGTTGCCGCCGCGCCGATGGAACCCTCGCGGGCCGCGTTGGCCAATCCGGTCAAGCGCTATGTGCTGGCAACCCGGCCGGCATTCCTGACCATCGCCCTCGCCGGCTGCCTGCTTGGTTTTGCCACCGCGCTGGAAGCGGCCTTTTCCTGGCCGCTGGCCTTGCTGACCCTGTTTCTGGCGGTCGCGACGCAGGCCGGCGTCAACGTCTTCAACGACTATTACGATCACCTCAACGGCACCGATGCCGCCAATGTGGATCGGCTGTTTCCATTCACCGGCGGCTCCCGCTTCATTCAGAACGGCGTCATGTCGCCGCAGCAGATGCTGATCTACGCAATGCTGTTGTTCGCCGCAGTGATTGCCGGCGGGCTTTGGCTGATCGCCACGCGCGGCAGCGGCCTGTTCTGGATCGGCCTCGCCGGTCTGCTGATCGGTTGGGCCTACTCGGCGCCCCCGCTCAAATTGAACAGCCGGGGATTGGGCGAAATATGCGTCGCTGCCGGCTTTCTGCTGATTGTCGCAGGCGCCGACTTCGTCCAGCGCGGTACGGTCTCGCTGACGCCCTGGTTGATCGGTCTGCCCTATGCCTTGCTGGTCACCAACATTCTCTACGTCAACCAGTTTCCCGATCGCGGCGCCGATTTGCTGGCCGGCAAGCGGCACTGGGTGGCACGGCTGGAACCCGCTATCGCCGCGCGCGGTTATTGGCTGATTCTGGTGCTGGCGATCGCCGCAACGCTCTGGCTGGTTGCCAGCACGCGTCTGCCCGCGTTGGGCCTGATTTCCCTACTCGCCGCCTTGCCCGCCCTCAAGGCCGGCAAGGTACTCAGCGCGCACGCAGCGGAACCGGCGAAGCTGGTGCCGGCGGTCCAGATGACCATCCTCGCCGCGCACCTGCAACCGGTATTGCTGGGGATCGCGCTGGCCTGGACGCTGTTGGCATGATCGGCCGCTTGAGCGGCACCTTGCTGGAGAAGCATCCGCCGCAGGTAGTGCTGGATGTCGGCGGCGTCGGCTACGAAGTCGATGTGCCGATGAGCAGTTTCTACAACCTGCCGGCGGTCGGCGAACGCGTGACACTGGTGACGCATTTCGTCGTGCGTGAAGACGCGCAGCAGCTTTTTGGCTTTCTCAGCCAGAAGGAGCGAGCCGCGTTTCGTGAGCTCATCCGAATCTCCGGCGTCGGCCCGAAGTTGGCCTTGTCGGTCCTGTCCGGCATGAGTGCGGACGATCTGGCGCAATGCATCGTATTGCAGGATGCCGCGCGTTTGACCCGCGTGCCGGGCATCGGCAAGAAGACGGCTGAACGGTTGTTGCTCGAATTGAAAGGCAAACTGGCCGATGCCTTGCCGCAAGCCGGTGGGGTATCCGTCAGTGCCGGCGTGACGCACGACGCGCTCGGCGCGCTCCTGGCGCTGGGCTATTCCGACAAGGAGGTGTTGCCGGTATTTAAGCAGTTGCCGGAAGGCTTGAGCCTGGAAGAATGCATTCGGCAGGCGCTGAAGTTGTTGGCGAAGAAATAGCACATGCAGCGGCTTGAAAGGCGATGAGCATCGGCTTTCAAGCCTGACCCGTGCCACACACATCCCGTGCTACACTGGGATTAACTTCCACCCAAGGAGCCCTGTCATGGCCAACCTTACGCTCAGCATTGATGATGACTTGCTCAAGCAAAGCCGCTTGTATGCTGTGCAGCACGACACTTCAGTCAATGCGCTGGTGCGGGAATATCTGGAAAGCTTGATTTCCAGAAGCAAGGACGCGGAACAGGCGGAGCGCACCAAGCTGGTTGAGGAGATGAACCGGCAATTCGACGCCCTGGCGGCCAAGGCGGTGAAACCCGAGGGCTGGAAGTGGAACCGAGATGAGATTTATGAAGAGCGTATGGCGAAGTGGGACAGGAAGTAGCCGGGGAATGCTGACGCCATGTCTGCTTTTATCGATTCCAATATTTTTCTGTACCTCATCGACCCGGAAATGACGAACAAGCGCCCAGTGGCTGCCGAGCTGATGCGTAGTTTGTATACGGCGGGGCAGGCCGTGATCAGCACGCAGGTACTGCAAGAGTTTTATAACGTGGCCACCAGGAAATTTGGCCTGCCGCGTGGCGAGGTGGCCGACACCGCCCAACTTTATGGGCAAACGCGGGTGGTGCAGATGACGCCTGCGATTGTGTTTGCCGCCATGCGCCGCCACGCCAGCGGCCAGTTTTCCTTCTGGGATGCGCTGATTGTTGAAGCCGCACTTTCTGCCGGTTGCAAAACCCTGTATTCCGAAGACATGCAACATGGCCTGGTGCTTGATGGGATGACCATCGAAAACCCATTCCTGGGTCTGTGACCATGCTTGAACCCGACCGCCTGATTCCCGATCGTCTCATCACCCCTGCGCCGGCTTCGCGCGAAGAAGAGGCTTTCGAACGCGCGCTGCGGCCGCAACGGCTGGCGGAATATGTCGGTCAGGCACGAGCGCGCGAGCAGCTCGATATCTTCATCACGGCGGCAAAGAATCGCGGCGAGGCGCTCGACCATGTGCTGCTGTTCGGCCCGCCCGGGCTGGGCAAGACGACACTGGCGCACATCATTTCGCGCGAGATGGGGGTCAATCTGCGTTCGACTTCCGGCCCGGTGCTGGAACGCGCCGGCGATCTGGCGGCGTTGCTGACCAATCTGGAACCGA
>SXGT01284996.1_pt1 | contig 10055 bp, 7 predicted proteins | sample 3176221 | NCBI WGS metagenome assembly SXGT01 (sample SAMN11356862, study PRJNA531348) | freshwater metagenome | isolation source: freshwater sample F1-120 | place: China: Fuxian Lake, Yuxi | collected 2017-12-25
GAATGTTGTATAACAGGGAACATACAGGACGACTGAAACTTTCCACAAACATGTGAGACAGAAAAAATAGGCTGAACTCATTCACCTTGAAGAAAGCTTTCTCTCCCAGTGTTAATATCTCTCCAAAACATTCATAGTTTTCAGAAGAAAAGACAAAATGAAACGATTCACTGACAGATTATCTTGATTGAATTAGTCTAAAATTTCCAACTGTTTTTCAAGACCCACAAAAACATTTTTTAAGCTTTCAATTCTCAAATTTTGACTAGTTTAAATTGAAAATAATCTTTATTTGCTTGATTTCAACTTTATTTTTCATATTATTTCTCATTGTAAAATCCTATGGAAAAACCAAAATGCCAGTATGGTTGTAACGCATACCGTTTTTAGTAAAATATAAAACAGAAATATAAATGCCTTGGTTGCTGGTATTCAGTTTCAAAATATCCTGCATTGCGTAGGTGATGACTAAATCTGTTTTACCATCCGATTGCTGTTGGCTACAGGCTTTATTCGGCGTAGTTCCAGCATCAATCAGCTCAATTTGCATTGGTTGTATTTGGCTACCAATAATTTTGACGCTATCTAAATTAATATCATTGACATCAAGGTGACTGGTTCCGGCAAGCATAATAGTTAGTTGCGATTGACTGCGGTCTAAAGGCTTGCAATTTCCTGGATTAAAAATCAATTGCGATTCTGCATCATTCAACGTCAAGGGCGCACCCACGACCAGCACATCTAATTTAGCGGTTTCCGTGCTATTGGAGCTTAGCTCTTTCACATTAGCCGTCAGGGTTAAGGTATGGCTGCTAATTGCTTTCGGTATGCGTATCGGTATATCCAAACTTTGAGCGGTATTGGCAGGTATGGTGCTAGTTTTGCTGAAGACTTGATTCAACATATAAATTTCGCTGCCATTTAGCGAAATTTCGAATGGCGCTTCTTTTATACTATGATTAGTGATTGTTAAATTAGCTTTATTGTCGCCCGGTGAAAACGAATGGTCATCGACTAAGGACAGCGTCAAACTGTAAGTGCGCGGCGTGATGGTATCCGAATCGAAGGTTGTAACCCCTCCTTCAGCATTGCTTAGGGTATAACGTAACTTAAAGGCACTGGACGGCAAGTTCGGATCAGCTTCCCATAGAATATTACTGTCTGTAACAGAAGACTTAGTCGGCGTGACGTTGGTGTTCCCAGACGACGTCAATATATTGAGGCTTAAGTTTTGGGTATTCAGACTGGTTTCAATCTGCAATTTCGCAGGACCTGCATTAGGGCTGCTGAACAATGGGAAGTAGCCTTGGTGTCCCGAACGTCCTCTTAATTCTACAAATTGCTGTGATAGTAATTTTGCTAATGGTGTAGTAACACTAACGCACACACCATTTTGTAAAACCTGCGGCGCAATACACACAGGTGCCGGATTAACACACACCCCACCCTGTAAAACCTGCGAACCCACGCACACGGGAATAGACGTCTCACATACCCCATTGGTCAATACCTGATTGGCATTACAGGTCGGCACGGGATTAGGCACAAAATCAGTAATCACCTGAGGATCGACCACCGGAACATCCCTGACGGTGACATCTACGGTGCTAGTGGCGATAGCGCCCTGATTATCGGTCACGGTAAGTTTAAATTGCAGATCGATAGCGCGATTGACTTCGGGGGCGACAAAGCTGGGTTTAGCGCTATTGGCATTGTTTAAGTTGACAGGGGTGCCTTTGATTTGCTCCCAGTGATAACTTACGATGCTACCGTCTGGATCACGGCTGTTGCTGGCGTCTAAAGTTACTGGTGTGCCTTCGTTGACATCTTTATAGTTACCGGCATCGGCAAGCGGCGCAGTATTTTTAGGAGTAGCGACCACAGGTCCATTGGCTGCAGGCTTGTCATTACGGATAACGCTGAATTTTATCGGCAGCAGATTGTAATAAATCTCTTGATCCACCTGATAACCCACGAAAATCTGAAACTCACCTGTCAAGTTGCTGAGTTGCTTTTGCACAATAATACTCTCTAAACTCTGTAAGACTTTGCGCTCGGAAGTATGAGGTACCAACGTTTTAAGTTGGTAGTCCCAGGGTCGCCATTCGCCCTGGCTGTTTTTCATATACCAGTCGTTATTGTGTTTAGCGACCAGATACAGGTGGGCAAGTTTGCCCTGATGTTCGGGGGCGGGTTGCAAATCAGCGAGTACATCCAGTTTTTGCTGGGAATCAAAACTGCTGGCAAACGTCTTGCCGTTATCCGCCGTCACGCCGCCACGAAAAGTGGCGGAGGCGGGTTGGTTTAGCGTGCTGGTGCCATTCCCCCATTGGGTAATACGCTCAAGTAAACTGGCGGCATAAGCCGGACTGTGCAGTAACCACAAAAATAGGGGCAGTATTTTCAGTAGATTGTTAATTTTTAGCATACGTTTACTCAAGGTGGTGATGGCTTTAGCGTGGTGTTGGTTGTTATTGCGGGCCGATGCGGGCAGCAGGGGCCTAGGTTTTTTAGTTTCCATTAGTGTTTAGTTTAATGTGCTGCAATCCGCCTCTGTTTAGCAAGGGTAGAAGACTTAACCTTACCTCAGAGTGCGTAGTCTATTCCGGCTTAGCTGCAATGTTTTGCAAGACTAACAACAACTTTAATGGTTTACATTAAGCAAGCAGTCTTGGCGTTAGCGGCATTCTACGGACTAGATTTTTTCTCTGCAACCCTACAGATGTCATATAGCCGATAGTACAAAAGTACTGTTTGGGGCTGCGGGTGCGAAAATTGTCTAACGCCGCTTGTAAATTAAAAAATTTATATATTATTGATTTACATATAGTTATTTTGGATTTGTTAGATATTCTCCATATCATAACATTGAGGTTGTACAGTTCTGTGTACAATTTTTAGGGTTTGGAGGATTTTTTTAAAATTTTTTTTGAGCGGGGTTAAACGTGGTGCGATGAAAAGCAAAATTCAGTCGTGTGTGATACGCTGCAGAATACTATAGCAATTCTCATTATTGATTTTATTGCATTCGCATAATGAGAATTGCTGACAATGGAGTCGTTTATGCTGTCGGGTTACGCGGTGCTAACCCGACCTACTGTTTTTTATGCGCAATGAAATTTGTCAGGATTCCGTAGGTCGGGTTGGGTGCGCTCACACCCATTTTACATACGCATTGAATTTACCCGCGCACCTAACCCGACAACCTAGCTAAATAAATACAGCAGTAAATCAACTGCATAATATTCTTTGTTGTCAGGCTCTGCTTGATGGCTATTAACCTAGTACTCAGTCAAACTTCATTTGTAGGGTAATAAAATATTACGTTCGCCATGAGCCTGTCGAATGGCTTAGGCTTCGAATGTTGGGTTTCACGCTGTTCAACCCAACTTTGACTAGAACACTTACCTCAGAATCACTGGCGCAATATGCGCCAGCGCTTCTTGCATGTGTTCAAAACTATGTGAGCCGCCATCAAATGCGACTATTTCACTGCTTGCTTGGTATTTGGCAATGGTGTTAGCGGTATCGAGTAACTCGTCGGCACGATCTAGCAAAAGCGTGCGTTTGATGTTTAAAAAATTGTCGCTGATTTCTTGCTCAAACGGAACATACTGTTGGCAGTGCTGCGGCTCCCAAGCATACACCAGTCCGGTATCTGGGTTGCTATTCGTTCCCAAAAAATACGGCAATAGGCTGCTTGGGCTGATCGCAGGGTTAATCATAATTGCAGGACAGCCAGTTTTGAGCGCCAGATATTCACTACTAAAGCCGCCCATGGACGAGCCCATCAAGGTGACTTGATAGCCTAATTCCACAAATTGCTTCCAGGCCAATAAGCTATCTGCGATGAGTTTTTCAAAGTCACGATAATCCACATTGGGGGTGTGTAAGACTACAGCATTTTGCGTACAAAATTCTTGCAAGACCAATAGCTTAGATTTCCTGGTCAATAACTTGCCTTCTCGATCGAGAGAAGCAGAATTAAAGCCGTGTAGATAAATAATCGCGTGCTGAGTCATCACTTAGTACCGGGCCTTGATAAATTGCAGCGCCGTCGTGGCCAAGTCATCCGAGTCTTCCCACAGATTGCGCCACACGCACAAAGTATTAGAAAGCTTGGGATCGACCACGCGGGAAGAAAAGGATTCAAAGGTCATGGGCCCTTGATAATTAATTTGTTTGAGCGCCGCGAAAAACGCCTCGAAATTGACATTCCCCGTACCCAGATAGCCGCGGTGGCTTTCACCGATGTGCACGTAGCCTAGCCGATCTTTCGCGGCCAAAACCGATTTCGCCATGCCATCTTCTTCAATATGCATATGATAAGTATCCAGATGCAAATAGGCATTGGGGCGATTCACTGCATCCAAAAACGCCAGACCTTCGAGACCCGTATTCATAATATTGGTTTCATAACGATTCACCACTTCCAGATCGATATTAATGCCTTTATCGGCCGCGTAATCCGCTAAGCGTTGCATCGCCGCGACTGAATTGGCACGATTTTCTTGAGAAGCAGGTCCTGGATATTTACCTAAGGCACAATAAATAACACCACATAATTCGGTACCACCGAGAGCATAAAGCACATCCGTGGCTTTACGCAGCAGTTCATCCCCTTTGGCGATAATCGATGGATTAGTGCTGGTAACATCGGTGCTGGCAGACAATCCCAGGGACGCATGCGCACGCAGATTAAATTCTTGTAGTAAATCTTTAGTTAAGGCCACATCCACTTGCCACGGGTCGAGTAAGGCAATTTCGATATAGTCATACCCCGCGCGTGCAGCGCCGCTAATGGCTTTGCGTGCGCCCTCGGGCGACCAGTCTCCAGACCACACCAGCGCGTGACCACCAAATTCTAAAGATTTTTTAAACGACATACTGTGCCTCAAGAAGTATAACTGTTGGAATTCAATTTCAAGTTAAAGCAATTTTTCAAGACTTTCACGCAATTGCGGCAAACGATTTGCAATAACAACCCAAATCTGAGCTAAGTCTAAACCTAAATAATTATGCACCAGAATATTTCTAAATCCTGCAATAGCTTTCCAAGGGATTTCAGGATGTTCAGCCTTTAACGACTCAGATAATTTTTGCGTTGATTCAGACAAAATCTGTAAATTACGTATCACCGCATCTTGCACCATGGGTGAATTCATAAACACAAATTGATCAAATTCCGTGTAATCGTTAATACGATCAATGCAATCAATAACTGACGTTACGCAGTAACGTGTTTTAATCCCGTTTACCGCGTCGAGCACCGCAGTATTTATCGGGAATAGCCCAACGGGGTGCGGCATGGATGCCGCACGATGGCAAAGGGGCAGGACGCCCCTTTTTGCCATCCCCCCGATAAATACGAGGAGCGCACGACATCAGCGGTAACCGGGCCGCCTTTTCTTTGAGTACTTTCTTTTGGCGGAGCAAAAGAAAGTGCTTCGCCGTCGGGTGCGAGAACCCGATTAGAAAAACGTCGCGATAGCGACTCAGCATGATTTTTCTATGCTATAAAAAAACGATCTGCGTAACATCAGTTAATACCAAAGTTAATACCAAAAAAACAAGATTGACTGAATATTTGACACCTACACAGCTACACAGCTACCCGACTACGAATAAACTGCAGATAATTCCCCGAAGGAATGCGTTGATTTTCTTGGATGGGATATTGATAGACATATACCCACGCCAGGGTATTTATAGTTCCAGCAAGCATAACTGTTAACGGCAGACGTTGATATTCATGCGGTGTAGGAAAATCCGCGGAGCATTCTTCATAAGCATCTAACGCAGCCAAAACACCTTGCACATCTAGCAGGCGATAGACTTCGCCATAGACTGTATCTGCGACATCCTGGGAAAGCACGAGTCCTGGATACTCATTAATTGCATACAATCGTCCCACAATTAAAGCTTCTGCGACAAATTCGCTGGCTTGCTGCAAAACCTCATGCATCGGATGGGCAATGTCACGGCGTAAACTGCCATACACAAAGAGTAAGTCTAACAACGCTATAACTTTTGCTTAACGAGTTGGTAAATGTCCTCTGCCTCAAGTTCGACGCCCGCCAGAACCTCGGCCAAGGCCGCTAAGCGTTGTTCGGCAAAGCTACGCTCAGTAATACTGTTAGCGTTGATGTACACATTTAACGCGGCACTTTTTAAAGCCGCATAGGCCGCCATGACGGCAACACCCGCGTCGCTGATCACATTCAAATTGCCTTTTTCCGCAGCCACGCGACTTAATTTTAAAACTTCGGCACAGGCTTTAGCACAGGCTAAGGGCACATCGGTTGCCGCTTGCAGTGCAGTTTGAATGGCAGCACTGCGTGCAGCTTTCTCGTCATCGGTGGCTTTAGGCAGTCCATACGCGGCCATCACCGCATTAAACACCTCCACATCCGCTTGCATCATGTCGGTTAATTGGCTGCGTAAAGCTTCCGCTGCGCTTAACAGCACCAGCATCTCTTGCTCAACTTCGGCGTACTTAGGCTTACCTAGGGTTAGGTTACACACCATGCTCACCAAGGCAGCCGCTTGCGCGCCCATCAGCGCTGCTGCGCCACCGCCACCGGGAGTAGATGCTTTACTGGCTAAGGCATCCAGAAAACTTGCAATCGACTGGTCATTCATCTCGGGTAATCTCGTGTACTTGGAGTCAATAATTCAAAAGGTAATTACACACTACACTTGCAAGACAGCTGCAAGCTGCTGGGTGCGCTGTCGGGAAGGCTATTCGCGGCGCCATTCGGTAATACCTCCCGGAGCATCTTCTAAAATCACCCCCTGAGCTTTAAGCGCATCGCGAATCCGATCCGCTTCCGCCCAATTTTTAGCCTGTTTGGCGGCGATACGCGCCTGGATGTGCACGGCAATATCCTCATCACTTAAGGCATCTGCATCCGCACTCCCTTTTAAAAAGGCTTCCGCATCTTCTTGCAACAGCCCTAAAATACTCGCGAGTGCGGTCAAGGTGTTAGCCAACGGCGCCGCTTGATCGCTAGCTTGTTCCTTAGCTTTATTCAGTTCTCGCGCTAAATCAAACAATACTGCAAAGGCGACTGGGGTATTAAAATCATCGTCCATCGCCTCGCTAAAACGCTGTTGAAATTCCTCTACTAAACCAACATCTGGAGCATAACTCACCCCGCGTAATGCCGTATATAAACGCGTTAACGCGACCGCTGCATCATCTAAATGTTCATTCGAATAATTTAACGGACTACGATAATGACTGGATAAAATAAAAAAGCGCACAATTTCTGGACGATAGCGACGCAAGACTTCTCTGACGGTAAAAAAATTACCCAGCGATTTCGACATTTTTTCTTCGTTAATGCGCACAAAGCCATTATGCATCCAGACATTGACAAATTTTTCTTCGGTAGCGCCTTCTGATTGCGCAATTTCATTTTCATGATGTGGAAACTGCAAATCCATGCCCCCACCGTGGATATCAAAATGGTTGCCTAAGCAGCAGGTCGACATAGCAGAACATTCAATATGCCATCCAGGTCGTCCAGCACCCCAGGGGGATTCCCAGGCTGGCTCCCCGGGTTTCGCCATTTTCCACAATACAAAATCTAGAGGATTGTGCTTCGCTTGATCCACTTCTACCCGTTCTCCAGCTTGCAAATCGTCTAAGTTTTTACCGGAAAGTTGTCCATAATTACCGAATTTATGCACCGCATAAAACACATCGCCATTGCTGCCGACATACGCCAAACCCTTAGCGATCAAATTTTCGATCATCTTGAGCATATCGCTAATCGCTTGCGTAGCGCGAGGTTCGATATCTGGCGGCAATACCGACAAAGCATGCTCATCTTCATGCATCGCGGTAATAAAGCGTTCGGTCAGTGCGCCAAAAGTTTCGTTATTTTCGTTGGCGCGTTGAATGATTTTATCGTCGATATCGGTAATATTGCGGACATAAGTCAGTTCATAACCGGAATGACGCAGATAACGGGCGACGGTATCAAATACCACCATCACGCGCGCATGCCCCACATGGCAAAAATCGTACACGGTCATGCCACACACATACATCCCCACTTTGCCAGCAATGCGTGGGACAAAGGTTTCTTTGCTGCGTGTGAGCGTGTTGTAAATCTTTAACATTTCGTATCCGTAAAATCGCAACTAAAGTGATATTTTAAGGGCAAAAGCCAAGACTGTGACGATTCCTAAGCTGATTTTAAGGAATATTTTTTTGGATGAACAGCAGGTAGACTTCAACCCTCCAGTAAAGCTCCCTGCATCAATCGTGTAAATGGCAATAACGGCCTGCCATATTTCAGTAGGCGTCTCTAAGCATATTTTACCTGTCCGTCATTGCGACCGAGATCGGCAATCCCTAGCGCAATGACCCTGTTACTAAGCTGTATAGACAGTTAAACCACTAAAGGATGAGGCTGTAACTTCCAAATATCGCGATTGTATTCGCTGATGGTTCTATCGGTAGAAAACAATCCACTATTCGCACAATTAATAATGCTCATTTTGGTCCAGTGTTCTTGATCACGATACGCGAGCTCTACTTGCTGTTGCGCATTGAGATAACTACGAAAATCGGCAATGGTGACCCAAGGATCGTGCGGGCTTTTCAGTCCATCCAACAATTCATTAAAGATACCTGGCTCAAATTGATTGAAGTAGCCCGACTCCAATAATTGCATCACTTGGCTTAAATCCTGGTCTTGATTAATAATTGCTACTGGGTCGTAATGCTCGCGGGTCGCGGCCACTTCGGCTTCATTTAAACCGAATAAAAAGAAATTGTTATCCCCAACTTGCTCCAGAATTTCAATATTAGCGCCATCTAAAGTGCCGATGGTAATCGCGCCATTCATCATCAATTTCATATTCCCTGTGCCAGAAGCTTCTTTCCCAGCCGTTGAAATTTGTTCTGACAGATCCGCCCCAGGACAAATTTTTTCCATTGCGGTGACCCGATAATCGGGTAAAAACACCAAACTTAATTTATCGCCCACATCGGGATCATGATTGATGACCTCAGCAACATTATTGATTAATTTGATGATTTTTTTGGCCATCAAATACCCCGGCGCCGCTTTCCCACCAATTAACACACAGCGAGGCACCCAGTTTGCGGTATCCCCTTGTTTGATACGCCGATATAAATGCACCACATGTAAGAGATTCAACACTTGCCGTTTGTATTCATGAATCCGCTTAACCTGTACATCAAAGAGCGCATTGACATTCAGTTCAATCGGGTGATATTGCTGTTTAAAATCAATCAGCCGCTGTTTAGCCAGCTGTTTAATCGCCCGCCATTGCTGCCTGAATTCCGCATTCTCGGCATAAGGCTCTAAGCGCTTCAATTGGGTTAAATCAGTTATCCAGGCATCGCCGATAGTCCCGCTAATTAATGCTGCCAAATCAGGATTGCAGGCCGCCAGCCAACGTCTTGGGGTTACACCATTGGTTTTATTATTAAATTTATGCGGCCATAATGCATAAAAGTCACCAAATAGCCCTTGTTGTAATAATAAGGTATGTAATTTTGCAACGCCGTTCACTGAAAAACTGCCGACTATCGCAAGATGCGCCATGCGAACATATTGTTCATCCCCCTCTTCTATAATTGAAATTCGGCGTAATCGATCATTTTGTCCAGGCCAATGCAACGCCGCTTCCGCTAGAAAATGCGCGTTAATCGCAAATATAATCTCCATAATTCTAGGCAATAAGCGCTGCATTCTGGGGACCGACCATTTTTCTAAGGCCTCAGGTAACAAGGTATGGTTGGTGTAAGCCATCACTTTGGTCGTGATCTCCCAAGCGTTATTCCAGGGTAAGCGATGTTCATCCACTAATAAACGCATCAGTTCCGCAATAGCAATACTCGGATGCGTGTCATTTAATTGAAAACAGTTTTTAGCGGCAAACTCGCTAAAGTCTTCACCATGCTGCGCCACCCAGTGCTCGATAACATCCTGCAAGCTAGCAGAGGCAAAAAAGTATTGCTGGCGTAGCCGCAACTCTTTGCCGTTCTCATTAGCATCGTTGGGATACAGTAC
>SXGT01415592.1_pt1 | contig 10054 bp, 11 predicted proteins | sample 3176221 | NCBI WGS metagenome assembly SXGT01 (sample SAMN11356862, study PRJNA531348) | freshwater metagenome | isolation source: freshwater sample F1-120 | place: China: Fuxian Lake, Yuxi | collected 2017-12-25
GCGACGGCATGGACCACGTCGACGATGACCGTCTCGACGCCGAGCAGCGTCTCCCTCGCGGCGGAGGTGAGCATCAGGAAGAGCGACTCGGGGGTCGTGATGAGGATGTCGGGAGGTCGGGTCGCGAGCCGACGGCGCTCCTGCTGGGTGGTGTCGCCGGAACGGACGCCCACCGTGACCGGCGTGTAGTCCTCCCCGAGCCGGGCGGCGGCCTGGGTGATGCCGACCAGGGGCGAGCGCAGGTTGCGCTCGACGTCGACGGCGAGCGCCTTGAGGGGGGAGACGTAGAGGACGCGGGTGCGACGCAGTGGATCGTCCGGGGGCGGGGCGTGCAGGAGCGAGTCGACGGCCGAGAGGAAGGCCGCGAGCGTCTTGCCCGACCCGGTCGGCGCGACCACGAGGACGTCGGCCCCGGAGTCCAGCCCGGTCCACGCGCCCTCCTGAGCGGGCGTGGGCGCCGCGAACGCGTCGGTGAACCACGACCGCGTCGCGGAGGCGAAGCGCCCGAGCGCGGCATGGGTCGAGGCCATGAGCAGCATTGTCCCAGGCGCGTCCGACACTCGCCTCCGGTGAAGGCGGGGGCTGCCGGGGTCGAGGCCGAGGGTGAGGCATCCTGGGCCCATGACGTCCCGCTGGATCCGACCGTCTCGTACCGTCGCGGCCCTTGCCGCCGCCTCCCTCGTCCTCGCTGCCTGTTCCTCGGAGCCCGAGGAGCCGCAGGCGGACCCGAGCCAGGGGGAGGGCGCCACCTTGGTGGAGGTCTCACCGCTGACCGGCGAGCCGTTGGACGGTCCGCTGCCCGAGCACCCCGTGATGGTCGTGAAGATCGAGAACACCTCGGCCGGCGCGCCGCAGACCGGTCGGGACCGCGCCGACCTCGTCGTCGGTCAGCTCGTCGAGGGCGGGCTGACCCGGCTCGCGGCCTTCTACCACTCCAGCCTCCCCTCGGGCGTCGGCCACGTGCGGTCGCTGCGCACCACGGACATCTCCCTCGCCAAGCCGGTCAACGGCACCATCGTCGCCTCCGGGGGCGCCGGCGGGGTCGTGGAGCGCGTCAAGGGAAACCGCCTCGGCGTCGTCGTCGAGGACGAGGACGGGCGCGGCTTCAGTCGCGACACCGCCAAGTCGGCCCCCTACGACCGGCTCATCGATCTCGAGGCCGCCGCGAAGCGCGCCACGAAGGCCTCGATCCCGGGGCCGTACTTCGCCTGGACGGCTGAGGGCGAGGCCTCCGGCGCGCCCGAGCCGACGAAGGCGTCGCGCGCGACCGTCCGGTTCTCCCCGTCGACCGAGACGCAGTGGCGTCTGTTCGACGGCGCCTGGAGGCGGACCAACGGCTTCGCGACCAAGGAGTTCGCGGCCGCGAATCTCGTCGTGCTCGAGGTGCCGGTCAGCGATGCCGGCTACACCGACCCCGCCGGGAACCCGGTGCCGGAGACGATCCTCAAGGGCTCGGGCAAGGCGACGGTCCTCACCGCCGACGGCGCGAGGGAGGCCACCTGGTCCAAGGACGGCATCGGTGGCTCGATCACGTTCGCCGCGGACGGCGAGGAGTTCACCCTGGACCCGGGCAGGACCTGGATCGAGATGATCCCTCGGGGCTCGGGGTCGGTCTCCTACCGCTGACGCCGGCTCGAGGATCCGGGGGCCGGGTCGGGGTCGACGGGGGAACGGTCCGTCGTCCCGGGCGTCGACGCGAGCGGGGCGTCGATGCCGGCGAGGGACCGCATCCCGGCCAGGATGGCGCTGATGGCGGCCTGGACCTGCTCGGCGGCCTCCTCGGCGTCGCCGGCGTCGGCGACGTACTCCGAGGCCGAGCGGATGGCTCCGTAGAAGATCGCGGCCAAGGCGTCGGCGAGCTCCTGACCTCCACCGAGGTCGGCCAGCAGCCCGTCGACGGTGGTCTTGACCAAGCCGAGCGACGCGGCCCGTTCCGCGTCGGCCCAGCGTTCGTGTCCGAGGGCGACCGGGCCCTCCTGCATGCAGATGCGGCGGAAGTGCGGCTCGCGGCACGCCTCCAGGAACGCAGCCAGTCCCTCCTGCGCCCGTTCCCACGGGTCGCCCGCCTCGTCGATGCGGCGCGCGATCTGCTCGGACGTGTCCTGCTGGATGCGCAGGAAGACGCTCTCGAACAGGGCCAGCTTGCTGGGGAAGTGGTGGTAGAGCGCGCCCTTGGTCACACGGGCGGCCGCGACGACCTCGTCGAGCGAGGTGCCGGCATAGCCGTGCGCGGTGAACAGGGCCTCGGCATTGTCCAGCAGCGAACGCTTGGTGCTCGAGGAGTAGTCCTGGCGTCGGGTGGTCTTGCGGGCCGCGCGCAGCACCTTGGCCGGGTGAGTCATGTCACGGAGTTTACGCCGTCGAGGGAGCGTGCCCACTCTCACACGGGTCCTGGATGGCCTGACCTGCACAAACTCGGCATACTCGAAGTACGTACCGAGGGTATGACCAGACTTTCGGGGCGCACGAAAGGAGCACCTCCATGACCTGGGATGCCTACCACCGCCGCCAGGACGCCCTCCGCGACCTGCTCGCCCTCGCCGACCGCCGCACCGAGCCGTCGCTCGAGGACCTCCTCGAGACCGTCCCCGGGGCCCGACAGGCCTACCCCGACCCCGACCTCGTCCTGCTCGACGCCCAGATGGCCTTCGTCCAGCGCCTGCGCGGAGGCGTGGACCTCGCCCTCGGTGACGACCCGGAGTCCGGCGCGACCGACCGCGAGGAGATCGCCGTCCAGGTCTGGGCCGAGACGGCCGACCGAATGCCGGGCGCGCGCGCCCTCCTCGACGCCGCCGAGTCCGACGGACGGCTCGCCACGGCCTTCGGCAAGGAACGCGCCATCCTCGCCGAGCTCGCCGGATCCACCGTGCGTGGTCCTCGCCTGCTGGAGCACGGTGACCGGATCCGTCGCAAGGCGCGTCGCCGCGTCACCCGACGCGCCGGCGACCCGACGGACGCGAACGTCCGTCAGGGACTGTTCGGCCGGCTGCGCGACGCGCTCGCCGCCTGATCGGCCCCGGCCTGGTCCGCACCGGGACGCAGCTGGTCGAGGAAGACCCCGATCTCCGCGTCGATGGCCTGGCCGAGCTCGTGCTTGAACAGGCTCAGCGTCACCTGGCTCGCGACGGACAGGAGCGTCTCGACCGACTCCAGGATCGCTCCCCACTGGTCCTCGGGCAGGCCGGCGTCGACGAACGGCTGGACCAGCCCCGATGCGACGCGCTCGACGAACTCGTCGGCGACGACCCGCAGGTGCGACTGGACCACCGGGAACAGCGCGATGATGGTGGAGGCCGGGACCCCGAGGGCGACGGCCGCGGCACCGGCACGCACGACACTCGGGAGCAGCAGCCGGACCCGCGCGGGGTCGCCGTCGACGGGCTCGACCAGTCCGTACTCGGTCATGGCCGTGACGAGCGAGTCGTCGTGCGTGATGCCCGCCAGCGACGACAGCGCGTCGACGGTCATGACCTCCGGCTCGATCTCGCGGTGCGGCTGGTCCAGGAGGTTCAGCAGGTCCATCGTGTGGCCGGCGGCCGATGCCGGACTCGAGCGGACCGCCTGCTCCACGGCGGCGAGGGTGTACCCCCGGTCGACCAGCTCCCTGACGAGCTGCAGCCGCTGCAGGTGCTCCTGGCGGTAGTACCCCGTGCGTCCCTCGAGACGTGGACCGGGGATCAGGCCACGCCCCGCGTAGGCGCGGACGTTGCGCACGGTCATGCCGGCGCGCGCGGCGAGCTCGTCGATCGTGAACTCCTCGACCTCGCCGCCCCCGTCGCCCTCGTCGGAGGCGGACGTGGGCGCGTTCGCGGACGTCGGCTCGCTCATGCGGGCATCATAGGGTGCATGGACTCGCTGCGAGGTCGTCTCCTGGTGGCCACCCCCGCCATCGAGCAGGGCCCCTTCCTGCGCAGCGTCGTGTTCCTGCTCGATCACGACGAGGACGGCGCGCTCGGCGTGATCGTCAACCATCCGCTCGACGCCGACGTCGACGACGTCCTTCCCGCCTGGGGCGGCCGGGTGAACGCACCGGACTGCCTCTTCGACGGCGGGCCGGTCGCGATGGACTCGGCCCTGGCCGTCGGCGTGCTGTCGGCGAGCAGCCGGCCCCCCGAGGGGTGGCAGTCGATGGGCGGTAACGTCGGGCTCGTCGACCTCGCCGGGCCCCCGCCGGTGGAGGGCCAGCTGGCCGGCCTGCGGGTGTTCGCCGGATACGCCGGGTGGTCGGCCGGACAGCTCGAGTCCGAGGTGGAGGACGGCGGTTGGCTGGTCACCGACGCGCTCGAGGGCGATCTCCTCTCGCCGAGCCCGGAGCACCTCTGGCGCGACGTCCTGCGTCGCCAGGAGGGGGACGTCCGGCTCTGGACGACGCTCCCGGACGACCCGTCGCTCAACTGAGCGGGTCGCAGGCAGCGTGCGTGCGCGGTTCGGTCCGAGCCGCCCGAGTCGCTACGATGGCGCCGTGGGAATCTTCGGCGGCGGCACCAGCACGGTCCAGGACGAGCGCACCGACCTGCGCCGAGACCTGCGCACGGAGGACGGGGACCATGAGAAGTTCTCGCACTACGTGCCCAAGGACACCCTGACCGAGGCGATGATCAACGGGACGCCGTGCATCGCGCTGTGCGGCAAGGTGTGGGTCCCCTCACGCGACCCCGAGCGCTACCCGGTGTGCCCGGAGTGCAAGGAGATCTGGGACGGCATGTCCGGCGACGAAGGAGACTCCGGCTCGGATGGCTAGCCAGCGCCTGCGGGCCTGGCAACGAGCTGCGTTCGACCTCTACACGCGCACGCAGCCGCGCGACTTCATGACCGTCGCGACGCCCGGCGCCGGAAAGACGACGTTCGCCCTGACGATCGCCGCCGACCTGCTGCACCGTGGTGTCGTCGAGCGGGTCGTCGTGGTGACGCCGACGGACCACCTCAAGACGCAGTGGGCGCTCGCGGCCGCCGGTGCCGGCATCCGCATCGACCCGGCGCTCGCCGGCCAGGGTGCGCTCGCCAAGGACTTCCAGGGCTTCGCCGTCACCTACGCCGGTCTGGGCGTCAATCCCAACGCGTACCGCGTGCGGGTCGAGGCGCGGCGGACCCTCGTCATCCACGACGAGCTCCACCACGCCGCCGACGCCAGGTCGTGGGGCGAGGCGGTCCGTGAGGCGTGCGACCCCGCCGAGCGTCGTCTCGCGCTCACCGGCACCCCGTTCCGCTCCGACGACAACCCGATCCCGTTCGTGGAGTACGCGCCGCAAGGGGACGGGACGCTGCAGAGCGTCGCGGACTACACCTACGGCTACGGCTCGGCACTGCGCGACGGCGTGGTCCGCCCGGTGCTCTTCATGGCGTACTCGGGCGAGATGCACTGGCGCACGCGGGCCGGCGACGAGGTCGCGGCCAGGCTGGGTGAGCCCCTCACGAAGGACGCGACCGCCCAGGCGCTGCGCACGGCCCTCGACCCCCAGGGATCGTGGATGCCGACGGTCCTGCAGGCCGCTCACCGCAGACTGCAGGAGGTGCGTCGCGACATCCCCGACGCGGGTGGGCTCGTCATCGCCAGCGACCAGGAGTCCGCCCGTCAGTACGCCTCGCTCCTGACCGACATCACGGGGGACCGCCCGACGGTCGTGCTCTCCGACGAGGCCGGCGCGAGCGCCAGGATCGCCGAGTTCTCCGCGAGCATGACGCCATGGCTGGTGGCCGTGCGGATGGTCAGCGAGGGCGTCGACATCCCGCGCCTCGCGGTCGGTGTCTACGCCACCACCGTCGCGACGCCGCTCTTCTTCGCCCAGGCCGTCGGCCGCGTCGTCCGGGCACGTCGTCGCGGCGAGACCGCGTCGATCTTCCTGCCCAGCGTCCCCGGCCTGCTCGGCCTGGCCGCCGACCTCGAGGCCGAGCGCGACCACGTCGTCGGCCGGCCGGTCTCCGACGAGGACGACCTCTACGCCGCCGAGGCGGAGATGCTCGCTCGTGCGCAGCAGGCGGAGTCGGCCTCCGACGACGAGCTCGGCACGTACCAGGCGCTCGGCAGCGAGGCGTCGTTCGACCGGCTCGTCTACGACGGCGGCGAGTACGGGGGAGCCGCGCGCGAGCTCGACGACGACGAGCTCGACTTCCTCGGCATCCCCGGCCTGCTCGAGCCGGACCAGGTGGCGGAGCTGCTGCGGACCTCGCGTGCCAAGAGGTCGCAGGAGAGGGCCCGCCCGGCCGCGGTCCAGCAGGTCGAGGACGACACCGCCTTCGAGCGACGCGCCGAGCTGCGGCGCGAGCTCAACGGGCTCGTCGGCGCGTGGCACCACCGCACCGGCCAGCCGCACGGGGTGACCCACGCCAAGCTGCGCAGCGACTGCGGTGGACCGCCGGCGGCGCAGGCCTCGGCGACGCAGCTGCAGGCGCGCATCGACCGCCTGCGCCAGTGGGCGCTGCGGGCCTCGGGCTGAGGCCCGCAGCGACCACGAGTCGGCTCAGACCCTGACGACGTCCTTGAACCAGACGTCGCCCTCGATGTCGACGACCAGCGCGCGCTCGGACCGCTTGCAGAGGGCGAAGGTCCGTTCCGTCCAGACGCCGTCCCAGCCGTACTGGAGCTCCTCGTCCTCGGCCACGGCCTCGAAGAAGGCAGCGTCCTCCGGGTAGCCCAGCTCGAGCGCCATCTCGTGGAGCTCGGCGAGGGTGGCCCGGAACTCCTCCCGCCCGGGGCTGCGGAGCTTCTTGACGGCGTCCACGACGTCGTCGACGTTCTCGGTCTCGTACGCCTCGTACATCTCGACGCTGTCGACCGCGGCGTAGTCGGACTTCGTGGCGCAGCGGGCGGGCTTGGTGACCTTGACGGTCTGGGTCCGCTTCTTCGACTTGACCGATCCGTAGCGGCCGGACTTCTTGACCCGGTACTTCACGACCGTCGTGACGCGGTAGGTGCCCTGACGCAGGGTCACCGACGCCTTGGACCTCGCGACGGCACGGCCGTCCCTGACCACCGTCAAGCGCGAGGACGAGACCTTGACGGGGCCGCGCTTGGTGACCCGCGGCTTGATGACGGCGGTCTCGTTCCACCCGACGGTCTGGGTGGCGATCGTGCCGATGGTGAGCTTGGGCTTGGCGGCGTGTGCCGGACCGGCGAGGGCGACCGTCGCACCCAGCGCGAGCGCCACGGTGACGATGGCCGTGACGAGGCGTCTCAGCATGTGTCCTTCTCCTTCGGGAAGCGGCGCGACCTGCGCCGAGAGCACCGTAGGGCCACCGGCGGACCCGCGGTACCGAAACGGACCGATTCGTCCGACGAGCCGGGTCACCGTGCCGGGCCGACGACCGGGTGTCGGTCGCTAGGATCCGACGGATGAGCGTGCTCTCCTCGTTGTTCACCTGGCTCGAGCCCCGGCTGTCGACGCCGGTCGACCAGGAGCGCGACTTCGCGGCGCGGCGAGCCGCGCGCGCGAGGCTGCAACGCTCGACCGTGGGTCGACGGCTCTTCGGCGAGCCGACCGACGCCGTCGAGACGTTCACCCGCACCGTGCGCATCGACGGGTGCGACCGGCGGGTCCTCGTGCACCGGCCGCACGCCGGGACGGACCTGCCGGGTGTCCTGAACCTGCACGGTGGTGGCTGGGTGCAGGGCAACCCGGAGCAGTCGGCGTGGTTCGCGAGCCGCGTGGCCGCTCGCACCGGTGCCGTGGTGGTCTCGCCGGAGTACCGCCTCGCGCCGGAGGACCCGTTCCCCGCCGGGGTCGAGGATGCGTGGGCGGCGCTGCAGTGGCTGGCCGAGGAGGCCGGGAGCCTCGACGTCGACTCCTCTCGTCTCGGCGTGATGGGCGACAGCGCCGGCGGCGGCCTCGCCGCGACGGTGGCGCTGATGGCCCGCGACGAGGGCGGTCCCGCCCTGCGGGCCCAGGTGCTGGTCTACCCGGGGGTCGAGGCCTACGACCGGTGGCCGTCGGAGGACGAGCACGCCCACGCCCCGGTGCTGACGTCGCGCAACATGCGCTCGTTCGTGAAGCTCTACCTCGGCGACTCGTACGGCACCACCGACTGGCGCGCCTCGCCGATCCGCCACCCCGACCACTCCGGCCTGCCGCCGACCCTGGTCCTGGTCGCCGGCCGTGACCCCCTCGCCGACAACGGTCGCCGCTACGCCCGGGTGCTGGCCGACGCCGGGGTGCCGGTGCGGTTGGAGGAGTTCGGCCGCGCCATCCACGGCTTCGTCAGCCTCCCGGGCGTCCAGCCCGATGCGGCCCGGGCGGTCGACTCCGTCGTCGACTTCCTCGACGCACGGTGGTGAGTGGCCGCGACCCATTGTGACAGCGGCACTGTCAGGATTATGCTCGCGGCCATGAGGCCCTGGCGACGCGACCACTGGCAGCGCGAGACCGACCGGCTCGACGCCGCGACGCAGCACGAGCAGATCGCCCGCATCCTGTCGATGCACGAGTTCCCGTGGGACATCTCCCAGGCGCTGAGCTTCGCGCTGTTCCGCACCTACGCGGTGCCCACGATCGGCGACCTCCTCGACCGCACCGACGAGTTCGGTGCGCGGACGCAGAAGCGCCACGACGACACGGTCATCGTGCTGGAGGCCGTGCTGGAGGGTGGCCTGGAGTCCCGCGACGGCCGCGCCGCGGTCCGCCGGATGAACCAGATGCACGGCAGCTACGACATCTCCAACGAGGACATGGTCTACGTCCTCTCGACGTTCGTCGTCACCCCTGCCCGGTGGATCCGTCGCTACGGCTGGCGCGACCTCACCGACCACGAGGTCGCCGCCACCACCTCCTACTACCGGCGCCTGGGCCGCCTCATGGGGATCAAGGACCTGCCTGAGGACTTCGCGGGGTTCGAGCGGTTCCTCGACGAGTACGAGGCCCGCCACTTCGCCTACCACCCGGGGTCGCGACGCGTCGCCGACGCGACCCTCCAGCTGTTCGCCACCTTCTACCCGCGTCCGCTGCGCCCGTTCATGGGCATCTTCGCCAAGGCGATCATGGACGACCACCTGCTGCGCGCCTTCGCCTACGAGAGCCCGCCGACGTGGGTGCGGCGCCTCGCCCACCGGAGCCTGGAGCTGCGCGGGCGCGTCGTGCGGCTCCTGCCGCCCCGGGCGAAGCCGTGGCGGGCGTCGGCCTCGCACCGGGTCCGGTCCTACCCCGGCGGCTACATGGTCGAACGGCTCGGCACGTTCCCGAGCACGATGCCCGACGACGAGCGGATCGGCGCCCGTGTCGCAGCCGCCCGCTGACCCCACCCGGGTCGAGCCGGGCTGGGCCCGCGAGGCGTGGCACGCCCGACGCTGGCTGCGCCGTGGACACGGCCCCCTCGACCGGCTCCGCCTGAGCCGCGAGCTCGCGCGACGCCGCGTGCTCACCCGAGGACGCCTGCTCGGCGAGCCGCTGCAGATGCTGCGCGAGGACCGGTTGAGGATCGGCCCCCACACGCTCCTCGAGCCCGACGTGTGGCTCACCGGGTCCGGACGCATCACGATCGGCGCGGGCACCTTCCTGAACCTCGGCGTGATGGTGGCGTCGCTGCACGACGTGACGATCGGCGACCACTGCATGCTGGCCAACGGGTGCGTCGTCACCGACGCCGACCACGCCGTCGCCGACCCGCACCGCCCGGTCACCGAGCAGGGGTTCGTCAGCCGCGGTCCCACCAGCATCGGCGACGACTGCTGGCTCGGTGCCCACGTCGTCGTCACCAGCGGCGTCACCATCGGTGAGCGCTGCGTGATCGGCGCCAACAGCACCGTCACGCACGACGTGCCCGCCTGGTCGGTCGCGGTCGGCTCACCGGCCCGCGTGGTGCGCAGCCTGCGCTGAGGACGGCGCCGGATGGAAGATGCTGGCGGGCTCGGGCGTTGACCAGGGCATGCGCCTGTCCGTGCTCGACCTCGTGCCCGTCCGAACCGACCAGACCACCGGTGACGCCCTGGCGGCGTCCACCCGGCTCGCGCAGGTCGCCGACCGCAGCGGGTTCGAGCGCTACTGGGTCGCCGAGCACCACAACATGCCGTCGGTGGCCTCCACGAGTCCGCCCGTGGTCATCGGGCACCTCGCCGCGCACACCCAGC
>SXGT01944043.1_pt1 | contig 10054 bp, 6 predicted proteins | sample 3176221 | NCBI WGS metagenome assembly SXGT01 (sample SAMN11356862, study PRJNA531348) | freshwater metagenome | isolation source: freshwater sample F1-120 | place: China: Fuxian Lake, Yuxi | collected 2017-12-25
CGAACGTCTCGCGCAGCGCCTGAATCTCCTGCGCGTCCAGGTCGAGACCCTGGTAGAGGGATCGGAAGTACGTTTCATAGACGGCCGGCGCGTCAAAGTCGAAATCCGGGGCCTTGATGAGGGCCGCGGTCAGGTCCGCGCCGATACGGTAGGCGCCTGGCGGTAGGCCACCCTCGGCCGGGATGAACACGATCATCCGGCCAGCCGCCAACAATCCCTCGCGATTGCAGCGCCCCGCCGCTTGGACAATGCGATCCAACGGGCCCAGGGCACGCAGCACGAGCGGGAAGTCCAGGTCCACGCCGGCCTCGACAACCTGTGTGGAGACGAGGCAGCACGGAGCGCCGCGGCGCAGACGATCGCGAACTTCTTCCAACACCGCGTGGCGATGCGCGCCACACAGCAACGTGGAGAGGTGTAGCGCCTGCGGGTCGTCCAGTGCGTCGAGCAATGCGAGCGCGTCACGCTTGGTGTTGACAATTGCCAGCGCTTGAGGTGCGGATCGCATCGCCTCGGCCACTTGTTCCCAGCTCCAGCGCTCTCCCGCGGCGGGCCATTCGTAGCGCACCCGTCTTAGCTCAGCGAAAAGCCGAGGCGGATCTGGTGCGATCTCCCGTGGTGCGGCGAACGCCGCGAACGCCGGGATCGCCTCTAACGCCGGCTGCGTAGCCGTGCAGAGCACCACTGTCGTGCGGAAGTCGGATGCCAGACGGCCGAGCACGTCCAGGATTGGCGTGAGCAGGTGCGGCGGCAGCGTCTGCGCCTCGTCCAGGATGATCACGCTGCGCGCGATGTTGTGGAGCTTGCGGCACGCGCTCGGCTTGCGACCCAGCAGACTCTCGAAGAGTTGAACCGTGGTGGTCACGACGATCGGAGCGTCCCAGTTCTCCGCCGATAATCGGGTCCAATCGGCATCGGCACTCCCCTGACTGTCGTCGCGATCGGAGACGGCGCTGTGGTGCTCCAGGACGGCATGCTCGGCGCCAAAGATCTCGCGGTATACCCGCGCCGTCTGTTCGGTGATGCTGGTGTAGGGAATGGCGACGATCACCCGATCCAGCCCGTGGATCAGCGCATGGCGGAGTGCGAACGCCATCGCCGAACGTGTCTTCCCGCCCCCGGTGGGAACGGTCAGCCGGAAGATCCCCGGCGCCTGTTCGGCAGCGGCCAGCGAAGCGTGATAGACCTCGTGGCGAATTCGGTTGACTGGATCATCGCGCTGCCCGGAGAGCCGGGTCTGGTTCGATTCAAGCCGCGCCCAGAGTTCCTCTAGTGAAGGAGCGCCGCCGCGCAGATCGGTCTTGTGCGGGGAGAAATGCTGCTCCGTGTCCAGAAAGTCGGCATCCACAAGGGCCGAGAAAAGTAGGCGTATCAGCAGCTCGAACGCCCGCGCCGTATCCTTCTTCGTCGGAGCATTTCTGAGTTCGGGCATCGCCAATGGAGCGGTCGGAACGAGATTCGCCAAGGACGCTCGGGCGATGGCGAGCGCTTCCTGGACGTGCGGCTCGTTCGCACGCTGGACAAGCAACGGCCGCAAGTCGTCGTCTCGCCCTGGCAGTCCGCCATGATGGCCGGCGATGAGGAATGCCAGTGGCCCGAAGACATCGCGCGCCAGGATAGTCCCGGCGCCCTTATGATCTGGCCCCGTACGCTTCCTGTTGGGATTAGCTTCACAGTCGAACAGATACTGTTGAAAGGATGGATGGAATTTTCCAATGTCGTGCCAGAGACCCGCCCAATGACCGGCATCGCTAGCCCCCAGTTTTTCCGCGAAACTCGCCGCCAGGGATGCAACTCCCTGCAAGTGGTCCGCGAGATCATGACGAACGCCAAGGGAATTGCGCGAGTGCGCATAGGCCATAGCACTTGCCTCCGGCCCGTTACTACACGCGACGGTCAAAATGTGACTAACGGCATCCTATCACAAAAGAACAAAAGTTCGTATTCAGCGAAGGTCACGAGGGTGTCACGAGTGCCCGTCGCTGGTTCACAACAATTCGGTCAGCACGATCCATTTACTCAACTGTCGTGCGCCAATGCAATGGCTGCTCGGCGCCACCCTCATCCTCGTCGGCGTCGCCGCGGCACAGCGAGCGCGGATGTAGGGAAGCGCCGCTGATCCTGGTGAGCGTGGTGATCTCGCTGCGCCCGGGTGCTGGGTCTGCCGCCGCGTGTCGCGGTGCGCCGCCGGCCGCGCGCGTCAATCGGGCGGGGCGAGCGATATCCAGGTAACGCGCGAGGTGCCGCCGCCGGTGGCGTTGTAGTACTCGACCATCAACTGGTGGTCGCCAGCGGCCAGCGTGCGGTTCACCCGGTACTCGGTGGGCGGCTGGTCTACCCAGGCGTCCACGATCGGCTCGCCGTCCAGCCAGACCCGCATCCCGTCGTCCGCGGTGGCGACCAGTTCGTACTCGCCTGGATCAACGGTGAAGCGCCCACTCCAGCGCACCGAGAAGCTCGACTGATTCAGCCACTCGCCCGGACCGTTCTCGGACCACTCGTGGTCGATCGTCACCTCGGCGCGACGGCTGACCGGCTGCCCTTCCAGGCTCACGTTGGGAAAATACTCAGCGATCAGGGTGCCGCCCGGCAGCGGCTCGATCGCTGGCGGCACATCGCCGCCGGCGTACCCCAGCCGCACAAGCTTGCCTTCGTTGTAGGAGATGGAGTACAGCGCGCCGTCCGGCCCCACCTTGAGCGCGACCGGACCTTGCAGGCCGGAGGCGAATTGCGTTGGCGCCCCGATCGGTACCCCGAACTCGTCCACCCGCATGGCGTAGACCGTGCTGCGACCGTAGTCCGCGAAGAAATAGGTGTCGCGATACTCGGCTGGGAACGCCTGGTCGCGGTAGACCGGGCCGCCAATCACCGTGCTCCCCAGCATCCTGGCCCGATACGAGTAGGCGGGCCAGGCCAGATCAGTGGGGAGCTGCGCGTAGGTGTCCTGGCAGGCCGGCTGGCTGCCGAACGTGGGGGTGTGGTCCAGCCCCTCGAAGCAGGGCCAGCCCAGGTTCGCGCCCGGCGCGACCACGTTCACCTCCTCCCAGTCGTGCAGACCCACGTCTGCCACGAACGGCATCCCGCTCAACGGGTCAACGCTGGCCCGGAACGGGTTGCGAAGCCCGTAGGCCCACACCTTCGAGCGATTGGCGTGCGGGTCGCCGTTGTAGAACGGGTTGGTGGGGAGTCCCTCGCCCGTGGTTGTGATGTGGAGCAGCTTGCCGGACAGCAGGTCCAGATTCTGCGCCCGCAGGGTGTTGTCGAAGTCTCTGGTCCGCGCGCCATCCCCGGTGGTGACGAACAGTGTGCCGTCCGGGGCGAACGCCAGCGAGCCGCCGAAATGCTGGTGGCTATCGGCCGGCACGCAGTCGGCCCCAACCGGGAAGTTGTTGCACGAGTCGCCGTTCACCGAGCCAAGCAGCACCACCTCGCTGCCCAGGTCGGCGGTCTCGCCCTGCATGGTGAAGCGGCTGAGGCGGCTGGTCCTGGTGCCCTCCACCGGCGCGCCGTCGTGCTGGTACACGTAGTACAGGTAGATGTAGCCGTTGTTCTGAAAGTCCGGATCGACCGAGATCCCCAGCAGGCCGCGCGCGTCGCTGCCGTCCACCCGCGGGCCCAGGTCGAGCACCTGGGTCGGGCCGGAAACGTTCAACGTGAAGAGCGTGACCGTACCGTCCTTGTGCGCGATCAGCACCCGTCCATCCGGCAGGAACGCGAAATCGGTCGACTCGGTCCCGAGTGTCGCCACCACCGAGCTGGTGAACCCCGCGGGCATCGTAATCTCCGCCCGCGGAACGTCGGCCAGCGCAACCGTCCCGGCCGCCGGAACGATCGCCACGAACAGCGCCCAGGCGACGAAAGGCACCTGCCGCGCGAGAGAGAAGGCGCTTGTCAGGAGCCGGCGCGAAACGAGGCGGCTTCGCAGCGTAAGATACTTCATGGAGCCTGCCCGGTCACGAGGAGTTGTCCGAGTGTAGTCATACCGCGCCGGGTGGATCAAGGTGTGCAACGCGCGGCGGATGCCGCCCGCATGCGAGGAGCCGTGGGCTCAGGATGTCCAGTCGACGCCGCCGTAGCCGCCGTCGGTCCAGATGGTGATCGGGGCGCCGCCCAGGGCGTTGAGCAGCAGCAGGTTGGTGGAGCCGTATTCCGCCATCCAGGCGCCGTCCGGCGACCAGGAGACGATCGGGTCGTCCAGGCACAGGCTGGTGATGCGGGTCAGCCCGCTGCCGTCGCGGCTCACCCGCCACAACTCCTCCGGCAATCCGTGAGCTGCCGCGCTGGGGACCGTAAGCCAACTGGAGGCGACCGGACGGTTGCCGCAGCGCAGCGGGTCCGGCGCCAGCCCGGGGCCGCCGGAGGCGCCGAACACGATGGTGGCGGCGTCCGGTGAAAGCGAAGGGACGCCGATGCCGCTGACGATCCCGGCCTCCAGCACCTGGCTCTCCGCTCCGCTGGCCAGGTCGCGCGCCCAGATCGAGATGCCGCCGGTCTCCTGGCGCAGAAACGCCAGGGTGGTGCCGTCCTGGGAGAGGTTAGGCTGGTAGGCGTTGTATAGCTCCGCCACCCGCCAGGTGCCGTCGACGGCCACGCGGTCGATGCGGCGGGTGGCGCTGCCCACCCCGCCCACGGTCACCTGGGTCACATCGAACAGCAGCGAAGCGCCATCCGCGGACCAGGCGGGGGTGCCGAGCACGGTGTTGGGGTCGTCGCGGCTGACCAGGATGCGATCCGCCCCGTCCAGACCCACCACGTGCAGGTCGGCGCCGCCCACCGTGGACCCCTCTCCAAAGGAGAAGCGGGTATAGGCGACCTCGTCGCCAGAGGGCGACCAGGTGACCCCGGTGATGAAGGCCCCGTTGTCGGACACCGGGGCGAGCAGGGTGGGGGTGGTCCCGTCTAGCGGCACCAGCCACAGCCCGTCTGAGCGGCCCACCGCCAGCCGGCCGCTATAGCCGGCCTGGGCGAACGCCCCGTCGCTCGCTCCGATCCCCTGGCTCGCCAGCGGCGCGCCGAGCGAGAAGCCACACACCAGCGCCGCCAGCGCAACCGAAACGAGCAGAGGCCGCATCTACCACCAGGACCGCGTGATCTCCCAGTCTATGAGACGCACCCAGGCGCGTGCCAAATTGTCCGCGGCGCGAACGGGCCTCGGTTGGATGCATGCGGGGGATCTGGACGGATCCCTGGGCCGCGGAGATCAACGAGCGCTCGGCCCTCAGAGCTCCAACTCCCGCTGCCAGGACGGCAGGGTAGACGGCGGTGGCGCCGGCGGGGGTTTTGGTAGGGCTGCGTCCAGCGCGCGGGGCAAGGCGCCGGTGACCATCAGCAGCCCGATGGCGAGCAGCAGTGCCAGCCAGCCCACCGGGCTGATCAGCAGCCCGGCGATCGCGGAGTCCATCCCGATGAGCAGCACCAGCGGCAACGGGACGATGGCGTTGAACGCGGCGTGGGCGATGGTGGGGGCGACGACGCTGCGGGAGGCGAGCTGGAGCCAGCCGAACAGGATGCCCACCAGCACCCCGCTCACCACGAACAGCAGCACCCCCAGCACCGGCTGGCTGGGGTAGTTGTAGCCGGTCAGCAGAATGATCGGGGCGTGCCAGAAGCCCCAGATCGCCCCGTGCAGCAGCAGCCCCGGCCAGCGGCCCAGCCGCTGTATCAGCCGCGGCAGCAGGTAGCCGCGCCAGCCGAACTCCTCGCCAAACGCGAAGATGCAGTTGATCGGGATCGCCACCGTCAACGCCTGGACGATCTGCAATAGCAGGATCGTTTCGATGGTGATCGGCAGCGGCTGCTCGCCTACCGGTCCCAGCGCGCGGCGGAAGGTGTCCAGGCTGGCATCCAACGGGTACACGGGCAGGCTCACCATCAGCCCGATCAGGGTCAGGACGGCCGGGCCGAACCAGGCGAGCAGCACGAAGCGCCAGTTGGGCAGGCGCAGCCCGGCGTCCGCGAAGCTGCCGCCCTCCACCCAGCGGCGGGCCACAAACGCGCCCACCGCGGGCGGCCACATCAGCGCCAGCGCCACCACCATCCCGGCGTTGCCCACCGCGGCCGCCCCGCTGCCGCCGGAGCGCAGCGCGATCGCCAGCCCGATCTGCACGATCCATGAGAGCCCGAACGCGAGCGCCAGGTACACCGCCAGCCCGCGCCAGTCCGCCCGCGGCCTCTGCATCGAACCCTCCCGACGCCCCCGGCGCGCGACGATTGTGTCGCAGCATACGGTAGCCGTCAACGGCGTGAAAGCCTGGTCCAAGGTTGACGTACACTTGCCTCGTGCCGCCCGTCCAGCGTTCTGGGATTCGCCTCGCCGAACTGGTCGCCCTGTTGTCGCTGGGGACCGACCTGGGATTCGGCCAGCCGATGGAGCACGTCATCCGCCAGTGCCTGCTCGCGTTGCGGCTGGCGGACCGATTGGGCTTCGACACATCCGAACGGGTGGTGCTCTACTACTCTGGACTGTTGGCCTGGGTGGGGTGCCACACCGACGCCTACGAGCAGGCCAAGTGGCTCGGCGACGAGCGGGCGGCCAAGGCCGAGGTCTTCTACCACGACTTCGGCGGCGTCGGTCCGGCCACCGCGTGGATGCTCAAGAACCTGGGCGGCGCTGGTCGGCCGCTGGCTGAGCGCGCCCGCGTGGGCGTCGCCTTCCTCGGGGAGGGGCGCCGCGACCTGGCCGGACTGATGGTGAACCACTATCTGGCCACCGATCTGATGGCCACTCGGCTGGGCCTGGGAGAGGACGTGCGGGCCAGCCTGAAGCAGAGCTACGAGCGCTGGGACGGGAAAGGCCCGCTGGGCACCCGGGGCGAGGACGTGCTGCTGGTCTCCCGCCTGATCAACCTGGCCGATGTGGTGGAGGTCTACCATCGATCGGGAGGGGTTGCGGCGGCGGTCGCGGTCGCGCGGGCACGCAGTGGCACCCAGTTCGATCCGGCGCTGGTGGAGCTGTTCTGCGATCAGGCGGCGGGGCTGTTCGCCGAGCTGGATTCCGCGCAGGGGTGGGACACCGTGATCGCGGCGGAGCCGGCGCTGGAACGCACGGTCTGGGACCAGGAGTTCGACGCGGCGCTGGAGGCGATCGCGGACTTCACCGATCTGAAGTCGCCCTGGACCCTGGGGCACGCGCGCAACGTGGCGGATCTGGCCGCGGAGGCGGCTCGCGGTTACGGGCTGCCCCTGGACGAGGTGGCGACCCTGCGCCGCGCCGCGTTGATGCACGACCTCGGCCGCCTGGGCGTCTCGAACGATGTCTGGGACAAGCGCGCGGCGCTGACCCATGCGGAGATCGAGCGGGTGCGCCTGCACCCGTATCTGAGCGAACGCATGCTCGCCTTCTCGCCCACGCTCGCCCCGCTCGGAGCGATCGCCGGGCAGCATCACGAGCGCTTGGACGGCTCCGGGTATCCGCGCGGCCTGTCTGGCGACGCGATCACCCTGTCAGGACGCATCCTGGCCGCGGCGGACGCCTACCATGCCATGACCGAGATGCGGCCGTACCGGCCCGCTCGTTCGCCCCAGGATGCCGCCAGCGGGTTGCGCGCCGAGGTCGCGGCGAGACGCCTGGACGGGGACGCGGCCAACGCGGTGCTGCGTGCGGCGGGCCACCAGGTATCGCAGCGCCGCGAATGGCCGGCCGGGCTGACCGCGCGCGAGGTGGAGGTGCTGCGGCTGATGGTGCGGGGGCTCTCGAATCGGGAGATCGCGGAGCAGTTGACGATCTCCAGCAAGACCGCCGGCAATCACGTGGAGCACATCTACTCCAAGATCGGGGTTTCGAACCGCGCCCGGGCCAGCGTGTTCGCGATGCAGCACGGGCTCATGACCGCCTTCTGAGCGCGCCCGCGTACTCCGCGCGCCCCGCCATGAGCGAAAGATGGGGCGTTTCCCCCATGCGGCCCGGCCTCGTCGCCTTTACGCTGACTGCACCTGGGAACGCTGGAGAGGCACCGATTATGACCAACGACACAGACACCCCAACCCGCACGCGCGACTACGTAGACGCCGCGGGCGTCCGTACCTATTACGAGGCCGCGGGCGAAGGGGAGCCGCTGATCTTGCTGCACGGCGGGATGTGTACCGTGGAGACGTTTGAGGGGCAGACGCCGGCGCTCGCCGCCCAGTACCGGGTGTACGTTCCGGAACGCCGCGGGCACGGGCGCACCGCGGACGTGGAGGGGCCGATCACCTACGAGAACATGGCCCAGGACACGATCGCCTTCATGGACGCGCTGGGCATCGAGTCGGCGCATCTGGTGGGCTGGAGCGACGGGGCGCTGGTTGGCCTGCTGGTGGCGTTGCGTCAGCCACGGCTGGCTCGCAAGTTGGTGCTGATCGGACAGAACGTGAATCTGGAGGGCGCCCGCCCGGAGTCGCTGGCGATGATGGAGCACATGACCGCCGAGTCGCTGCCGCCGATGTTCGAGCAGATGTACGCGGCGGTCTCGCCGGACGGCGCCGACCACTGGGGGATCGTTTGCGCCAAGGTCATTCAGATGTGGCGGGCCGACCCCGCGATCGAGCTGGACTCACTGGCCGCGGTGACGGCGCCGACACTGGTGATGTTGGGCGACGACGATATCGTCTCCATCGAGCACGCCGCGGCGCTGCAGCGGGCGCTGCCCAGCGCGCAGTTGGCGGTGGTTCCCGGGGCATCGCACGCGCTGCCGTTGGAGAAGCCCGACCTGACCAACCGCCTGATCCTGGACTTCCTGGCGGTCGATCAGGTTCCGAAGATGATGTCGCTGAGCGAGGCGCACCCGCCGAGCTAACTCTGGCTTATCACGGGCCGTCCTGGTAGGGGCGCACCGATTCTGGCGGCATTAGGGGCAACACAATCCCAGGGCGGGCGCACACCGTGCACCCCCACCCAGGAGCGGCGGCAACCGCCGTCACCCTTGCCCCGTGCCGATCAGAACGTGAACACCCCGCCCCAGGCCTGGCCGCCGTCAACCGGGATGTTGGCGCCGTTGATCCAGCCGGCTTTGGGAGACAGCACCATCGCAGTCACCGCGGCCACTTCTTCCGGGCTGCCCAGGCGGCCCCAGGGGAAGTCGTGGCGCTCGAAACGCTCGTAGTGCTCCTCGTTCGCCAGCTTCCAGGTGTCCCAGCCGCCGCCCTCCCACCAGATGGAGCCGGGGCTGACGGTGTTGACCCGAATCTTGTCCGCCCCCAGCTCCCAGGCGAGGGAAGCGGAGAGGAAGATCTCGGACGCCTTGGTGGTGGCGTACTGCGCCGAGGCGCCCGGCCGCCAGCCGGAGATGGAGGCGATCGTCACCACGCTCCCGCCCCCACGCGCCCGCATGTGCGGCACCGCGGAGCGAGTGCAGCGCACCGCGTGGAACAGGTTCAGGTCGAAGGTCGCCTGCCACTCCTCAATGGTGGCCGCGGGGAACTTGCCTCCAAACGACCCACCGGCGTTGTTGACCAGCAGGTCCACCCCGCCCAGCGCGGCGGCCGATTCGTCCACGAAGCGTTCCGATTCGCCCGGCGCGGTGACGTCCAGCACCGAGCCGAACGCGCGCACTCCGCGGGCGCGCAGCTCCGCTACCGCCGCCTCCACCGTCTCTTCGGTCCGACCGCAGATCGCCACGTGGGCGCCCTCATCGGCCAACGCCCGCGCCACCCGCAGCCCGATCCCGCGGCTCCCGCCAGTCACCAACGCCAACTTGTCGCGTAGTCCGAGATCCATCCGGGTTCCCCTCTCGCCCCAAGGTGGGCCTAGTGTATCGACCTCAACGCTTCAGGAACATCGCCGCGAGTATTCGCGCGGCATCCAGGGCGCTACGCCTTCAGGCGCGACTCGTACCACTCGTGGCGGGAGAGCGCCTGGAGCGCCACCGCGCGTAGCAGGCTGCGCGAGTATTCGTGACGAGGCTCGGTAAAGAACTGCGCGGCGGGGGTGTGCTCCACCGCCACCCCGCGGCGCAGCACCAGCACCTCGTCGGCCAGGGCACGAACCACGCTCAGATCGTGGGTCACCAGCAGCGAGGCGAAGCCCAGCGACGCCTGTAGCTCCAGCAGCAGGTTCACGATCTGCGCCTGGACCGAG
>SXGT01121572.1_pt1 | contig 10053 bp, 10 predicted proteins | sample 3176221 | NCBI WGS metagenome assembly SXGT01 (sample SAMN11356862, study PRJNA531348) | freshwater metagenome | isolation source: freshwater sample F1-120 | place: China: Fuxian Lake, Yuxi | collected 2017-12-25
CCCAGCACCGCCTGACCGCCACGTCGCGCACGCTGCCCAATCAACGCCTGGCTGGACGTGAGGCACCGCTGCGCCTCGGCGATGACCTGAGGCCGATTTTCGAGATATGGCCACCGTACTTCAAACGAACCTGCCCTCCGATTCTGCCGAGACCTGCGGCCGTACCGCGCAAGTGCCCGAATTTTTCGCCATGTGCTGTTTGACATAACTTGGTGATGCATAATCCGGGCTAGGCGTTAGCTCTCGAGCAACCAAGCGTGCGCGGGTCGGGCCACGATGCCCGTGGGCACGTTTCTCGGGATGCCATCGCCGCGCGTGGAAATCGACCTCGTGGCCCGTGGGCGAACGCAGCTAACCATAGGCGAGGGGCTGGGTTGGGTTGAGTGTCCATCTCACAAGATTCACCTCAGAATAAGGAGAAAATAGAGCAGTTTTCGCCCTGCTTCATGAGGAATTTTCAATTCCGCTACTGCACCGGCAGGAGGTCCTCGACCTGAACCGTCGCGGTGACGGGTTTGCCGGCACGCGTGAGGCCGAGCACCCGCGTCTCGCCGGGCGTGCCGCCAAGCAGCGCGCGCACGGCCGCGAGCGACTGGCCTGCGACGGCCTGCGCGTCGATGGACACGAGTCTGTCGCCAGCAACGACGCCCTCGGCTTCGGCTGAGGTCTGCTTGTAGACCCACTCGACCGGAAAGCCGTCGGGTCGCCACGACACCTCGAGGCCAACACGCGTCCACTCGTTGGCGGGAGCAGGATCCGACGGCTTGGGCAGTAGCACATAGCGGCTCTCCTTGACCGAGAACGCGAGCCGAAAGCGGCGATAGACCGGGAAGCCGACGAAGCCCTTCGGGAGCCCGAGGCTCGCGAGAAACTTCACGAAGGCGCTCTCGTCGGGGACCACGATGGCCCAGGAGCCGCTCACGGTGAGCTTCGGCGAGCCGAGCGCCAGCTCCGGGACGCGCACCACGGCCGCGGGTGTATTGCCGTAGAGCGTCTTCCAGACGTACCCGTTGCGCTCGGGCGGCTTCTTCGGCGCGGCCGCGACGAGCTTCTGCCAGATGGAGGCAGTGAGGACCGTCACGCCGGAGCCGGTGTCAGCGATGAGCTTGATGGTGCCCGCAGCGCCCACGTCGACGTCGACGACCGGGATGTTGTTCGTGAGCTTGAAGGGCCAGCTGGCCATCAATGGATCGGGCGGCAGCGCGTCAGGGAAGTGCACCGAGCGCGTGGTCCAGTCGAAGACGACCCACGGGCGCAGGCCCAACACGTCGGGCCCGACGAGCGCGCCGATGCGCACGCCGAGGAACGCGTCGGCCTCGGCGAGGTCCTGGACACTGAACTGCTGTGTCCCGGTGATGGGCCCGAGCCGAAGTTCGCCCTCACCGCCGCCCGCGTCGACCGCGAGCCACTTGGCGAGGGTGGTGCCCGAGGCGCCGGTGTCCAACGCGAGGTCCGCCTCCACGCCGCGATAGGTGCCACGCACCGCGAGCTGGCCATCGACGGTGACCGTGGCCGCGAGCGCGGGTCCCCACGGGTCCGCCGGCGCGACGTCGGGTGTGACGTCCGTCGCCACCTCCGGTGGGCTCACCGTGACGTCCTGCACGTCCATGGTCGCGGTCGTCTCAACCGCGCCGGGATCCGAGGTCCACGACGCCATCCCGGAGTCGCTGACGGCGTCCAACGGCGGGTCGGTACAGCCGGCACACGCGACGAGCATGAGAATTCGAGCGCAGTGGGCAAACATCACTCATTCGTAGGCGGGGAGCTCGACCAATGCAACTCCGGCTGAAGCACGCCTTGACTGGCATGATGCCATGTTTATGCTTTTACGCATGCGAACAACGATCGAGTTCGATGACAACCTGCTCGTGGAGGCCAAGAAGCGCGCGGCCGAGGAGCGGCGGCCGCTTCGGGCGCTGATGGAGGAGGCGCTGAGACGCCATCTCTCAGAGCCAGGCCCGCGTGACACGAGCGCCCCGATACGCTTCGTGACCAGCCCGACCCGGCTACCGTCGGACGTCGATCTGGCGAGTCGTGAGGCAATGCACGCCTGGCTGGAAGGGCAACCACGCTCCGAATGATCGCCCTCGACACGAATCTGCTGGTGTACGCGCACCTGGAAGGGGACACCCGCCACGCGGCGGCACAGGAGGTCATCCAGACGGCCTGGCGTATGGGTCGGGGCTTCGGGGTCAGCCTCCCTGTCGTCGTAGAGTTCTACGCGGTGGTGACGCATCCGAGAGTCGGGGTCCTCCCGCGCGTGGCCGAGTCCTTCGTGGCGCAGCTCCAGGCGCAAGGTCTGCAGGTCTGGACACCACGCCCTGATGCAGTGCGCCGATGCCTTGCGCTGGCAGCGGAGCATCACGTCTTGGGTCGTCGCATCTACGACGTCTTCATCGCGGTCGTCGCGCGAGATGCCGGGGCGCAGCAGCTCTGGACCCACGACGCACGCTTCTTCGAGTTGGACGGGCTACAGCGGGTACTCCCCCTCGACGCGTAGCCCCGCGCCCTCTGCGCGCAGCGTCGCCCCGCAGGGCTCGCAGGTGACGGGCTCCGCTGGCAGCGCAGCACGCAGCGGCAGGCGCTCGCCGCAGGCGCAGACCCAGCCTTGAATGCGCGCAGGGACGCCCATGACCAGCGCATGTGGCGGCACGTCGGAGGTCACGACGGCGCCGGCGGCCACCATCGCAAAGCGCCCAATGCGGTTGCCGCACACGACGGTGCAGTTGGCGCCGAGCGTCGCGCCGCGCTCGACTCGCGTCGCCGCAAACGCGTGCTTGCGCTCGACGTGCGCGCGCGGGTTGCGGACGTTGGTGAAGACCATCGACGGTCCGCAGAACACATCGTCTTCGAGCGTGACCCCCGCGTAGACGCTGACGTTGTTTTGGATTTTGACCCGGTCGCCAATTTGGACGTCACCTGCCACGAACACGTTCTGACCGAGGATGCAGCCTTCGCCCAGCCGAGAGGTCCCCATGACGTGACCGAAGTGCCAGATCTTGCTGCCCTTTCCGATGAGAGCGCCCTTGTCGACGACTGCGGTCGGGTGGACATAGTACGCCGGCGCCTCCGGTCGCGGTGTACGCAGCGGCAGGACCGCGCCGCCACGCTCCATGCTCTCCTGGCAACGCGAGAGGACCTCCAGCACGCGCAGCCCGGACTCGCCGTCGGCGATGGGCGGTCGCCGCGTCGCGATGGCGTCCAAGAACGCGGCACACTCGGTCTCGAGCGGCTCAGTCTCGGGGTAGTCGACCCGACGTGCCTCGGCCTTGCGCGGCACCGGCATGCGGTCGACCCAGTCGATGCCGTGCTCATAGAGCAATAGCGCCTTCTGCTGGTCGTCGAAGACCGCCATCGCGCGGTCGCCCACCAGGACGAGCTTCTGCTCCTTGAACGGGTGCAGCCAGCTCACGTGGATGTGCGCGCGGACGCCGCTGGGGAACGCGAAGTTGGACACCGTCACGTCCGCGATGCTCGGGTGCAGGTAGTTGCCACCCGTAGCCGCCACGGTCGTCGGTACCTCGCCGAGAAGCCGTAGCAGAATGGCGACGTCATGCGGCGCGAAGCTCCAGAGGATGTTCTCCTCGCGCCGCACCTTCCCGAGATTGAGGCGGTTCGAGTACGCGTACTGGAGCTTGCCGAGCCCGCCCGACTTCACGATGGCGTCGAGCGCCGCGATCGCCGGGTGATACTCCAAGATATGGCCCACCATGAGGATGCGGCCATGCTCGCGGGCCAGCGCGCAGAGCGCCTCGCCGTCGGGCACCGTCAGCGCGAGCGGCTTTTCGACGAGGACGTCCTTGCCTGCCGCCAGGCACTCGCGGGCAAACGTGGCGTGCGTCTCGGCGGGCGTGGCGAGGACGACGGCGTCGACGTCTGTGCGGGCGAGGACCGAGGCCAGGTTGCGCTCGACGGCCACGCCCGGAAAGCCCGCCAGCGCGGCCTTGAGGCGCTCCTCGTCGCGATCGCAGACGACGGAAAGCGCCCCGAGGCGGTGAAACGTGCGGACGTGGTTCTTACCCCAGTAGCCGTGTCCGACGACGGCGACGCGGGGCGTAGAGCGTGATGTGGGGCTCGTCATGGGCGCACCGTCGCAAGGCCGCCGCCCGTTGGCAAGCGCAGGTCAGAACCCCGAGCAGCTCAGGCTCCCGGAGAACGTCACGGTCGGCGCCGTCGGTGACGCGGAGATCGTGCAGGACGTCGACCCGGCACCGACCGGCCCATCGGGACTCGGCTTCTTCACCGAGAACGCGGCCACGTCGCCCGCTTTGACTCCCGAGAGCGTCGTCTTGGCGCTACTTCCCTGCGTGATGCGAACCGCACCCTGCGGCTTGGGTCCGGTCATCGTGATGTAGATGTGGTCCTCGGAAGAGGAGTTGCGATAGGTGATGTTCAGCGTCAGCGTGCCGTCCTCCCCGACGGTCGTGCTCCCCGGCGGAGGCTTCGCCGCGTCCTTCTTGCACCGGCAGGTGTCCGCGGCGCAGGTGTGGCCCTTCTCGCACCAGTTCGCGCTCGCCTTCGGGTCGCACCATTGACCAAAGTTCGCGAAGAAATCCTTGGGGTCCTCATCGCACTTCGGGACGGGAACCAGCGTGCAATTCGCGTTACAGCGCTTGCCCGCGGGCCAGCTCTTGGGATCCTTCAGGTCGCACTCGCACGGTCCATCGCACTTCTTGCAATCCGCTGCACAGCGGCAGGGTCCGTTGATTCCGTATCCGGAATCGCACTGCTCGGCGAGGTTGGGGTGCGCCGCACAGATCGCCTGCAGGATGCCGTCGCCGCACTTGGCGTCGATGCAGAAGACGTCGTTGGAGTCTACGACCGTCTGTACCGTGTCCGTGCAGTAGGTCTGCGGGAACAAGACCGCGCATAGCGGGACCTTGTAAGCACAGGTGCATGAGCCGAACATGCAGTGCGAGAGGTCCGCCTTCTCGACCTTCGTGCAGTGCTCATCGCACTTCGTGGGATCGCAGACGGTCTTGCACCCGTGGCCCGACGCCTCGACCTCGCCGCGCTGCCACGGCTTGACGCTGGAGTCCTCCGCGCACTGCTTGGCGGACTTCACGTCCTCGGCCGTCGCGGCCTCGGCGCACTTGACCATGTTGGCGAGATCGATCTGCAACTTGCGCCGGCAGCACTCGCACTGTGGATACGTCTTGAGCGCGACCTCGATCGAGGTCTTGATCCCGGTGATGGCGCTGCTGGCCATGATGATCCCGAGCAGCTTGGACTCGCCAACCTTTGAACACTCCTGGCAGCAGGGGAGCTTGGAGCCGGTGGCCGACTTGTAGAGTGAGACGCAGTCTTGTGTGAGATGCAGCGCTGACTTCTTCGTGCCCTCTGTTTGCTTTGGTGGCGCGGCCAAGGCCGAGAGGAGGCCATCGACGAGCGTCGGGTCCCCCAGCGCGGCCGTCAGCATAAGACTCGCAGGCGAGCCGAGCGCCGCCGCGGCGTTGACGGAGGCTAGCCAGGCCTTGGGATCACCGCCAGCCACCTCAGCTGCGGAGCCGGCCGTCGGAAAGAGCGCGAAGCGGCCCTCGGCGGTGTCACGCACGGTGCCCTCGGTTGGCACGAAGGTCTTGGCCACGGGCACGAGCAGTGCGGCCCACAGCACGGTCCCGTCCGGTGCGAGCACCGTCTCGGTGCGCAGAACAGCGCCAGGCGTCTTGCGTTCGGTCACGATGGCCGTACCTGCCGGCTTCTCGGAGGGAAGCGTCTCCGCCGACTCGGTCACGGTCACTCCATCGACGGTGAGCGTGGCGACGTAGCCGCCCTTGACTGGCGATACGTGGAGCACGCCGCGCTCAGTGCCGCCCTTCGCGTAGAGCTTGACGGTCGCGGTCCCTTTGGTCACGGTCACGGCAAAAGCGCCGACACCGCCGACCTGGCCCGAGGCCGAGGTGTTGGTGGCCCCCGCGACGATGGGGGTGCTCGAGCCCTCGGAGCCGCCTCCGCCGCCACACGCGGCGGTCGCGAGGGCCAGGGCGGTCACGAGCGACAAGGAAAGCGTGATGCGGCAAGGCGAAGCCGTCATGAGATGACCTCCTCGAACAGGCTGAGAGCAGACGTCCCGAGCAAGCGTACTCATACGGCCGGGTCGGCTGCAAGGATCGATCGCGTCTCGCTTGACGGCTTCGCGACGCCGCAGGTACGGTCACCTCGTGAGTCCTCACATCGCCAGCCTCTTCGATCACGTGTCGGTCGGAGTCGCCGACCTCGATCGCGCCGCGGCGTTCTATGACGCCTGCCTCGCGCCGCTCGGGCTCGTGCGGCTGTGGCGCGCGGAGCGGGCCGTTGGCTATGGCCCCGAGGGGTACACCGCCGAGGCGCCGTTCGCGCTCGTGAAGGCCGGCGCGGAGGCCAGGGCGCCAGTTGCCGGCTTCCACCTCGCGTTCATCGCCGCAAGCCGCGAGGCGGTCGATGCGTTCCACGCCGCGGCGCTCCGCCATGGCGGCCTCGATGAGGGACCTCCAGGCATTCGCGAGCACTACGACCCGGGCTACTACGCCGCGTTCGTGCGTGACCCCGACGGGCACCGCCTCGAGGCCGTGCTTCACGAGCCGTGAGCGAGCGCCGGGCGACTGCTCCGGCCAGACGCACTGGTTGAGCACTTCGCCTGCAACACTGACGCGCCGATTCGCATTTGGTCATGCTCGTTGACGGCCGTGTCGTCATTTGGCAAGGTTCACGGCATGAATCAAACGGCTGCGCTGCTGCTTCAGTACAACCCGTGGCTACGAGACCCGCATCGTCAGGCGGAGCTCATCGCCGCCCGGCTGCCTTCACCGTTGATTGCGCGCGAGCCCATGCCGGAGCTTCGCACCGACCGGGTTCTGCTGGTGATCGGCCCGCGCCAGGCCGGGAAGTCCACGCTGCTGCTGGAGCTCGCGCGACGCCAGACGCGGCCTGTGGTGGTGGTCTCGTGTGAGGAACCGGCCATCCGCGCGCGGTGTCGATCGGCGGGCGAGCTGCTCCTATGGTTGGCCGCGGAGGTCATCGACATACCTGCGCTGCTCATCTTGGAAGAGATACAGCACGTCGACGATGCGGGCCTCCTCCTCAAGGGATTGGCGGACAGCCACTCCGGCCACAGTGTCGCGGCGACCGGGAGCGCGAGCTACCAGCTCCGAGCGCGAACCCGCGAGTCGCTTGCTGGGCGAGCCGACCGCGTCTTGCTCTTGCCCTTGTCTCACGCCGAACTCGCGCACGAGGCGCGATCGCTGCCGCTAGCCGCGCGCCACGTCGCCTGCCGCGAGATCTGGATGCGTCAACTGCGCTACGGCGGCTATCCCGCAGCGTGGCTGTCCAACAATCCGGAAGCCGAGCTCGCGCGGCTGGCCGAGGCGTTCGTTCTTCGCGACGCGTCCGATCTGTATCAGGTGGAACACCTCGACGCCTTTCGAACGCTCATGCGCCTCGCCGCCTTGGACACCGGCCAGATCGTGAACCTCGCTTCGTGGGCCTCAGAGGCCGGTATTGCGCGCGACACGGCGAGCCGCTACCTCGACTTGCTCGAAGAGTCCCACCTCGTCCGACGCGTTCGACCGTTCCTTGGTGGAAAGCGCGCAGAGCTCAAATCCGCGACCAAGGTCTACTATCTCGACAATGGACTTCGCAACGCGCTGTTCGGTGGTTTCGGCGCTGTGGCCGACCGCGCTGATGGTGGGGCTCTGGCCGAGTCCTGGGTCTTCGCCGAGATCGCCAAGTGTACCGGCCTCCTCGACTCGGTGCGGTTCTGGAGGACCCGCGGTGGCGCGGAGGTCGACTTCGTCGTCGACCGGCCCACGGGCGAGCGGTTCGGCATCGAGGTCAAGCTCGGGGCGCTGAACGAGCCCCGACTGTCCCGCGGCGCCAGGGCGTTCATCGAGGCCTATCGACCGACTCGATTCTTGTTGGTCAATGACGGGTTGTCGCAAGTCGTCGACGTCGATGGCGTGCCGGTGCACTTCTGCAGGCCATGGGATCTGCCGCACCTGCTTGGGTCGTAGGCCACAGCGCGCGCCTACTCCGGCCAGACGCACTGGTTGAGCACCTCGCCCATCTTGGTCGCGCCGGGGCACATCGCAGACACGGTCACGCCGCCGATGGTCGCCGTCGTGAGCGCGACGAGGAAGCTCCACCGAGTCGCCCGCCAGACACTGGCCAACCAATGCGTCGTGTCGAGGCCGCGGGCGCTCTGCTGGACCGCGGCGCCGAGGAGCAGCTGGAACAGCGCGTCCGACAAGATGACCGGGGCCTCCCAGACGACATACACACCCAGGCCGAAGAGGACGGCCAGCACGACGGCGACGACGATGAGGATGAGCGCGCCTTCGTCCACGTCGAAGCTGCTGCTGCCGCCGCCGCCGCTACTGTCGGTGCTCGGGACGTCCTCGTCACCGAAGGTCACGTCGGCGACGTCGGCCGCCCCTTCGATCAGGTCTCCCGCATCGCTCGAGTGCCGGGTGCGCGGGGGCATCGCTGACACCAGCGCGGCTCCGGACAGCGCGCCTTCGGGGAGCACGGAGCGCACGACGGGCGCGTCGGTGACGTAGTACAGCCACAGCCGAACGAGCCCCAAGAACGCCCCGTACGCCAACAGCGTGACCAGGGGGTACCGCAGCGCCATCGAAGACACGCCGGCGCCGCGCAGCGCCCAGCTCGCCACGCTCGCGACCAGGAAGACGCCCATCATGATGAGGAACATGTGCCATCGCAGCGAGAGGCGCTCGCGCAACGTGGCTCGGAAGCGAGCCCGAAGCTTCGGCGCGCGGCTCACCGGCAGCCAGTGCGTGTGAGTGACGGGGTTGAAAGGCGCGACGTGAGAGCCATGCGCCACGGTCGCACCCTCGGGCCTGCGCATCAAGTTCTGCGTCTCGGCTACGTGGGCGACTCGGCCGTCTGAGCTGCCATTCCCTACGAAGAGATGAGCTCCGCGACATCGGAGTGCAGGCGGGCAAAGGCCGTGTCGAGCGTGGCGAGGCGGGCCGAACGACTGCGCGCGAGTTGTGCGAGCCAGGCGTCCGTCACCTGCCGCGGTCCCTGAATTCGAGTGATGTCGACGTCATGATACGGCAACGCGTCGGGCCAAAACTCGTGGCATGGGTGGCGGCACAGCGCCGCAAGAGCCGACCAAGCCGCAGTCGCGCTGGTGTCGACGGCGAGCTGCATGTGCAAACGCAGGAGCGTCCCTTGGGTGGTCGCACAGGTCGCGAATGGGTGCGCCCGTCGCGCGACGAACCAGGCGCGCACGGTGCGGTGGTGCGTGTGGCCTGAGAGCATCAGGGCGACCAGGACGTTGCCATCCAGGAGCGTCGTCATGGCGAGTCGAGATCGAGCCGCGCGACGTCGTCGGAGCCAAAGGTGCGCGACGTCGGCACGGAGGGAAGGCCTGTGCCGTCGTCGGCCGACGCGGGTGCACTCTGCGCTTCGATGCGGCGCCGCAGGAGCTGATTGACGGCGGAGCCAATCGTACAGTCGTTGTCACGCGCGAGGGAGCGAGCGAGGGCATACAGGTCGTCGTCGAGGTTGATGGTCAAGCGCATCGCTCAAGGTTGGTGCGTTGGTCTGTTGGTGTCAAGGTCGCGCCCGCCGCCCCGTTGACGCCAGCGCGCGCTTCGGGCACGACTCGCGCGCATGAGCACCACCGACTCTCGCTATGCTGGCTCCCTCATCGCCCACGAGCGCGCGCGCGCCCTGCTGCCCGGCGGGGTGAACAGCCCCGTGCGCGCCTGCAAGAGCGTGGGCGGTACGCCGTTCTTCGCGGCCCGCGCGCGCGGCGCCTGGATCGAAGACGTCGATGGCAACCGCTACGTCGACTACATCCTCGCCTACGGCCCGCACGTGCTGGGGCACGGCCACCCACAGGTCAAGGCGGCGATCGCAGCAGCGCTGGAGGACGGCACCGCCTTTGGCGCGCCAACCGAGCGCGAGACGGAGCTGGCGGAGCGCCTGCGCGACCTGGTCCCGAGCCTGGAGCGCCTGCGGCTCGTGAACAGTGGGACCGAGGCGACCATGAGCGCGCTGCGGGTGGCCCGCGGGTTCACCGGACGCGCGAAGCTCATCAAGTTCGAC
>SXGT01134238.1_pt1 | contig 10053 bp, 12 predicted proteins | sample 3176221 | NCBI WGS metagenome assembly SXGT01 (sample SAMN11356862, study PRJNA531348) | freshwater metagenome | isolation source: freshwater sample F1-120 | place: China: Fuxian Lake, Yuxi | collected 2017-12-25
ATGACAAAGATGTACGAAGAATTTTGGCGCGGAGATGTAAGTGGGGCGATCGAATATTTCAACAGTAAAGAACCGAGGGGTGAATTCACTCTGGTCATTGAAGGTAAGAAGAAAGAAGAAAAAACAGTTTGGACTGAAACCGAACTCACAGAAGCGATCAAACGCGAACTGCAAGAAGGAAAAGCTGCAAAGGAAATCTCTGCCAACCTTGCCGAGCAAAGCGGGTGGAACAAAAAGGAAGTGTACGCGTTAATAAACCAGATCAAATAATGCTTTAGGAGTTTTGAATGGAAGAACAACCTCAAAAATCAGGCGGGGAATTGAATTCAACACCTCCAATGGTAGTAGAAGCACTTTGGAAAAGATTTCTTTTTGGGGTGTTTGTCATCATAGCACCGATCTTTAACTTCAGTCTCATCGAATTATTGGAACCTGAATGGCAGGACGGAAAGCTTTCGTCTTACATCAACTTATTCCTCTTTCCAGAAGCATCTCTTTGGTTCTTTCCCCTTCTTGCGTATGCCGTTCTAAGTTACATCCTCTTGCTTTGGGACACAGAACGTTATGCTAAGTCGTTCACCATTCGGCTGGGAATTTATACGGGGACATTTCTTGCCCTGCAATACAGCCTCCTGGCAATGACCGGGTTGGATACCCCATCAAGTTATTTCTACATTCTATTGATCTATTTTTCTCCGCTTTTGTTTGCGAGATTCCATCGTTGGCTTATCTCCAAATGGAAGGCATCGCTGATCAATAGCATTTTGCTTGGGCTTGGAGTCGTTGGGCTCATTGCTGCCATGATATTGATGGACAACCCCCTATCCCCGTTCATGCTGCTACTGATATGTGCCGGTGTTTCTGCTCCCTTCTGGTCATTCTTGATCGCACTGCAGGCTTCGCGCTGGTTATTGAAATATCATGAAACCAAACTCACCCTCGCTCGCGGACTTGGCATCTTTGCCTGGATTTCAGCATATGCCTTTGCCTTGCGCTTCAATATCTTGAAAATGTTCGAACTCTATAATGCACTGCCAACCGAGCCGCCAAATTGTTATATCGCCACCGCAGCCGCAAATGGACACCCGCACATCGTTGGTTCGAAAGAGGTAACGTTGGCAAATGGAAAATCCATGCGGGTCAATCGTCAGTTGCAGAAGCTCAAGGCGGTGGAAATTGCTTTGATGGGTGTATCAGGCACAGGTCATAGAATGATGCGGCGTCTGTATGATGTCATCGGTAAGCGGCTGGCGGAGCGTATCCGAAATCCACTGCTTGCGGACGTTGCGTATTTGATATTGATTCCCGTAGAATTTGTTTTGTTCTTTGTACTAAAATTGATGATCCCTGAAATTCAAACTTTGTCTGAGCGTTTATATCGTTCATAAAGGAGACTCACATGGCTGAAGAAAAGAAGAAAGACGAAGAGAAGAAAGACGAAAAGTCCACGCCCAAAGACAATATCGTTACGACCAAACATTCCATCAAGATCGGCGGCAAGACCATCAAGTACACCGTTACCACGGGCACAATGGTGATGAAGGAAGAGATAAACGACAAGGAGAAGGATGGTGAAGTTGAAAAGCCACGTGCACAGATCTTTTTCGTAGCCTACACCCTCGACGGCGTAAAAGACCCTGCCAAGCGACCTCTCACCTTCTCGTTCAACGGCGGACCAGGTTCATCATCCGTTTGGCTACACCTGGGGGTACTTGGTCCGCGCCGGGTGGTGATGACCAATGAAGGCGAAATGCCCAAACCGCCCTTCAAACTGACAGATAATGAGTTCTCGATCCTCGATGAAACCGACCTAGTATTCATTGACCCGATGAGCACAGGTTTCAGCCGCCCAGTGGAGGGCGAGAAATCGAAGGAATGGCATACCTTCACAAAAGACATTGCCTCAGTAGGCGATTTCATCCGCTTGTACACCACGCGCTACAATCGCTGGCTTTCACCGAAATTCCTTGCGGGCGAATCGTATGGCACCACACGTGCGGCAGGACTCTCTGGATACCTCGCAGATCGCCATGGTTTGATGCTTAACGGGTTGATGCTTGTTTCTTCCGTGCTCGATTTTGCGACGGTCGACTTCAATCACAACAACGATTTGCCGTATATTCTCTTCGTGCCGGGCTACACAGCTACGGCTTGGTACCACGGCAAGCTCGATAAAAAGAAACCGCTCAAGACCTGGCTCAAGGAGTCAGAAGAATTTGCGCTGGGCGAATATACCGCTGCACTTATGAAAGATGGAGCGCTCTCGAAAGAAGAAAGAAGAAAGGTTGCTGAAAAACTTTCATACCTCACCGGCATCTCGGTTGATTTCATTGAACGCGGCAACCTGCGCATTCACACCTTCCACTTCTTCAAGGAACTATTGCGCGATCAAGGAAAGACGGTTGGTCGTCTCGACAGCCGTTATACCGGCATTGACCGCCTCGGCGTGACCGAAACCTTTGAGTACGATCCGCTCTTCGCACAGGTCAACGGACCTTACACGGCTGCATTCAACGATTACATCCGCTCTGAGCTCAAGTTCGAAACTGACACGCCCTATGAAATCCTCAGCGACAAAGTCTGGCGGCAATGGTCATACAGCTATTTTGAAAATCAATATGTCAATGTGGCTGAAACTCTGCGCGCCTCGATGACCTTCAACAAGTATCTCAAGGTCTTCGTTGCCAACGGTTACTATGACCTCGGAACGCCCTACTTCGCAACTGAATACACATTCAATCACCTGGCGCTCGATGAGTCACTGCGAAATAACATCAGCATGGGCTACTACGAAGCCGGTCACATGATGTATGTCCACATGCCCTCACTCAAGCAGATGAAGAAAGATCTAAGCAAATTTATCAAGGATGCGAGTTAACACCATAGACAATGGACGATAGACCATGGTCTATCGTCCATTGTCTAATCTCGCAAGACATTTCCCTAACCTATCTCATGAACCTAGACGACCTCGAACTCTTCAAACAAATTGACCGCCAAAACATGCGTGCGCAAATTGACGGCTTGCCCGATCAACTTCAAACTGCATGGGATTTGGCACAAACGCTGCCACTCACAAAACTGGATGACATCCAAAACATCATCCTCTGCGCCATGGGTGACTCCGGCTCGGCTGCCGAACTCGTAGCTGCTTCTGTTTCCTCAAACCTTCGCCTACCCGTGAGTGTTCACCGCAGTTACGGATTGCCCGCCTCCGCCACAGGGAAAACGTTAGTCATTTGCATCTCACATTCCGGCAACTCTGAAGAAGTGGTGGATGCATTTGAGTCCGCACAGAAGAATGGATGCAAACCATTCGTCATCTCGACCGGCGGCGAGTTGACCAAACGCGCCAACGCGAAGAACATCCCCGTTTGGAATTTCACCTACTACGGCATGGACACGACCGCCATCGCCTATCCCTATGCGTTGACACTCGCCCTCTTCGCCCGCCTCGGCTTCATCCCTGATCCATCTGCAGATATAGCCGAAGCCATAGCAATGATGAAACGCTCGCAGCAGCACATCGTGCCAGAAGTGATCGCAGCGAAGAATCCCGCCAAGCGATATGCGGGTCAATTAGTTGGACGTTGGGTGACCTTTGTTGGCACCGAACAACTCGCCCCCGTGGCAAGACGTTGGAAGACTCAGATCAATCAACTCGCCAAAGCTGGTGCGAACTTCGAGATCATCCCCGAAGCGACGCATAACACCCTCATTGCCACCATCAACCCGAATCCCACGCTCAATGCGCATACCATGACACTTTTCATGAAGGCGCCAAGCGACCATCCGCGCAACAAACTGCGCTCAGACTTGATGCGTCAGACCTTTATGCTCGAAGCCTTGAACACAGATGTGATCGAGGCACGCGGAGATTCGGTCATTGCACATTTATGGACGTTGATCATCTTTGGAGATTACATGGCATATTACCTCGCCATGGCATACGGATCTGACCCCTCTGAGGAAGATGCGTTCGTGAATTTCAAACGATCATTGGGATAAAACGTAGGGGCGGGTCTGAAACCCGCCCAATGTCATCATATAAAATAGGGCGCGGAAACCGCGCCCCTACAAAATCACGCAAACTGTTCTAAATTGACTGCCACCAACGGGAACGCTTCGTCCACGAATTTTTCGAGGGCGGGGCGTTTTTTCATGTGGCTGTAGTGTGACGCCAACCCGTAGATCGCCCAGGTGGCGACAGTAGCTGGAATCTCGGTGGGGACTTTTGATTTTCGCAGCCAATACGAAAGTAGATCGAATATCTGTCTCTTGATCGTTCCTTCGATCAGCGATTCGAATTGCTGATGCGATTGTGCACAACCGGTATGGACGTGCGAAAGAAATTCAACCACGGCAAGGATCAGATTCCGAAGATTATCTTCGCTATAACTGCAAACATTCAACGTTCGTTTCTCGATCTCTGCCATGAACATTTTTTGGATGGAGTAATCGAGCAATGCGTATTTATCGGGGAAGTGGGCATAGAACGTGGCGCGATTGACCTGCGCTTTGTCGGTCACATCCTGCACAGAAATGGATTCGAATCCCTTTTCAGCGAGCAGAGATTCAAAAGAGGTCAGGATCAGGTTGCGGGTCCGTTTGACGCGCGGGTCCAGTTTTTCTTCCAGTTCTTTCGGGTTAGGCAACATTTTTGCTCCTTTGTTGCTTACTCAACATTTGAAAATCTTTGTTGGTTGACTTTCAAAATGGGGATTGGTAAATTAGACAACATCTGTTGGATAAACAACGGATGTACTGAAAGATACCACTCACGTGGAAAAAAGTCAACTCATAGGAGAATATCAATATGGAAATCGCTTTTCTGGTTGGTCGCATTATTGTTGGTTTGTACTGGCTCATGGGCGCAGTAAATCATTTCACTCAGGTCAAATCCATGGTGCCGTATGCGAAGATGAAGAATGTCCCAATGGCTGAGATCGCTGTGCCGGGTACGGGTGTACTGTTAATCTTGGCTGCATTGAGCATCATCACCGGTTTCTACCCCATCGTTGCAGTGGCAGCATTGGTCATCTTCCTCGTACCTGTCACCTTCATGATGCATAACTTCTGGACGATCGAAGACCCGATGGCGAAAATGACCGACATGATCATGTTCACCAAGAACATGTCGATGCTTGGCTATACATTAATTTTGCTTGGCATTCCCCAGCCTTGGGCTTTCAGCCTGGCTATGTAATTCAAATAAACAGACTCAGAAAATTAAGGAGCTATAAAACATGAACGTAACAATCATTGGTGCTGGAAATATGGGACGCGGGATCGGAACCCGCTTCATTGCAGGCGGACACAAGGTGACCTTTGTAGACGCCAACCCCGAAACCGCTCAAAAAGCCGCCGCAGACCTGAAAGCCGAATCTGCCACGCTCGATGCCCCTCTTGGTGATGTGGTCGTGCTTGCCGTTTGGTACGGCACCAACATTGAAATTGCCAAGCAGCTGGGTAGCAAACTCGCAGGCAAAGTCGTTGTGGATATCGCCAACCCGCTCAACTCCACCTACGATGGACTCGCCACCGCGGCTGATTCTTCTTCTGCAGAAGATCTCGCCAAAGCGCTTGTTGCTGGCGCGAAGGTTGTCAAGGCGTTCAACACCACATATGCTGGCACACTCGTAGCTGGTGAAGTTGCCGGACAGAAACTCGATGTCTTCATCGCCGGTGATGATGCCGATGCCAAAGCCAAGGTCATTCAGCTCGTCACCGATGGCGGCATGCGCGCCATTGATGCCGGTCCTTTGCACCGCGCCCGCCAGATCGAAGGCATGCAGTTGCTCCACATCACGTTGCAGGGCTCCCTCGGTACGAACTGGGGCAGCGCACTCAAGATCCTCGGATAATTCCAAATCATGTACAATGGAGAGCCATATCTGGAGATATAGCTCTCCGAAAGTTAGAGGTAAAGAATGATGACGCAACCAAACACAGCACAGGAATACTCGGTTCACCCCGCTACCAAAATGGGACATGTCGCCCTGACCGTTGCCAACCTGGAGAATCAGATCCTGTTCTATGAAAAAGCCATTGGGCTGAAGCTACACTGGCGCGAAGGAAACAAAGCCGGTCTTGGGTCAGGCGGCGCAGACTTGCTCCAACTCACCGAAGAACCGAACCTCAAACGATATCGCGGCGGCACAGGTTTATATCACTTTGCCATCCTCTTCCCCAACCGCCGTGAACTTGCCGTTGCCATGGCACGTTTGTTTGCGTTGAAGATCCCCAACTCACCCACCGACCATGTGATGACCAAGACCACCTACCTCAGCGATCCTGAAGGTAACGGCATTGAACTTTATTGTGAATCCCCCGAAGATGGTTCGTGGACGATCAAAGATGGCAACTACGAAGCCCGCTGGGCAGACGGACGCTGGAGCGATGGACGCGAAGCGCTGGATGTCGATGCATTGTTCAAACATCTCAACGAAGATGAACGACTCGATACCCCAGTCCCTGCCGAAACCCGTATGGGACATGTCCACTTGCATGTGCGCGACATCCCCGAAGCTGTCGATTTTTATCATGGCGTGCTCGGCTTCGATGTCATGGGCATCTCCAAAGGGATCGGCATGGCATTCGTCTCTGCTGGTGGATACCACCATCACATCGGTCTCAACACCTGGAACGGACGCGGTGCGCCTCCTCCTCCGCCCGATGCGGTGGGATTGCGCTTCATGACCGTAGACTACCCGAATCCTGCCGTGCTCGCCGAAGTGACCGCCCGTGTGGAAAATGCAGGCATCCCGTATAACAAGACCGAAGATGGCATCCTGCTGCAAGACCCGTCCCAGAATGGCGTGTTGCTCCGCTCGGTTGGATAATTGGACGATTAACAATAAAAAAGACCGTGGATAAGTATCCACGGTCTTTTTTTTCTCATCACCTCGTATGAATTTCCAAACTCGCAGCGTCACTATCCCACGAAAGGGATATTTATGAGCGACTCCGCACCAAAGATCATCTTTAATCCTGATGGAAACGGGGAAGGCGATGCCTGCATTCCCAACATCAGCCCAGCTGAACGCAAGAAACGCATGGACTTCGGCATTCTTCAACTTGTGATCACCTTTGGCATCCTCGCCGCCATGCTCTATTTCGGCGCGGATAAACTCTGGCGTCTGCCGTTGTTCGCCATGTTTTCCTCTGGAGCCGTCTCCATCTTTCAAGCTCTCGACAAAACCTGAGTAGCCCTTGCTGCGCGTCGTGTACGCCGCACCTCAGAAAAATATGAACGCGTCAAAGATGACAAAGAAAATGCCCAGATCACTCGCCAGGCTCTGAAAGTCATTGCCAAGGGAACATTGGTCGGGTTGGGTATTACTTTGTTGATCATGCTGATCCCTTAATAGACCATAAACAACAGACCATGGACGACAGACAAAGATCGTCTATCGTCCATGGTCAATCGTCCGTCGTCCCCCACGCGCTCTGCCACAAAGCAGGGCGTTTTTGTTCGCCTATTGCATGGCGTATAATTCAATCGTAAATCGTCAATCCAAAATCGTAAATCGGAAAATCGAATCATGCATATCTTAGTTACCAACGATGACGGCGTTACCGCCCCCGGTCTTCTCGCACTTGCGCAGGAAATGCGTAAACTCGGTAAAGTGACCGTCTTTGCACCTGATAAGAACTGGTCCGCTTCGGGACATGTCAAGACGATGGAACGTCCATTGCGCGTGAAAGAAGTAACTCTCGCCGATGGCACCACAGCCTTTGCATCCGATGGCGCACCTTCAGATTGTGTTGCCCTGCCATTGCTTGGACTCGTCGAAGAGACGATTGACATCGTTGTTTCGGGTATTAACCCAAATGCCAATGTTGGGCATGACGTGACCTACTCTGGCACGGTCACCGCGGCGATGGAAGCTGTCATTGCAGGCGTGCGCGGCGTAGCTGTTTCGTTGGATTCGCCTGAGGGGCACCGAGGTCCACTCGACTACTCAACTGCCGCTGTGGTTGGGAGGCGGGTCGTTGAGCAGGTCATTGCAGATGGTCTGCCCGAAGGCGTCGTCTTGAATGTCAACGTTCCATATCTCACTGAATCCGAACTCAAAGGGTACATGATCACAAGACAAGGTTTGCGCGTCTATCGCGATGCGCTCGACGTGCGCAGTGACCCGCGCGGCAAACCCTATTACTGGATCGGCGGCGAAGCCCCCACCGGCGTGGACGAACCCGGCACCGACTTCGGCGCATTGCGTGCAGGCATGGTCTCCATCACACCGCTGCAATTGGATTTGACACATCTTAAAGCGATGGATGTTTTGAAGAAGTGGAATTTCAAATGACCTCGATCCAAGAACTCATTCCCGTTCTGCAAACCGCCATCGGACCTGTGATCCTCATTTCTGGTGTTGGTTTATTGTTGCTGAGTATGACCAACCGTTTCTCACGTGTCATTGACCGCGCCCGTAGTCTCCTGAGCATTTCAGAAACCCAGGCGGGTCCTCCACGTCAGAAGACTCTCGCCCAAATAGATATTTTGTGGAGTCAGGCAAATTTGATCCGTCTCTCTATATTATTTGCTTCCATCAGCCTCCTGTGCGCGGCGTTGCTCATCATCATCCTGTTCATCACAGCGTTGTTCGGCATTGAAGATGCCTGGCTGCTTAGCATCATTTTTGTAGCATGCATGGGTTCGTTGATCACCTCTCTGGTCGTATTTATCACGGATATTAACCGCTCGCTCTCTGCCTTCAAGGTGGAGTTGTACGGATACGCCCCCAAGCAGGAAGAATAACCATGGATTTCCTCAAAAAGCTTTTTGCCCCCCGCCAACCCTATACCAAAAGCTATTACACGTTCAATGTCAAATGCAAACGCTGCGGTGAAACCATCACCGGGCGCATTGACCTGGATAATGACTTAAGCGTGGAATACGAAGATGGCGGTGATATCTTTTATGCGCGCAAAGTGTTGATGGGTGACAACAAATGCTTTCAACGCGTGGAAGCAAATTTCAAATTCAACGCAGATCGACAGGTCATTGAAAAGGACATCAGCGGCGGAGAATTCATCGAGTGAATCGCTCGAACATCGAAATCTATTGGGAAAATTTTCTCGCCGCGAATCCATCCTATCGCGGCAGACCCTACATCGCGGAACCTTTCGGAGATAACCCCGCCCTTGCCGATGAACTCGGCAGCCTCGTCCTCAGCGGACGCAAATCCGCCACCTGCTCTGCAGTGTGGAATTACGAAGCGGACCGTGAACCCTTTCCGCACGTGGGACAACTCTGGCTCGTGCTCGATAGGCGCAACGAACCCATGTGCATCGTTGAAACCATCGAAGTGACTTTCCGCAACTTCAATGAAGTGGATGCAGACTTTGCCCGCGCTGAAGGTGAAGATGACCTTTCTCTCGAAAGCTGGCGCGAAGGGCACAAACGGTTTTTCACTCGCACCCTCACAACCATTGGCATGAACTTTTCAGAAGATATGCCGTTAATATGTGAACGCTTTCGTGTCATTTATAAATAAAGTGAGGCTTCCATGAAACGACCAATCATCCTTCTGCTCTTTCTTGCCCTTTCACTTTCTACTTTTGCTTGCAGTCGAAACGTCATTCCACAAAATGCCTCTGTCAATTCCGGGACAGCATCCACACCTGTTCCCATAGAAAAAACGCTTTCTCAATTCAATCCCATTATAGGGACAGAGTATCTAATGGCAGGGATTGTGCCGGTTGAAGTTTCGCGTGATGGCAGCATCAACCCCTTAGATTGGATCAGCCGTAGCGCATATTCCGGCTACTCCACCTACAACACCTATAACTATGTTTTCTTCAACACCCAAACTGAGGAATATCACCGCCTCCTGCCGGATAATAATTTTGTCATCTTCCAAACCGCTGGTTTTCCTCAACTCGTCTATGATCCCAAGGACCCGGAAAAACCTGCGCCTATTATTGAGTTTTGGATCTACAACCTCATCAAAACAGATACGAACAGCGACGGTTATTTCGACTACCGCGATAAACTCACCGTTGGTATTTCCGATGTCAGCGGGGCAAACTACACTGAGCTGATCG
>SXGT01482821.1_pt1 | contig 10051 bp, 9 predicted proteins | sample 3176221 | NCBI WGS metagenome assembly SXGT01 (sample SAMN11356862, study PRJNA531348) | freshwater metagenome | isolation source: freshwater sample F1-120 | place: China: Fuxian Lake, Yuxi | collected 2017-12-25
ATCTCCCTTTTTCTTAAAACTGGCTTTCAGTTGTCTGGATTCCACGAGAGAAGCCAACAACACCTTTGAATCCCTCAAGACCAATCGATTGAGACTGCCCTTTCGAGACTCCCTACCGCATCACTGGCTTTCCGCACACACTGCACGGGGCCGATGCATCAACAACATGGCACGGAACGCCGCAGGGTCAAATCCAAGATGCAGATTTGCAACACTTTTTGCGACCTGAACTTACGGCGTCGAATCGCGGCTCAAACGCTGATAATGCTCTCTCTCCCCGCGACCGCGCAAAGGATAGTCCTTCCGAAGGGGGTGAGCCGGGTAGTCCTTCCACATCAGGATGCGCCGTAAATCGGGGTGCCCGCGGAACCGTATCCCAAACATGTCAAAAACCTCACGCTCCGCCCACTCGGCAGCTGGCCAGAGGTCAGCCACAGAATCCACATAGAGGGCGGGGTCGTCGGCCACGCCCGTCGTATCGAGCGATGGCGATACGTAAGTCTTGACCCGCAGGCGCGTATTCGTGCGCAGGCTGACCAGGTGGTACACCACGGCAAACCGTCCCGGCTGGGTAGCGGGGTAGCCGAGGTAGTCCACCCCGCCAACATCAAGCAGCATGCTGTAGTCGCAGGAGGGGTCATCCCTCAGGAACCGCAGCACATCGTGCGCTTCGGCAACTGGAACCGTCACCGTGACCTGCCCACGAAACGCGGACGCTTGCATTTTCACGGCGGAAAAGGCTGCCTTCAGAGGTGCGAGCGCAGGGTGGCGTGGCGCAGCGTCAGCGGTCTGATTCATCGCCCAATCGTAGGGCAGAACGCGCAGAGGTGGAATCAGTGGCGGAAGTGCCGCGACCCCGACAGCAAGCAGGTCACACCGCTCTCCTGACAAAGCGCAGCGGTATCCGCATCGCGTTTCGATCCACCAGGATGCACGATGCAGCGCACGCCCGCGTCGATGAGCCGCGCAGGACCATCGGCAAAGGGGAAGAACGCATCGCTTCCAGCCACGGGAATGCTGTCGCCCGCAGCGGACAGCGCCCCCTTGGCCTTCTCGACCGCGATCCCACAACTCGCAAGCCGATCCATCTGCCCCGCGCCAGAGCCCCAGAGGCTGCCGCCACCGCAGATGCATACGGCGTTCGACTTCAAGTGCTTTGCCACGGTGAGCGCAAGGGCTGCATCGGACAGAACTGCCGCAGATGGAGCGGGTCCCGCTACATGCTCAAAGTTGGTCGCCACGATCGGAAGCGTGTCGCGTTCCTGCACCAGCACGCCCCCAGGGACGGACCGCAATGAATGCGGGCGGTCGACTCGGTGGCGCAGCGAGCCAAGCGCCAGGAGCCGCACATTCTTCCAGCGCTGCGCCAAACGGTCGAACGCCTCGGGCGCGAACGACTCCGCAATCACCACCTCCAGGAAGCGATCGCCTTCGGTCATCGCCTCGGCCGCCGCCCGATCCACCTCGCCGCTGCATGCCACGATGCCACCGAAAGCGGCCACTGGATCGCCCGCAAGCGCCGACAGGAATGCTGCGCGCACATCCGCACCGATCGCTGCACCGCAGGGGTTCGTGTGCTTGATGATCGCACACGCCGTTGCAGCGGACGGCAGGTCGATCAGGTCCTGCACCAACTCAAGCGCGGCACTCGCATCCAGCAGGTTGTTGTAGGACAGCGCCTTTCCATGCAGCAGGGGTGCGCCCACCACGGAAGGCTCGCGTGAACCAGGCACCACATACGCCGCTGCACCCTGATGCGGGTTCTCGCCGTACCGAAGCTCGCCCGCCTTCGCGAGCGTGATCGTCATCACATGCGGGAAGTCGCGGCTTGCACGCCCGTCAAACCAACTGCTGATCGCCGCGTCGTAGGCAGCCGTGCGCGCGAAAGCAGCGGATGCCAGCTCGCGCCGGAGCGCGCCAGTGGTGCTGCCCTGATGATTCGCCAGATCCGCACAGATGCGGTCGTACTGGGTCGGATCCGTCACCACGCAGACATGTTCGAAGTTCTTCGCAGCCGAGCGGATCATGCTGGGGCCGCCGATATCGATGTTCTCAATGGCCTCTTCATCACGCACGCCATCGCGGCGGATCGTCGCCTCGAACGGATAGAGGTTCACGCACACCAAGTCGATCGGCGCAATCCCATGCTCCGCCATCGCCGCGACATGCGCCGGCTTGTCGCGGCGGCCGAGCAATCCGCCGTGGACACGCGGGTGAAGCGTCTTCACGCGTCCGTCGAGCATCTCAGGGAACCCCGTCAGCTTCTCGATCGGCACCACAGGAACGCCCTGCGCTTCGAGCGCGGATGCGGTACCGCCCGTGGAAACGATCTCCACGCCATGGTCTACAAGCGTTCGGGCAAATCCAACGAGATCGCGTTTGTCGCTGACGGAGATCAGCGCGCGCCGCACACGAACGAGATCGCTCATGGTTCGGTGGATTCCGACTCGGCGTTGGCATCCGCGTCGGGGGCGGCATCTGCGTCGGAGTCAGCGTCGGCAGTTGGTGCAGGCTTGATTTCAGGCTTGCTTGCGGGGGTGGATTCGCCCGTCGGCTTCAGCGGCGCGCAGCGCTGCAGCAGTCCATTCGCAGACAGCAGATAGAGGTCAGGTTGTTCGGTGCGCGATACGGCGATCCCGACGGCATCTGGAAAGCGCGCCGTTGCCGACACCTTCCCGCCGGCCGAACTGATGGTGGTCGCCGTACGAGTCCGTGCGTCCCACAACATGAAGTCGTCGTCGATCATGCAGATCGGATCGCCCACGACGGAAGACCGCCACGCCACGCGTCCGTCGCGCAGCGACATATCTGTTGCCGTGTCGCGCAGACTCTCGAGCGCAACAAGATCGCCGCCTTCGATGCGGGTCAGCACAAGACCCCCGGCTGCGAACAGGCGACCGCCCAGTTCGTCCGACGACTTCCATCGCCAGCGCATCTTGCCGGAGCCAATGTCCATCGCATGCACCGAATGATCGCTGCACCGCGCGTACACGCTCACAGGATCCGACGCCAGATTGCCCACGACGCCAGCGCCCACATCATGGCGCCACACGGACTTTCCACGACCGGCAGAGAACACCGCAATCTCGCCGCTGCTGCTGCCCACAGCCACGGCATCGGGAAGCGGCTGTGGTTCATCGACGACGGTGCCGGGTACGCCATTGACATGCATGAACGCGCCAATACTCAGCTGCTGCCACACCACCTGGCCTGCCTTCGATCCGAAAATCGCGTAGTCGCCGGCTACCACGGCAGGGGTCGTCGGGAGGCGAGTGATCTTGTGCCGAGCAGCCAAACGCCCTGTCATGAAGTCAGCGGCAAGAATGCCGCTATCCAAGCAGACAACAACCTGATCTCGCTTCGGCTGCGGCGCGCGCGCGACAGACAGCACCCGATCGGTCGGTTCACCAATGCGGTCGCGCCACACCGTTCGCCCATCGCGAACGAGCACGCGCGCGACACCGGGGCCCGTGTCTCGAACGAACACGCTGTCGTTGTCTGGATCCGTCGCGTCAATGCCCGTGGCCTTGGTTTGAGGGCCAATCCGAACACCCACCTGCCAAACCGTCGAGAATCCCAAGCTCCTGACTGAAGCGGGATCAGCGATGAACGCGCCATCCGTGCTCGCAGGGGCAGGGGCGGGCGACTGAGCGCTTGCATCCGCGTTCATCAGTACGACGGCGGCGGTGCAGGCCGTCACAAAACTCAAGATGGTCGGCACGAGGCCGGGGCGAAAGAGGGTGGCGTTCGATCTTTGGTCCATAGAGAAGTTCGCAACCCCATGGTTGGGAATCCGTCAGAATAGCCAATCCTGCTCCAAGCCTGCTCCAAGCCTGCGACGGCGGCACTTCAATCGCCCCCCAAAAACGGACTCAGCCGCGCCCTTTTCAGGTTCGCGGCTGGTCCCCCTATTCTCACTCCCAATCCTGCACAGCTGGGCTTTCAATCACATCCCTTGAAACTGCCTCGAGGATTTCGAGGTCCCTTTTCCCTCATCCTCGAACTGTTTGGTTCCGTTTGTTCGAAGGCCCTTTTTCCGACGAACACCCATCACCTTCCCAGCTGCTTGTCATTGAATAAGGAGGTCCCTACTCCTCCCTATCAACAAATGCAATGTAGCGTTCAATCAGGCGATTGCAAGTTGAGACGCAAAAAATCTTCAAGATCCCAGAGTTTCCGCATGTGCTCCTGAGGCACCATACTGAGGAAGGAGCCTCATCTGCCTTTGCTTTTCCACCAATCGCCGAATCCCCGTAGCGGAGCCGCGCGCCACCGCTTGGCTCTTCGTGTGAGCCTTGCGCTCTTCGCCGCGCTCCTGACCTGCGTGGATGCGCATGCGCAGGCCGCGCCCCGAGCGCAGCAACCGTGGTGGGAGCGATCAGCAAAGAGCACGCACAGCGGCGTCACGCATCAGCTGCGGGGCGACCTTTCGGCGGACAATCTGGCCGCATCGTCGCGCGCCATCGACGCGCAGTGGCAGCAGATCGATGTGCTGCTCGGTTCACTGAGACCTCGATCGCGCACGGTGCAACAGGTCCTCGTCTTCTCCGCGTACGACGATCTCGCCGACACGATGCGAACGCAGTTCGCAATCGATCCACCGGGGCACGCGTTCGCCTTCTTCTCGCCGCTCGGGCAGGGCGTTGCGATCTGTACGGAGGATGTCGCTCTGCCGCAGGCGATCCGAGGTCTCGCGGCCGCGCTCACCGCCGAATACCTGCGCCTCTGCTGCGGCGCTGATGTTCCACCGGCGATCGAATGCGGTCTGCTTGATCTCGTCGCGCGCGCAGATCCGCGCGGCAGCGGCACGGGAGCTGCAGCCATCGCGGTCGTTCGGGCTGCTCTCACGGAAAAGTCCGCGCGCTCGGTCCTCGACCTCGTCGACATGGACCGCAAACAGTGGGACGAAGCCTGCGCCAGCAGCGACTCCAGCGTGCCCCAAGAGCAAGCCGCATCGTTGGTGCGTTTTCTCGTGTCGGGCAAGGGCGGCATGAAGGCGGGGGCGTTCACGCAGTTCCTGCGGGACATCTCCTACGGCGCGACCGCATGGACCGCATTCGCGCGCGTCTACGGCATCGCTTCGGAACGCGACTGGAACGAGTTCGACAAGCGCTGGCGGGAGTTTGCCCAGAAGGAACAGCCGAGCGTGCACGAGACGCTGCGTGAACGGCTGGCGTTCTTGGCGGAGGGATTGCTGATGCTCGAGCGCGAGGGAACGCCACCGAGCAGCTTCGCGGAATTATCCCAGTCGCTGATCGACCGCTCCTTCATCTGGCCCAAGCGGTGGCGACCCGGATTCTCCCGCATCCGCGCGGCAGACGCTTCTTCGTTTCGTCCCGTGGATTCGCCTGCACGCAAGGGAGGATCGGCGAAGCAGCCCGAGTTCCTCTGGACTGCGCCCGCACCACCCGCCGCCGCGCCACCAGCGCCGAGCGGCTCATCGCCCACGCCGCCGTCCGCCGCGCAGCCTGCCACGATCTCCAGCAGCGATCCGCCCGGGCGCGGTCTGCAGATTCGCTGGCGCAAGACGCGCACGCAGCCAGAAGCTCCGTGGGTCTGGGATCTTGTTCCTGCGAAGTGACGCCAAGCGGCGTACATTCGTCGTCGATGGCGCAGGGAACCGCATCGCCAAGCAGCACACTCCGCGCGCGATTGGAGCGGGGCTGTGTTGTCGTACCAGGCGCGTTCAACGCGCTCGTCGCGCGCGCGGTGGCTCAGGCGGGTTTCGAAGCGTGCTATGTCTCGGGGGCCGCCACCGCCAACTGCAGCGGGTACCCAGACATCGGACTTCTCACGCTCAGCGAAGTGTGCCGCACGATCCGCGAGATCGCCGACGCCAGCAACCTGCCTGTCATTGCAGACGCCGACACCGGCTTCGGTGAGGTCGAGTGCGCCGTGCGCGCAACGATCGAGTACGAACGCGCGGGCGCAGCAGCGCTGCACATTGAAGACCAAGTGTTCCCGAAGCGCTGCGGACATCTCGATGGCAAGGAACTGATTCCAGCGCAAGCGATGGCCGACAAGATCGCCGCCATGAGCAGTCGCCGGCTCTCGCCAGACTTCATCCTGATTGCACGCACCGATGCACGCGCGATCGAGGGCATCGATGCTGCCGTTCGTCGTGCGAACCTTTACCGCGAAGCGGGCGCAGACATGATCTTCCCAGAGGGACTCGCGAACGCCGCGGAGTTCGCGCACTTCGCGAAGGAGTCACCCGGTTGGTCGCTTGCAAACATGACCGAGTTCGGCAAGACCGATCACATCACAGCAGCGCAGTTCGCTGCGATGGGATACGCCGCCGTCATCTTTCCGCTCTCGGTCATGCGCATGGCGATGCAGGCAGTCGAAGATGGGCTGCGGCACTTGAAGGCGAACGGATCCATGGAAGCGATGTTGCCGCGCATGCAGCAGCGCACATCGCTCTACGAACTGCTCGGCTACCAGCCTGGGTCGCAGTGGAACTTCCCGCGCGGCTGAACGCCGCTGGCAGCGTCTGAGCGTCGCTAGCAGCGTCTGAACAAAGCACATCCCCACGCCAGGGGCGGCGGCACGGACCTGCTGGGGCTCAGACAGCTCTCGCCTGCTCCACGGGGCTGGCGCCCCGCGTTCGCAGGCTCGAGAACTCGCCCAGCAGGATCGTGCCGCCGCCTGACCCGTTTGGGGTGGGGGGGTACATTGAGGGACATGACTCAAACTTCCGTGGCGAAATGTTGGATGCTCACCTGGTGCTTCGTTCCCCTGCTGATAACGGCGGTGGTGGCAGGCGAACGGTCGGCGATTGAATCAGCCGAGGCAACGACAGTTCAATCAGGGGCGAACAGTAAAAGTCCTAAACAGTCCGCCCCCAAGACTCCAGCGCCAAACGGCGACACTGCGAAGGCGAAGAGCCCATCTGGACAATCCAAGAGCCTCGACTGGGCCGAAGTCATCGAGGCAGCGCCTGACCCAGCAGTAGTGACGGACGCGGCGCTTCGTGATGCGATTGTGAAGACAGGTCTGCCGTGGCGTGTTCGCGACAAGGGGACAGGAATCGAGATGGTGCTGATCCCGCCCGGCGAGTTCGTGATGGGAAAGAGCCCAGGCGATGACGAGGCAAGCGATAACGAGTTGCCTGCGCACGAGGTGATACTCACCAAAGCGTTTTACCTCGGTCGGTACGAGGTGACGCAGCAGCAGTATGCCAAGGTGATGGGCAAAGATCCGAGCCGATTCTCTGACACAGGTGAGTTGGCTGTGGATGAAGCGATGAGGAGTGGGATGACAAGGAAGGAGGCCGAGCAAGCCGCGAAGAAAAAAGCCGCCGAGAAGCAAGGCGTGGGCAGTTTGGCGAAGCCCGTCGAACAGGTGTCATGGAACGACTGCGATGCATTTTGTAAGAAGACCAAGCTGCGGCTGCCGACGGAGGCGGAGTGGGAGTACGCGTGCCGAGCAGGGCAGCGCACGCCGCGGTATGGGGAACTGGACGAGATTGCGTGGCACCGTAGTAACTCGGAGGGCACCACTCATGCCGTCGGGACAAAGAAGGCGAACGGATTCGGGTTGTACGACATGCTCGGCAATGTGTTCGAGTGGGTGAACGACTATTACGACGCCTACAGCGCTGACGAGCAAACAAACCCGCAGGGGCCGTCATCTGGCTCGAACCGCGTGCTGCGCGGCGGCTCGTGGGGCAGCGTCACGGACTTCGTGCGTTCCTCCTACCGCAACGGCTACACGCCTGGCATCTCGCACACCAAGCTCGGGTTCCGCGCCTTGAGGACCCCCTGAATTCCCTTTCCACTCTTTCCTCTTCCATTTACGCTCTCTCTTCTTTTCTTTTTTCCGAGGACCAACCTGATTTCCACGGGCCACTCCGCGATTGTCGCGGCGTGACCGAAGCGCCGCCGTTCTTGTGCGTGGGTCCGCTATGGCGGCGGCATGCATGCCGCTGCCCAAGCGGTCGAACAGCTCTCGACCACGGTCGAAGGCCGCTACATCAATGACTCAACGGTGGGCGCCCGCGAATCCGCGACTCAGTTCGCGGTTCGCTTGAACAGGTAGGGACCCGCGGTGGACCCGCCGACTTGCTGACCCTCGGCATTCAGCGTGCGGTCCCAGACTTCGAATCCATCATGGTCGATCTTGAGGCTCGTCATCGATGACACGCCCGACGACGCAGGCGGCACACACTCGTTGGGCTGCGTGGAGCCGCTCCACGAACCGTCTTCGTTCTTGCGAAGCGTGATCGTGCAGCCGCTGATGGGCAGCAGCAGGTCCGCGGTCAGTTTGCGCATGGGGCGCTCGACTTTCCACTCGCCTGCGTACTGCAGCGCGTCGCCAGGCAGCGCATAGATGCGGCAGTCCACGGAGTCTGCATCGTTGCCGTCCACGACCTGATAGATGCGTTGGCGATAGGGCTTGTCCTCGCTGGTCGCGAGGGACTGTTCGACATAGAGCCACTGCCCGTCGATGCGATCGACCCAGATGGGGCGTAGGTGCACGCGAATGTCCTCGAATGCAGGATTGTCCTTGGCTTGCGCCGAGTTCGAAAAGTTGCCTGCCATGCACGAGCCGACCTCGCGACTGTTCATCGAGGGCAGGGCAGGGTCGATGCGCGCGGAGGTTTCCGTGCCGCAGCCGACTGCGATCAGCACCGCGGTCAACATGGCGGCGGCGGGCAGGATTCGGTGTGCATTCAGGTGCATCGCGTCATTGTCCGTTGGATTGGTCACTTTCGCTAGTATCGATGTTCCCATGACCACCACAGCGCCAAACGGCTCCTCGGCATCGCCCGCCAAGACCCCAGACACCCGCGGACTCGCAGGCCAGACCGTCGGTGATACCGCCATTTGCGAGGTGAATCAGAGTCAGTTGATTTACCGCGGCTATGAGATTGCGGACTTGGCGGAGCATGCGTCGTTCGATGAGGTGGCGTTCTTGCTGCTGCTGGGACACAAGCCAAGCGCTGCGGAACTGTCGGCGTTCAAGCAGGAGCAGGGGGAGCTGCGGCAGGTCCCCGCGAGCGTGCGCGATGCGATTGTGCGGATTTGCCGCGAGAGTCCGAAGGCGCATCCGATGAGCATCCTGCGCACGGGTGTTTCGCTGCTGTCGCATCTGGATGCGGAGTGCGAGGACATCACTCCAGAGGCGGAGCTGCGGAAGTCGAAGCGGCTGCTGGCGCAGATTCCGACGATCATTGGCATCTGTCAGCGCACGCTTGAGGGGAAGGCGCCGGTGGACCCCGATCCGAAGCTGGATCATGCGTCGAACTTGCTCTGGTGCATGACTGGTGTGCGCCCGACGGCTTTGGCGGCGCGCATCATGGATGTGAGTTTGGTGCTGTATGCGGAGCACGATTTCAATGCGAGCACCTTCTCCTGCCGTGTGATTGCCAGCACCGAGACCGATCTCCATTCTGCGGTGTGCGGTGGTATCGGGGCGTTGAAGGGTCCGCTGCACGGCGGCGCGAACGAGATGGCGATGGAGATGCTGAAGGAGATCGACCGCGACTGTGCAGGGGGAGCCATGAGCGTCGATGCCTGGATGCAGCGTGCGTTCACGGAAAAGCGGAAGTTGATGGGCTTTGGGCACCGTGTCTACAAGAACGGCGATCATCGGGCGCCGATCCTGCGGTCGTGGGGGCTCAAGTTGGCTCAGGAACTTGGGGCGAACGCCACCAAGTGGTTCAGCATGGGCGATGAGGTGCAGGCCATCATGTTGCGCGACAAGAAGATCCATCCGAATGTGGACTTCCCGTGTGGCATGACCTATTTCGTCATGGGAATCCCTGTGCCGCAGTACACGCCGATCTTCGTGGCAAGCCGCATCACTGGGTGGTGTGCTCACATCATGGAGCAGCACGCCAACAATCGCATCATTCGGCCTCTTGCGCAGTACTCAGGACCCAGCCTGATGCCCTGGCGCTGATGCTTAGCAGTCGGTTATTGGACATTCTCTGAAATTTTGCGACTGTCTGCGGTGTGCGACCGCTTAGGGCGGTTGGGGCAAAGCCAAAAGAGTTTGTGATTTGTTTAGTGACTTTTGGAGTAGTTCGTTTGCATCCTTGCTGACC
>SXGT01085782.1_pt1 | contig 10050 bp, 6 predicted proteins | sample 3176221 | NCBI WGS metagenome assembly SXGT01 (sample SAMN11356862, study PRJNA531348) | freshwater metagenome | isolation source: freshwater sample F1-120 | place: China: Fuxian Lake, Yuxi | collected 2017-12-25
ACCAGCGTCTGCCCTTCATGCATCTCCCGCGGCACCAAATGCAGCAAATGACAGCTCGGCGGCTCCTCTGTCATCCCCACATCCGTCATCGTCAACCGCTCGCCCTTGGCATCCTCCACCACCGACACGCCGCCAACATGCCCAATCCGCTTAAACCGCAACGCATGAATCGGTTGCTTGTCCGCCAGCGGAGCCTTCAACGTATTCCTGACTTCCTTAATCACTTCCGCAAACTCACCCCGCGCATGCTCGCGCACCCGTTTAAAATCCTTTGCCTCCGCATTCCGCTGCGTCATCCCCTCCCACCGAATCCGCGGATTCACATCCCCCGGGTACACACACATTTCCTTCACCTGCGCCACACCAAAGAAACTGTCATCGCTCTTGATGTACTTCACAGCCTTATACGGCCGGAAATTCTGCGTCACCTGAATCCGCCCCGTATTGAAATTCATCCACACACCCGTATCGATGTATTCCTGCCGCGCCACATCATCATGCGTGTTAAATGCCAACTGCATCAACTCCACATCAGTCTGCACAAGCCCAACCTGCTTGAGCTCTGCCAACTGCCACGCATGCCCCAGCCACGCCGCGATCCCAGACTCCGTCTCAGGCTTCAACTCCGGATCATCAAGCCGCTTCTGCAAATACGCCCGCCCCTGCTTCACCAGCGCATGCAACCGCGCTAATTGATCCAGCGCCTCGCTGTAGATCGCCTCACCCTGGGCAGCAGACTGAGCCTTCGCCCCGCTCGTCTCATCTGCAAACAACTTCGTATATCGATGCAGCGCGGACTGCGCCCCCGGCAGATACGCATTTCCCAGCTGCTTGGCCTTCTCCTCAACCTCTCGCGCACCCTTGGCATTCATGTTGCCAATACCGATTCGCGTCAAATCAAGCGTCAACTTCTCAAGCAAATCCAATCCATCCAGCTGCGCCTTAATCTTCTTCGCCAGCGCATCCTTATTCACCACCTTGGGCTTATCCGCATCGGCTTTCTTCTTCTCGACGCGCCCCGCCAGCTTCTCCCGCTTCTCAGCAACATCCGCCGGCACATCCCCCGTCTTAAAACTTCCCTTCTTCAGCACATACGCAAACATCAGCCCCAAACTGTGCTTGCACGGAAACTGCCGCGATGGACACGTACACCGATACGTCGGCTGATCCGCCCGCGCAAAATCGCACGAAACCTGATAAGGCTCCTTGCCCGACCCGGCACATTCCCCGAAAATAATCGTCTCCTCACCATCTACTTGCAACTTTGCAAACTTCCCTTTCACCATCAACGCACGCCCGTTTTTGGACGCATCCGCGTTTGGTGCTGCCGATTCAATGTATGCTTCATCGATACTGATCATGGAAATCGACACCCTTCTATGTAGGCAATACGGGCCAATATTACCCCCGTTGGAACCACACTCCGGGGCACCATCCGTTTCTTCAAGCACAACTCCGTCAACACTCGATAGAACCCCATTCAGGAGAAGCTATGCCACAGTTCTTTTCTGCCGCCGCCGCTCTTTTTCTTGCCTCGACCGCGTTCGCGCAATGGTCCGGCCCTACCGGCGTCACCAACCTCGTTTTTTACAACACCGGCAACCTCTACATTGGCAACCCCGGTTTCACAAACGCCGCTGCCAGGGCCGATGTCGTCGATACAGCCCAAGATGGCCGCGTCATCGCTTTCCACGCCTACGCGGGCACTCCCGTCAACGGCGTCCGCACCACCGCTATCTGGGGCGAAACCAATAACCCAAACGGCCGCGCCCTTCAGGGATTTAACTTCGCCTCAACTGGCTTTGGCGCTGGCATTTGGGCGGAGTCCGCATCGAATTCTGGTTACGGAATCCGCGCACGAGCCACACATGCCACCGGTCCAAACTGGGGTGGTTACATTGAGTCCACAAGCTCCAGCGGCGTAGGTCTCGTTGGCGATGCGTCTTCAAGTGTCGGCACAACGTACGGTGGCTATTTCTACAGCCGTAGCCCCAATGGAAGCGCGCTTACTGGTTACGCAACCGCTGAATCTGGTTCCCCCAGCGGGATTATTGGGATTACCGATTCCCCAACAGGTTTCGCGGGCACTTTCATTGGCGGCAAAAACTGGTTTGAAGGAAATGTTGGAATCGGAGTTCCGGCCTCAAATCCAATCTATCCACTTCAAGTCGGTGGAAGTAACTCAACCGCAGTTGGCTATTTCGGAAACAGCTCAAGCACCGCAGGTTCTAGCTCCGGTGCCGCACCAGCCGGCGTCAAAGGAGTTGTCACTTCCCCTGGTGCCTTCGCGGCAGGAGTATGGGGTATTTCTGCTGCTTTCGGCGGCAACGGAATCGGCGTTGCTGGTTACCACGCTGGCAGCGGTTACGCCATATATGGCCGAAGCGACTCTGGTGTTGCCGGTTACTTCCAAGGCGCAGTTCATGTAAACGGAACGCTCTCAAAAAGCAGCGGCTCTTTCAAAATCGACCACCCGCTCGACCCCGACAACAAGTACCTCTACCACTCCTTCGTCGAATCCCCTGACATGATGAACATCTACAACGGCAACACCACCACCGACGAATCCGGCTACGCAACCATCACACTTCCAGACTGGTTCGCGGCATTGAACTCTGACTTCAAATACCAACTCACGGTCATTGACGAAACCGACACCGACTGGACATTCGCCAAAGTCGTCCGCCGCATAGAGAACAACCAGTTCACAATCCGCACCAGTTCGCCCAGCACCGTCGTCTCCTGGCTCGTCACCGGCATCCGCCAGGACAAGCACGCACAAGCCCACCGCATCCCCACCGAGCAAGACAAAGAACCATGGAACAAAGGCCGCTACCTCCACCCCTCCCTCTATGGCAAATCCAGCGATTTCGAACTTCAACAACAACCCGATGACCCGGCAACAGCGAAATCAAACCCAACTCCGCCCCCATCCAAACTCCCGTTTGACCCGCGCCGCAAACCAGCACCAATAGAACCCGCTCTCACCCCCGCTATCCACGGCGGCCGGTAAATATCACTGATCCAAAAACAATCAACGCGGCAGAGCATCCACTCTGCCGCGTTGTGTTTTTAGTACCTGAAACTCACGCCACCGTAATGCTCTTATCCAGATACACATCCTGAATCGACTGCAGCAACGCCGCCCCATCCTTCATCGGCCGCTGGAACGCCTTGCGGCCTGAGATCAATCCCATTCCTCCTGCGCGCTTATTGACAACTGCCGTCAGCACCGCATCCGCCAAATCGCTTGCGCCCTTGCTTTCGCCGCCGGAATTGATGAGTGGAGCGCGGCCCATGTAGCAGTTGATCACTTGATAGCGACAGAGGTCGATCGGGTGCCCGCCGTTGCCGCTCTCCTCGCTTCCGGCCAAGTCGGTATACACCCGTTTATCAAACTTGCCATACGAAGATCCGCCGGAATTCAGTGCCGCGTATCCGCCGTTATTCGTCGGGAGCTTCTGCTTAATAATGTCGGCCTTGATCGTCACGCCCATGTGATTTGCCTGTCCCGTCAAGTCCGCCGCAGAGTGATAGTCCGTGCTCTTCCCATCCGCGCCTTTGACCTTAAATGCGTTGTTCCTCGTATAGCACCACAGCACCGTCACCATTCCATACTCATGTGCTTGCTCGAACATATCAGACACATACTTGATCTCATCGCGGCTCGAATCGTTCCCAAAGTAAATCGTCGCCCCCACCGCCGCCGCACCCATCTCGTGCGCCTGCTTGATCGATCCAAAGTAACTCTGCTTAAAGATGTTCGGATAGGTCAACATCTCATTGTGATTAAACTTCACAAGGAACGGAATCTTGTGCGCATACTTACGGCTCACCGCCGCCAATACACCCATCGTTGATGCCACCGCATTGCACCCTCCCTCGATCGCCAGCTTCACAATGTTCTCCGGATCAAAGTACTCAGGGTTCGGTGCAAAGCTCGCGCCCCCCGAATGTTCAATCCCCTGATCCACCGGCAAAATGCTCACATACCCCGTTCCCGCCAGCCGCCCTGTATCCATCATCCGCTGAAAATTCGCCATCACCCGCGGCGACCGATCGCTCACGCCCAATACCCGATCCACGAAATCTGGCCCCGGCAAATGTAACTTTGCTTTCGAGACCGTCTTGCTTTCGTAATTCAACAACCCATCGGCCTGCCCACCGAGAATCTGACGAACATTCGTGGACGGCGTAATAGCGGCAATAGTCACGGTGCAACCTCCCTGCGATTTCTACCCGCTCCGGCGGCACACCGCTCAGAGCCAAACCTCCGACTTTCCATTCTATCGGCCATATACCCCGGTTTGACAGCTCCGTGCCGCCAACTCCCATTTCCTTGACCATTCCCATGAAAACCCTCATATTTTGGAGCAGATTGACCCCCTCCACCGATATCGGCCCTGCTTTCAGGGTCCCTTGGCACCCAACTGGAGCAAAATCTCCACCGTTGTCAAGGTTTTCTTTCCAAAAAGGTGGGCAGGATTCAATTCCTGTGGCATCTTTATGGTGTGGACGGGATGCTCGGATCGGCCTTCATCAGAAACGGCCATTTCAGCTTCCCTTGGGGTTCAAAACTCCGCTCTGGGCGTGTTCGCGGCGATCATTTCGCCCCGGTCGCCCTGCACCCACTCAACATTGCCTGTTCTACACCACCGGCGGGTTTGGAAGTCTCTTCCAGACCCGTCGTTTTTTTCCAGGTCAACGATTCCTTAACACCCTACCCCAAACCGCTCCACAAAATCCAGATAGTCAAACAGGTCAACAACCCCATCGCCATCGAAATCCGCCTCGCTCCTCAAACTCGCCCAGGCATCAACGAAGTCAAGATAGTCGAACAAGTCCACCATTCCATCAGCATTGAAATCCGCAGCGCAGACACGGACTATCGCTGCATCAGAGTCCGTGCTCGTACACGCATTGGTCACTCGCACCACAAAGCTTCCGGCATCATCATCTCTGACGTCCGCGATTCGCAAATGCACACTTGTCGCACCTTGCACGCGGCCACCATCTAGCAATGGTTGCCCATCACGAAGCCACTGGAATGTAAGCGAGTCGTGATTGCCGCCAACGCCTGCATCCAGCGCGAGCACTTGGCCGCGGGTGGCATCGCCACCGCGCGGTTGACGGAATACGTATGGTGCCGTTGTAACGACCCTCACAACATCGGCTTCAGTTCCCTCAAGATGGCCAGCAATGATCGCTCCCTTTCCGTCGGGCAACTGTCCAGCGAATCCTCCTACGGAGGGCCAAACGTACTGGCCGGGCAGGAGCGTCCATGAGGTGCCGTTGAACAACCATGAGTCAGAAAAGTAAAGGGTTTCCGAGGAACCAGGACTTGTTAGATATGTGTATTTGCCGCCGGACACCACCACGCCACCCAGAGCTTGGTCAAAGTACGAATCATGCAATTCGCGGAAATGAGGGCCTGGCAAGATTGACTCTGTCCATCGAACTCCGTCCCAGATCCGAGTATTCTGTGAACAAGAAATCCAGTCAGGATCGTTCAACCCACTGAATGACACACACACGTGGCGAACCGGGTCATACACAAGAGGAGTCTTAAAGGCGGTGGGTCCAACCCCGCGTGAAATCCACTGCGTCCCATCCCATTCCCAAGTATCACCCCTACCCATCAACACCATTCGATTGCGAAACGTGTCAGTTGCAAGAGACACCTCTCGACGTGGACTGGGTGAAAGTCCCGTATATCGCGTCCAGGTTGTCCCATCGAAGAGCCATGTATCATTCATTGAGTAGCTGCTACCGCCACCGAACAGAAGCGTCTTTCCCGAAACACTGTCGTATCCCATCGCCGGGCGGAAACGCCAAGCCGGTCTCACAGGAGTCACTTGTTCCTCCCACGATTTTTCGCGAAACTGAAAAGTCTGTGAAACACCGATAGGGCCACTCGAAAGCCCACCAAACGCCACAAACGTACCCAGAGTTGGATTCCACGAACCTGCCGTAAACCGATTGCCGACTTCTACCGTTCGATCATGAGCTACCCATTGCTCTCCAATTAACACATTGGTTTGAAAACAGAGCGGAACGATTCCAATATAGGGAACTCCCCCCACGGCCCAGATGTTTCCAGACTGAGAATCCCTGAATGCGGAATAGAAGTCAGTGCTTGTTTCAACATACGGCAAAATAGTCAGAGTCGTTCCATTCCATTCCTGCGATCCTAAATTGCCGCCCGCAAAGATAACAGATCCATCGCTGCTCACCGTCGAGTGCACAGTGTCTCGCAACCACTGATTTTGTAATCCGGTGGCAGTCCAGTTCACGCCGTCCCATTCCCAGATCGCCCCATTGACGTTATCGCTATCCACAACCGCAACAAAACGCCCACGCGCCTGCGAATGGGTCATGTGAACCATCCGAACTGGCGAGCTTCCGCAATATGTCCACACTCCACCGGCACACCGCCAAGTTTCCTGAACATCTACGTCCGCGGCGACACTTCTCCACTTTCCCGCAAAAACCCAGTCGCCGGTATCGCGATCCAATGCCCAGGCGACTTGGCGAAATATTCGATCGGCAGGTGGCGTTATCGCAACTGGCCTCCAGAATTCGCCGGTAAATACCGATGCCGTCACCTCTCCCAATGTCGTGGACTTTACCATCACCGGTGCGCGGGTAATGGGATCAAACTCCATTTGCCCCATCATCGGCCCGCCAGTGTGCACAAGTTCCCAGCCCGCCGCGCGACGCACCCAAGTGTCGTTAATCGCTCGACTCGTCCTCGACCCATACATCCACAGCTCGCCAGTTTCTGGATGCACCATCACCGCAGGAGTCATTCGCACTCCCAGTCCGATTGAATATGTCGAAACTTCGCATTGCGCAAAGACCCCAATCGCGCTCGCACAAATCGAAGAAAGTCCAACCGTCGCTCGCGCCATTCTTGGACACCATGGACTCTTCATCGCAAATCTCCTCAAGGATCGATCCCCACCGCAATCGTACCAGAACTGTCAAGTACCGGCTCGCTTGGAGGTCTCTATCAAACCCATCTTTCTTCTTGGCTCAACACCCCACGCCGAACCGTTCCACAAACTCAAGATAGTCAGACAGATCAACAACCCCATCGCCATCGAAATCCGCCTCGCTCCTCAAACTCGCCCAGGCATCAACAAAGTCTAGATAGTCGAACAAGTCCACCATTCCATCAGCATTGAAATCCGCAGCGCACACACGCACGATCGCGACATCTGAACTTGTGCTTGTACACGCATTGGTGATGAGCAACAAAAAGCTCCCCGCATCCTCATCTCTTGCATCGGCAATCCGGAGATGCACCGTTCTGGCACCCTGAACACGCCCCCCATCGAACAACGCCTGGCCGTTGCGGTACCACCTGAAGAGTAGTTGGTCATGATCCCCGCCGACTCTGGCATCGAGCGCTAGCACTTGACCGCGCGCAGTATCGCCGCCGCGAGGCTGCTTGAAAATGAACGGAGCTGTCGTGAAGATTCGCACCGCATCCACTTCATTAAGCGGCCCTCCTAACGCTGCAATCGCTCCCGGACCGCTACCAAGAGGCACCACAATCTGGTCAATAGCAACACCGAGCTCTTGCACTGGAAGCTCTGTCCACGAATTACCATCAAAAAGCCACGAGTCCCCGTAATAATCTGTCGTTGACCCGCTGGGTCCACCAATGTAGGTGTAATAGCCCCCCGAAATCACAACACCTCCAAGTGCCGCATCGAAGTATGACACGTGCCCCTCGCGCACATGCGGCCCAGGCAACACGGTTTCCGTCCACTGATTTCCATTCCAAGTCCGTGTCTTCTCCAAATAGTAAACCGTGCCACGTCCGATTTCGCCACTGAACGAAACGCATATCCGCCGCACTGGGTCATACACCAGCGCCGAGTTGTGCACGCTCGGTCCCGGGCCACGCATTAGCCATTGCGCGCCGTCCCACTCCCAAGTATCCTGATACCCCATCAGCACAACTCGGTTTCGATGTGTATCCGTAGCCATGATCGCATCAGGACGTCGGCTTGGCGAAGGTCCTTGATACTGCGTCCAGGTTACCCCATCGTACAGCCAAGTATCGTTAAGAAAAACACTGTCGTCGGTCTCCCCTCCAAACATAATGATCTTGCCCGATACAAAATCAAATCCCATCGCTGCCCTCTGTCGCCAGGGCGGACTATTTGGTGTTTCCTGGTGTTCCCATGATGCACCTGATGTACCACGAAACACAATGGTGCGGCGTGACTGATAGTCCGATCCAACAGAACTCCCACCAAAAAGCACAAAGGTGCTTGTATTCGGATTCCATGCGCCCGCCAAATATCCTCGGTAGGCGCTTGCAGTTCGATCGCGAGCAACCCATTGTGTTCCGACCAACTCGTTAGTTTGAAAACAAATCGGCGCGATGCCACTACCCCGACTCCCTCCCACTCCCCATGTGTTCCCACTCTGCGGATCTTTGAAGGCTGAATACGAAGTCGTATGTGAGTCCATCGGCGGCGGCAGCAATAACGTCACGCCATTCCATTGCGCCATCAGGTGTGATCCAGCAAACGTGATAGTCCCGTCGCTCGCTACCGTCGATCGCTCGACCAGTCGCAGCCAGGTCCTCTGTACTCCAGTTGCATTCCAATTCACCCCATCCCATTCCCATATCGCGCCATTCGATCCATCAATGTCAACTGCCGCAACAAAACGCCCGCGCGCCTGTGAATGTGTCATGTGAACCGGACGAGTTGGAGCACCTCCCAGAAAAACCCACGCCCCTTCCGCGTACCTCCACGTTTCCTGCACATCAATTCCATCAGCATCGCCCCATGTGCCCGCAAGAAGCCACGCACCCGAGTTTCGATCCAATGCCCAAACCACTTTTCTAATCACGCGATTGGGCGGCAAAGTGATCGCCGCACTGGGCCTCCAATAGTCGCCTGTAAACCACGATGCCTTGATTTCTCCCTGAGGCGAAATCCACACCATCAGTGGCATGCGCAGCACTGGATCGAACTCCATTTGCCCCATCTCGGGTCCACCAGTATGAATCAGTTCCCAGCCACTTGGCCGCCGCACCCACGTGTCCGTATACATTGAACTCCACGAAGACCCATACATCCAGAGTTCGCCAGTCTCCGGATGCACCATTATCGCTGGAGTAATTCGCAAGCCCAGCCCAATCGAATACGCCTCAATCTTGCATTGTCCACTTGCACTCGACCCCGCGACACCCGACACAACACACAGTACCAGTGCCCACACAATGACCGTCAATCGTGGACTCCAAGGACTCTTCATCGCAAATCTCCTCAAGGATTGATCCCAACCGCAATCATATCAGAAGTGTCAAGCACCGGCAGGTATGGGCGCTTTCCCCAATCCTCTGGTCTATTTTGACCTTCGCATATGCGAATCAGAAGTCCTGCTTGCTATGCATCTATCTATCCCGCAGACAAGCGCAGGTATGGGGCGCCCGACTCACTTACGTTCGGTGCTCGTTGAAAACCCGATTCAATCATCGTCGTCGCCGGCCAAATCCGACTTCTTCAACCCCAACTTCTCCAACCCCTTCCCATGCGCTCCACTCCACTCCGCCGGATACGGCGTATCCCACCCCTTCACCGCCGCCCACACAATCCGATTCAGCGTGTCATCATCAATCAAATCCGGCTTCTCCAGCGGCAATCTCTCCGACATCTCCGCAAACCGCATCTGCTCCGGATTCTCAATCTCCGCCTTCTTCTTGTTCAATTCGCACAATGGCGTCTTGGGCGTAATCGCTTCATACCCCTTCAAGTTCGGCGTCGTCGTAAAACAATCACTAAACACATTCGCCGCCGCCGATAGTTGATTCACCGCCGTAATCCCAAAGATCCGCTGAATCGTGTGCACCACCCCCGGCTGACTGTAAAACGTGCTCACCGTTTCGCCGCGTTTTGCATACGGACTGATCACCAGACACAGCGACCGATGCCCATCCACATGATCAAACCCGTTCTGCGGATCATCCTCAGTCACAAAAATCGCGGTCTTCCCCCACACCTTGCTCCTGGTCACCGCTTCCAC
>SXGT01430612.1_pt1 | contig 10050 bp, 7 predicted proteins | sample 3176221 | NCBI WGS metagenome assembly SXGT01 (sample SAMN11356862, study PRJNA531348) | freshwater metagenome | isolation source: freshwater sample F1-120 | place: China: Fuxian Lake, Yuxi | collected 2017-12-25
AACAGCCCCGCCTCGCCCGTCAACTGCGCCTGCGAAACCTCGACTTCGATCGGCCGCTCCACCGAAAAATCGAGGACAAACGGCAACACACCCTGTAAACTCATGCCCGGCCTCCCTGCGGCGTTGAAGTGCTGATGTCAAACACCTTCTACGCCCTCGCGGGCCGCTTCATTGGATACGCATGAATAATGTGGGTTAGGGAGACGATGAATCGGAAACGCATCATCTCTGTTGTTTTTTGGCATCACACCACGCGGTTCGTTTGCCGCAGGCAGCCGGGGATACTCATTGATTCCGGGTTTTCGCCAGTTCCAAGTCCGCAGGCATCCGCCTTGCTCTCTGCGGGTCACGAGAAGCTCTCTGTGTTTGTTCTCATCGAGACTGGGGATCGCCATGCGTTTTCGTGACATGCGTTTTCATTCCAAGTTGCAGTTGCTGATCGGCCTGTTCGTGATCGGCTTCGTGGCGGTCTTTGTGTTTGGTGCAGTGACCCTGGCTCGCGTCCAAGTCACCGGCCAGACGTTTTACGAAGAGCGTGTCGAAGGGAACCTCTACCAAGAGATCGTGCTGGCCAAAGACCTGGTCGCCGACATCCTGCCACCGCCGGAATACATCGTGGAGTCGTATCTGGTGCTCCACGAAATCCACACGCTGACCGACCGCGAGGAAATCCATGACCGTGTGAACTACTTCAAGGATCGCGAGGCCGAGTACGAGCAGCGTCAGAAGTTCTGGGACGAAGAGCTGCCGAAAACTGGCACCTCCCGATCGTTGCTGCTCGAACAATCCTCGAAGCCCGCGCGGGAGTTCTACCGCCTGGCTGCTCAATTCCTGGCCGTCGCCGACAAGCTAGAGGAACGGGAAGCCGTCTGGTCCGAGTTACTGCCGCAGTTGCAGAAGAAGTACGAGACTCATCGCGGCGTGATCAACAAGATCACAGAACTGGGAAACAAGATGGTCGAGGACGGCCAGAAGAACGCGAAGGACGCGGTGGCCACCTCGCACACCATCCTGGTGACTTTGGGCCTGGTCGTTCTGTTGGCGGTCTGCGTCTTCGGCTACTTTATCTCGCGGGGCATCGTGCAGCCGACCAACCTGCTGATTGCTCGGCTGCGAGAAATGGCGGACGGAGCGGCTGACCTGACCGCTCGCGTACAGATCGACTCGATGGATGAGATCGGCCAGCTTGGTCACTGCATCAACACGGTCATTCAACGAGTGCATGATCTTGTCGCCGAGATCAAAGGGGCCACGTTGCAGTTGCTGTCCACGACCACGCAGCTCGCCGCGACTTCCAAAGAGCAAGAGGCCACTCTCGCAAACTTCGGAGCCTCCTCCAGTCAGATCGCCGCCGCTGTCAAAGAAATCTCCGCCACCGGCCAGGAACTCTCCGGCACGATGAGCGACGTGATGGGGGGAGCCAGCCGAGCTTCCGAATTAGCCAGTGCCGGCCGCATGGGACTGACCGGCATGGAAAGCACGATGTATGACCTCACTGAAGCCACCAAGAACATCTCCAACAAGCTGGGAGCCATCCACGAGAAGGCCAACGACATCAACGTGGTCGTGACCACGATCACCAAAGTTGCCGATCAAACCAACCTGCTCTCGATCAACGCGGCCATCGAAGCTGAAAAGGCGGGCGAGTACGGCCGCGGCTTCCTGGTGGTCGCTCGCGAAATCCGCCGCCTGGCCGATCAGACCGCCGTCGCCACACTGGAGATCGACCAGATGGTGCGGCACATGCAATCGGCCGTCTCGTCCGGTGTCATGGAGATGGACAAGTTCAACGAAGACGTGCGCGGCGGCGTCCGCAAAGTCGCCGAGATCAACAACCAAATGGGCCAGATCATCGAAGGAGTCCAATCCGTCAGCGAACGCTTCGTCCCCGTCAACGAAGGAATGAAGAATCAATCGCTCGGTGCCCGACAGATCAACGACGCGATGGGGCAGCTCACCTCCGGAGCCGCGCATACCCAGTCGTCGATCCGCGAGTTCAATCAAGCCACCGAAAACCTGCGACTCTCGGTTGATCGCCTGAAGCACGCGGTCGTGCGGTTTGTGGTTTCGGGGTGAGGGGAGAGGACGGCAAATTGCAAATTGAAAGTTGCAAATTGAAGGCGGGGCAGGGAGGGGCGTTTTTCACTTTTGTGGTCAGAGAACTTTTGATGACTCCTGAAGAGCTTTCGGATCGGTTGTTGGATTTTGCGGCGCGGATTGGCAAGCTGGCGGATGCGCTCCCCGACACTCGCATGGGACGGCACATTGCTGGGCAGATTATTCGGTCAGGAACATCGGCCGCTCAAAATTATGAAGAGGGATGCGCTGCGGAGAGCCGCCGTGAATTCGCTCACAAACTGCAAATCTGTCTGAAGGAACTCCGCGAAACACGGCTATGGCTACGATTGATTCTCAGGGCCAGTCTGTTGTCTGAGAAGCGACTGACGAAGTTGCTCGAAGAAGCGGACTCGCTCTGCAAGATCATCGGAAAGACCGTCGTCACCGCCAAACGTCAGCCACCCAAGAAGTCCGACTAACCTGTCCCGCAATTTGCAATTTGCAATTTGCAACTTTCAATTTGCAATCCTGCGGTTCCACCATGCTCTGGCTCATCTTTCACGTTGGCGCAGAACGCTTCGCGGTTCGCAGCGATCGTGTGGACAAGGTTTTGCCCACCGTCGAATTGCATCGCACGGTCCAGTCGCCTAACGGTCTGGCCGGAGCCTTTTCGTATCACGGGGCGGTCACGCCGGTGATTGATCTCGCTCATTGGCTGCAAGGGACGAGCATGTCGCCGCGGTTGAGTAGCCGCATCATTCTGATTCCACTGGATGCGGAGCACTCCGGCCAGAAGTTCGGTTTGCTTGCCGAGCGAGTGGTCGAACTGCGGCCAATCGACCAGGAGATCATTAACGGAACGGGAGCGGCCACCTGGCCGGGAACACTCGCCTTGGGGCCAGTGATCGCCGACGAGCACGGCATGCTTCAGTTGCTGGACATCGACAGGCTCATCACCGAGGCTCGTCGGCATGAACTTCTGCCGATTTTGGTCGAGCAACCTGTCTGAAGGAGCGATGCCCTCGATGGACCTGACGAACATCACACAACTGCTGCTCCAGCAGATCGGCTTGGATCACGGCACGATCGGCGAGCATTCGATTGCGCTCGGCGTCCAAACGCGGATGCAGGCGCTGCGTCTGACTGATGTCGCGGCCTATGCGGCGTGTCTCATCGTCGATCGTGCAGAACTTCAAGCGCTGATCGAAGAGGTCATTGTTCCGGAGACATGGTTCTTCCGAGGGCTCGACCAACTCTGTTACATGGCCGAAGTCGGCAGTCGGTGGCGGCCGTCATTTCCAGGTCACTCGTTGCGAGTCCTCAGCATCCCGTGCAGTTCGGGCGAGGAGCCGTATTCGATCTACATGTTCCTGCGGCATCACGGACTCGAGCCGTCACAGATTCGTATCCTCGCGGTGGACATCAGCCAGCGGTCGATCGATCGGGCGACGCGCGGTGAATATGGCGCTATGTCGTTCCGCGAAACCGCGCCATTGTGCGACGTCTTGCGACATCGTTACTTCGAGAGTGACTTAAGGCACACGGTAATCCCCGAAGTCCGCAACGCGGTTCAGTTTCGACAGGACAACGTGATCTCCCCCACGTTTCTGGCGGATGCCGGAGTGTTCGACATTATCTTTTGCCGGAACCTGCTGATCTATTTCGATCAGCAGTCCCGAAAGCTCGCCCTGCAATCGTTGCAGCGGTTGCTCGCGCCGAACGGATATGTCTTTGGAGGCCATGCCGAACAACTGGCGATGCTCGATCCGCAACTCAAGAGCGTCGGTCCCGCCGGCGCGTTCGCATATCAGCGAACCGATGCCGCCATCACTGCCGCGCGGCCATCGCCACAGGTCGCACCAAGTCCGACTCCCAGCATTCGTCCCGCGCAACCCGCTTTCAAAAGCGCGTTCGCACCAGCCTCAGACGATTGGCGAGCGGAGGGCGTCAGCCCCCAGGTTGTCGGTGAAAAAACCGTCCGTACGCAAACCGGAGGGCTGACGCCCCCCGCTCGCCAGGAGGGTTCTTTTGACCTCCTCGCCTCGGCCGAGCAGGCGGCGAACTCTGGCCGGCTTAGCGATGCGCGGTCGTTGTGTGCGCGATACTTGGAGCAATACGGCCCGACTGCGTCCGCGATGTGTCTGATGGGGGTCATTCAGCAAGCCGCTGGCGAACTGACCGACGCGGAGAGAAGTTTTCAAAAGGCGGTGTACCTCGACCCCGCTCACAAGGATTCGTTGTGGCATCTCAAGTTGCTGGCCGAGAAACGTGGCGACCAGCGCGCGGTGGACAACTTCAATCGTCGCCTCGCCCGTACCACGTCGTAGCCGTAGGGTGGGTCGAGTCATCGAGACCCACCATCAACCGTGAGCAATCGGTGGGTCTCGATGACTCACCCACCCTACGATGACTTTTTGAGAAGCATCATGAATCGTCCCAGTCCCTTCGATGCGTTCATTCCGTCGCCGGAGGATCCGCCGCTCGCGCCCGACTTCACGATCGCGAATGGTTCGGATCTGCCGATCCTCGGCGAAGCCAACCTGACCGTGCTCGAACACGATTGCTGGAACAAGATTGGCGTGACCGGAGACCGTTCGTGCCCGGAACTGCTGAAGCACGTGCATTGCCGAAACTGTCCGGTGTTTACCTCGGCAGGCCAGCGGTTGTTTGAGCGCGATCTTCCCGCCGGGCATTTGGCCGAGTGGACGAAGCGGCTGGCGGAACCGGAGATCTTTGCCGAGCGTGGAATCGTTTCCGTGCTGATCTTTCGGGTCGGTGAAGAGTGGCTGGCGATCGACATCGAACTGCTGGTTGAGATCGGTGAGTTGCGTCCGATTCATTCGATACCGGGTCGCTCGAACGAAGTGCTGGTTGGCTTGGTGAGCATTCGCGGCGAGCTGGAGCTGTGCATCTCGGTCGGCGGGTTATTGGGGATCGCGATGCAATACCCACCAAACATCGCCAAGTCCACGCACGAGTCGGGACGTCACAGGTCCGTCGACCGAGACCGGATCACCGCGCGTTTGATGGTCGTCAGCCGAGCGGGCCGGCGCTGGGTGTTTCAAGTGGACGAGGTCGAAGGAGTCGCGCGCTTCACGCCGGCCGAGCTGACCAACGTTCTCTCCACCGTGTCGGGAGCCTCGGCCTCATTCGCGAAGGGAATCTTCTGGCGAGACGAGCGGCGGATCGGCTTTCTGAACGAAGTGCGGCTGTTTGAAACTTTCGAACGGAGCCTGACATGAGCGGCAGTAGCTTGACCAGCATAAGCGATTTCTCGCTGCACGATTTGTTTCGCGAGGAGGTCCGTACTCACGGCGGCGCGTTCGTGGAAGGACTCGCCGTCTTGAGCGGCGATCTCACGAACGTGCCGAAACTCGAACCGTTGATGCGCGCAACGCACTCGATCAAAGGGGCGGCTCGCATTGTGAAGGCAGAGCCGGTGGTGCTGATCGCCGACGCCTTGCAGGAAGTGCTGCTCGCGGCAATGAACGAAACGCTGACGCTTACTCCCGACGCTGTGCGAGTTCTCGAACGGGGGATGAGCACACTGACTCAGATCGCCGTGCTGCCCGAAAACCAATATGAACAGTGGCTGCCGGCCCAGAACGCCGACGTGCGAAACTTGCTCGCTGACTTGAAGAGGATCGGTCGTCCCTCAGAGCCGCGCCCGTTAGGAAGCGGTGAGACTCAATCGCTGCCTGATGGGCGCGGCTCGGTTTCGTCAGTTCCGCACCGCGTTTCGCGAACCGAGGATTTGACTGTGGACTACGTTCCGCTGGCTCAGCAAGCCTCTCCGAAAAGCATGGTGCCAACGACGCTCGTTGATGTCTTTCGTGAGGAAGTCCGAGGCCAAGCACAGTCTCTCAGCGAAGGTCTGGTCGCACTGGAACGCGAGCCGCCGAACATGCCGTTGATTGAGAGGCTGATGCGTGCCGCGCATACGATCAAAGCAGCGGCGCGAATCGTGAATTTCGACGCCGCCGTGCAGGTCGCTCATGCGCTGGAAGACAATTTGTTCGCAGCCCAGCAAGGCCGCCTAAAGCTCTCGCCGCACGAGATCGACTGCTTGCTTCGAACCGTCGATCTGCTGACCCGATTCGCCAGCATTTCCGAAATGGAGTTCGCCAAATGGCTGCCGTCGGACAACAAGGTCGTCGGCACGTTGATCGGCGAACTCTCTGAACTCGCAGTGAGGTCATTCGTTCCAACACCGCCGATCACTGCGGCGATTGCAGAACCACAACTCAGCCGGTCGCAACTCGTCGAGCCATCACTGCTGGAACTGTTCCGTGAAGAGGTCGCCAGCCAAACGCAGGCGTTGAACGATGGGCTGGTCACGCTGGAAGCGGAACCGCAGAACCTGCAACTCGTGGACTCCTTGATGCGTGCCGCGCACTCGATCAAAGGAGCGGCGCGAATCGTCAGCCTGGATGCGGCCGAGCGAGTCGCGCATGTGTTGGAAGATGTGCTGGTTGCCGCTCAGCAGCGAACAATCACACTGACTTCCGCCGAGATCGACTTACTGCTGCGCGGCGTCGATTTGCTGACCGAGATCGGAGCCAGCACCGAGGCGGACTCCAACAAATGGCTGCCGGCGAAGAACAGCAACGTCCGCGCGCTGATCGAACAACTGACCGCCGTCGCTCACGGAGCAGCGGCACCTCACTTTGTGAGCGGCCAGGCGCTAGCCGCCGGTCTTTCGCCGGAAAACGCCGCTCCCGTTTCACCGGTGGCTTGCGCCATTCCGCTCAAAGCAAACACCGGGGGGCTGACGAAGCCCCGCTCGCCAGAACCTCGTACGAGCGATCGCGCTTTCGCAGGGATGTTCAGCGAAAGCGGTGAGTATTCTCTCGGAGACGTGCCGCTTCGCCCGTCTGTGCAGCCCACGATGGTCCTCGAAGCGCGCGACGTGATTGCTCAACTTCCGCCGCAGCCACAGACCTCGGCCCCGTCGGCGGATGAACGTGTCGTGCGCGTGACTGCTCAGAACTTGTCGCGATTGATGAGCCTTGCCGGTGAGTCGCTCGTCGAGGCTCGCTGGTTGCAGCCGTTCGCCAAGTCGTTGCAGTTGCTGAAACAAAACCAGGATCGCCTGGCAGCCGTCTTCGCGGAGTTGCACTTGTCCGCCGATGCAAAACAGGGACGCACCGAACGACTGCTGTATGAAGCTCGGCATCGCATCGGCGAGTGCCGCGAACTGCTGTCGGATCGCATCGGCGTCTTTGAAGAACACGCGCGGCAATCGGATGAACTCAGCAGCCGGCTGTACTACGAAGTCATCGCCAGCCGGTTGCGGCCGTTCGCCGATGGCATTCAAGGCTTTCCTCGGATGGTTCGTGACCTCGCGCGGAAGCTCGGCAAGAAGGTTAAGTTTGAGATTCATGGCCACAACACCGACGTCGATCGGGACATCCTCGAAAAGCTCGAAGCACCGCTGAACCACTTGTTGAGGAACGCGCTCGATCACGGATTGGAGGCTCCAGAGCAACGTGCTCAGACCGGCAAGTCGGAACAAGGGACGCTGCGCCTGGAGGCTCGACACCGCGCGGGGATGTTGTCGATCACCATCAGCGACGACGGCCGAGGCATCTCGCTGGAGAAACTCCGCCGCAAGATCTTGGAGAAGGGACTCTCGACGAAGGAACTGCTGGCGAGCATGAACGCCACGGAACTGCTCGACTTCTTGTTTCTCCCCGGCTTCTCAACCGCCGAGCGTGTGACGGAAGTCTCCGGTCGAGGCGTGGGCTTGGACGTCGTGCAGAGCATGGTCGCGACAGTTGGCGGCTCGGTTCGCGTCACCTCCAGGCCGGGTGAAGGAGCGACGTTTTATTTGCAGTTGCCAATCACACTGTCCGTCATGCGCGCCGTGCTGGTCACGCTCGGCGGCGAGCCTTATGCCTTCCCGCACAACCGCATCGACCGACTGCTGCGACTGCCACGCCGTGAGATTCGCACGGTGGAGGGACGGCAGTATTGCTCGATCGACGGCCGCAATGTGGGGCTCGTGATGGCTCAAGAAGTTTTCGATCTCGCCCTGTCCGAACCGTCCGGAACGGACCTGTGCGTCGTCTTGATCAGCGGTCATCAGAGCGAGTTCGGCGTGGTGGTCGATCGCTTCCAAGGGGAACTCGATCTGGTGGTGCGTCCGCTCGACACGCGGCTGGGCAAAGTCGCCAACGTCAGCGCGGCCGCGCTGCTGGAAGACGGCAGCCCCGTGTTGATCGTCGATGTCGAAGACTTCCTGCGCTCCATCAACAACCTGCTGCAACGGGGCAGCCTGGGACGAGCACAGGTCGAGAAGCGATCGACGTCCCAAGCCCGAAAGCGAATCCTCGTGGTCGATGACTCGATCACCGTGCGCGAAGCAGAACGGCAACTGCTGACTAATCGCGGTTACGAGGTCCAAGTCGCCGTGGACGGCATGGATGGTTGGAACACAATCCGCGACGCCAACTTCGACCTCGTGGTCAGCGACATCGACATGCCCCGCATGAACGGTCTCGAGTTCGTCAAGAACATCAAGCAAGACCCGCGACTGAAAGGGACGCCGGTCGTCATCGTCAGCTACAAAGGCCGCGAAGAAGACCGCCTCCGAGGAATGGATGCCGGAGCCGACTATTACCTCAGCAAAGGGAGCTTCCACGACGACACCCTGCTCGACGCCGTGGTCGATCTCATCGGTGAGCCGGAGGACGCTACCCCCGGTTGAGTTGAGTTCTCAACCCGGGCTAGCGCCCTGCGGTTGATTGACTGAAACGCTTCTCTCGCTCTTTTCGCGCAATCTCCCGCACAGTCGCCAACACGCGACTGGCAATTCGGAATTAGCTGGCTATCGTTTTCGCACTTCGCCACCTGTTCGCCACCACATCTCCTGCCCATCATGCGAATCGCCATCGTTAATGATCTGCTGCTGGCCGCCGAAGCTTTGCGACGTGTCATCAGCAGCGTCCCCGGTTACCAAGTCTGCTGGGTCGCTCGCGATGGCGCGGAGGCGGTTCGTAAATGTCAGGCGGATCGCCCCGATCTCATCCTCATGGACATGCTGATGCCGGTCATGGATGGGGCCGAAGCAACTCGTCGCATCATGAGCGAATGCCCGACCACCGTGCTGGTCGTCAGCTCGACGCTGGGGGGCAACTTTGCCAAGGTCTTCGAAGCGATGGGGCACGGAGCCGTGGACGCGGTCAAAACTCCGGAACTCGGCAAAGATGGCAACGTGCAGGGTAGTGCACCGCTGCTCGCCAAGATCGCCGCAGTCGTGCAATTGAAAGATCGGACCGAACAGTCCGCTCGTATCAAATCCGGTCTGCTGCGCCACGATGCGACTTCTTCGAAAACCGATCATTCCAACTTGCCGATCATTGCCCTCGGAGCCTCCACCGGCGGACCGAACGCGCTGATCGAGGTGCTCAATCGCATTCCAAAAGACTTGCACGCGGCGATCGTCATCGCCCAGCACATCACCGCCGACTTCGCCCCCGGTCTGGCCTCCTGGATGGCCGATATGTGCCAGCGCCCGGTGCGGATCGCTAGCAACCACGACACGCCACACCCTGGCGAGGTGCTGATCGCCGGCACCAACGATCATCTGGCGATGATCTCCGGCGGCACGCTGCGCTACACCCCCGAGCCCGCCGACACACCCTATCGCCCGTCCGTCGATGTCCTCTTGAGCACGCTGGCCGCGCATTGGAAGACCTCCGGCGTCGCCGCATTGCTCACCGGTATGGGGCGCGATGGCGCGAAAGGTTTAATGACGCTCAAAGAGAAAGGCTGGCACACGATCGCTCAGGACGAGCAGACCAGCGTCGTCTACGGCATGCCCGCCGCCGCCGCCGAAAAAGGAGCCGCTCAACAAATCCTCCCGCTCCACGAAATCGGCGATGCCATCACGCGGAGCATCAAAAAACTCGTCACCCGCTAAGGCGAGCGGGGCGGCGTCAGCCCCCCACCCGGTGCGTACAACGATCAACCGGGGGCTGACGCCGCCCC
>SXGT01025741.1_pt1 | contig 10048 bp, 13 predicted proteins | sample 3176221 | NCBI WGS metagenome assembly SXGT01 (sample SAMN11356862, study PRJNA531348) | freshwater metagenome | isolation source: freshwater sample F1-120 | place: China: Fuxian Lake, Yuxi | collected 2017-12-25
CCAGGTCCTCGAACGCCTCGCGCGGGAACTTCTCATCTACGCACTTGATCTCCTGCAGGCAGGCCACGTCCGGCTGGGCCTGGCCGAACCAGTCCAGCACAGTTGGCAGGCGGGCGTTGACGGAGTTCACGTTCCAGGTGGCGATGCGCATCAGGGACTCAGCGGTTCAGGACGGCGCCACGCTAACGCACCGGGACGCGGCGCAAAAGAAAAAGCCCGCCGCAGAGGCGACGGGCTTTTCCAGCGGCTTTCACCGTGAGCTTACAGGACGCACTCGTCGCCTTGGCGAGCCGCAGCGGCGCAGGGCAGCAGTTGACCGGCGGCCTGGCGGTCGTCCGGGAACTCGCCGAACCATCCGCGGCCGTCGTCGCACTTGATCTCGGCCACGTCGCCGTCGAGGCTGGCCATGCGGGCGACCACGCGATAGTCGACCACATTGCAGTTCCGCTCGCTGGCCGTGACCATGGCGGTCAGGGCGGTGCTGATCTCGTCACGCGTGACGAACTGGCACTCCAGACCACGGGCGTCCATGCTGAAGCAGTCAAAGGCTTCAACCTCTCCGGAGCCGCCTTCCACCGGGAAGAAGCCCATCAGACCAAGCGGCTGGTCGGCGCAGTCGAACTCATAGATTTCGCGTCCCGGCGAACCGTCCGGCGGGCTCTCCACCGCGATGATGCGCTCTTCATTGACGGAACATGTGCGGCCGATCCCGGCCAGGGCGGTAACACGCTGCTCGGCGGCGTCGGCCATGGCTGCGGCGCTGTCGGTCAGGGTGCATCCGCCGGGGACGATCTGCGGACGGCTGCAGTCACGAGCGTCCATCGCTTCGCCCGCCGGATCGGTCTGGGCGATGAAACCGAAGCCTTCAGAGCACTTCACCTCGTAGAACCGGAATTGTTCGTTGGCGCCCACGAAGCGGCCGTCCTCGGCGGTGCAGGCCTGCGGCGCCACCGAAGCGAAACGGGCCTGAAGCCCGGCCAGCTGCTCGTCACGGGTGGTGAAGCGGCATTCACCGCCGGCCGCAGTCACCTCGATACATTCCAGCCGATCCTGATAGGCGCCCTCGGAGTCCACGCGAACCCAGTAGCCGTCGACGCCCGCGCAACCGACCTCATAGCGTTCCTCGCCCGACGACGTGCGTCCGACCCAGCGGGTGTCCTCCACCTGACAGGTGATTCCCGCCGACTGGATATAGCCCTGCAGGATCTCATCGGCCCCGGCGTTTTCAGGCAGCGAACAGGTCACCTGGGCCGGAGCGTCGGGATTCTCCCGCGCGTACTCCTCGGCCTGCTGGGCGACGATGATGCAGTTTCGGGCGGCGGGCTGCTCGCCATCGGTGAGGATGTGCCCCAGACCGCTGGCGCAGGCCACTTCGTAGATATTGATCTCGCCGTTCGTGCCGGGGCTGACGGCATTGACGATGTCGCAGTTGGTATTGGTGGCGGTCACAACGGCCTGGGCCTCGGCCAACACCTCCGGGCCAGTCCGGGGCTCGGAGGTCGCTGCCTCGGCGTTGCGATTCTGGCGTGTACGGGATTGCATGGCCGCCGCCGCGACGGTGGTCGCCGAAGCGGCCGTCAGCGTGGATTCCGCCGCTGCGGTCGCGGGCAGGGGGGTGAAACCGACAACGGTCAGCACGACGGCGGACCGGGCGAGCAGGGAATTACGCAGCTTCAAAGGGCTATCCTCACCTAGCTTTCAGGTTGGCGGAGGCTTCGCCCGCGCCGGATGAAGGGTCAAGTCCTAACGGCGTGATGTGTTCCGCTTGTGGCGCTCAGATGGCCTTTGACCTGCGGCCAAGCGGCGGGCACAGTGGCAATGAGTTTTCAATGGAGACGCGCTTGCCCGACGGTCAAGCCATTGCAAAGGGAGCCGGCCGCAACGCCGGCGGGCCCGACTACCTGCCCCTCGATATCCCGGCTCAGGGCCAGGCGGTTCAGGTGGCTGAGGGCGTCCTGTGGCTGCGTTTTTCCCTGCCCATGGCGCTGGACCATGTGAACGTCTGGGCGATCCGGGACGGCGAAGGCTGGGTCGTCATCGACACGGGCCTCGGCCTGCCCGACACGGTCGAGGCCTGGGAGACCGCCCTGGCCGGCCCGCTCGAAGGCCGGCCGGTCACCCGTCTGATCTGCACCCACATGCATCCGGACCACATCGGCCTGGCGGGCTGGTTGTGCGAGCGGTCGGGCGCGCCCCTGTTCATGTCGCGCCTGGAGTATGTCACCGCGCGCATGCTGCTGGCCGACACCGGTCCCGCGCCGGAGGCGGGCGTCGCCTTCTATCGCGCCGCAGGCTGGTCGGCCGAACAGCTCGAGGGCTATCGCGCCCGATACGGCCTGTTCGGCAAGGCGGTGCGCCCCATGCCGCCGGAGTTCAACCGGTTGAGCGACGGGGATCGGATCGAGATCGGCGGCGACGCCTGGCGCATCATCGTCGGCTCGGGCCATTCGCCAGAGCATGTCTGTCTGCTGCGCGAGCACGACGACCTGTTCATCGCGGGCGATCAGTTGCTACCGCGCATTTCGTCCAACATCTCGGTCTGGCCGACCGAGCCGTTGTCCGATCCGCTGAAGGACTGGCTGGAGTCGCTTGAGGCGCTGAAGGGCCGCATTCCTGACGGCGCCCTGGTTCTGCCCTCGCACGGCGAGCCGTTCCGGGGCGCCCATGCGCGGCTGGACGCCCTGCTGCGCGGCCATGACGTGGCCCTGCGGCGGCTGGAGCGCACGCTGGCGGAGCCGAAACGGGCGGTTGACGTGTTCCCGTCCTTGTTCGGTCGATCAGTGGGGGAGGGCGTGCTTGGCATGGCCACGGGCGAAGCCATCGCCCACCTGAACCATCTGGAGGCCCAGGGCCACATCGGCCGCAAACGCGACGCGGACGGCGTGGACTGGTGGAGCAGAATCGAAACTGGAGATCCCGCATGAGCGAGCATGTTCACGTGGCGCTGAACGGGGGCGTGCTCAGCGTGACCCTGGCCCGCCCCGACAAGAAGAACGCCATCACCCAGGCCATGTACGCCGTGCTGGCCGAGGCCACCGAGCGGGCGAAGACCGACCCGGATGTGCGCGTGATCCTGTTCCGCGCCGAGGGCGACAGCTTCTGCGCGGGCAACGACATCGCCGACTTCATCGCAATCGGTTCGGGAACCAGCCAGCCCACCGACATGGCCGTGTTCCGCTTCTTGAAGGCTCTGGCCGAGCTGGATCGCCCCGCGGTGGCGGCGGTGAAAGGCCGGGCGGTGGGCATCGGTCTGACGCTGCTGCTCCACTGCGACATGGTGGTGGTGGCGGAGGACGCTTTGCTGTCGGTTCCGTTCGTCAACCTGGCGCTGGCGCCGGAAGCGGCCTCGACCTTGCTGCTGCCCGCCGTCATCGGCCATCAGCGCGCCTTCGAGCTGTTCGCCCTGGGCGAGCCCATCACGGGGCGTCAGGCGCTGGACTGGGGCCTGGCCAACCGGGCGGTCCCGGCCGATCAGGTCGATGATGAGGCGCTGCGTCTGGCGACCCTGCTGGCGTCGCGGGCGCCCAATTCCATTCGCTCGACCAAGCGTTTGATGCGCGACGCCGAGGCGATCTGGGAACTGATGCTGGCCGAGGGCGAGGCGTTCGGCGCCCAGATGAAGAGCCCCGAGGCCATGGAGGCCTTCATGGCCTTCAGCCAGAAGCGGGCGCCGGACTTCTCCAAAGCCGGCTGATTCTCCTTGACGGGCGTGGGCGGGGGCCGCAGATGCGCGGTCCCCTCGAGTCGACGCGCGCCATGACCCTCGCTCCTTCGCCCCAGCCTGCGCTGATCCAGACCGAAACCGTGTTCGACGCGGCGGCGGTGGCGCGCGTGGTCGAGGCCGCCTTTGGTCCCGGCCGCCTGGCCAAGACCGCTGAGCGTCTCCGCGAAGGCCGCGATCCAGCGGTGGGCTTCGTGGCCCGCCACGATGGCCGGATCATCGGTTCGGTGCGGCTGTGGACTGTCACCATCGGCGGCGTCCCGGCCCTCTTTCTGGGCCCCATCGCCGTTGAGCGAACCGAGCGCAATGCCGGGATCGGTGCGGAGTTGGTGGCCACGTGCGTGGACTGGGCTCGTGAGGCCCAGGCGTCCGGCGTTCTACTGGTTGGCGACCCGCCCTATTTCGAGCGCTTCGGCTTCCAGCGCATCGACGGGGCCGTGATGCCCGGTCCAGTGGATCCGGCGCGTCTCTTGTGGCTGGCGCTGGAGGCGGTCTCGGCGCCCAGCGGGCTCGTTCGCGCCGACTGACCCTTTCGGGTGCGCCCCTTTCCGGCGGCCCCCCTTTCCGATGGGGCCTGCGGCGCCTACCATCAGAGCATGACCCCAGACACGCTCAGCCTCATCCAGTCGGTCGCCGGACACGGGGAGGATGGTCGCGGCCCGGCGCCGGTGCATCTGTGGAATCCCGAGAACTGTGGCGAGATGGATCTTGTCATCCGGGCCGACGGCGTCTGGATGCACGAGGGCTCGCCCATCGGTCGCCCCCAGTTGGTGCGTCTGCTGGCCACCGTCCTGCGCAAGGATCCTGACGCGTACTATCTGGTCACGCCGGTCGAGAAGCTGAAGATCACCGTGGAGGACGTGCCCTTCCGCGCCGTGCGGGTGGACCGGGAGGGCGACGACCTGGTCTTCACCACCGACATGGGCGAGCGCGTCACGGCAGGCGCCGACCATCCCTTGCGGGTCGAGACGGACCCCGCCACGGGCGAGCCGACGCCCTATGTGCATGTGCGCGGCGACCTGGAAGCCCGCATCGAACGGTCGGTCTTCTATGAACTGGTCGAGATGGCGGCTCTGGCGGACGGCCGGATGACAGTGCGGTCGGGCGGGGTCGATTTCGCCCTGGGCGCTGTTAAATGAGCGATTTGCGTCAACAGTTGATTTCGGCGCTGGATCCTCTGGATGGGGCGCCGCGTCGTGCGCGGTTTTCCGATTTCGATCTGAACCCGGATGCGCCGCGTCTGGACCGTCCGCTTCGCCCGGCCGCCGTGCTGATCCCGATCGTGGATCATGCAGACGGCCCGACGTTGCTGCTCACCCGGCGGTCGGATTCCCTGGCCAGTCACACCGGTCAGATCGCCTTCCCCGGCGGACGACTCGACCCCGGCGAGACGGTGGTTCAGGCGGCCCTTCGCGAGGCGGTGGAGGAAGTGGGGCTGTCGCCCGATCATGTGGAACCGCTGGGCCTGTCTGACGCCTATGAGACGGTGACCGGGTTTCTGGTCACCCCGGTGGTGGCCTGGGTTCGGCCCGGCTTCACCCTGACCACCGATCCGCGCGAGGTGGCGGACGCCTTTGAAACGCCATGGGACTTCCTGATGGACGAGGCCAATCACCGGCGCGAGTTCTATGACGCGCCGGACGGCACTCGGCGCTGGTTCTGGGCCATGCCGTGGGGCGAGCGTTACATCTGGGGCGCAACCGCAGGCATGCTGCGCTCCCTGTGGGGTCGTCTGCATAATCCGGCGCGGGAAGAGGTGGCGTGACGCGTCTGGACGATCAGCCCTGGCTGACGGCGCCGCAGACGCGGGCGGTCATCGCGGCGCTGGAGGCGGCGGGCGGGCCCGGATGCGCGCGCTTCGTCGGCGGCTGCGTGCGCAACGCCCTGATCGGCCGGCCGGTGGACGACATCGACATCGCTACCACCCTGGCGCCAGAGGCGGTGATGGCCGCTGTGAAGTCCGCCGGACTGAAGGCCGTTCCCACGGGGCTGGATCATGGAACGGTCACGGCGGTATCGGGCGGCCAGCCCCACGAGGTCACCACCCTGCGCCGGGACGTATCCACCGACGGGCGCAACGCCACGGTCGCCTTCACAGACGACTGGGCCGAGGACGCAGCGCGACGCGACTTTCGTCTGAACGCTCTCTATGCCGCGCCCAACGGCAAGGTGTTCGATCCGACGGGGCAGGGGGTCGACGACGCCCTGGCCGGGCGCATCGTCTTCGTGGGCGAGCCGGAGACCCGCATCCGTGAGGACTACCTGCGCATACTGCGCTTTTTCCGTTTTCACGCCTGGTACGGGCGTGGCCCGGCCGACGAGGCTGGGCTGAAGGCGTGCGCAGACCTGAAGGACGGCATGACCCGCCTGTCCGCCGAGCGGGTGTCGAAGGAATTGCTCAAGCTGCTGGCCGCACCGGACCCGGCCCCGGCCCTGCGCTTGATGGCGGATGCCGGCGTGCTGGAGCGGGTGCTGCCCGAACACGCCGGTCTCGCCCTGTTCGAGTCCATGGTCCGGGTATCTCCCGATCCGCTGCTGCGGCTGTCGGCCCTGCTGCCCGCCGATGCGGACCGGGTGCGGGTCGCCGCGCGTGCGTTGCGCCTGTCCAACGCCCAGAAGGACCGGCTGGTGCTGGCCCTGCCGACCGAACCGGTCGTCAGTCTGGCCATGGATGACCGCGCCGGTCGTGCGGCGCTGTACCGCCTCGATCGCCGCCGGTTCGAGGATCAGCTCATGCGCGCCTTTGCCGCCGCGCCGGAGAAGGAGGCCGAGGCGCAGCGCCTGCTGGATCAGGCTGGCGCCTGGCCGATTCCGCGCCTGCCGGTGGACGGCCACGACGCCGCGCGGGCCGGGGCGTCCGGCCCGGCTGTGGGCCAGATGCTGAAGGCGTTCGAGGACTGGTGGGTGGATCAGGACTTCCCGGGCGGCGATCACCCCGCCATGCTGGGCCGCTTCCTGCCCCGGAGCGACCCATGACCCGCATCGCCATTCTCGAGACCGGCGTCCCGCCCGAGGCGCTGCGCGACGACTACGACGACTATCCCGCGCGCTTCCGGGCGCTGCTGGGTGACGGCGTGCCGACCACGCGCTTCAATGTGCAGGAGGGTCGTCTGCCTAGTGATCCGTCCGCCTTCGAGGGCGTGGTGGTCACCGGATCGGCGGCGGGGGTCTATGAGGACCATTTCTGGATCCCGCAGTTGCTGGACTGGCTGCGCGCCGCGCGGGGCCAAACCCGCATGCTGGGCATCTGTTTCGGCCATCAGGCCATGGCCCAGGCCTTCGGGGGACGGGTCGAGAAAGCGGACAAGGGCTGGGGCGTCGGTCTGCACCGTTACGACATCCTTCGCCACGAGCCCTGGATGTTCCCCAAGGCCGACAGCGTGGCCATTCCGGTGTCCCATCAGGATCAGGTGGTGGCCGTCTCGTCGGACGCCCGGATCATCGCCGCCAGCCAATTCACCCCGCACGCTGGCCTGGCCTGGGGCGAGGACGCCGCATCGTTCCAGTGCCACCCGGAGTTCCAGCCCGACTACGCCGCCGCCCTGGTCGAACTGCGCCGGGACCGCATACCGGGCGCGGTGGCGGATCAGGCGCTCGAAACCCTGCGCCACCCAAACGATCGCGCCCTGATGACCGCCTGGATCCGCGCCTTCCTACTGGGCACGCCGCCCCCGACCGAGGCGGGCGGCAGCGGCATCTGATCTCGCCGGCAAGTCGTCAGGGAACCGCCACCATCATGATGTCCACGCTCATGGGCGCACCGCCGGTTATGACGGAATGTCGGGTATCGGTGGTGAAGCGCAGGCGGCCGTCGGGATCCCGGATTTCCGCCCGGACCGCGTAACTGTGGTTGTCCCGGATCTCGGCGGGATCATAGACCAGGTTGAAGGCATAGGGCGGCCCGCGCCCCTCCAGCGGCGTCACCTGCTGCGCCAGCGTCCGCGACGGCGCATCGGCCAGGCTGACATCCTCCAGCCGAACCGTCAGCACATGGCCGGGCGGCAGCAGGATGCGTTCGCGATAGGCGGCGGTTCCGGTCACCTCGGCCTGATCGGCGGGGACGGTGGCGCACGCGGCCAGCGCCAGAACGATTCCGGCGGGGACGAGCATCAGGGGGTTCAGGCGCATGGTCAGGTCTCCTGCAAATCAGTCTAGCGGCAATCGGACGCCGGATACATTCCGGTTCAGCTTGTGATGGGACGCGGCCGGGCGGGGGTGTTATCGGGGCGTCCCTCTCAACCTTGAACGCTCGAGATCGCCCTTCGTGTCCCGTCCCGTCGCCCTCGCTTGCGTCCTGATCTGCGCCCTGATCTGGGGCACGACCTGGTATGCGATCACCCTGCAGCTGGGAACGGTCGATCCGGTCGCCTCGGTGACCTATCGCTTCGGCCTGGCGGCGGCGGTGATCTTCGCCGGGTGCCTGCTCACCGGTCGCTCTGTAAAAATGACCCGCGGCCAGCATCTGGCCCTGATGGGGCAGGGGCTGTTCGTCTTCACCATTGGCTACGCCTTCGTCTATTGGGCCGAGGAGCGGGTGGCGTCGGCGGTGGTGGCGGTGATATTCGCCGCCCTGGCGTTCCTCAATCTGGTGCTGTTCCGCGTCGTTGCGCGCCAGAAGGCCGCGCCGCTGGCGTGGGCGGGCGCCGGGCTGGGCATTCTGGGCGTCGGGGTGCTGTTCGCGTCAGAGCTGCTGCGCGCCGGCATGGACCAGCGCGCCATGATCGGCCTGACCTTCGCCCTGATCGCTGTCAGCGCTTCCGCCGTAGGCAATGTCTTCGCCTGGAAGGTCCAGACCGCCGCCGCCCCGGTCATCCCCGCCACCGCCTGGGCCATGGCCTATGGCACGGCGTTCCTGGCCCTTTTCGGCTTGGCCATCGGGGTCGAGTGGGCGTTCGAATTCACGCCGCGATACATGCTGTCCCTTCTGCACCTGTCGATGCTGGGCTCGGTGGTGGCGTTCCTGCTGTATTTCACCCTGGCCCGGGCGCGCGGCTATGCGCTGGCGTCCTACATCTCGGCCCTGACCCCACCGGTGGCCATGCTGGTTTCGGTGCTGTTCGAGGGCGCGAGCTTCGGCATCGCCGCCTTCGCCGGACTGGCTCTGGTGCTGGCCGGCCAGATGCTGCTCATCAAGGCGCCGCGCGTGTCCGCCGCCTAATCGTCGTCGCGCTTCGCCCCGTCCAGATCGCGCTTCAGCCGCTCCGCTTCGATCCGCGCCGCGTCCTTCTGGCCCTTGGTGCGCCCGAACGCGGCCCGGTTGGCGGCGGCCGTCGCCTTCGCTTCCGCCCGTGCCCGATCCTTGCGCGCCTTGTTCAGATTGATGATCTCGCCCGCCATCGTCTTCAGAACCCCGTGAACAGCCGGTCCAGCGCCCGGCGGATGTCGAACTCGTGGTCGAGAAGGCTGCCGACGACAGGCCCGAGGTCGCGCATCTCGATGTTCGCCATCAGCGCCAGGTCGGGCGCGTAGTCTTCTCCGTCGACCGAAACCGGAACCGCCACTTGGCTTTCGGTCGCAATCAGCGTCGTTCGCAGCAGCGGCGCGACGATCACCGTGTCCATGCCCGCGAGGTAATGGGACTGAATCACGCAGACGTAGGGCGCGTCGGTCTCTGTCGATTGACCGGGATAGCGGCAGACATCGAACTGCCGCGTCACCAGCGACGCCACTCCGCGCCGAACGCGCCGTGCTTGCGGACGAACTCGTTGTGCACCCGGATCGCCTCGGCGTTCTCGTCGGCCCATCGCCGGGCGCGTTCTTCGGCGCCGGCGGGGTCCACCTTCTGCAGGTGCAGCCGCAACGTCCGCTCGTCCATGCCGGCGACGTCGATCCCCAGCCGCTCGGCCTGGGCCAGCAGTTCGGGATCGATGCCGATGTTCAGGTCCACCTTGCCCATGGGCCCAGACTACGTCGAAATGCTGTGGCCCGCTACAATCGCCGTCAGCCCGGCGCGATCATCTTCTCGGGCCGAACCCACGCGTCGAATTCCTCGTTGGTCAGATAGCCGCCGCCGACGGCCTCCTCACGCAGGGTGGTGCCGTTCTTGTGGGCCGTCTTGGCGATCTTGGCGCAGGCGTCGTAGCCGAGCTTGGCGTTGAGCGCCGTGACCAGCATCAGGCTGTTCTCCACGCCCTTCTGGATATTGTCCCGGCGCGGCTCGATGCCCACGACGCAGTTGTCGGTGAAGCTGACCGCGGCGTCGGCCATCAGGCGCACCGACTGCAGGAAATTGTAGGCCATCACCGGGTTGAACACGTTCAGCTCGAAATGCCCCTGCGAGCCGGAGAAGGTGATCGCCGCGTGGTTGCCGAACACCTGCACGCACAC
>SXGT01497773.1_pt1 | contig 10048 bp, 10 predicted proteins | sample 3176221 | NCBI WGS metagenome assembly SXGT01 (sample SAMN11356862, study PRJNA531348) | freshwater metagenome | isolation source: freshwater sample F1-120 | place: China: Fuxian Lake, Yuxi | collected 2017-12-25
ATAAAGCGTTACCTCTCCACCAGTACCCTTTCCGATCTAAGCAAGAAGATGGTGCTGCTAACTGGGCCGCGCCAGGTTTGAAAAAACTACTTTGGCTAAGGAGTTGATGGCGAGCTATCAGGTCGGCGCGCTGGTGTACGGCGCAATGACCTCGCTGAAATAGCGCGCCCCACGGCGACGGAGCATCCCATGTTCAGGCAGCTGTTCGATCCGGAATCGTCCACCCTCACCTACCTGATCGCCGACGACGTCACGCACGAGGCGGTGATCATCGACCCGGTGCTGGAGCAGGTCGAGCGCGACCTGAAGCTCGTCCGCGAGCACGGGCTGGTGCTGAAGTACACGCTGGAGACGCACGTCCATGCCGACCACGTCACCGGCGCCGCGTCGCTCAAGCAGGCGACCGGGGCGCAGACCGCGGTGTCGCGGGGCTGCGAGGCCGCCGGCTACGACCGGCAACTGGACGACGGCGACGTCATCCTCTTCGGCCACGAGGAGATCTCGGTGATCGCCACGCCCGGGCACACTGGCGGCAGCGTGTCCTTCCTGTGGCGAGACCGCGTCTTCCCCGGCGACACGCTGCTGCTCGCAGGCTGCGGCCGCACCGAGTTCCAGAATGGCAGCGCGGATGCGCTGTGGTCCAGCATCACCGGGCGCCTGTTCACGCTGGACCCGCAGACGCTGGTCTATCCGGGCCACGATTACAAGGGCCGGCGCGTCAGCAGCATCGGCGAGGAGCGCGAGTTCAATCCACGTCTGGCCGGAAAGTCGCAGCAGGAGTTCGTCGCACTGATGAACAACCTCGGCCTGCCGATGCCGAAGCGGATCCACGAAGCAGTGCCGGAGAATCTCGTCGCCGGCAGCGGCGCGGCGCAGGCGCGTGCCTCCATGAGCGCGGCCGTGGAGACGCGAAGCGTCTCGGCGCAGCAGCTTGCGGCGATTCCGGCCGGCAGCATCGTCCTTGTCGACGTGCGCACGCCGGCCGAGTTCGGCACGCTGAGGGTCGCCGGCGCCATCAACGTGCCGCTCGACCGACTCGATCCGGCGGCCCTGTTGCGGGACCACGGCGCGGGAAAGCCGTTCTACTGCATCTGCCAGACCGGCACGCGCAGCCAGATGGCGGTGGCGAAGCTGCGCGCCGCCGGCGTCCAGGACGTGGTGCACGTGGACGGCGGCACCAATGCGTGGACCGCGGCGGGACTGCCGGTGCAGCAGAGCGGCCGGAAGGTGATCGCGCTCGACCGGCAGATGCGCATCACCGCCGGAAGTTTCATCCTGCTCGGCATCGCGATCGGCGCGCTGCTGCACCCCGCCGGCTACGCCCTTTCGGCGTTCATCGGCGCGGGCCTCGTGTTCGCCGGTGTGACCGATTCATGCGGGATGAGCATAGTGCTCGCCCGGATGCCCTGGAACCAGGCGCGCGCCTGAGCGGCGGCGCCGGGCGCTACTTCGGCGCCGCCAGCAGCGCCGCCACCCGCGCGTCGCCTCCCCCGCTCAGCGCGCCGCGCCGAGCGCCTTGGCTACCGCGGCGTTGCCGGGGTTTTGCGCGAGGATCTCCTCACGCAGCTTCGCAAGGCCCGAGCAGGTCACGGTCGAGAAGTTCTGGTCGACCCGGCCTGCCGGCATCGCGATCGGGCGGTGCAGTTCGCAGGTGCGCACACGGGCGAGGTAGTGGCGCGCCTGGGAAGGTGTGCCGGAAGGTACCGCGTAGTACGCCGCATGCAGGCGTTCCGAGAAGGCGTCGTGGCCCTTGAAGCAATCGGCGGTGCCGGCATGCCAGGCCGGCGGCTTGCCATCCTCGTACATGCAGTAGGTGGCGCGCACGGCATCGGCGCGCTGCGCGCTCGCAGCCTCGCTGCCCTCGTAGAAGTACACCGCGACGTCCTCCGAGTGCGGGTCGACGCGCGGGTCGAGCGACGCCGCGAACGCCGCCGCGCCGGCGCGGAACGTCGACGCGCCGACCGGCACCCGGGTATGCACGAAGTGCTCGCGGTCGCCGCGTCCCGGCCCCGGCCGCGAGCCGGCATGGTAGAACTTCACGATCGGGCGAGGGTCCGGCTGCACCCACAGCGAGGCGATGCCCAGCGGCGCCACCACCCCGATCACGAGCGAGCCGGCCCACTCCTGCGCGCCCGAGGGCCAGCGCCCGCCGTATGCGCCGACGAAGAACTGCGCGAGCAGGCAGTCGGAGAGGATGCACAGCCCGAGCGGGTTGTCCCGCCAGTGCATGAGCCCGAGGCGCGCATCGCTGGCAAGTGCCTGGGCCAGCTCGCCGAGGTCCAGCAGCATCGCGAACCCGGCGATCGCCCCGCCCAAGAGCAGCGCGCGAGCGTAGCCGCCGAAGCGCCACGACCACGGCTGCGTCGCGAGCAGCGCGGTGACGCAGAGGAACGAGGGCACGTGCAGCATGCCGTCGGCAATCGGCAGCGGCAGCAGCATCGCGGTGGCGGCGCTGCCGCTGCCCCAGATGCTCTTCCAGCCGAGCGCGCCGGCGGCCGCGGCCGGCGCCACCCAGGCGAGCGGCAGCCAGAGGCCGAACAGCAGCCCGCGGCTCATGCCGCGGCAGTGCTCAGGCCGGCAGGCTGCACGAGTGCCAGGCGAGGAACTTCCAGCCCGCCGGCGTCTTCATCCAGACGTTCAGGAACCGCAGCCGCAGCGACTTCGGGTTGCCGTTGATCTCGGCCTCCATCTCGGCGCGACCGGTGACCAGCGCGGTGTCGCCGGCGAAACGCACGCGCTCCTCGAAGCGCTTCGCCGACTTGTAGCGCGTCTTCCCGGAGCGCAGCGCCTCGAGGTAACTCGCCTTGTCGTCCACCACGGCCGACGAATGCGTGTACACGAGGTCGTCGTGGAACATCGCCGCCAGCGTGTCGAGGTCGTTGGCCGTCATCGCCGCGTAGCGCCTGTCCTCGAGCGCGAGGATCTCCTTCTCCATGCTCATTGCCATACCTCCCGTGAAATCTCGACGATGCGCTCGAGCTTGCGCCACTGGTCGTCCTGCGACAGCGCGTTGCCGTGGTGCGTGCTGGAAAAGCCGCATTGCGGCGACAGGCAGAGGTCCTCCAGCGGCACGAACTTCGCCGCGGCGTCGATGCGTCGCTTGACCGTGTCCTTGTCCTCGAGCTCGCCGACCTTGGTGGTCACCAACCCGAGCACCACCTTCTTGCCGCGAGGCAGCAGGCGCAGCGGCTCGAAGGTGCCGGAGCGCTCGTTGTCGAACTCCATGAAGAACGCGTCCACGTCGGCGGAGAACATCGCCTCCGCCACGGGGTCGTAGCCGCCGGAGGCGACGAACGAACTCTTGAAGTTACCGCGGCAAGTGTGCATCGTCACCGTCATGCCGGCGGGGCGCCCGACGAGCGCGCGGTTGATCGCCTCTGCATAGGTACGCGGCAGCGCTTCCGGGTCGTCGCCGTTGGCGCGGCAGTTGGCCTGGATCTTCGGGTCGCACAGGTAGGAGAACGACACGTCGTCGAGCTGCAGGTAGGTGCAGCCCGCCGCCGCGAGGTGGGCGATCGCCCGCCGGTACGCCTCGGACACGTCGACCCAGAACTGCGCGATGTCCGGATACGCCTGCGCGGAGATGGACTTGCGTCCGCCGCGCAGGTGCAGCATCGACGGCGACGGGATCGTCATCTTCGCCGTCTTCGACGTCGCCGACCTCAGGAATGCGAAGTGATCGGCCATGATCGGCTTCGTGCAGGCCACGCGCCCGGTCACCGTCGGGATCGGCGGCTGCTCCTCGGTGCCGCCGAACTTCGGGCCGGGGTTGGCGGTCATCGTCACGCCGTCGAGCAGCCCCATGAAATCGAGATGCCACCAGTCGCGGCGGAACTCGCCGTCGGTGATCGATTCGAGGCCGATGGATTCCTGCTTCGCCACCGCGTCGCGCACCGCGCGATCCTCGGCGTCCTTCAGCGCGGGAGCAGTGATCGCGCCGGCCTTCCACTGCTTCCTCGCTTCGGCAAGCGCCACGGGGCGCCACAGGCTGCCGACCTGGTCGGCGCGGAACGGCGGCTTCATTTCTTCTTCGCCCGGGGCCCGGGCTTCTTCCCGGCTTTCTTCTCCGGCATCAGCACGAAGTCATAGTGCGCCTCGTAAGCGCCGCCCTTGCCCTTGCGGAACGGCACGACCAGCGCATCCTTGACGCCGAACACCGCGTCCGAATCGAGATACTTGCCACCTTCCGCGAACAAGTGCGTGATCAAAGGCCGGCAGCCCGGCGCGGTGATCCAGAAGTGCAGGTGCGGCGGGCGCATCGGATGGCGGCCCGTGGCGGTGAGCATGCGTCCGACGGGACCGTCGTGCGGCACTGGATAGGCGGTCGGCAGCACGCAGCGGAACCAGAAGCGGCCGGCCGCATCGGCGTGCAGCACGCCTCGCGCGTTCATCGCGTTGCCGCGCTGCGAATCGTAGAGACCCTCGGCATCGGTCTCCCAGAGGTCCATGCGCGCGTGAGGCACCGGGCGGCCCTTGGTGTCGCGCACGGTGCCACGGATGATGCACGGCTTGCCCGGCGTGCCGGGCTTGCAGATGCTGTCGCCGAGCTTGATGCGCGGCGCGCCCTCGCGGTGGAACGGACCGAGCACGGTGGACTCGGTCGCCTTGCCCGTCGACCGGTTGTTCAGGTAGTCGACCAGCATCGACACGCCGAGCGTGTCGGAAAGCAGGATGTACTCCTGCCGCTTGCCGCTGCACCACTGCCCGGTCTCGGTGAGGAAGCGGATGCCGGTCATCCACTCGTCCGGCGTCGGCTTCACGTCGCGCACGAAATCGTGCATGTGGCGGATGAAGCTCGTCATGACCTGCTTCAAGCGCGGATCGCGCGCCTTGCGGACGCTGCGGACGACCTGCTGCGTCAACGCCTTGTCGTCGAATTTTCGTTTCGCCATCGCGTCCTCTCCGTGTTTGCGCGAATGCTACCATCGGCGCGCCATGGACATCGCGCTCGTCGGAGAGAAGACCCGCCCCGAAGACTGGCTGCCGCGGCTGCGCGAACGCCTGCCGCGCGACCGCTTCTTCGTGCATCCCGGCGTGCCGGATCCCGCGTCGGTGTCCGTCGCCCTCGTCGCCGCGCCGCGCCCCGGCGAGGTCGCGCAACTGCCGAACCTGAAGCTCGCGCAGTGCCTTTGGATGGGCGTCGATGCGTTGATGCTCGACAAGTCCCTGCCGAAGGACGTGCCGATCGCGCGCATGGTGGACCCGAGCATGGTCGCGGCGATGACCGAGACCGTGCTGCATTGCGTGATCGACTTCCATCGCGGCTTCCATGCCTACCGCCGCCAGCAGGGCGAGCGGCGCTGGGCGCACCTGAAGCAGCACATGGCCGCCGACCGCACCGTCGGCTTCCTCGGGCTCGGCGAGCTCGGCGCCGACGCCGCCGCGAAGCTGGTGGCGCTGGGCTTCAAGGTCTGCGGCTGGAGCCGCTCGCAGAAGACCCTGCCCGGCGTCGACTGCCACGCCGGCGAGGCCGGCCTCGCCGCGATGCTGCCGAAGTGCGACATGCTGGTCTGCCTGCTGCCGCTCACGCCGCAGACGCGCGGGCTGCTGTCGAAGACGCTGTTCGACCGCATGAAGCAGGGCTCCGCGCTGATCCATCTCGCGCGCGGCGCGCAGATGGTGACGACGGACGTCGTCGCCGCCCTCGACTCCGGGCGCCTCGCCCACGCCTACCTGGACGTCTTCGAGACCGAGCCCCTGCCAACCGACGATCCGCTGTGGGTGCGCGCCGATGTCAGCATCACGCCGCACATCGCCGCGCTGACCGAGCCGCGCACCGCGCTCGACGTCATCGCGGAGAACGTCGAGCGCGTGCGCCGCGGCGAAACACCGCTGTACCTGGTGGATTCGGGAGCGGGGTACTAGGGCTCTCGCCCCGGACGGTCCGCCGCCGCCGCGAACGCCGAATCGGCCGCACGCCGTACGTGCCGGGAAGCCAGCATCGAGGCCAGTTCCTCGTCGCCGTCGATCACGGCGGACAGGATGCTCGCGTGCTCTGCCCAGTCCTGGCGCGCGCGCTGCGTGGAATTGGCGGCGAACACCAGCGCCGTCCGCTCGCGCAAGGAGCGCATGATGTCCCAGAGGATGGTATTTCGGCCGGCCTCCGCAAGCTTGTCGTGGAAAGCGCCATTCAGCCGTACAAGATCGTCCACGTCCCCTGAGCGCGCCGCGCGATTGCCTTCCGCCAGCACCTGACGAAGTTCGCCGACGATGGTGGACTCGCGATGCCGGGCAGCAAGGCGAGCGTTCAATCCCTCGAGCGTGGCGCGGACCTCGACCATGTCACGCGCGATCTCCGGCGTGACGTTGGCGACCGCAGCGCCACGTCGCGGCTCGACCTCGACCAGCCCCTCGGTGGCCAGCACGCGCAGTGCTTCCCGGATCGGGATGCGGGAAACCCCGAGTTCCTCCGACAACGCCTCCTCGATCAGCCGCTCGCCCGGTCGGAACCGGCGCGTCAGAATGCCTCGCCGCAACTCGGCGGCGACGCGTTCGGCAAGCGAAGCGTGGTCGCGTCCGACAGAGCCTTGCGGTGCCTGGCGGTGACGTGTCTTCGTCGTTCGGGGAGGATTCATTCGGTAGGGGTTCAGAATGCGCGAGCCAAGAGTAACAGAGCCGCGAAAAGGCATGTCAGGCGTACCGCGTGCCCTATGGCCGCCGGCGCGACGCGCAGGTTGATTCTTCCGGATACCCAGAATCCGAGTGCGAGTGCCGGAAGCATCGCGCAGCTCGCGCCCATGTCCTGCCATTGGAATCGGCCTGCGATGACGAGTACGGCGATCGAGACCAGGCTTCCAGCGAACAGGAAGGCCCCAACCGTCGGACGCAAGCGGTGGGGCCGCCATCCCTGCAGCACGATACCGATGGGCGGCGTGCCGACCGAGGTGATGGTCCCCATGAAACCCGAGGCGAACCCCGCGACACCGAGCGCCGCGCGGCCCGGCCGGATCGGCCGCTTCGCGAACGAAGCCCCGAGCGCGGCAAGGATCAGCAGCCCGAACACTGCGCCGAAGGATGCGGGAGCCAACCATCCTACGACGAAGCCCGCCGCGATCGATCCCGGCACGCGCCCCAGAAGCGCGATCGAAGCCGCGGAATAATCGATGTGCTGGTGCTCCCGCACGGCGGCAAGCAACGAGACAGTGGCGCCGAGGACCAGCATTGGCCCGGGTACCAGCCCCGGGTTCGACAGCGCGACCAGCGGCGCAGCGAAGAGCGCGAAGCCAATGCCGCTCACGCCCTGGACGCATGCGCCCGCAAACACCACGAGTGCACTCAGGACGATCCCGGCGTCGGGAATCACCTCATGCCGCGTATCGCGGCCAGCAGGAGAGTCCGCGCGGCCGCTCTGGTGGAATCACCTCGGCCCGCGCAGGCCCGAATCGCATCACGGTGGGATCGCGCGGGTCGAATGCCGGCCACGCAAGCCCGGCCGCGGATCCGGGATTCCCGTCGATCACGAACGCAACCCAAGCCGACATCATCGCTTCCGACAGTGCCTCGACAAACGGCGAACCCGCCAGCTTGCAGCTGAAGTGTGGATGACGCCAGGTGCCGAAGACGAGCGGTACGTCGGTCGCGTGCGGCGAACCCCGACCGGGGCTCGGCAGGGCGTGCGCGAACTCGTAGACCCACGCGCGAGCACCTGCGCGCGCCTGCGCGCCGGCGAACTGCAGGACCGGCGCGCGGAACACCAGGTCGGTGTAGGCGTCGCGCCAGATCGCCGCCGGGGAGCCGGAATCCGCGTATGCGGAAGCCACATCCGCGGCAGCCGGCGGGTCGGGGAATGCATAGTGCTGGCCGATCAGTCCGCCGAGGCGCTTGGCCAGTTCCTCCGGCGACTGCGGTGCCTTCATCGGCGAGATCACCTTGCCTTCGCCATCGTGCATGTCGAACCAGAAGTTGGCCTCCTCGCGCGTCCAACCCACGAGCGCAGGGACGGCCGCCGCGCCTGCGTCGTACGGCCAGGCACGCAGAAGCCGGCCGTCGCGGACAGGCGCCGTGCGCGGCCGCCCCATCTTTGCCACCAGCTCGGCCGAGTACGCAAAGGCGTGCTCCGCACGCTGCAGCTCGACACCGTCGCGTTCGCGCAGGCCCGTCACGTTCGTGCCGACATGCACCGCGAACGCTTCCGTGTACTCGGCCGCGGCGTCCATGTCGACGAACATCGGAGGGCGGAACAACGGCGGACTCTGCGCGATCAGGCGGGAGTAGCGCCCTTCGGCGAGGCGATGCTGCGCGATCATCACCGCGTTCGCGCCGCCCGAAGACTGGCCCGCGAGCGTGACCCGCGCGGGGTCACCGCCGAACACGGCGATGCACCGCCCGACCCAATCGAGCGCGGCAAGCTTGTCCTGCATGCTCCAGTTTGCGCAAAACCCCGTGGCATCATCCTCGAGGTCCGGATGCGCGAGGCCGCCGAGGCCGCCGAGGCGGTAATTGATCGTGACCACCACGATCCCACGTTGCGCGAACGCTGAGCCATCGATGCCCGGCGCTGCGCCGTGGCCGTTGCGCGTCTGCCCACCGTGAAGCCAGAACAGCACCGGGGCACGCCCGGCAATGCCGGGCGTCCATACGTTGAGGTAGAGGCAGTCCTCTGACTGGCGCGCGATCGGCTCGTTCATCCAGACCTGGTTCCCGCCCAGCGTCTGCAGGCTGGCGGGCGCCGGCGTGCGCGCATCGCGCGTCCCCGTCCACGGTTCCAGTGGCCGCGGACCGCGAAGGCGCAGCGCGCCGACGGGTGCCTTCGCATACGGAATGCCGAGGAAGCGAGCCACGCCCCCGTCCTGCGCCTCGCCGGCGAGGCGACCGTAGGGTGTGTCGACGACGACCGTGTTGCCCTGCGTCATGTGTACTCCAGGCTATTGCGCCGTGATCTGGCGCGTACGGATGAGATTCTGGTAGACCTGAGACTCGCGCCGCACGCGCTCGTCGAACTGTTCCGGCGTGCTGCCGAAAATCACGAAGCCCAGGTCCTCGAGTCGCTTCGCGACAACCGGGTCGCGCAGCGCCTGGGTCATCTCGCGGTGGATCCACTGCAGCGCCGGCTGCGGTGTGCCGCTTGGTGCAGCAAGCGCCCACCAGTTGATCATCTGGTAGTTGGCGAATCCAAGCTCCCTGGTGGTCGGCACCTCCGGAAGCGTCGCGAGGCGCGTCGCGGAAGTGGTGGCGAGGGCGCGCAGCTTGCCGGACACCACGTGCGACTTGCCGACGGAGAGGGATGCAAGGTAGAGCTGGACTTCTCCCGACAGCATGGCGGTGATCGCCGGCGCGCCGCCCTTGTAGGGCACGTGAGTCATCTGCAGTCCGTAGAGGTCCGAAAGGATCTCCCCGGACAGGTGGGGCGCGGAGCCGGTTCCCGGCGAGGCGTAGTTGATCTGGCCCGGGCGCGCCCTGATGTACTCGAACAACTCCTTCAGCGACTGTGGCGGTGCATCGCCGCGCACGTAGACCACCTGCGGCTGGTCGACGAGGATCGTCACCAGCGCAAAGGCGTTCAGCACGTCCACCGATCCCTGCGAGAACAGGAACTGATTCACCACGAAGTTGTTGTTGGCGCCGAGGAGCAGCGTATAGCCGTCCTTGTCGGCCGCCGCGACCGCCTGATTGCCGACGTTGCCGCCCGCACCGGGCCGCGACTCGATGACGAACTTGGCGCCGGTCTTGCGTTCCACCGCGTCGCCGAGCAGGCGGGCGAGCGGATCGGCAGTGCCACCGGCCGCAAAGGGAATGACGATCTTCACCGGCTTGGCGGGATATGCCTGGGCCTGAGCGAAGCCCGTGGCGCCGGCAAGGCCGCCGGCGATGACAAGGATGGTGGCGAGAGCATTCTTCATGGCGGTCTCCTATTTCTTGATGTCAGCCTGCACGATCACCTTGTGGCCGGACGGCGCGAGCAAGTCGTGCAAGGCCTGCAACGCGGCCACGCCGCAGGCGGTGTCCTGCTCGCCGGCCGCCAGCGGCTTGCCGACCGAGTGCATGCACGGCACGAAGCGGCCCTCGGTGCCGAGCACGTCGAGCGCGCCCTGGCCCATGCGCGTCATGA
>SXGT01086947.1_pt1 | contig 10047 bp, 7 predicted proteins | sample 3176221 | NCBI WGS metagenome assembly SXGT01 (sample SAMN11356862, study PRJNA531348) | freshwater metagenome | isolation source: freshwater sample F1-120 | place: China: Fuxian Lake, Yuxi | collected 2017-12-25
GTCATCATGGTCGGCGAGATCCGCGACGCCGACACCGCCGAAAACGCCGTCCAGGCCGCGCTCACCGGGCACCTGGTGCTCAGTACGGTCCACACCAACGACTCCGCGAGCGCGGTGGGCCGCCTGCTGGACCTCGGGGTGTACCCGTTCCTGGTGTCGGGGGTGCTCACCGGCGTCATCGCGCAGCGCCTGGTGCGCAAGGTGTGCGTGCACTGCGCCGCCGACGAACACCTCACCAACGAGCAGATCGAGACCCTGCGCATCCGGGGCGCCGAGGGACGCCAACTGAAGGTGAAGCGGGGCCGGGGGTGCATCAAGTGTCGGGGCACCGGCTACCGGGGGCGCACCGGGGTGTTCGAGGTCCTGCCGGTCACGCCCCGCATCCGGACGCTCATCCAGGCCCGGGCGCCGGCGCAGGACATCAAGCGCGAAGCGCTCAACGACGGCATGCTCACCCTGCGGGAGTACGCCATCAAGAAGATGGCGCGCGGCGAGACGACCTTCGAAGAGATCGTCGCCGTGACGGAGGAGCATCCCCTGTTCTGACGGTCCGGTGACGCCGGAGGGCCGCACCCTGGGGTATGGTGCGGGTCGATGTCCTTCGTCGTCCTCGTCCTGGCATGCGCCTCCTCCGATACGGGGGACGACTCTGCGCTCCCCGCGGGTGAGGCGGCCACCCCACGCCACCCCGACGCCGAGTGGACGGCCGAGGAAGTGGCGACCCAAATCAAGGAGGCCATTCGTTTCGGCGTACCGATGACCACCCCGCTGGTCACCACGTTCCAGGACATGCTCCTCCAAGGCGACGAGCTGTGCCCGGGCGAGGAGCGGCTCATGGGCGCGCTCGAGGAGTTCTCGGCCGAGGGGTGTACGGCCGGGAGCGGCTACTGGTACCAGGGCGTCGGCAGCGCCGCCGGCGCCTGGCTGGACGACGATGGCGACGGCATCCCCGAGGGCTACCTCGAGGCCATGAAGACCGACGGGAGCATGCGCGACGCGGAGGGCAACACCTTCCAGTTCGGCGGCGACATGAACTTCTACTTCTCCGGGGAGCCCATGGGGGAGGGCACGTTCGAGGCCCGCTTCCTCGGCACCTACGCCTACCCCGCCGCCGAGGCGCCGTGGTTGGTCCAGGGGGCCAGCTCGGCGTTGTACGTCGACGGCACGCTCAACGACCGCAGCGAGTGGACGATGACGATGAACGGCGGGTTCACCGTGGCGGGGGCCTCGGTGTCGTTCATCGACGCCACGGTGAACCTCGGCTGCGCGCCGTTCCCCACCGGCACCGTCGGGATCCGCGACGCCGAGGGCTACTGGTACGACCTGATCTACGACGAGACCACCTGCGATTCGTGCGGCGAGGTGTGGTTCGACCATTCGCAGGCGCTCGGGCGCGCGTGTGTCGACATCACGCCGCCGTTCCTCGGCTCGGCGATGGAGCTGAGCGCGCGCATCTTCGCGCCCCCGGAGGGCCCGTGACGTTGCTCTTCCTCCTCAGCTGTGCCACGCCGTCGGGCGACGACTCCGCCCCGCCGCCGGCCGCCAAGGTGGTCGAGCTGGTGCCGCTCGACGCGCCGCGCCTGTTGCGCCGCATCTCGATCGACCTGCGGGGCAAGGTGCCGACCACCGCCGAGCTCGACGCGGTCGAGGCCGATCCCGAGCTCGTCACCCCCTACGCGGCGACCTACCTCGAGGACGCCAACTTCGAGGATCGCCTGGTGTCGATGCTCGCCGAGCGGTGGCACACGGTGATGGACACCTACGAGGTCAACGCGGTCGACTACGCCGAGTTCACCGGCACCGACCGGGACGGGTTCGCGCACGCGGTGGGCGAAGAGCCCCTGCGGCTCATCGCGCACGTCGTCGCCAACGACCTCCCCTACACCGAGGTCGTGACCGCGGACTACACGATGGCCCACGAGCTGCTCGCGCGGGTGTGGCCGCTGGAGTACCCCGCGGGCGGCGAGGGGTGGCAGGAGGCCCGCTACACCGACGGGCGGCCGGCGGCGGGGGTGCTCGCGACCAACGGCTTCTACTGGCGCTACGTCACCAACGTCGGCAACAAGAGCCGCGGGCGGGTCGCCGCGATCTCGCGCCTGCTGCTCTGCACCGACATGCTCGGGCGCCCGGTGGCCTTCCAGCGCAGCCAGGCGCTCGACCCCGAAGAGGCCATCCGCACCGAGCCCGGCTGCGTCACCTGCCACGCCACGGTCGATCCGATGGCCGCCACGATGTTCGGCTTCTGGTGGACCATCCAGTACAACCCGTGGGAGATGCAGAACTACCACCCCGAGCGCGAGCGCCTGGGGCCCGAGCTCTTGCAGACCCAGCCGGCCTACTACGGCACCCCGATGGGCGGCCTGGTCGATCTCGGGTGGTACCTGGCCAACGACGCCCGCTTCAACCAGTGTGTCGCCGAGAGCTACAGCGAGCAGTACTGGCGCCGGCCGAGCACGCTGGAAGACTGGCAGACGCTGGACGATCTGACGACCGGCTTCGAAGCCGACGGCCTCCTGGCGGGCCCGCTCATCCTCCAGGTGATGCAGACCGAGCAGTACCGGGCCGGCGGCTTCACCGAAGCGGCGACCGAGGCCACGCGCGAGCGGGAGAAGGTCGAGCGGCTGATCACGCCGAACATGCAACGCCTCATGCTCGAGGACCTCGCCGACCTCGACTGGCGCCAGTTCAACTACGTCGGCCTCGAGAACGACGTCACCGGCTACCGCGTGCTCGCCGGCGGAGTCGACGGCTACAGCGTCACCAGCCCGCAGGAGCGGCCCGGCCTCACCTGGGAGCTGGTCAACACCCGCTTCGCGCAGGCCGCCGCCGAGGAGGTGGTCGCGCGCGACCTGGGCGCCGCGGCGCCCGAGCTCCTCACCGTCGACCCGACCGCGCTCCCCGGCGACGCGGCGTTCGACGACCAGCTCCGCGCGCTGCACTGGCGCCTGTACGGCGTCCGCGCCACCGACGCGTGGGTGTCCAGCACCGGCGCGTTGTGGAGCGCGGTGTCGGCCCTCGAAGGGGTGGACTCCGCCTGGGAGGCGGTGCTCGAAGCCTGTTTCCGCGACCCTCTCTTCGTGAGCTACTGATGCGCCGGTCCCCGTTGTCGATCTCCCGTCGCGGTGTGCTCGGCCTGGGCGCGGCCGGCCTGTTGATGCCGCGCCTGGCCCGGGCCGAGGCGGCCGCAGCCGACCGGCGCTACCTCTTCATCCACTGCTCCGGCGGGTGGGACACCACCTACGTCTTCCAGCCGGCGTTCGGGTCGAGCATCGTCGACATGGAGGCCGACTCCACCGAGGCCGAGGTCAACGGCATCGCGTTCGTCGACAACGCCGGGCGGCCGCACGTGCGCAGCTTCCTCGAGACCTACGGGGGCCGTACCTGCGTCGTCAACGGCATCGAGGTGCGCAGCATCACCCACGAGCGCTGTCGTCGCATCATGATGACCGGCAGCGCCGAGGGCCAGACCGACGACTGGGGGGCCATCCTCGCGGGCGAGTCGCAGAGCCGGCAGTTGTTGCCGTACTTCGTGCACTCGGGCACCGCCTTCAGCGCCCAGTACAGCGACCGCATCGTGCGCGTCGGCCAGTCCGGGCAGCTCAGCGCGCTCGTGCGCGGGTCGGCGCTCACCAACAACGACGGCCAGTACCGCATCCCGTCGACCGACCGCTCCGCGTTGGTCAACGCCTACGTGCGCGAGCGGATGTCGGCGCTCGGCGGCCAGAGCGCCATCGCGACCGCCGCCGGGAGTGCGCTCGACGACGTGAGCGCGCTCGAAGCCTACATCGACACGCTCGATATCGGCTCGTACTCCCTGGGTTGTTACCAGATGGACCAGCACATGGCCACCGTGTGGGACGTCTTCGGCCTCGGCCTCGCCCGCACCGCGCTCATCGAGTACCGCGGGTGGTGCAGCGAAGGGTGGGACACCCACGCCAACAACGACCGCCAGGCCCTGCACTTCGACGAGCTGTTCGACCTGCTTGCCCGCGGCATCGCCGACCTCGACGGCCGCACCGGCGCAGCGGGCACCCCTCTCGCCGACGAGGTCGTCATCGTCGTCTTCTCGGAGATGGGTCGCACGCCGCAGCTCAACGGCGGGAACGGCCGTGATCACTGGACCTTCACCAGCGCCATGGTCATCGGGGCCGGGGTGAAGGGGGGCCAGGTGGTCGGCGGCTTCGACGACAGCGGCTACGGCGCGGCCACCGACTTCGCCACCGGCGAGGTCCTGGCCGAGGGCACCGGCGTCTCGGCGGCCAACTTCGGGGCGACCCTGCTCGCGCTCGGGGATGTCGACCCCGGCGAGACCCCGCCGCTCACCGCGGTGATCGCATGATCCTCTTCCTCCTGGCGTGCGCCACCCCCGCTGCCGAGGACACCTCCGAGGCGTGGTGCGCGGACAAGCCCGCGGTCGAATGGGACAATTTCGGCCACGGCTTCATGACCACCTACTGCACGTCGTGCCACTCGGTCAACAACACCGAGAGCCGCTACGGCGCCCCCGAGGGGGTCGACTTCGACAGCGAAGCCGACGTCGCGACCCAGGCCGACCGCGTCCGCGCCCGCACGCTCGACGCCGGCGACATGCCGCTCGGCGGCGGCGTGTACGAGGACGACCTGTACTTCCTGGACATCTACCTCACGTGTACGCTCGGCCTGCCCTGAGGCCGGGCGCCGCGGGTCGCGAGGCGGCCTACTTGCGGAAGCGGAAGAGCGCGGCGAGGCCGGCCATCGCGCCCGACGCGTCCTTGCCTGCGAGCTGCTCGAGCTCGCCCGGGTCGAGCAGCACCGAGCCGCAGTCGTCGCACAGGTCGATCTCGACGCCGCGGAAGTCGCGCGGCGTCAAGACGCCCCCGCACTTGCCGCAGCGGCCGGCGTGCGTCGCCTTGCGGGCCGCACGTTCGGCCTCGGCGGCCTCCTTGTCGGCCTGGGCCTGGATGCGTTCGCGCTCCTCGCGTTCGAGGCGAGCGAAGTAGTCTTCTTCCAGCTTGTTCTTCTCGGTGGCCATGTCTGCCTCGTGCGGGGATTCTAACCAGGGTGCGGCGGGCGCGCCGCGACCAGCTGGACGCGAGCAGGTCCAGGTGCGCGCCCGGTCGCCTCCGTCACCGAGACGGGAAGTTCAGCAGCCGCCGCCCAGGCGACGCAGGCCGCCCGCCAGCTCGCGGGACAGCTCGGTGTCGGTGCCCGCCCCGGACAGGGCCGTGCAGTAGTCGGCCTTGGCGCTGACCTTGTCGCCGAGCTTCTCGTTGGCGTACCCCCGCCCGTACAACGCCCAGCCGGCGTTGGGGTCTTTCTGGAGCGCGCGCGAGAAGAACCCGTGGGCCGACTCCACGTCGCCCTTGTCCATCGCCTTCCAGCCCTGGTCGGCCAGCGTCCGCGCCGAGCCGCCGCCCTTCTCGGCCGCAGGCTTCGGCTCCGCCGGCTTGGCGGCGACGGGCTTCGGCTCGGCGGGCTTTGGCTCCGCCGGCTTGGCGGCGACGGGCTTCGGCACCGCGGGCGTGGCGGCGACGGGCTCGGGCGGCTTCGGCGCGGGCGGCTTCGGCTCGGCCTTGGCCTCGACCGGCTTGGGCTCCGGGGGCGGGGGGACGGCGGCCGCGGCCGCTGCGGGTTCGGGCGGCTTCGGCACCGGGGCCACCTGGCCGGGCGGGTGTACCTCGACCGGGCGTGATTCCAGCGCGGGCGGGGCGCCCTCGGCGAGGGCCGGGGCTTCCGGTTCCCGCGTGAACCACCAGCCGGCGGCAATCAGGACCAGCACGACGCCCGCCGCGCCCGAGAGGAAGAGCGGCAGGCGGGAGGGCGGGTCGGGCTCCAGCTCCTCGTCGAGGACGGAGGTTCCCACGGCCGTCTGGGGGGCCACGGTCACCGGCACGCGCCCGTCGTGGAGCACCACCGGCGGGGGCAGCGCGAGCGGCGGCACGGTCGGCCGGCCCAGGTCGGCCTCTCCCCGCATGAACGCTTCGGTCGGGTCGCGCGAAACCTCGGCCGGGTCGGCGGAGCGGTGGGTCTGCTCGATCGTCGCCTCCTGCGTGTCCGGGTCGGGGCCGAGTTGGAAGCCGAGGCCGAGGGCCTCTTCGCGCAGCGTCGGCATCTCGGGCAGGAGCAGCAGGGCGTCGGGATCGTCGGTCGGTGCGTGCGCGCGGGCCGCGAGCGCGGGCGGGAGCTCGTCGACCGGGAGCGGCACGGGGCGCGGCCGCGGCGCGGCCACGGTGGGGTCGTCGGTGACGGGGAACGGGTGCGCGTGCGGCGCCGGTTCGGGCGGTGGCAGCTCGCCGATGAACGTCGTGGGGGCGTCGGCGTCGCCGGGGTTCACCTCGTGGACGTAGATCTCTTCGTCGTCCGCCATCGGGAGGTGGCGCCGCGGCTCGACGTGCGAAGGGGTCGGCTCCAGCGTGGGCGAGCTCGACCGCGCGCCGAGCGAGTGTGCGGCGGTGAAGAAGAGCGCGAAGTCGGGGCGGTCCTGCAGCGCGGTCCAGCGCATGCCGTGCTGGGAGACCATGTCGGCCGGGGTGACCCGCTGCTCGAGGATCCACCGCTGCAGCGTCGCGATGTCGGGAACGCTGTACACATCGCCACCGACCCGCAGCATCTCGACCGGTTCGCCGGGCCCGATCGACCGCGGGGACTCGGTCATGCGGGAGGGCGGCTCGATCGGCAACATCGCCGGCGGCAGCGGCGCCCCTTCCCCGTGGAGCGGGAAGGTGTGGCCACACTCGGAGCACCGGACCCGGAGCGGCCGGGCGCGCGCCCGCGAGGCGGGCGCGTCGACATGGTGCCGACTGTGGCACCGTGGACAGGTGACGTCCACTAGCCGCCCAACCCGTCGAGGTGGGCCTTGGCCGCGCTGTCCTGCGGAAAGGCCTTCACGTAGTCGGTGTAGGCCGCGCGGGCGCCGGCCACGTCGCCCATCTGCTCCTTGAGCTCACCGAGCAGCTTCAGCGCCTTCTTGTTGCTGCTCGACGCCGTGGTGAGCGTGGACATGGCGCCCGCCTGGTCGCCGGCGCGGAGCTGCGCTTCGCCGAGCTTGATGCGGACGCTCGACTTCCCGGCGCTGAGCGCCTCGGAGTAGGCGGCGACCGCGGTGTTGTAGTCGCCCTTCTTCATGGCGCCGTCGCCGATGGACTCGTGGTCGTTGCTCGTGGTGTCGCGGGTCTGGGAGCCCGCGGCGACCGGGGTGCTCGTCCCGCCCGCGCCGTTGGGCGGCCCACCGGCCCCGGGGGGGCCGGACACCGGCTTGAAGCACGCCTGGAGCTTCTGGTTCCACTCGTAGTCGGGCGGGCAGTCCGAAGCCGACGGCACGACGGTGGGGGGCACCTCGGGCTCGGGCGGGAGCTCCTGCCAGCGCGGCTTCTCGCCGGGCTCGACCTTGGTGGGCGTTGCCTCGCCGGGCTCGACCTTCTCGGTCTTGGCGGTCGGCGGCGGCGGGGGCGGCGTGCGCCCGAACATCCACCATCCGGCGCCGCCGAGGACGAGCACGAGCACGACGAGCCCGGCGATGAGCGGGGTGTTGTTTCCGCCGGGCTTGCTGCGGGGCGCGGGCGTGGGCGGCGAACGTTTGCCGCCCCGGTCCCGCTGCCGCTGCTTCAGGGACTCGAAGGGGTCTTCGTACACCGGGCCGGTCTGCGGGCGGCTCTTCCCGTCGTCGTCCACCTCGGCGGCGGCGGCGGCGGCGAGGGCCGCGGCCACGTTGCCGAGGTCGGTGGGCGACGGCTGCGTGTCGCGGGCCGCCGGCGCGCGCGCTGCGTACTCGCTCTCGAGGCGCTCGTACGACTCGACGAAGAACGCGTCGAGGTCGGCGATCTCGCCGAGCGGCTTCCACGTCTTGCCGTCGTGGCTGATGACGTCGGCGGGGGTGACGCGGCCGTCCTGGATGTACTTGCGCAGCGTCTTGATGTCGCTGAAATCGTACACCAGGCCGATGCGGACCTTGACCTTCCAGGCGTTGACCCCAACCTTTCGGAAGTCCAGCGTCGCGGCGCGGGCGGCGATCTGCTCCTTGGTCGGCGCGGCCGCCGCCGCCGGTTCGGGGGGGGGGACGGGCTGCCCCCGCGGGCGCACGACCTCGTGCTCGCCGGGCACCGGCGGCGGAACCAGCCCGGCCGCGGCCGCGGCTTCGCGGCCCACGCGGGTCGGCTCTTCGTCTTCCCACTCCCCACCGCCACTGGGCAACAACGAGGGACTCGGGCTCTCCACCACGGCCGGTGGCGGCGCGAGCACGACGAAGACGTGCTTGCACTTCGGGCAGGTGATCTTGGCCCCACGGCCGGTGATCTTACTGTCGTCGAGCTTGTAGCGGGACTTGCAGGATTCGCAGGAGACGATCACGAAGAGACGCTCCTAAGGGCGGATGACGAGTTCCAGGGAGGCGGTCACGGCGTAGACGCTGCGAAGCCCGTGCCTGTCGAAGTGTATTGTGAGTCGCGGGTTGGAGGGAGTTCCTTCCCGCTTGTGGATCGTACCCGTCCCGAGCATGGGGTGCAGCACTTCTGCACCCGCGACGAACAGGTCGAGAGACTCCGGGGTGAGGGTCCGCATTCCCGGTGCACGTGCGGGCGCGGGTGGCGGCGTCTGGATTCTCGGCGATGAAGGCGCGGCAAAGGCCGGTGCGGTGCCGGGTGGACGGGGGGGGCTCCACGCCGGGCGCGCCGGCGCTCCCCGCTGCGGTGCGGCCGCCGGAGCGCCGCGACCCAGCCCGCCGCCATACATCGACCGCCACATGGGCAGGCTTCCCCGCCCATCTTCTCTCCCGCGCAGCGCGGCCTCGGGAATTTCTGCGACGAAACGAGACACCATCGCGTCTTCCCACCATCCGTCGGGCCCGCGGCGGCGGCGCGGCGCGGTGAGGAACAGGCGCTCGCGCGCCCGTGTGAACGCGACGTAGGCGAGGCGGCGCTCCTCTTCCAGGTCCTCCTCGAGCTCGGCGCGCGCGTGCGGGAAGCCCTTCTCCACGAGCCCCACCACGAAGACCACCGGGAACTCGAGCCCCTTGGCCAGGTGCGCCGTGAGCAGCGTGACCTGGCCGCTCCCCTCCTCGGGCAGCTCGTCCGCCTGCCCGGCGAGCGTGGCGCGGTCGAGGAAGTGGCGCAGGCTCGCGAGCCCCGGCCCGGGGAGCTGCCCGTCGTCGTCGGGCTCTTCCAGCAAGGCGGCAGCGCTGTGGCGGAGCTCCTCCAGGTTCTCCAGACGGCCGCGCGCTTCGTCGGTGTCTTCGCCTTCGAGCCACTCGCGGTAGCCGGTGTCGTCCACGACGGTGCGCACGAGCTCCGGGAGGGTGGCCACCGCGGCGACGCGCTCCAGGCGGTCCATCAAGAGCGTGAACGCGGCCAGCGCGTTGCCGGCACGCCCGCCGGTGCCCCCCATGCGCCGCGCGGCCGCCCGGAGGTTGCCGCCGTGGGTGCTCGCCTCGAGCCGCAGCGCCTCCATCGCCTTGTCGCCCAGGCCGCGCGACGGGACGTTGACGATCCGCTGGAACGCGATGTCGTCGTCGGGGTTCAGGAGCAGGCGAAGGTACGCCAGGGTGTCCTTCACCTCCATACGGTCGTAGAACTTCCGCCCGCCGACGAGGGTGTAGGGGATGCGCGCGCGGGTGAGGGCCTGCTCGACGCCGCGGCTCTGCGCGTTGGTGCGGTAGATGACCGCGTAGTCGCCCCAGCGGCGACCGAGGTGCTGCATGCGGGACACCACCGCCTCGGCCTCGGCGGTGTCGTCGTCGGTGACCACCAACTGCACGGGCTCGCCGTCGTCCGCGTCGGTGCGGAGCGTCTTGTCCTTGCGGGCCCGGTTGTTCTGCACGACCCCGGTGGCGGCCTTGAGGATGTTGCCCTTGCTCCGGTAGTTCTGCTCGAGCTTGATGACCGCCGCCCCCGGAAAGTCCTCTTCGAACTCGAGGATGTTGCGGATGTCGGCGCCCCGGAAGCGGTAGATGCTCTGGTCGTCGTCGCCGACCACCGCGAGGTTGCGCTCGGCGCCGGCCAACAACTTCAAGTAGTCGTACTGGGCCGGGTTGGTGTCCGGAACGCAAGCAAGTGCAGTTGCCGCAATTGAACGCAA
>SXGT01601414.1_pt1 | contig 10047 bp, 7 predicted proteins | sample 3176221 | NCBI WGS metagenome assembly SXGT01 (sample SAMN11356862, study PRJNA531348) | freshwater metagenome | isolation source: freshwater sample F1-120 | place: China: Fuxian Lake, Yuxi | collected 2017-12-25
CAGGCCATGCAGCTGGAGAACCAGGCGACCGGCTTGCGTGAGCAGTATCGCAAGGTCGCCGACGATCTCCTCAAAGCACAGAACAGCGCTCGGCTTGCCAACGAACAGCGCGCCGAGCGGCTGTCTGTTCTGTATTTCTCTGCGAAATTACAGAAATGGTACAATTAGGAATGAAATACGCAAAACGGACATTGGAGAACAAAATAAAATGACGGCAGGCAGGCCACCAAAACCAACGGAACTTAAAAGATTATTGGGCAATCCTGGTCAAAGACCGTTACCTGATTTGAACAACATTACGCATTTGCCCATGGCAAAAGAGATTCCTGCGTATCCTGATGCTCTTGGCGAGCAAGGTAAAAAATTATGGGATCGTGCTTGGGCTATGGCTGTTACTTGGTTATCGCCAATTAGTGATATTGATGCAATTTCTAATGCTTCCTTTTTGGCGGATGCATCAGAAGCGGCAAGAAATAAATATATGGCTACTCTTGAATCTGCAGATGCTAAAGCGTTTGTGGCAATCAATAAAGCCTACACAGATGCTCTAACAGATTTGGGCTTTAACCCTATTGCCAGATCTCGCTTGGGAGTTGCAGAAGTCAAGGCTGCTACATCTATTGACAAACTTTTGGAAAGAAGGCAGAACAGAGCCAATGCTGATATAATTATTATAGAGGCTGAATCTGAATTGATAGAACAAGGGGCTGAAGTAATAAATGAAACAAATAGCAATTAACGATATAGGAACGGCAGAAGATTTTATGGCTGCCATAGACGCATCTATGAAGATCTTTCAGACCAAGCAGCCAGTATCTGGCACAGTGGTCAAAATAGATCGTGATGGCGTACTGGTAGATATTGGCGATAAGACAGAAGCCTTTATCCCAAAGAAAGAAATATCCAGTAAGAAGGATGCCTATATTGATGACATTCTAAAAATTGGGCAGGTAGTAGAAGCAATAGTCCTAACCAAGAATGAAGAAGGACAATACATATTATCCTTGAAACAGAATGAAGTAGAAGCCATTTGGAATGACCTTCAAAATAGATTTGAACTATCTGTTCCTATTATAGGTAAGGTTGTTAAAATTGTTAAAGGTGGCCTAATTGTAGATATTGGCGTTAAGGCCTTTTTACCTGGTTCATTAGTTGATACAAATAGAGTAACAGATTTTACGCCATATGTAGGCCATGAGGCTGAATTCCTAATTCACTCAATTGATAGAGAAAAAGGAAGTATCGTTCTTAATCGTCGCTCACTTATTGAGCAGATGCAAAAGGAAGATAAGCAAATACAATTTGCCAAATTAGCCATAGGGCAAACACATAAGGCCAAGGTTTCAGGAATAACTGAATATGGAGTATTCGTTGAAATAGGAATGCTTGCAGGTCTTGTTCATAAGTCCAAGATGGGCGAATCATTACCTGAGTCCTATGTTTTGGACCAGGAAGTAGAAGTTGAAATCATAGACATTGACTTTGAAAAGAACAGGCTTTCGTTAGCATTTAGAGGTTAGCATGACTTGGCCTCCAACATATTTATCACCTGTTTCAGAAACTGAGTTAGCCAATTCTCGTGGGTATGAAGTCATAGACTTTATTGAGACTCTTTGTCATTTAACAGAAGACTCTATCGCTGGTAAGACTGGTGAGAAGTTTATTCTTAGACCCTGGCAAAAAGACATGCTTGTTAATCTTTATGCTGAAAGAGAAGATGGACTTCTTAAACATCGTCGTGCTTTAATTGGTGTTCCACGCAAGAATGGAAAGTCAGCACTTATTGCTTCTCTTGTTTTAGAGCAAATTGTTTTAGGTGTTAACGGAGGCCAGATCTATTCTGCAGCAGCAGACAAGGAACAGGCTCGTATTATTTTTAAGACGGTAAAGAAGATGATTGAGTTAGAACCAGAGTTAAAAGGAATGTTAGAAGTGTATCAAAACACTATATATAACCCTATGACAGGTTCTGTTTATAGAGCATTATCATCTGAATCCTTTACAAAAGAAGGTTTAAACTCTACATTTATTGTAATAGATGAGTTACATGCACAGCAAAATAGAGAACTCTATGATGTTTTATCACTATCTATGGGTGCTCGTTTAGAGCCAATGCTTGTAGCAATTACCACAGCAGGTACTAAATATGACTCTGCTGGTAAAGATTCTCTTTGTTTCCAGATGTACAACAGAGGAATTCAGATAGCAAAAGGAGAAGTTGAAGATCCTTCCTTCTTTTTTGCGTGGTATCAAGGTAATGAAAAACTTAATTATAAAGATCCTGAGAACTGGTATTTAGCAAATCCATCAATGGGAGATATCGTATCTGTTGAGGATATGCAGTCTGCAATGTTATTAACGCCAGAGTCAGAATTTAAAACTAAGAGACTAAACATATGGACCTCTACAGGTCAATCTTGGATTCCGTCAGATGCATGGGAAGCACTGCTACTTAAGGATAGAGGGGCTATTCCTGGAGAAGATGTTATCCTTGCATTTGATGGTGCTTTTTCTAACGACTCAACTGCTATAATTGCATGGTACTTAGGTGGAGAAAAGCCACACTTAAAAATAGTAGGCTTATGGGAGTTACCAGAAGTAGACCCAGATCCACTATGGTCAGTGCCAATTGCAGAGGTTGAGAAGACAATTATTGAAACTTATAGAGATTCAAATATAAGCGTCAGAGAAGTTACTTTTGATCCTGCTCGTTGGTCAAGAACATTTATGTTACTTGATGAGGAAGGTATGCCAGTAGTCTCTTATCCTAACAGTGCTGAGAGAATGGTTCCCGCAACACAGAAATTTTACGAGGCAGTTATGAATCAATCATTTACCCATGATGGTGATGAAAGACTTGCCAGACATATATCAAACACAGTTACCAAGACTTCATCAAGAGGTCTAATGGTAGCAAAGGCTACAAATAAGCGTAAGATAGACGCTGCTGTAGCAGCAATATTTGGCTATGATCGTGCAACAGCACCAAAGCCACCTAAACAACCTGTCGCAAGGTTCCACTCAATATAGGAGCATGATGAAGAAACTAAAGATAGACTGGCCAGTAATAACAGAGATTGCTGGTGTTGGACTTGCCACATATGGACTTTATTTGATTTCAATGCCTATTGCTTTTATAGCATTAGGTGTTTTTTTAGTATATATAAACGAGAAGGAGTAACATGGCTATCGCAGGCATTTATAATGCAACCATGGATCAAGGAGCACAATGGACTCTAACAGTTGTCTATGATGACAATAATGGAAATCCAATTGACCTAACTGGCTATACTGCTCGTATGCAGATTCGTCGTAAGTTTGATTCTCCAACTGCCGTTTTGACTCTTGCTACTGGAGGACAAGGAATTGTTATTACTCCACTTACAGGAACACTTGCTCTTACTGCCACAACAGTACAGACTGGCCTTATTGAAGGTGGCATTTATGTTTATGATTTAGAAATTACAAATGGCGGAGTTGTTACAAGATTAATTCAAGGTAATATAACAGTAAGGCCACAGGTGACACTCAATGCCTAATGTTAATGTCACAGAGATAAACAATGTCGTTACAGTTGATGAAGTAAATAACATTGTTACAGTTACTGCACCTGGACCACAAGGAAATGTTGGACCAACTGGTTCTACTGGACCAACTGGCCCTACAGGTGCGACAGGATCTACTGGACCTACTGGAAGTACTGGTCCTACAGGCTCTACTGGTCCAACTGGACCTACAGGAGCAACAGGACCCATAGGAGCAACAGGCCCTCAAGGAGTTACGGGTGATACTGGTCCTACTGGCGTTACTGGCCCTGTTGGAGCAACTGGTTCTACTGGCCCTGTTGGTGTTACAGGAGATGTTGGTCCAACTGGTGTGACAGGTCCTACTGGCCCAATTGGAGCAACTGGCTCTACTGGCCCTACAGGAGCGACAGGTGCGACGGGACCAACAGGAGCAGACGGTGGATCATCTAACTACTATGACTACCAAGCAAAGACTACAATTACTACAGGAGATCCTGGTAATGGACATGTAATTTGGAACAATGCAACACAAGTTTCTGCAACACAAATCAATGTGAGCCACATAAATCAAGATGGTGCTGATATTGATATCTTCTTGGCATTGCTCAAGACAAACGATGTTATTATTTTGCAAGACAAATCTGATTCTAATAACTATCAGAAGTGGACTGTTTCTGCAACACCAACACCACAGACAGGTTACTTTGAAGTACCTGTAACTTTGATTACATCAGCAGGAACTGGTACATCTAACTTTGCAAACAATCACAATTTAATTTTAGCAATAACAACAGCAGGAGTTGTTGGACCTACAGGACCGTCAGGTGCTACAGGAGCAACTGGACCACAAGGTGTTACAGGTGACACAGGCCCAACAGGAGTAAGTGGTCCAACTGGACCCATTGGTGTCACAGGTCCAACTGGGCCTCAAGGCGTAACAGGCGATGTTGGACCTACAGGAGTTACTGGACCAATTGGTGCTACAGGCCCTACAGGTGTAACTGGAGACATTGGTCCTACTGGTGTTACTGGAGATACTGGACCTACAGGTCCAATAGGCGTTACAGGCGATACTGGACCTACAGGTGTCACTGGTGCAACAGGACCTACAGGAGATACAGGACCTACTGGTGTTACGGGAGCGACAGGACCTACAGGTGCTGGAGTTACTGGTGCAACTGGAGCCACAGGAGCGACAGGCCCTGGTGGTGGAGATTTAACTGCGGGACCAATAAGATCAGTCTCAGGAACATCATCTATATTCTCACAAACAGGTACAGGTAGCACAATTGTAGTAAATGCAGGTAATCCAACATTTACATCAGAAATAAGTGTTGATGAATCAAGTCCAGGAAACAGCCTTATTCTTGGCAAAGGAAATGATAATACTTTATTTGGAAATATTGCTATTGGTACCAGTGAAACTTTAGCCTCAACAACAATAGGAGGTATTCAAAACACTGCTATTGGTGGTCGTGCATTAAGATTTACAACTACTGGATCCAATAACTGTGGATTAGGTGCAGAGGCTGGTAGAGATAATACTACTGGTACTGAAAATATGTACGCTGGTACATTTGCTGGTAGTAATAATGAAACTGGTAGTTTTAATACAGTTATTGGTGTTGGAGCAATGTCTGGATTTCCATCAGGCGGAACTGCAATAGATAGAGCACTTGCTATAGGTGTACAAGCACTTAATTCAAATACTGAAGACGATATTGTTGGTATTGGTTACAGAGCATTACAGGCTAATACAGGAACTTTTAATACTGCTATTGGTAACTATGTCCTTGAAAATAATACATCAGGATTAAGAAACTTAGCAGTGGGCTTTGAGGCATTACGAAATAATACAACTGGTGGTGGCAATGTTGCTGCTGGTTATCAGGCATTAACAAATAATACAACTGGTGGTAATAATACAGCAATTGGAGACCAATCTTTAAGAGTAAATACAACTGGTAATTTCAGCGTTGCTATTGGAAACAGGGCACTTGAGTCTAACAATGCAGACTATATTACTGCTGTTGGATATCAAGCAGGTAAAAATAACACAACAGGAACAGGCAATGTTGCTATAGGTGCAGAAGCACTAATTCTTAATACTACAGGTGCCAGAAATACAGCAATTGGATATGAATCTTTATATGATAATATCCAGAATGATAATACTGCTGTGGGATTTCAAACTCTTTCCTATAACACTACTGGTGCTCGCAATACCGCTTTAGGTTCTGAGGCTTTAGAAAACAATGTAACAGGTGTTGACAATGTTGCTGTTGGATTCCAAGCACAACAAAATAATAGCGTTTCAAATATTGTAGCAATTGGTAGTGGTGCTTTAAGAAACAATCAAGGTGGTCAAAACACTGCTATTGGAACTTCAGCATTACAAGGCAACACAACAGGTACAAACAATGTTGCTATTGGAACTGGAGCATTATCAAATAATACTACAGGAGTAAACAATCTTGCTGTTGGTGGTTCTGCTCTAAATGCTAATACAACAGTTTCTAGTCTTGTTGCAATTGGAGGCAATGCTCTGAATGCCAACACAACAGGAACACAGAATTTAGCAATTGGTGGCGATGCTCTCCTATTAAACACAACGGGATCACGAAATACAGCAATTGGAGTAAATGCTCTTGATGCTAATATAAGTGGAAATAGCAATACAGCCATTGGTGCAACTGCTTTAACAAACAATACTGGAAGCGACAACATTGGAATTGGCCAGGCTGCTCTGTTTAATAATACAACTGGTAATAACAATGTTGCTATGGGATCTGCTGCATTGGATGCAAATACAACAGGAAGTAATAATACAGCAGTTGGTACAGCAGCATTAGCAAAAAGCACTACAGCAGGAGGCAATACTGCTTTTGGTTCATTTGCTCTAAACGATACTATTACTGGAACTAGTTTAACTGCTGTTGGTTCTTCTGCATTAGAAAATAATACTGGAAGTGATAACACTGCATTTGGTGCACAAGCACTTCAAAATCACATAGCAGGTAACGCAAATACCGCTATTGGAGTTAGAGCCCTACGCAACAACACAAATAGCGGTTCAACTTCGGTTGCTATTGGTTATGAAGCCATAGGTAATGGAAATAATTCTAATGGAAATAACATTGCAATTGGCACTCTGGCTCTAAGAGAAGTTACAACAGGAACTGGCAACGTTGCTGTTGGAATATCAGCAGCACAATCACTTACAACAGGAAACAGTAATACTATTTTTGGTAGTAATGGAACAGTCTTAACAACTGGCAGTTCTAACATTGCAATAGGATCCAATATTTTAAATGCTTGTACAACAGGAAATCAGAATGTGGCTTTTGGAGTTGGAACTTTACAAAATCTTACAACTGGAAGCCTTAACAATGCTATAGGTGTTAATGCTCTTGCTTCAACAAATGGGGTTAATAGCACGGCAAATGGTAATTTTGCTGCTGCAAGTTCTAACGGAGTTAATGGCGTGGTAGCCATGGGTGGAAGCACTATGATTCTGGGTGTTTCTGGACAAAATACTGCCTTTGGTAGTCAAGCATTAAGAGAAAGCACTGATGCTGCTGCATCATTTGGAGCAATTACTGCTGGCTCAGGCTATACTGATGGAACATATTTAAATGTTGAATTAGTTCCTACCTCATATACTCGTATTGTTACTTCAATAGTTGGCAACAATAATCCTACAGCAGATATTACTGTAGCAGGCGGAGTAGTTACTGTTTGTACTTTTGTGTCTGGCGGAAAAGCAATTAGAAATGGTTCAACTCTTGGCATTAATTCTTCTACTGCTCCTGCAGGACTTTTAACAGGATCAGGATTTAGTATTCCAGTTGCATCTGTAACAGTAGCAGATGCTAACGTTGCCCTTGGATTTGAGGCAGGTCGTCTAAATTCTACTGGTTCACGGAATCTTTTCCTTGGATATAAAGCAGGCAGAAGTGAATTAACAAGCGATAATCTATATATTTCTAACTCAGACACATCAACACCTTTAATCAAGGGCAAGTTTGACTCTGCTGGTGGAAATAATGGATCTGTTCGTATTTATGGAGATTTGCAACTAACTACAAAGACTCCAGCCACATCTGCTGCGACGGGAACAGTAGGAACAATTACATACGATAATGATTATATCTATATATGCATTGCAACAGATACATGGAAACGAGTAGCAATTGCTACATTCTAAGGGAAAAGGGTAATATATGAGTCTATCTAAGAGATTAAAAGCGTTCCAAGAATCAAGAAGTTTTCTTGGAGATGGCAACAATCAATATATACAGCCATTAATTCCACCAAGACCACTCTTTGGTGTTGCTAATACAGGCACATATGTTGATGCAGATACGGCTATTCGTGTATCTACAGTCTATTCCTGTGTAAGACTATTAGGCGATACTGTTGCTTCCTTGCCAATGGGTGCTTATGTTCGCAGAGGGCGTAATCGTATTTCTTATTCTGCGGTATATGGAAGTCAGCCAGAATGGATCAATAAGCCTAACCCAGAATCAACAAGATTAGAATTTATAGAGCAGGTAATTACATCCCTGCAACTACATGGTAATGCATTTATTTATACAGTCAGAGACGATTCTGGCGAGGTAGTAGAACTATACTGTATTAACCCTAATGATGTAAGAATAGAAAGATTAGCACCAGGAGAACCTCTTGTATATAAGATAAGAGATGAATTTGGAGATTATCAAAAGACTTTAACTAAAGAAGAAATGGTTCATATTCCATTATTTAGACTTCCAGGCACACATTATGGCTTAAGCCCAATTAGTGCATGTAGAATGTCTGTAGGAATATCTATGGCTTCTGATACTTATGCTGCTTCATATTTTGGTAATGCCGCAAATCCTGGTGGTGTTATTGAAGTTGCTGGAGAATTAACAGCAGAACAAGCAGGAGATATTGGAAGAAATTGGCAGGAATCACATGGTGGTCCATTCTCTGCTGGTAAGGTTGGTATCTTATCTGGTGGTGCAGCATTTAAGCCACTATCAATAAATGCTCAAGACGCCCAAATCATAGAGGCCAGAAAATTCAATGTGGAAGATATTGCAAGAATTTTCCGTGTTCCACTAAGCCTATTAGGTCATCCAGTATCAGGTGCTATGTCTTATGCTTCTGTTGAAGCACAGAACCTTTCATTTGTACAACACTCACTACGCCCACTATTAGAGCGTTTAGAGCAAGCATTGTCTCCACTGCTTCCTGAGCCAGATGGATTTGTTAGATTTAATTTAGATGCACTTTTGCGTGGTACCACAATAGAAAGATTTGATGCCTATACAAAGGGTCTAAGAGAAGGCTTCCTGTCTCTAAATGATGTTCGTTCATTTGAAGACCTATCTCCACTTGGAGAACCAGGAGATCAATATAGACTTCCTCTACAGAATATTGATGCAGCACAGGCTCCACTTGTTGGAGATAAGATGAAGGCAGAGATTGCTTCTATTCTTGTACAGGCTGGATATAATCCAGATGATGTTGCTAAGGCTGTGGGTATGGAAGAAATTGGACATACTGGACTTGCTTCTGCTCAATTACAGCAGGTAGCATTAATTAATCCAGAGAATCCTGATGCTGTTTATAGCGATGAGGTAAAAGACTAATGCCTATAGAAAATGTTCCTGAGTTTATAAAGAAGAACGCACAAAGAGGTTTAGACTATCTCTCTGAAGGATATGGCGGAGATGGTTTAACTGAAGGAACAAAGGCAGCAGCCAGAGAAATGGCAGCAGGTCGTATTTCTGAAAACAAAGTAAGAAAGATGGCTCCTTGGTTCGCAAGACACAAGGTAGATGGACAAGCACCTAAGAATAGTAATTCTTCTGATCCAGGATATCCTGGTGCAGGATTAGTTGCTTGGTTGTTGTGGGGCGGAAATGCAAACTTTGATGATGCTGCTCAAGACTGGGCACAACGCCAAATTGATAAATTAGATAATGAAACTAATAAAGCAAGGAGCAAGATGAAGAAGACTGAACGCCGTACCTTTACGGTCAGAGACATAGAAACAAGGGCAGAAGACGGTACACTGCGTATGGCAGGCTATGCTGCGGTATTCAACGAGCCATCCTTGCCACTACCATTCATTGAGAAGATTATGCCAGGTGCATTTAGAAAGACTCTAAGTGAGACACCAGATGTTCGTTTATTGGTAAATCATGAAGGATTACCTATGGCCAGAACAAAGAATGGCACAATGAGATTATATGAAGACGAAAAAGGTCTTTATTTTGAAGCAGAATTAGCAGATACTCAAGAGGCAAGAGATCTATATACTCTTGTTGATCGTGGAGATGTTGACCAAATGTCATTTGCATTTCGTGTAATCCGTCAGAAATGGAATGATGATCGTACAGAAAGAATGCTCACAGAGGTATCCTTGGCTGATGGAGATGTATCAATTGTCACATATCCAGCATATGTTGCAACCTCAGTAGAAGCAAGAGAAGCCCTAAAGAGAGCAATTACTGAAATAAAAGAGGGC
>SXGT01323814.1_pt1 | contig 10046 bp, 8 predicted proteins | sample 3176221 | NCBI WGS metagenome assembly SXGT01 (sample SAMN11356862, study PRJNA531348) | freshwater metagenome | isolation source: freshwater sample F1-120 | place: China: Fuxian Lake, Yuxi | collected 2017-12-25
AAAAACACTGTCTACAACGGGCTTGGGCATTACAACCATTTTTTCTATATGCCCGGACATTCGCCTGCAGAATTTGCCGTGCAAAAGAAAAATGTGCCACATGGAAATTTGACACATCACCAGGTTGCAACATGGATGCTTGCAGACGATGGTCAACGTGAAGTGTATTTTTATCGCCCGCCCGTCAAGGAGCCTGTACCTTTGCTCATCGTATACGATGGCACAGATTACCTTGAACGCGCAAACTTAAATGTGGTCGTGGATAATCTCATCCATCAAAAACGGATCCAACCCATTGCAATGGCATTTTTGCAAAACGGCGGCGACCGTCGCGGCGTGGAATATGCCTGCTCTGATGCGACCATCATGTGGCTCGATAACATCATCCTACCGCTGGCACGCAAGCGCTTGAATTTGTTGGATATCACAAAATATCCCGGTGCCTATGGGGTGCTCGGTGCTTCATTCGGTGGATTGATGTCAATGTATACAGGCTTGCGGATGCCTGAGATTTTTGGAAAAGTGATCAGTCAATCGGGCGTATTTGAATCCGAAGGGCGTGACTTCGCGGCAGTCGATTTGATCCGCGCGAAACAATCACGCGACATAAAAATCTGGATGGATGTCGGTCGCTTTGACTGGCTGCTGGAAGACAACCGTCGATTGCAGCCGATCCTGCGGGAGAACGGTTACAACGTCACCTACAGAGAATTCAACGGCGGACATAACTATACCTGCTGGCGGGATGAGGTCTGGACGGCGCTCGAGAATGTTTTTGGAAAATAAAAAGACCCCGAAGTTTTGAAAACTTTCGGGGTCTTTCTCACTTAAGTTTTATCGTCTATTTCTCAGGAAAGTTGGGACATCCAGATCATCGCTGTTAATTGAGGGTTGCGATGAAGATTTTGATTCAGATGATGACCTGTGCTCGCTGCTAACACTGACTGATTCGCCAGAGCGAGCAAAAAGAGAATTAGAAGCAGGCATCGAACCAGACTTATTATCGTTACGAACAGGGCGTTCCAATGCGCGGCGTGGAATAGCGGTTCGTTCAAATCCGGTTGCGATAACTGTACAACGAACCTCGTCACCCATTTCAGGATCGATCACTGCGCCGAAGATCATATTGACATCGGGATGGGCGGTTTCACGGATAATGGCAGCAGCCTGATTGACCTCAAAGAGGGTCATGTTCGAGCCGCCAGTAACGTTAAAGAGTACACCGCGGGCGCCTTCAATGGTGATGTCAAGCAAGTGGCTGGAGATGGCTTGCTCAGCCGCAGTCTTGGCTCGGTCGTCACCGGAGCCGCGACCAACTGCCATGAGTGCTGCGCCGCCTTCAGACATGATCGCGCGCACATCGGCAAAGTCGAGGTTGATCAAACCAGGAATGGTAATGAGTTCAGAGATACCTTGAATGCCCTGATGCAGAACTTCATCTGCCATGCGGAAGGCATCCTGCAGGGAGGATTTTTTATCAGCAAGCTGGAGCAGGCGGTCATTTGGAATCGAGATGAGGGTGTGCGCATGCTCTTTCATTTTGGTCACACCAATTTCAGCAGACTGTGTGCGCTTTCCACCTTCAAAGGTAAAAGGACGTGTAACCACGCCAATGGTGAGAGCGCCACATTCCTTGGCAACCTGCGCAACAATGGGAGCTGCGCCCGTGCCTGTGCCGCCGCCCATACCCGCAGTGACGAAGACCATATCCGCGCCTTTCAGCACGTTGTAAAGTTCGTCAGATGATTCTTCTGCGGCTTTGCGGCCAACCTCAGGATCACCGCCAGCACCAAGACCCCGCGTCAGCTTGTCGCCAAGACGGACGCGAATGGGCGCACGTGACAGGGTTAGTGCTTGTGCATCTGTGTTGCAGGAAATAAATTCGACACCTTGAATGCCTTCCTCCATCATACGATTGACTGCATTCTGGCCTGCGCCGCCTACGCCGATCACTTTGATGCGGGCGAAGGATTCTGAGTTTGCGGGTCTTTTATTTGTATCCATTTGTTCCTCCTGGCAAGGAAATGCCATATCTTAAACGAGAATGACGATTTTTTAAAGGGTTAATAAGAAATTCATTTTTATTATTTGCGCTTCGATTTCTCCAAGCACAAAGGATAACTAAGGCAACAAGCGTTTCATCCAATTTTTGATTGCGTCAAAATCCATATTTTTTTCTCCTCTCGATCTTCGGCGGTTTATAGTGTCGCTTGAAATTACAACATCGTGTTCTCTCATCGTGGCTGCCCAGCGCAACAAACCAACGCTTGTGGAATACGCGGGCGAACCAAGTTTATCTACAAGTCCGGTCAGGTTATCTGGCTGCGCAGTTCGGACAGGCATACCCAACACTTCACTGGCAACACGTTTGATACCAGGTAAAGCAGAGGTGCCGCCCGTCAACACCATGCCAGCAGGTAACAAGCCATCATAACCGGAGCGTTTTATTTCCTGCATGATCAAATCAAAGGTTTCTTCAATGCGGGCACCGATGATGTGCGCCAGATCCTGACGGCTGATCCTGACATCATTCTCTTCGCCAAACGGGCGAATGGAGAAATACTCTTCGATTCCGACCTCAGACCGAAGGGCATGGCCATACTGCTTTTTCACTTCCTCTGCCTGGGCAAGAGGAAGACGTAAACCATGAGCAATGTCCTGTGTGACATGATTACCGCCAACCGCAAGAACCATTGTGTGCCACACATCCCCATTTACATAGATCGCGAGGTCAGTGGTCCCGCCGCCTATATCACAGACAGCCACACCCATTTGACGTTCATGGTCTGTCAGCACTACTTCGGCAGACGCAAGCGGATTCAAAACAAATTGCTGAATTTCCACTCCCGCCGCGCCAACGCATTGACGGAGGTTATCCACGGTTGCCCCTGCCGCAGTAATGATATGTGTTTCAACTTCGACCTTGTAACCGTGCATTCCGATGGGAGTACGCACGCCTTCCTGCCCATCAACTGTCATGCCGCGTTGAATAACATGCACAACTTCACGGTCGTACGGAATGGCAACTGCCTGCGCCTGTTCAAGTGCACGCGCAATATCTGATGCATCAATAATTCCGCCTGGCACGCCCGTGGCACCACGGCTATTGACTGATGAAACATGCGCGCCCGCGAGGCTGACCAATCCAGTCGTAATTTCCAAACCAGAGGTACTTTCGGCTTTTTCAACCGAACGTTTGATGGCTTTTGATGCCGCAGCCAGGTCCACAATGATTCCCTTGCGGATGCCATCCGAAGGCTCAATGCCCACGCCAAGAATACGAATGGACTTTTCTTCGTCCACCCGTCCGACGAGGGTGCAAACCTTCGTGGTGCCAACGTCAATGCCAACTACAATTTCATCCATCTTTTATTGTCCACTATCTACTGATAATTCTTTATATTCAACTTCTTCGACTGCCCGATAAAAAGGCGCATCGGGATACATCACATTGATAAACAAAGGTGTCACGCCGCGCTGGACAAGCGAATCCACCAGAGATTGATAGACACGCACTTTCAAAGGCATATCTTGCGCTGTTGTGCCAAAAAACGATTTCCAACCGCGGCTATCAGTCCACCCAAGTCCAAAGCTGCGATCATAGATCATTGTGGTGTCAGCAGGCACGATCGGCGCGAGAGCGAGAATTGCATCCACCAGTTCTTTTTGCATGTAAGACGGCGGAGCAAATGGATCATCCAGCGCAGGAATTCCCACGGGCGGAACAGCCTGGCCGATAACTGGTACAAGTCCTACGATCAATCCGCGCGGACGGAATGCCACGCCATTTGCATCGATCCAGGTATAGCCTTCGTCCTGCTGCCAGGCGATAACAGGCTGACGCTCGCTGATCGTGACATAAACATGGTTCGGCAAATATACTTTAACCTGCGCAGAAAGCAATTCAGGATAATTCATGCGCAGACTTGTTGCAACCTCATCTGGCTTTATTGTGAAAATGGATTGACCGACTATGCCACTCACTGATTCAATTTCTTCACGGGTCAGTCGATTGTTACCAAGCACTGTGGCATTCGAAACACGGAAATAAGGCAGCGACAATGCGAGATAGATCACAATGCTGATCAGGATTGCAACGGCAATGGAAGTAAGCCGCCAACTGGCATAAAGACGCTGTGTAGCGAGGCTTGGCTTACGTAAATGGATCTCGGGCAAGCCAAGTGCGATATTAAAGCGGCGCTGGTTTGCAGCCTTTTTACGGGCAACAGCCGCACGCGGAGCGACACGGGCAACCGGCGCAACAGATCTTGTTGCGCGTTTGCCGGTCTGAGCCAACTCTTTTACAGTGCGTTGGGCGCGGCGCTGGCGGGCGATCTCGGAACGGGTAAGCTCTTGTCTATCGCTCATGCCGTCCTCCGATGCTCAGTGTGGTCGCGCTGTACTTTACGCTCAAGTGCGAGTTCGATCAGGCGGTCAACAAGTTGTGGATATGTCAGTCCGCTGGCCTGCCATAATTTCGGGTACATGCTGATGGATGTGAATCCAGGCAATGTATTTAATTCATTCAAATAAATTTGATTCGTGTCGCCATTTACAAAGAAATCAGCGCGTGCCATGCCTGCGCAATCAATGGCCTTGTAAGCGCGTTCAGCATACTCACGAATTTTCTCACTGACTGCAGGCGGCAATTGTGACGGGATGATCAATCCTGATGTGCCATCCACATATTTTGATTCATACGAATAAAACTCACGGCTCGGCAAAACTTCGCCGCAGACTGAAGTTTGCGGGATTTCATTGCCCAACACGCTGACTTCGATCTCGCGCACATTACCCACACCACACTCAACCACAACCCGGCGGTCAAAACGCGCGGCTTCCATCAAACCTTCACCGAGATCGGAGCGTGAATTACATTTGCTGATGCCCACCGAAGAACCGAGGTTGGCAGGTTTCGCAAAGAACGGATACGCGCCCATCTTTTCAATTTTCCCGATCACCGCATTCATGTCAGTTTCGATCTCGGTCCGCAGAACAAGTAATGAATCCACAATCGGAATTCCGTTTGCGCGCATCACATCCTTGAAAATGCCTTTGTCCATGCCCACCGATGAGCCTGCCACACCCGCGCCTACATAAGCTGCATCTGCAAGTTCAAGCAAACCCTGCATTGTGCCGTCTTCGCCGAAAGGCCCGTGAAGGACGGGGAAGAACACATCCACGTTTGCAAGTGTTTCAAGTTTAGCGCCCGCTTTCGTGGAGCGGACAACGTACAACGATTGATCAGCAGCAGGCTCTGTTGGAGGAATGACTGAAACCAGGCTGGAAAAATCCTTCTTCTCGAAAGCTTCCAAGGTATTCTCGCCTGTCAACCAATTGCCGTCCAGTGTGATGCCGACTTGAACCACCTCATATCGTTCTGCATCGAGTGCCGAGAGCACCGAGCGTGCAGACATAAGTGAGACATCATGTTCACCTGAACGACCGCCAAACAAAACTGCTACTCGAAGTTTCTTCATAGTCTTAAACGTTAACCGTTCCAATCTCCGACCAACTCAACTTCCAATTCCAAATGAACGCCAAATTTCCTGTTCACAGTTTCCTGCGCTAAATTAATCAAGGCGCGAACATCTTCCGCCTTGGTGTCACCATGATTGACAAAAAAATTACCGTGCTTCGTGCTGATCTCAGCGTTGCCGATGCGAGTACCTTTGAGTCCCGCGGCTTCGATCAATCGTCCCGCATGATCGCCTGCAGGGTTTTTGAACATGGAACCCATGCTCGCACCAGGCGGCTGCGTGGACTTTCGGCGCTCACTGAATTCAGTGATTTTAGCAGACACTTCTTCTTTACTTGAATTTTTTAATCTCAACATAGCCGAAAGTACTATTGCCATAATTTCACCGCGTTTCAAAATACTTGTGCGATATCCATAATCCATTTGCTCAACGGTTAATTTTTTTCGTCCATTCTTTGTCAGCACTTCAGCCCAGATCAAACTTGATGACATATCCGCGCCAAACGCGCCTGCATTTCCATATACTGCGCCGCCAACTGTACCGGGAACTGTTGCTGCCCATTCGAGACCTGACAAGCCTTTGGATGCGCAACGATTCGCCAGATTACTGAAGACGACGCCCGCTTCGCACCAAACTGTAGGCTGGTCACCGCTTTCAAAGAGCACTTCCTTCGCCCGATCCAAAACCACCACGCCGCGCACACCTTTATCGCTGACCAACACATTCGAGCCGCCGCCTAAAATATAATAAGGCATTCCGTAATTCCAGAGTATCTGTATTACATCCATTAATTCATTAGCAGATTTGACCATAACAAAAACATCCGCCTGTCCGCCGATCCGCGCGGATGTGTACGGCGCAAGAGAAACGTTCTCCTGCACTGCGGCGCCAAAGCGAAGGCGCAACACATCAATAAATCGGGCGGGTGTTGTCATATTTCTTTTACAACCTCTTTAAAATTTCCGTGCTGATCTGATCTGCATCGCCCGCAGAAAGGACGAGCAGGACATCACCAGTTCGAAGATGCTCCAGCAGGTATTTTGTCGTATCTTCGAGCGAACCTGTGTAACGCGCTGAAGAATGGGGCATGGATCCAACCACCTCAGCAGAGGAAAAATCCTGTACGGCCTCGCGTGAGGCATAAATTTCAGTCACAAGTACTTCATTAGCGTCGCCAAAAGCACGCGAGAATTCAACAAATAAAGTTTGCGTACGCGAATAGGTGTGAGGCTGCCAAACTGCCCAAATACGCTGACCCGGATAACGCGCCTTCGCGCCTGCAAGTGTGGCGCGGATCTCAGTAGGATGATGGGCGTAATCATCGATCACGGTCACGCCTTTGCGCTCACCGCGCACCTCAAAACGACGACCTGTGCCTGTGAATTCGCCCAGTGCATCCGCCGCGTCTTGAAGCGGAATGCCCAAAGTAGCCATCACGGCCAATGTCGCCAGCGCGTTACGTACATTATGTTCGCCTGGCACCTGCAAAGATACGCTCACAGTAGTAGCTACCGACAAGCCCATATTGGTCATCGCCGAAAAATCAAAGCCGCCGTGTTGATTGGGTTTGAATGTGCGTGCCTGCATCCACTGCGGACTGTTGATTGTCTTCTCACTTTGGAGGCTGTAAGAAATGACGCTCAATCCTTTACGGCGCGCATGTGAAAGCAAAGACACAGCGCCTTCATCCTCTGCGCAGACGATTAACGTGCCATCCTGCGGGAGCAGGTCCACAAAACTCTCAAAGGCGGAATACATATCGCCAAAGGTTGGGAAACAATCAGGATGGTCGTGCTCCAGGCTGGTCACAACTTCAATATGCGGTTTGAGTCCCAGGAACATGCGATCATATTCATCCGCTTCGATCACAAAAGGAGTGCCATTGCCCGCTCGCGCATTGACTTTCAGGTTATTCAACGTGCCGCCCACGATGAAGGATGGGTCACGTTTCATCGCATACAAGGTCCATGCGATCATCGCGGTGGTCGTGGTTTTGCCGTGAGTGCCAGCCACTGCAATGCCTGTCTTGTCAGCCATCAATTGACCGAGGAAATCCGCTCTTTTGTAAACGGGGATTCCTTCACGCCTGGCTGCGACCACTTCGGGATTATCCTCAGAAATAGCAGAAGAGCGAATAACCATATCCGCACCCGCCACATTGCGCGGATGATGTCCGATATAAATGGTTACACCGTTACTTTGAAGGTCAACTGCGAACTGTGAAAGCGCGCGGTCAGAACCTGTCACCTCGTACCCGCTCTCTTTGAGCAGGCGCGCGATGGCAGAAAGCCCTGAACCTCCGATGCCGATAAAGTGAACGCGTGTCATAGTTTAGCTCTTAGCTGTTGGTTATTAGATATACACCACAATAATAAAGATCAAAATGATGATGACGGCAAAATAAATACCTGGCTCGCCTAAAAAGCGGGGCGGCATATACTTCATCATTGCTTCAATGGCCTGAACAACAACGGGGTCTGTAGCACGGCTGACAATATGGGGATAAGGATAATTTGCCATATGGTTATAGAAAAGAATGGAGCCTGCAACCAAATAACCATTAAATCCGCCTAACACTGCGCCAAAGAGAGAATCTTGCAATCGTTCGCGCATGGCCTTGGATGCAAATCGCGAAATGGATACTGTTTGATAACCAAAGTAAACAAGCGCGATCAAGATCAGGGTACGGATCCAGAAAACGGAACCGCTGGCTTTATCCAGATCACGGACCAGGGGGATGTATTTTTCCAGCAGCAAATTGACTGCCAGTGAAGTGACCACACTGAATGCGACCATCAATTCCTTTGCCCATCCGCGCATTGCGCCGATAACAGCGAAAAGAAAGACATACATCCAGAAGATATAAATAATGCTCATCATAAGGGCTGTCCTCCCGTCAGCTTAAGCAACTGACTGGCGATAACGGCTGCCGCATTGGGACGGGATAATTTCTTCATTGCGGCACCCATAGGTTCAAGTTTATTTTTATTCAGCAATAAATCTTTCATTACGCTCAAGAGCTTGTCTTCCAAAAACTCATCCTGCAAAATGACAGCCGCATTTTGTTTGGCAAGAAAATCAGCATTCACTTTTTGATATCGCCACGCATACGGATATGGCACAAGCACAGCGGGCAAACCAAATATGGGATATTCACCCAATGTTGATGCCCCTGCACGCGAGAGGACCAAATCTGCGGCGGCGAGTGCGGCTCCCATTTCATGTGAGTAGGGCATTGCATGATATCGAGACTTTAGTTCTATGGGCAATTCCTGCGCGGCTTTCTCAACTGCAGGCCAATCCAGAGAACCTGTGATGTGGATGATCTGTGCAACACCCAGCAATTCTTTGAGATGCTTCAAGACTGCCATGTTTATCGAGCGCGCGCCTTTGCTTCCGCCGGTAATGAGCAGGGTTGGTTTTGCATGCGAAGCATCCAGCCCAAAGTGAGAAAATGCTTTTTCGCGGGACCAGCTTGAGAGGTCAGCGCGAAGCGGATAGCCTGTGAGTACGATTCTCTCCGGGCGTGAGAAATATCTCTTTGAGTCGGGAGCAGTCACAGTCACGACATCTGCAAAACGGGAAAGGAATTTGAGCGCGAGACCCGGCTCAATATCAGGCACATATAATACGGTTGGAATATTCGAACCAGCCAAAGCCATGGGCGCGGCAACAAAGCCGCCGGTGAAGAAAAGCACATCGGGCTTGAACTCGCGCAAAATGCGACGTGAAGCGATCACGCCGCGCATGAGTTTTGCGATGTTTCCCGGCAGGGCATGCAAGCCAACACCATGCACACCTGCCGCAGGTATGGAACGATAAGAGATGCCCGCGCGTTTCACGAGTTCCTCTTCCATACCGCCTTCACCACCAACCCACAAGGTTTCAACTTTGGGTTGGAGACTGGTTAGCGCGTCTTGAACGGCGAGTGCGGGATAAACTCCGCCGCCCGTTCCACCCGCGCAAATTAGCAACCGCACTATAAGACCTCCATTCGTCATCTGAAATCGTACCTTCGCCTTTTTGGCGGGAGATATTAAAGAGAATGCCAATGGCAGCAAATGTGGCTACCAAATTGGATCCGCCCGCACTGATAAAAGGTAATGCGTTTCCTGCAAAAGGCAGAAGACCCACCATCACCGCCATGTTGACCAGTGCCTCAAAAGCAACCCAGGTCGCAAGGCCTGATGCGATAAGTGTGCCGAGCATATCGGGAGCGCGGCGAGCAATGACCAATCCGCGCCAGACGAGAAAACCATATAAACCGATCAAGGCAACTGCGCCAAACCAACCAAGTTCCTCAACAACCACTGCGAATACACTATCCGTCGGGGGCACTGGCAAGCCAGTGAGTTTTGATTGAGACTGTCCCAACCCCACGCCAAACCATCCGCCATTGACAATGGCTTCGAACGAACGGCGCACATGATACGATGCCTGCAGCGGATCTTTTAGACCTGCGAAAAAATCAGCCACGCGCTGCTGACCCGTCAAACTAATGGATGCGACCACCCACGCAGCAATTACAGCAACGATCAGCAAGGCGCCGATCTGTTTCAAGTCACC
>SXGT01622549.1_pt1 | contig 10046 bp, 1 predicted proteins | sample 3176221 | NCBI WGS metagenome assembly SXGT01 (sample SAMN11356862, study PRJNA531348) | freshwater metagenome | isolation source: freshwater sample F1-120 | place: China: Fuxian Lake, Yuxi | collected 2017-12-25
AAACAGCAAGTCTTGTTCTTGTTCTTGTTCTTGTTGTCGGGCTGTAATGCCGCCCTTTCCGACCATGCTTCTTCCGGTTATTGTTCCTTTGTTCGTTCCTTTGGTCGTTCCTTTGGTCGTTCCTTTGCCCGTTCCTTTGCCGGTTCCTTTTGTCGCCAATTCCATCGGTTCAGCCTGGAATATGGAGGTCGGTGTGGCTTGCACCAGTTCAATGTAAGCATTCAACAACAAAAGAAAATAATGTTTATGTAGTAATAATACAATTTTCCGGTCAAATACGGCGTATTCACCATTGATTTCTGCGAAAAAAGGTGTTACCGCTGACATCTTTTCCAAATCTGCCGCCTTGTCGCCAATGGCTTCAATCACATCTTTCACAACCGTGTCGTTGTAAAATTGGCGAATGCCGGTGTAGTGCTGAGAGATGATGTTTTGTAGATTGCGATTATGTCGTTCTGAAAAGCCCCAGTGTTTTGGCATAGACAGTTCATTCATATCAAAATCCACACCATTTACAATGATTTGCGGTAAAACATCCGTTACACGGAACATCGTGTTTTTCATAAATTGGGCGCATCGGGCGGCAGTTTCGTCTTCGGGTGATATAAGAATGTTTGTGTTAAGCGGTTCAAAATCCAGGAGCGTTTTCATTGTTTCTCCCGCACTCTTTACAGCCTTGGATTGTTTAACATTTTCCTGTAAAAACGCCATAATTCGGGTAATCAATGTATCATTTTCCAGCGCCAAATAATTTTTCAGGTTTCGCATTTCTTCGGTGTCTTCATCGGTTGCGATTTCAAAACGGTCCATATTTTCCGTCAACAAACGTCGCAGTTCATCAGAAACAACACACTTTTCTTGACAATCCGTGTATTTTGAATCCAAATGTGTCAGCACATCCCTCAATTGTTGTATTTGCGAGTATTCGTGTCGCCCGTCATTTCGCACAATGCGCGAATCCAACTTGTGATTAGAATCATTATTTACAATTTGAAGCAATTTATCCAAACTTTCGCCGGTGAAGATGCGCGAATCTCTCTTCAATTTCTGTATTTTTTCTTGAATGCTGTCGGCGGAGTTCCAGTCGGATGGACGTTCCATGCACATTAATTTCAATTCGTCGCTAATCGGCATTCCGGTGTTAAGCTGGCAGTATGAAATAAAAGCGGCATAAATGGTGGCTTCATCAAAGATTTGGGGTATGGCGGGATACTTCATTTTCGTGTGTTGGTAATCCGACAAAAACGACGCTTTGCTGATGCCGTCCATATCAAGCAACACATCTGTCAAGTATTTAATAACCGTGTTGTTGTGCTGAATGAGTTGATTTTCCTTGATAAAATAATCAATGGTGCGAATGTTTCGGGTGTCGCCTTCACCTTCGTTACAGCACGCATTTTCCATAAATGGTTCGCCGGAATTGTTCATAATCAACGGGCTCTTTGATTTTACAACCTCGTTAATCAGTTGTTGTGTGTATAACGAAAAGTATAGCGCCTTGGCTTCTAGCAACAACAGTTTTTCGTGCTGACTGCGGTGACCCTTTTTCATTGCGTCCAGCAACGAATTATTAAAGTCGGTGGACACATTTTGCGGCGTTTTCATATCCGCCATATCATTCAATGACGGCATAAATGTTTGCCATCGCTTGACATCCAGTTCTTGCGGGACGTCGTCGTGAGAACCCGCTTGTTGCTTTAAATAGTCGCGCTTTGTTTGCAGTTTTTCTTGGATTGCCCCGACGGTTAGTATATATTTTTCAACGTACAACTTTATGTTGGCAATAAGGTCTGTCTCCTTTTTAAAATTTTTCAACGTGTTCCACGGTTCAATGCTGCTGCGAATTTTAAACGCAATACACGCAACATATGTTATACCGGTTATATCTTCGGCACCGTCCAAGGGGAACCCGCTAAATGACCTCACACAGCCGGCGTGCGTCTTGCGTGTTTTTAAAGAAGGAATGGCGGTTTGTATGGCGACCACCAGATATGCCAGTGTGAGAAGCAAGAGATTCTTAAAGTACGCTTCTTTATATGGCGGCAAATGCTTGCCCTTTTCTTTAAACAATTGTTCGGAACGAGCCTTGTATATGTCTTCCGATGGAAGAGAATTTTCTAGTGTGGACACGGTTTGTTGTATAATGAATTCTCTCTGGTCATTTAAATTTACGCCAATATACCCAGACATGGTAGTTATGATATTGTTTATCATACGGGCATTTGGATTCGTGAATTTATCAATCCCGGATTGAAGTTGGGGTGTAATCGCCTGTTTCAAATATTCGTCTCTGACATCGGTTTCCAGGGTGTCGCGCGTTATTTTAAATCCTGCTTCATCAAAGCCTTCATCCGTGCTGTGTTCAATACGCTTTATGGTGTAACCGCTGTATTTATCTACCTGCGCTTCTCCATCGTCGCTCAGGGTTCCGCGCTCTTTACATATGGTATCAATCACCGCCGTCAATTGCGAAATCGTGCCGCTGGCACTGTGCTGAATAAATGCCGTCGCAATGGTTTCAAAAAATGTCGGCAGCAGTTTTTCATTGGTCTTTATACAATACAGCCAGTGCGGGTCTTCTTCCAATACCGGGTTTGCGCGACGGGTGTACGCATTTACAAATTTCATAATGTCGTGCTGTTTTTTCACATAATCGCCTTGCCCCAATATCATATCCCGGAGAGATGCGTTTGGTGAAACCACCACTTCATAATCCATTTCATTGTTTTTATCACCTTCAATGCCAATCTGATATTTACGGTCATTGTATTTGTAAAAATTAAGGTTTGACAATTTGGTAAGACGGGTTAAATTATGTAAATCGTAGTCAAACTTCTTATTCAAAAAATCAAGAAACTTGTCCTTGGTTATCTGGTATTTCATATCAAATTCTTTTGTCATTTCATTGAGTATATTTTGTTCTATTTCTTCTTTGCTAGCCCCACCCTTGTATTCTTGTGGTTCAAGTGTTTCTCCTTGTTGCGGTTCTTGTTCTGACCCCGAAAGCGAAAGAATACACCCATTTCCTGTCATACTATTACAAAAATAACTGGGGTCGTCCATTTGCACAGTTTCGGGAATGCTTACATCTCTCTTCCACTGTAAGCCCTCCGGCGTTTTTGTCATCTTATAATACAAAAACCGCGGCTCGTCGCTTTCTTCTTCTTCCTCCACCACGGCATAATCCCCCACCATTACTTTACGAACTCCTTCCAAGACCGCATCTGCTTCGGTTTCAGCATCTTCCAGCCGCATATTCTTGTGTTTAATAAATTCATTTACCAAAAACATGTGAAAGTCGGCTTCGCTCATATTTGCCTTTTCGGTTTTGTAGAGAGACAATGAATTGTAATCGGTGGTGTCGTATTGCTTGTCATAATAAATCGGCATCTCTCTTGCGTTTTGATTTGCTTCTTCTACCGCATCCACATTTGGATACACTTTCGCAAGTGTAAATCCGCGGATATTGCCGGACTCGGAATTGGAGTTGGATGGTTTGTGTGACTGTGTATCCATTACGGTGCTGGTGGTTTGGTTCAGTTGCTCCTTCATAATCAAATTAAAATCAAACGGCGTGATTAAATCCGAGGTAGTTAATGCGATGGAATCCATGTACACTTTCGCGCAATCTAACGCAACAATCCGAGAGATTAATTCCGAAGATGTGAGTAAATTTTCGTTGTATTCTTTTTGGGCACCCAACCCGCTTGAAAACGCCCGACCCTTTTCCCGCAGTTTCTCTTGTTCGGTAATCGCATTGGTCGTGCCTGGCTGCGACCGTACTTGCGCATCCGTGAATCCATACGACGCAAACACATTGGAATCCAACATTTTACCAGACACCAACAACTTATACAGCATCGTTATGCCGGCATATTGGAGAGAATATTTGAATGTGCGAATCTTATTGAATTTTCGTGAAAGATTGGCGTAATTTCGTTTGTATTCCAACACCCGCTGATAAATAAATTCGGTGATTTCGTCATACTGCTTTGCCGTCAAATCGTTATGATACACCATAAACGGTTCTAAAAAACTGACCACTTCGGTGAATGACAATCGTCCGTGAATATAGCGCTGCATGATTTCAAAAAATACCCGGGTTTTCGGAATAATCAAATCCAAAAATTGTCGGTATTTGTCTACCGCCGGTGATGGTGATTCATCGTCGTTTCCACTCGTCGTCGTCGCTGCCGCAAAACGCACATCCGGTGAAATCGTGAATTGCTTGATGGATTCTAAAAAGTGTTTGCTGTTGAAGTCAAGGGGCTTGGTTAAATCCTCAATTTCGTGGGTTATAATGCTGGTGTCTTGTTTCAATGTTTTCCAAAAAGAAAGGGGCACCATGTTCAAATTAGATTTATCAAGTATGTTGGTTCCGGGTAGAGAGATGCGCGAATAATTCATGATTTGTTCAGGAAACACAATCACCGATTTCACATACATTGTGTCATTTGGTGTCGTTTGCGTAAATTCAGCGGACATCTTAGACCCGGTGTGTTTTGTGGTGCGAAGTTTTGATAACCCCAAGTTATATTTCTGGATGACATATTTGCGTGTATTTATCATGTCCATCGCGTTTTCAGAATTAACTGGACTCGCACTAACCACCGTGGAATAAAAGTCATCCAAATTATCTATTATGGCGGTTATGTTGTCATTCACACGGCGACTTGTAATCACGCCCGACATATTATCCGGTTCTTTAAACGGGGTTATCACGCCCGACATTTTTGCCATATATTCGCTTAATACATTGCCCTTGCCCTTGCCTTTATACGTGTCGGTCAAATTTTCAATATCGTCTTTAAAATCATCAATGCTTTTTGCACTAACATCGTTGTTTAATTCACTGTTCCAGACTTGTTTTAATTGAATTTTCCGCTTGTTTTTGACTACCGGTAGTATCCATTGTAAATTCTTATTAAAATTATACAGCGTATTCACCAACGGTTTGTGTAATGCGCCCTTTATATCTGGAATTGTCGCATTTCCATTTTCGTCAAATTTGGAGAATTCGGTTCGCAATTGTTTAAATCTCTCTACCATCTTGTGGAGATTGGCAATTACGCGGTTGGTACGCTGGCTGTTTGGAACATTGGATAACAATTCGTCCAACAAGTCGTTTGTTTGGCGTTCAATGCTGTATCGTTTTTGTTCTTCGGGGACATCCACCGTTTGAACCAGGACATCCAGTTCTTCGCCAAACACAATTTGGTCGGCATCAAACAACAATTCACGCAGTTTTTCTTGGATTTCGGCTTTTGGCGGGGCGATGATGTTGGCAACCCGGTCCTCTTCACTGGGCGGTGCGCCAATAACACCGGGGGTTGCATCCGTTATGCCACGGGGTTGAGAAACTAACATTTCGCCTTCGCCTTCATTTGAGGGTTGTTCTTGTTCTTGTTCTTGGCGTTGAACCCGTCGCTGTTGCCGCTCTTCACGGCTAGACAACAAGCCTCGCTGTGTTTCTAGAATGCGCTGCTGTTCTTCTATTTGTTCTTGTTGTTCTTGTTCTTGTTCTTGTCCTTGTGTTTCTTTCTGAGGTGCTTGACGAATGTTAATGCGCTCAATCGGTATATTTTCAGGCAACCCTTTGTATTCAAAATCAATGTATATCATGTCATCGTCTGGATATGTCTTGATTTCAATCATATCTTCTTCCAAATTTGTTATTAGTCCGGTTATGGTTGTTGGTAAATCTCCACCAAAATGAATGTCAATCCACTTTCCTACTACAAGCCCGTTTTGGCGCGCATATCCCAATACATCTGCCCGTCTTAATATGGCAATGGTGTTTATGGATTCATCTTTTAGTTTCCCGGTGCTTGTGTCTATTTTCAGAACGACGTCCGAGAGATTATCTACATTAATTAACTTTATTTTACGAGCATCAATGTAATCCACCAAATATGTGTTTCTATTTAATTCACGATTTGTGGGGGCTTCAATTTGAATGACATCCCCCAAATTTATAGATATGGTTTCTTTTGGTTCAGTGCGATCGGTGGAACTCATATGTATACTTATATTAGTGATACATTTTTTTAGATGAATATTTGACCACTACCGACGGTTTAAGACGGCATTGCGCGGTTTATTACAATTACGACTTAAAGACACACAGCGTAGTAGTATAAGTATCTACTCCGTTTTTCTACTCCGTTTAAAGACCCGGCAGTGTAATATAACACAACACAATACATACAATGAGTTACAATCTTGATTCCGAATTCACCAAAATAATGGACCTTATTAAGAAAAGGTCTGACTCCAATTCCGCCTCCGCCTGCGAAACTACATCTGAACTAAATAACTTGCTTTCATCCAATGGACTTGAATTAAAAGAGTGCCTTGCTACCGTGTGTTTTGATTTCAATGGCGACAAAACCACTAAAAAATACAATGTTCTTAAATATGACCGTAAAAAGTTGAAACCTGAGGAATTTTCCACAAAGGGGATGTTGCGTTCATTGGTTTTGAATGACAAAGGCAAGATGATGGCGTTTGCTCCGCCTAAGATGGTGCATCCAAGCGAAGAAGCATTGGCTTCATATAGCGTGAATGACCTAACTGCCAGCAATCACATTGTTGCTGAAATGCTGGTTGAAGGCATTATGTTTAATTTGTTCTATGATGAAGTGTCGGTTGTTATGAACGAATCTGGGCCTGGGGCTGGGGCTGAGGACGCAAAAGAAGAAAAAACAATGTCATACGGCTTCTGGGAAGTAGCAACAAAGAGTTGCGTGGGCGCACATTTGATGCCTGAAATCCAGCGCGAAACGACGCAATCTACCTTGCGTGCCCGGTTTTTTGAAGGCATTCAGGCATCTGGTGTGTCGCTGGATAAACTCCCGCGTAACATGTCGTATTCGTTTGTTTTACAACACCCCAAAAACCCCATTGTTCATTACATTGAAAAGCCGGTCCTGTATTTGATTGCGGCGTATGTGTTGGACAGCGACACCTACTCCATCCACGAATTGTCCCACGACAACGAAGTGCTGACCCATATTTTTTCAGGAACAAAGGTGTGGTTTCCGGCAATGCTGACCAGCCGGCCTCACACCTTGGAGCAAGAAGCCGAAACTGCCTTAACCAAGCCCCGGGAAACGATTGCTGATTTCAAGGCGTTGTATGCGTCGGGCCAAACCGGCGTAGAATATCCCGGCGTCGTGTTTCATAACAAGACCACAAATGAACGCTTCAAATTTCGTAATCCCAAATATGAAATTGTGAAGCACCGCCGCGGCAAGGACACCAAATTGATGATGCAGTATTTGCACCTGCGTAAGGACCACCGAGTGCAGGAGTATTTGGTTGGATTTCCTCATCACGCGGACTTGTTTAATGAATTTCGTCGTAAGATTCACGATTACACCAATTCGCTGTATGAAACATACGTGAAGTGCTATGTAAAGAAGGAAAAGCCACTGAACCAATTTCCAGGAGAAGTTAGAACCCACGCATTCAAGTTGCATCACGATATTTATTTGGCGGATTTGCGGGCCAAGGGGCAGTTTGTGTCAAAGGCAACAGTTATTCATTATGTGAATAATTTGGCTCCTGCTCAGCAATTGGCGTGTTTAAATATGACTGGATACAAACATGTCAAACCCGCGGGTAGTGGGGGCGCAAATGTAAATGAAACTAGATGTGAAACTACTACTGGGTGTGAAACTACTACTGGTTGTGAAACTACTATTGGTTGTGAAAATAGTGGTGAAAATAGTGGTGAAAATTCCAAGGTAAATGATGATACTGGACACGATAACTGCGAGTTTGCTTAACATAATTCATAATTCATAATTCATAATTCATAAATAATTCATAATTCATAAATAATTCATAATTTCATAATTCATAAATAATTCAAATACTTATTGATTTTTATATAGTTTGGCTGTTGTGCTTATAAACTATATAAAATATTTACTAATGGATTCCTTTTATTTTTTACGCGAGTGTTTGTGCTTATACAATATTTTTTTATGCGATTTCTTTTTATATATACGATTTTTCTTATGCGTTTTCTTATTCTTCTTTTTTATTTTGTTAGTGGCCATACCGCCTGTTTTTGTACGTTTAGGTATTGAACGTGAACTTAGTCTTTTGGTGACAGTATGAGTAGTAGATGACAGTGGCCTCTTTCTTAATGTTTTATTGCCAACTTCTTGAATTTGATTAAGTTGTTCGTCTGCTTGACCTTGTTCATCTTCTTCTTCATTTTGTTCTACATGTTGATTGTATTCATTCATAGTTGCATATGATTCTTTCTGTAAAACCCCTAGATTACTCATTTTAGTTTTATATTCATGAATAGCAACACTTGGAGCAAGTATTTTATATCCTATCCATACTTTTGTCGGAAAAGTGATATCTACTTCTTCCATTTCCGTTATGTAACATTTTTGACTGCTTATAAGTTTTTGATTCAAACGACAATCAATTGTAGACTCTTTCAGTATATCTAAAAATGGAATGTTGGTTCTATTTATTTTAAGTATTTCTTCATATTTTTTTTCATTATTCTTATCCAAATATAGAATTGGTGTTACGGTACGTTCTGTTTCATCAAGAGATTGATGGGTACAATTACGAATCGCTCTTCCAACTATCTGAAAAAGTTTTGACATATTTACTGGTAAATGTAATAAATGAACAAACCGCACATTTCTTATGGTAATCCCTTCGGCAGCCGCAGAATTTATAATTATAACTTGTATTTTTTCACCGATTCTATTAATTGGATTATTAAAATTTTTCAATAAATCATCGCGATTTTTTTTAGACTTTCCCTCATCCTTATCTTGTAAATATTTTGAAAAATCAATTCTTTCATTTGCTTCATTTGCTTTAATGCCTCCTGTTCCTGTATAAAACATATATCTAAGACCGTTTGCTAATTTAGTAATATCCATTTCTTCTCCTTTATATTCATCAAATCCATTTGCCTGCAATGCTCTTACCAGTGGAATATTAATCTGTAAATATTCACTATAAATAATATGAATCTTAGATTGATTGTTTAAAATACATTTAATAATTTCAAATATTTTTGGACTACATTGTTTTAATAAGTTATTTGAATCATCGTTAATCTTAAACGCTTCACCATATTTTCTCATAAAAGAATCTTTGTTCCATATGTTTTTTATTACTGGTTCTATACTTTGATATTGTTGTGAATTTATAAGGGCTCTTTTAGTTACGATTGAAGTTGTACTTTGTAGTGGTAGTGCGGAATATGATTCTTTTGATGGAGGCGGCTTATCATTTGTTGGACCTGGACCTGGGTTTCGTTTTCTTGTTTGTGATGCGTATGAAGCGGTTGATGCTTCTGACAAAAATGAACTTAACGAATTTACCGACCTATCATCAGGAATAAACGGTGTTAAACTTTTTCTTTTTTCTTGTAATTCTTTCGCTGTTATTTTTGGTCGTGTTTCAATAATATCCTTTATTGTTTGAAGGCTTTCTAGTCCTTCAGATGGTAGTTGTTTAATGGGTTTTGATATAGCAAGGCTCATTGGTATAGTAGTAGTAGTAGTTCTTATATAATCTAATGTTTCTGGATATACAAATTGTTGTGTATTATTGTTAATAACACCGGTGTCATTGACAATTTGTTTTAAAATAGGCGGTGTATCTTGCGAATTATATAATGCCAATAACGGATCTAAATAGATAGAATTATTCACATATCTTATTTCATATAAATCTTGTGAATTATTCCCTTCGCCGATACCGTATTTATATAAATTATTGCTACTTAAAAAAGCATCACTCACCTCTTCTACGGTTGTTAACTTTACACTAGGCAATATCTTTTGAATATTTCCAAAATATGACGCCAACCCATTAATTTTATTTTTGAATTGTGCGGTATTAAAATTCTCTGGGTTCATAGTTTTTATCATTTCATCAATGTCAAATAATGGCTTTACTTCTTCTGTAACACTAAATTCGCCAAATATATGTTTTAATATATCTGTAAATTCTTTGTTTGTACATGTTTTATCAGCTGTGTCGTCATAAATAACACC
>SXGT01567497.1_pt1 | contig 10045 bp, 7 predicted proteins | sample 3176221 | NCBI WGS metagenome assembly SXGT01 (sample SAMN11356862, study PRJNA531348) | freshwater metagenome | isolation source: freshwater sample F1-120 | place: China: Fuxian Lake, Yuxi | collected 2017-12-25
CAACCGTGAGACTTCGAACGACTAAAACTAAAAATTGTGGCAGTCGGACGACCACGTTAACGATGGCATTTAAATTGATAGAAACCGCGCAGAAAAAATGGCAACGGCTCAGAGGTTATCAGCTATTAGCGGATGTAATTACGGGTGTTAAATTCGTTAACGGTATTAAAGAAAATACAGTTCTTCAGCAGGAAGCCGCTTGATGTTCTGTACACCAGATTTGACTATAGCTCAATTACGTCTTTGGGAAACTGAGAACCGCTAAAACTAATCATTGTTCAATCGAGAAATCGGTGAATTCTACCTCAGGTTGACAAACTTTGCGACACAGCCGACAAACTGGACTAGCGGGCTGGTCTTAGCTTGATGCGTATGGATTCAACACCCATCTAGCGATTTCGGTATAGAACGTTTGAGGTAGTATTGGCTTGGCTATAAAAGCATTCATACCCACATCAAAACAACGCTCTCTATCTTCGTCAAAAGTGTTTGCTGATAACGCTACAATAGGTATTTGTTGCTTTTCAGGCAGTTTACGTATTGCAAGAGTGGCTTCAAGTCCATTCATAATAGGCATCTGAATGTCCATTAAGATAAGGTCATAAGCGTTATTGGTTGCTTTAATTACAGCCTCTGCACCGTCGTTAGCGATATCAAACGCAAGGCCAGCATCTTCTAATAACATACCGAAAATACTATGGTTAAAATAATCATCATCAACCAACAAGATACGACATGTGGATTGAATAGGCTGAAACATTTGAAGTGGAGTTAAATCGGATGGCGCTTTTGATGCTTTTTTACACCACTTAAATTTAAGATCAACTCTAAATCGACTACCTTTGCTTACTTCGGTTTCAACACTCATCTTGCCACCCATCATTTCAATCAATTTCCGATTGATAGATAGTCCCAATCCTATGCCTCCATATTCACGAGAAAGCCCATTATCAGCTTGTTCAAAAGGGGCGAATATATGTTCTAATTGAGAGGGATCGATACCAATACCCGTATCCTGAACATCAAAACGAAGATTCACATGCTCATCTACAATACTCACTAAGTTTGCTTGAAGAGTGATTGATCCTTGGCGAGTAAATTTAATAGCATTAGAGATTAAATTTATTAAAATCTGCTCCAATTTTATTGGATCGCCGTATAAGTTGTTTGGGATAGTTGGATCAATAGTGCTGGTATACACTAATTTTTTGCTGATGGCTTGTTCCTCATTTGCTTCAACTACACGCTGAATTAAATCGGTTAAATTAAAATCGGTTGTTTGTTGTTTAATTTGGCCGGATTGGATTTGGGTAAAGTCAAGAATATCGTTAATTGTTGATGAAAGATGTTTAGCAGCCCGAATGATTTGTGAAAGTTTTTTTACTTCTTCTGGGTCAGATGCTTTTTGTTTGAGAATTTCTGAAAAACCAATGATTGCTGACATGGGTGTACGCAATTCATGACTCATATTACCCAGGAAAAGCGCTTTGGTGCGATTAGCAGCTTCTGCCTGGCTAGCTCGTTCTTCAAGTGCCGCATTCAACAACTGAACTTGCTGGGATCGCTCATCAACCTTATGCTCGAGTGCCTGTTTAAATTCTTGTAATTCGATTTCTCGTTGCCTAAGCATAAGATGGGTTTTGACACGCGCAAGCACAACTAACGGGTTAATTGGCTTATGGATAAAATCGACCGCTCCCGCCTCAAGTGCGCAAGTTTCATTTTCGGCATCGTGGAATGCCGTAACAAATATCACAGGAATTTTATTTGCAGCTTCAATTTCTCGTAGCTTACCAAAAAACTGGAAGCCATTCATACTAGGCATCATCACATCAAGCAAAATCAGGTCGGGCAGCCCAGTTTTGAGTAAATCTAATGCCTCTTCACCGGAGGTAGCGAACTGAACATCGTAAATTTCAGACAGAGCTTCACCAAGCACTTCGACATTGTCAGGAACATCATCCACAATCAGGATACGGTAGAGTTTGGATTTAGTCATGTCACTTCTATTTTTTACCTTCATGTTAAAAAAACTCATATAGGCAATTATTTATACCTATGCACATACCTTATTTCTGCCTGTTGCCTTTGCTCGATACAGTTGTTGATCGGCGACTTTGACTATTTCATTGGGACATCTAAACTTTTCGCAATTGGGCGAAGTGGCTACACCAACCGATATACTTACATGCGGCGCGGCTTTGGAGTATTCATGACAAATTTGAAGTTTTTCCACCGCTCTCCGTAATCGGTCCGCGATTTCTATAGCCCCTAGCTGGTCAGTATTCGGAAGAACGACCACAAACTCCTCTCCACCGTAACGTGCCAGCAAATCGGTGGTTCGATACATAACGGACGCCATAGCCACGGCCACTTTCTGCAGACAGATATCTCCCCCACCATGGCCATAATGATCATTAAAAGGCTTAAAGAAATCAATATCTATCATGAGCAATGATAAAGGTATATTTTCTCGTTGAGAACGCTTCCATTCAATTTCTAGTTGTTCATCGTATGCGGTTAATCGAACGGGTACTTGCCTTATTCAGCAGAAACTGATTTTTTAAAATTCCAAGGCAACAATGCTTCAATTTGTTCCACCGTATCAGCATAGGGTAAAGCTTTGAGTATGTGGGTTAGATACGCATAGGGTTCTAGACCATTCGCTTTAGCGGATTCAATGATGCTGTAATGAATAGCGCTGGCGTATGCGCCTTTGGGTGTATCTGCGAACAGCCATGCCTTGCGACCTATTACGAAGGGACGAATGGCATTTTCAGCCAGAATATTACTGATGCTGAGTTCACCGTTCGTGCAATAGACATTCAATTTTTCCCATTGATTGGCAAGATAGGTCATGGCTTTACCCGTTAAGCTGTCTTTCGGCACTTTGTGCTGATGATCTTCCAAATAGGCTTTTATTTTCTGCAACGTGGGTACGCTTCTTTTTTGCCGATGCTGGAGTTTTTCACAATTACTCAGCGCTGCAATCTCCCGTTCAATTTGATAGAGGTGATTAATCATCACCAGCAGGTGTTCTGCTTTACTTAGCTTTTGTGTTTGACCTTTTTTGGGTTTGGGTTGTGCGTCTTGGGCTTCTTTGAATTTGCGGCGCGCATGATCCCAACATCCTTGCTGAATGATGTTATAGGCTGCGCACGCAGCATTGTACCCCGCATACCCATCGGTTTGCAGAGTGCCAGTAAAACCCTCCAGTAGGCGCAACGGCACGTCTCCACTACGGGATGGATCATATTCAAACAGCACGCTGGGTTGATCCGGCAGACCGCCCAGGGTAACCCACATAAATTTATCCGAGGTTGTGGGTCGCCCAGGTTCCTTTAGTACTTGTATTCGAGTTTCATCCGCTCTGATAAGATTACCGGCATTTTGATGCTCACGCATCAGATTAATCAAGGGTTGCACTTGTCTGGCCAGCACAATAATCCAGTTAGCCAAGGTGGCTCTTGAAAGTGAGCCTCCATAGCGCGCTAAGATGCTTTCTTGTCGATAGAGCGGTAAGCCATCGCAGTATTTAGCAATCACGATGTAACTCATCAGATTGATACTGCCCATCGCCCCAGGAAACGGGTGTTTTGGCATAGTGGCAGCAACGATCCGGCGTTGCGCTTCACCCTCAACGGATTCCAGGAACACCGCTTTTTCTTGCATATATTCTAAAACACGCACTTGTGCCGGAATGATATCCAACTCTTCTTTGACTTTGGTGAAGAAGGTATCAATCGCCCCCGCTTTTTCAGCATCACTCAAGGTGATAAAGATTTGTTCTCTGGGTAAGCTATCGGCAAACGGCTTACGTCCCGTTTTCTGTTTTTGGTGCGCAGGCTCAGATGACCCAGTCTCAAGGATATCGTCATCATCTGCGGCGTTGATCTCATTCGTTGCGGATTCAAAATCAAGCGTCGCTTCGACTTCTGCTTCATCAAATATTGTCAATTGCTGCGACTGTTCGCTCGATGGCGCAAAACGCTTTACCTTGGATAAGCGCAAGGCTTCTTCTAATACTTGGATACGTTGTTTTAGCGACGAAATAACTTCTGATTTTAGCTCAACGGTTTGCGTTAACTCATCCACGCGCTGCGCTTTTTCAAATAACACTGCGATATCTTCCGGCAACGTGGCAGCCGAAGTATCGTCTTGGTTTGCAGGAGAGTTAATGGGTAAAATCATAGCGATATTATACCAAATTCAAACTCTAAATTGGATGATTTTCCTTACAAAACAGACTCATAATGCCTTGTTTTATGGCCTTTCATGGCACTAATATCGTAACCATCGAGCAACCAATTCAGTTGTTGACCCGTTAAGGTGAGTAAGAGATCATCCCCTTTCGGCCATTTAAATTTATCCTCCACCAGCGCCTTGTAATACAGTACAAACCCCGTATTTTCCCAAAACAAACATTTGATTTTAGTGCGCTGTTTATTGGAAAAAACATACAGGCCACCGTCGAATGGATTATGCCCCAGTTCGCACTCAACCAATACTGACAGGCCACGATAAGACTTGCGAAAATCAATCGGTTGCCGATAAAGATAAACTTCGGTCAACGTCAGTGAGGGGCGCATCACGACGGTCATCGTAATATCTCCACCAATTGCCGAATCAACGGTAGCGTCTCTTCGGTAATTCCCAGTAACTGGGTACCATCACGAAAGTGCAAAGACAAATCAGATGCAACTGAAGTTGGAGATGCCTCGGCAATCTGAACACGCGCGAAGCCTGATTGAGTTACTGGTGGAACGGTAAGGGTATTGGCCAAGAGCTTGCATTTCCAATAACTTAATTGGTGACTGGCTAACTTGTTCTGACGACAATATTTTGCCTGGGATAATCCAGACGATTGCCACTGCGCTATATGATTTTGCCAAAACTCATTATTTCTGACATTACTTTCTATTGATGACATGGATATTCCCCAGATAATTAAAATGGGAAAAGTCTGGCATTAAAATAGAGTGCTGTGAATGACGCTGATTATCGAGCGTTTACTGTTCATCGAATCGCCGACGATTGGGCAAATGTGTCAACGCGTCGATTGACGCAAAGGACTCCAGCAAATCGGCCCGTTGTTTCAATTGGATATGGTTTCTAACTCGACGTCTTACAATAGGAGTATTGAATGGTTTTGTGATGTAATCAACCGCCCCAATATCTAGTCCTTTGCATTCATTGTCCGCTGCTGTCTGCGCAGTCACAAAAATTATAGGAATATCCCGAGTAGCGGTGTTAGCCTTCAAAATTTTGCATACTTGCAGCCCGTCAATGCCTGGCATCATGATGTCGAGCAATATTAAATCAGGCGTATGTGTTCTCACTAATTTCAATGCCTCTTCACCTGACATAGCAAACTGAATTTCGTAGTCTTCAGTCAACGCTTCGCCGAGAATCTCGACATTGTCAGGCATGTCATCCACGATCAGCACAAGAGGTTTTTGATTAGGAGTGATATCAGGCATCGTAAAACTTATTATGAATCTGAATTTATTTTGGCGCGAAAATCCCCAAAAAAATGCAATGCATCTTTATATCTCATTTTTCTAGTTAAACTACTAATTTTTGAAAACTCAGTGGATAGTGCTGTTCCTGCCAGAATTTCATCCACCTCGGTTGCCATTTTTTTTGCCTTAAACATATTTTTCTCAAGCAATTGCTCTAGTTCGTCGATCAAAGGCATAAGCTTTTCTTGATCAACAAGTTTGTTGATAACGGATTGTTCATACGATTGGTGGCTTGGTTCCAATGGACTTTGAGAATTATTGTCGGTGATGTTAAAACGTGGCGATATCCATTTCAGAAGACATTGTAAAAGTATTTTTGGATCGATAGGCTTGGGAACAATATCGTTTATGCCGACATCTATACAAAACGGCATGGCATCTAGCCTTACAGAGGCTGTTGTTGCAATGATCGGAATACTTTTCCCCTCGGGCAAATCACGTATTATTCGAGTTGCCTCAAATCCTCCCATGACTGGCATCTGCAAATCCATGAGGACGATATCGAAGGGTTGCCTATTTATATATTCGATAGCTTCCCTTCCATTATTTGCAATAAATACGTTCAAACCGAGTTTATAAAGATAATCCCGCATTACAATCTGGCTAGCTTCGTCATCTTCTACCACCAGGATATCAGCACCCTGAATAGGTGCAGCTAAACGAGAATAATCAGCTATTAAGTTTGCGCCGTCATGACGCAGCATGACGAGCGATTCTGTAATATTTTGCATATCAACATGACCAAAGTATGCTGTAAACGAAAAGGTACTGCCTTTGCCTTCCTCGCTGCTCACTGAGAGTTCTCCTTGCATCAATTCTACAATGCGTTTTGATATTGACAACCCTAATCCCGTGCCACCAAACTTTTTTGTGATGGAGACATCGGCCTGGGTAAACGGGGAGAACAATTGCTGAGTCCGCTCTTGCGCAATGCCTATGCCAGTGTCACGAACAGCAAAATGAAGCATGATAGTTGATGGGTCGCTTGTCGGTTCAAGGCTGACTTTAATCCCTATTTCGCCATGTTGTGTGAACTTAACAGCATTGCCCACCAGATTTTTTAAGACTTGTCCGAGTCTTAAACTGTCACCGACCAAATAATCCGGTATATTTGGATCAACTATCGTGACCAGTTTGAGGTTTTTTTCTTCAAGTTTGATTTTGAAAATATTGATTGTGTCGCCAATCACATCCCATAGCCGGAATGCGATGTATTCAAATTTTAAGTGACCAGCCTCGATCTTAGAATAGTCTAGAATATCGTCGATTAGATAGAGCAAGGATTTAGATGCGTTTACCACCCTGCTTAGATAATCCCGCTGCTGCGCAGTCAATTCTGTGCCCAATACAAGAGAAGATAGGCCAATAATAGCATTCATTGGGGTTCTGAATTCATGCGACATATTTGCCAAAAATGCGCTCTTTGCGGAATTTGCGGTTTCGGCTGCTAAACGAGCTTGCATGAGTTTATCTTCTTGCTCACGCACTTCGGTCACGTCACGATTGATACCAACCATCCGTATAGGTTTACCTTGCTGGTTAAATTCAATTATTGAACCAGCGGCGATGTGACGAATTCGACTATCTGGTAGCACGATGCGAAATGTTTCATCAAAAATAGTGTTACAGGCTTTAGCTTTGGCCAGTTTGTCTTCTACTCTAGCAATATCCTCAGGATGCACGCGGGATTTCCAAAAATTGTAATTAATAACTGCATCAGATGGTGCATCGTAGAATTGATGCATAAGATAATCCCATTCAATGCTGTCGCTGGAAAACTCCCAGACCCATATTCCGATTTGAGCGGCCTGTGTGGCAAGTTTCAATCGATCCTTGACCCCTTGAAGATAATTTGACTGTTGCTCAAGTAATCTATGAGACTCCTCAATCTGGTGTTTTGATTCAATAAGTATATTCTTCGCTTCACGTTCTAAGGTAATGTCCTGGAGGATTCCGAGAATTCCGCTGCTCGGATTCTCTATATCTAGAGCCTGGATGATAATACGCGCCCAGAAAATTGTGCCATCTTTTCTTATTTGCTGCATCTCCAGCGTAAAAATTCCACCCTTGGTCAAAATCTCAGCGACTTTCTCATCAATAGTTGTGTAATCTGCTTCATCGACATACCAAATACGGGTAGGTTTACCAATCAATTCTCGGTCCTCGTAACCAAACATCTCGTATATTTTACGGTTCGCGCGAATAATGATTCGATTCTGAAGGTAGACAATTCCCACACCTGCGGAGTTGAAAATTGCGCTGAGTTCCTGATTGGATTGCGCCAAATTAAGTTCAAGTTGTTTGCGTTTCGTCTGCTCAGTCAGTGTTCCGACAACCCTTAACGGCTCATGGTGAGAATCCCACTCTACGACCATTCCGCGACTAAGAACCCATTTGTAGGTACCATCCTTAGCTCGCATGCGGAACTCCATTTCAAACCCACTTTTCAACTTCAGTAATTCGATTTGAGAGGCAAGCACTTGATCTCGTTCAGATGGATGTAAAAGACCAATCCAGCTTTCTTCTGAAGCAGGGAACTCATCAGCTTCAAATCCTAGCATATGATAGTAGGAGGTACTAAACTCTGCTTCGTGGGTTTGAATATGCCAATCCCAAATCCCATCCTGACTGGCATCCATGGCGTATTTGAGGCGCTGTTGGCTATTTTGAAGATTTTTCTCAAGTTCAAGGTACGCCGACAAATCACTAAATAGTACAAACGAGAATTTCGTCAGTCCGTCTGCATCAATTACGGTATTGCCGCTGGCCAAGCAAGGAAGCGAAGAGCCGTTCACACACCGTAACTCGAGTTTTTCATGAAAATTGCCTTGATATTGATCACTATCAAAGAATTGATTAGCAAGGTGGCCGACAATCTGATGATTGGATGTACAACCAATCATATCCAACAAGGCTTGATTGACCCTGACAACATAGTTTTCCGCGTCAATGACTATGAGGCCTTCACTTGTATGTGCCAGTATGGCTTCTATGCGCTTACGTTCATTCGCAAGACGAGAGCCAAAGAACATAAATACCATTCCGAAGATCACAAGAATTGTCACAGAGAGGCCAACCAGCACAGACAAAACTAACGGACTGATAGATGCCGAGGTGCTAGTAACTCCGTCGTGAATAAAGAAAGTCGACAGCATAGCAATGTAATGCATGCTGGAAATTGCAGTGCCCAATATGATCCCGCTTAACAACGAAGATATATATTGCGAATGACTAATTGACGATCGCTTGATGGTAGATTTAACAATTAGTGCTGCAATCGATAGTACAATTGCAGCCATAATCGAGATCAGGAATAGGTTACGGTCATATCGCAGAAAACCGTTCAGCCGAATGGCACCCATGCCTGTGTAATGCATAAGACTGATCCCCATGCCAAGTATGATGCCGTAATAAACTAGCCGCTTGTAGCTGACGCTTTCCAGAGTGCTTGAGTATAGGGCTATAGTTGCTGCAAAAAAGCCAGGCAAAATTGATACTAAAGTGATCCATGGATCGTAGCTAACTTCACAATCGATGCGAAAAGCAAGCATGCTAATGAAGTGCATAGACCAAATGCCTATCCCCAACAAAAAGGTTGCTAGCAATATCCACCCATGTCTGAATGGACCATATCCAAGCCGAGCAACGATCTCGAATGAGCAGTACGATGAAAAAATTGCAATCAGCACCGAGGCTGTGACCATGCTGTAGTCATAGCTGCTGGCATAAGCAAGGCTCAGATTATCTGCAGAAGTTAGAAAGTTTAAAATCATATAAGTAGCCATTCAAAAGTTGTTTAACAATTTTGGTACTTTAGAAGTGGCCCGAAAGTATTGAACAACGATCCTGTGTATTAAAGTGAAAACCCTGCGGTAGGTTATGCTGCCATTTTTAACGGAAGGCAAGCAATCGGTATATGCTTGACGAGGTGCTCGAGTTAGTCTGGCATAAATGTTTTGAAAAGTTAACCATTCACATTTCATTTTGTGCCACAGCAATTCAATGCGATTCAACTCAGGACTGTAGGGCGGGATAAAATAAGAGCGAATACCTTTTTTTCTAACAAATCCCAATATGGTTTCAATTTTTTGGCCGTGTGAACGGATACATTATCCAAAATCACTACTAAGCGCTTAACAATAAATCAACATTGTTGATTTGCAATTAAAACTGACCCACTAAAGCCAATAATTTGCATCGAAAATTGACACCACGTTTAATCTCAGCCTGTTTAATTTTTAAGCAGGAGAAAAGGAGAGCTACGTTGCCAAATTGAATTACGTTAGTAATAACTTGTATCTAAAAGTATACAATGTGGGACGATTTTTCACTGAGGACAGAATCAGTGATTGAGGTGTCTCACAATATGTCTTATTATTATTTCTTATAAACTATTAGACTAATTAAGACATAGGTGCAGCATGGCAAAAGTTGGATAACCCGGGCAAGCCGACCGAGAACGAACCGTGCTCCGCGCTAGCGCGCTCGCGCTCGACATCGCGCTCGAACCGGGCGACACCGAC
>SXGT01920401.1_pt1 | contig 10045 bp, 11 predicted proteins | sample 3176221 | NCBI WGS metagenome assembly SXGT01 (sample SAMN11356862, study PRJNA531348) | freshwater metagenome | isolation source: freshwater sample F1-120 | place: China: Fuxian Lake, Yuxi | collected 2017-12-25
ATGACACCATGTCGGGCGGCGCAGGCAATGACACCTACATCGTCGACAGTGCTACTGACTCTGTCACCGAAGCTGCTAGGGCTGGAACTGATACCGTGCAAAGCTCAGTCAACTTCACACTGGGCGCTAACTTAGAAAACCTCACGCTGACCGGCTCAGCTGCTATCAACGGCACGGGTAACGATCTCAACAACACCATTACCGGAAACAGCGCAAGCAATACCCTCGACGGCGGCTTAGGTTTTGATACCCTTATCGGTGGTGACGGTAACGACACGTACATCGTTGACAGCACTACGGACATCATTACCGAGACCAATACGGGCGGAACGGATATCGTTAAAAGTTCGGTTTCCCTCAGCCTTGTAGACACCGATGGCACTGGCGCCAACGGTGGCAACATCGAAAACCTCACCCTCACTGGGGCAGCTGCCATCAATGCAACAGGCAATGCACTTGCCAACACCCTCACAGGCAACGATGGGGACAATACTTTGATCGGTGCTGCTGGGGCCGATCAACTTATCGGTGGTGCTGGCAGTGACACCGCCTCTTACAGCGGTTCTGTCAGTGGCGTCACAGTCTCACTTGTTACTAGTAGCGGCATTGGCGGGGATGCGCAGGGCGACACACTCTACGGCATCGAGAATTTAACTGGTAGTGCGTATAACGACACACTCACTGGCGACTCGAGCGCAAACATCTTAGACGGCGGCACAGGAAATGACACCATGTCGGGCGGCGCAGGCAATGACACCTACATCGTTGACAGCACTACCGACATCATTACCGAGACCACTACGGGCGGCACGGATACCATTCAAAGTTCGGTCTCCTTCAGCCTTGTAGACACCGATGGCACTGGCGCCAACGGTGGCAACATCGAAAACCTCACCCTTACTGGAACAGCAGCTATCAATGGCACTGGCAACAGCGCCGCCAACACCATCACTGGAAACTCTTACAACAATACATTGATCGGTGGCGCAGGATCCGATACGCTTATCGGTGGCGCAGGTAATGACACCGCCTCTTACAGCGGTTCTACTGATGGCGTCACCGTCTCCCTCGTAACTGGCGCCACAAACATCGGAGGCGATGCGCAAGGAGATACGCTATCCGGAATTGAAAATATAACTGGCAGCGCATTTAACGACACACTTACCGGCGACGCAAACGACAACACGCTTATCGGTGGCGATGGGGCAGATTCTTTGAATGGCGGCGCAGGCAATGACACACTAGATTTAAAAACCAATACCACTGCTACCGCATTTGCTCTCGACTCAGCCGATGGGGGTACTGGTAATGACACAGTGATCGTTTCCCAATCTGGCTTGGGGGGCGCATTGAATGGCGGCGCACATTCAGACACTTTGGTGGTTTATGGTGGCACCAATGCCACATTAAATATCTCAAGTTTGAACGCACATAATTTTGAAAAGATAGATGTCAAAACTGACAGCAATGCGACCAATGTTGTATTGAGTAGCACGGCCATTTCAAATTTCGTCAATGCAACAGGATCTGACACTTTAACTTTGCGTATAGGTTCTGAAGACTCTTACTCTATTGCTACAGAATCTGGTGTAACTTTCACGCAGGGTCAAAGCATTAAGTTTTTTAGCACAAGCAACGCACTGATTGCCCAAGTTAACTTTGAATATGTCTAAATCATCCACCCCCATGCCCCCCGACCTAACCAACCTAAGGTCCTGGGCCGCCTACATCTTCCAAGGCCGCTTAGGTTGGCTGGCCGTTTCTAGTTTTTTTATTAACCTCGGCCTCATCATTCCTGCGTTATTTAGCATGTTGGTATATGACAAGGTGGTTCACAACGGAATTTTCGAAACCTTGTGGGCTTTGGCGATTGGGGTGACTTTGTTTTTAGCAGCCGAGATTACGGTTCGCGCTTTGCGGGTTCGAGACGTAGAACGGGTGGCTTTGGCAATTGATATGCAAATTGATTCGCGGGTTTTCCATTCGTTGCTGCAGCCTTCCTCACGCAGCGGGATGCAGCCCGGAATGGCGGCTAAGTTTTTAACCTTGTACCGCGACCTATCCGCAGCGCGTGACTTTTTCTCATCGCAGTATTTGTTAGCGCTTTCTGACCTGCCTTTCTTAGCGATTATTTTTATCGTGATTGGCGTGATCGCTTGGCCTTTGTTGGTTGTGGTGGTTCTGTGGGTTTTGATTTATGTCGGCGTCGGTAGTCTTTTGAAAACCCGCGCAAGCACTTTGGGTCGAAAAGTTTCCGACCTTCAAGCCAACAAGCTCGCTTTGCTCACCGATGCGATGTCTTCGTTGGATGCCCTTCGCAGCAGCCACGCGGGCCTAGCGCTTGAAAATAAATTTAGTATGGCTTCAAGTGAATTAGCCCACTTGAACCTCAGGCTGCGCTTAGAACTCATGGCCCAAACCCATTGGGCGCAGGTGGTTTACCTGCTGAGCTATGTCAGCTTGCTGATCGTGGGTTCGTATTTGGTGTTTGACCAATACATCACCGTAGGCGCGATGATGGCGGTGTCAATGCTGAGCGGACGTACCCTGGGAGTTGCCGGTCAGGTCTTGATGGCGTTAGGCCGTTGGGCTGAGCTGCAACAGTCGATGAAAGTTTTGACACCGTTTTTAAGCAATGCGGGAGAAGAAGCAATAACCCCGACTCTGCATCGTCCTCGCAGCAGCATCGAAGGTCACATCGCGCTCAACCAAGTTGCCCACAACTTTGCCAATGGCAACGTAGCGCTGCGCGAGCTCAATATCAAAATCGCACCTAGCGAACGCGTCGGCTTAGTCGGGCGCCCCGGCTCTGGAAAATCAACCCTACTGCGCATCCTGGCAGGCGCTGTTCAGCCCACGCGGGGCGAAGTTCGGGTTGACCATGTTGCGCTTCACAGCATTGCCCCTGATGACCGATTTGCTTGGTTGGGCTTTAAGTCCCAAGAAGCCCCTTTGATGGCGGGAACCTTAGAGTCCAACATCTTGATGAACCTTCCTAGTAGCGCTAACCAAAGCGAGCGCATGGCCGCCCTGCAACACGCTTTGTATTATTCGTGCCTAGACCAAGACCTAGCCTCCGGCACCCTAAGTCTAGACCGCGCCATTGAAGAGTACGGCGCTAACCTCTCCGGCGGCCAGCGCCAAAAGGTGGCACTGGCCCGCGTATTCGCTACGCAACCCAAAGTCTTGCTGATCGATGAGCCCACCGCCGGCCTCGACACCGAAACTGAAGCCACCATCATTGATCGCCTTCAAGCCCTCAAAGGCGTAACCCTTTTGATCGTATCCCACAACGCCCGCGTTTTAGGCATGACCGAACGCCTGATCGTTTTGGAAAATGGCAACGTCTTGGCAGACGGGCTGACAAAACAGATGCTTCAATCCTAGATTGTTCCCAATCCCTTTAGAATTATCACAATGTACATCGGCCTATTAGAAGACGAACCCCATCTCGCCCAACACGTGCGCGAGATTCTTGAAGGTGCAGGACATACTGTTTCCGTTTTTACCAACGGCGCCGATATGGTGAGAGCGATTGGGCGTGACACGATTGATTTGTTTGTTTTGGATTGGCGGGTTCCGCGGATGTCAGGGCTTGAAGTTCTTAAGCATATTCGTGAAGTGCGCGCCTTGAAAGAACCCGTTATTTTTCTCACCAGTCGCAGCGACGAGCAAGACATTACGGAGGCGCTTAACGCCGGCGCCGACGATTACTGCACAAAGCCCGTTCGTCCACGGGAATTTTTAGCGCGTATTGCTGCGCTTCAACGCAGGACCTCCCCCGAGCGCACCAACGAAGACACGTTGCGTACGCTGCTGGACTACACCTTTAACAAAATCGACAATACCGTGGCCTTCGCTGGTAAAAAAGTAACGTTGTCTGAAAAAGAATTTAAGCTGGCGCTCTTCATGTTTGAAAACCATGAACGCGCCGTCTCACGCGAACGACTGTTACAAGAAATTTGGGGGGGCGGCGGTGATGAATTGTCGCGCTCGCTGGATGTACACGTGTCTTGGCTGCGCAAGAAACTCGATCTCTCCGCCACATCAACCGCACTGCGTTTTAAACCGATTTACGGCTTTGGGTACCGGCTGATGGCGGTTAAAGGCGATAGCGATGAATAAGCGGATTGCTACTGTCGTACTTAGCGTATGGAGTGTTCTTGGTTTGGTTTCCTTGAATGGCTATGCGCAACAGAAAGATGCAACTGACGATCAGGCCGTCATCACCTACACCGTCAGAGCAGGCGACACCTTAGCCAAGATTACACAACGCTATTTGGTGGCAGGGGCTGACCTTGGAAGTCTTCAAAAAAGCAGCCTGCTTAAAACGCTTAACCAATTACCCGTTGGCCTCGATTTAGAAATTCCCCGCGAGCTGGTCCGTTTTTCTCCATCAACGGCCACCGTCATGGGCCTGTCGTGCGCTAGCTCGATCCGCCTCAACAACTCACCAAAGCCTTTGGAAGTGGGCACCAGACTACAAGAAGGCGCAGTGATTGATGTTCCGCCGGAATGCCACGTGGCTTTGTTACTCGAAGACGGCTCCATGATTCGGTTGCCCTCAAGCGCGACCCTGAAAATGCGACCCTGCGTAAAAGCGCGTTGGAGTCTGCGCCTGAGGTTCGGCTTGAACTTAGCCGTGGCCGTATTGAGTTAGAGGTCCACAAAGCCCGCGCTAAAACAACGCCCTTTGAAATTCGTACGCCCTTATCCGTGATGGGCGTTCGAGGAACCGAGTTTCGCGTTGGTTATTCGCCCGAAGACCAATCGGCACAAGTCGAGGTTTTAGGTGGGGTGGTTCAAGCCCGTGGCGCGAAAGACAACAACGCACTCGAAATCACCAAAGGCTTAGGAATGCCGATTGATGGCGACGGCAAATCATTGCCAGTGGAATACCTGCTTGAGGCCCCCAGCGTTCGAACCATTGACATAACAAAAAGCGCGCAGCCTTCGTTTGTAGCGCGGCTCCAACCTGTTGCATTCGCCCAGTACTACATTGCGGACAACTCCACCACGGCCAACTTGTCAGGAACACGCGGCTCTCAACAATTGCTATCCCCTGAGTTCTTTATTCCACGGTTAAATAAGCAAGCCACGTTTTACAAACTCACCTCCGTCTCTCCTTCCGAGCTGGTTGGAACCGAGCGCAACTACGCTTTCTGCTCAGGTACGGGCGATGGCAAATCGTCCCGCTGCAGCGCTTTGTTTGACGTGCCCTTAGCTGATAACGGAGCCATTGCTTTTGTTTTGAATCGCATTCAAGACGGCGTAAGCCAACCCGTTGTCAATACCCCAAACCTGCAAGCCCGCAACGGGCGCTTTTCTATCCAAGGCTTGCCAAGCGGGCAATACGCCTGGACTCTGTCGTATTCCATGCGTCCGACCCAGCCCGCCAATTCAGTCACAACCACGGTACAACAGTCGGGCATGTTTGAACTTATTACCGTCTCAAGTACCTCGCCTTGAACGCCCACCTTCAACGAAAAACGCGGCTGCGCCGCGAATGGTTTTTTACCATCGCCATCGCCATTGGTCTTCTCGCAGCGCTGGTGTTTGGCGACTTGGCTCGCCCGATGGGCAACGTCCTGTATGACCACTACATGCGATGGCACGGCTTTCGCGCATCAGAAGACATCATCATCGTCTCAATTGACGACCGATCCCTCTCCGAACTCGGAGGCTGGCCGCTGCAGCGCTCGCAGTACATCAAGCTGTTCGAGAGCCTCGATGATGACCGCTTTCGGCCTAAAGCCATTGGTTTTGATTTGCTCTTTGTTGACCCGACCGAGGACGACGCAGCGCTGGCAGAACAAATGGCGCGACAAAAGACGGTCATTCCTTTGGAGTTCAAGCTCCCCGAAAAGGCAGGACAAGACCTCAGCCCTCACTTTCCAGTCGCCGCTATGGTGCAAGCCGCAACGCTGGGTCATATCAACCTGGCCTTTGACGCCGATGGCGTGATTCGTGGCCTCAACACCAACGAACTGCAATGGCCGAGCTTGGCCTTGGCTTTACACGCCCAAGGCGATCCCAGTTTTAAAATCAATGCCGCCGAATCAAGCTACCGTCGCTTTCGCATGGTTGACCCCCGCGTCGGTTTCACCATGGTGTCCTTTTCTGATGCCATCAACTTCAACTTCACCCGAAGTTTATTTAAAGACAAATACGTTTTAGTTGGCGTGACTTCGCCAAGCTTAGGCGACCGTTACCCCACGCTTTACTCAGGAAACAACAACGCAAGTACGCCGGGTGTAGCGATTTTGGCAAGCGTTCTCAACGCGTCGCTTGATAACGCATTAATTCAAGAATCCCCCGTTTGGTTTAGCTTTGTTTTGCCTTTGTGCGCCTTGTTATTGATTTTGTTTGGATTGGTGAACTTAAGACCAAGAACCGGATTGCTAGCAGCAACTTTCTTGATCGCTTTGAGCGTGGTGTTAACGTATTCCTTGTTAACCCGCTGGAACTTTTGGCTCGATCCTTCGCCCTTTATTTTGGTGGTGGTTTTGGTGCAACCCCTATGGGCTTGGCGTCGTTTAGAGGCCATCGTCAGCTTGGTTCAAGATAAAGCCCAAGACTTACAACAACTGCAACCCTCACAGAGAAGCAGCGGAATAAGCGGCGCAAGATCATCGCGTGAAGCGGTGCTCAACTCCGCGCATTTGCTTGACCATGCGGTGAACTCCGCTCGCTCCGAGCTTGATTTTTTGTCGTCAGTCGTCAATGAAATTCCTGATGCGGTTGCAATTTATAACCAACAAAACACATTGCTATTGGGGAACCAAAAAATTAAAGACTTGTTTGGTGAGGCATTGCTCAACAAGGAAAGCAACCTGACTGACTTAGCGGCCTGCTTGCAACTTCCCTTGGATATTGTTTCTCAATCCCACAGCAACGCAGTTCCACAACCCGTATTACAAATCACAACATTGCTTGGGCCGCGCGACTTTCTTCTTAAATCCGCCAACCTCACCTCCCCTTTTGGGGGCAACTTGCGCTTACTTATTTTGAGCGACATGACCGAGCTACGCCAATCCCAAATCCAGCGCGACCGGGCCTTGCAGTTTTTGTCGCACGATATGCGTACCCCGCTGGCTTCTATCTTGTCGCTTACGCATAAAAGCAACTCGGAAGGTATGTCAAAAGGAGCACGGCCCAACTTACAACGCGAAAAAATTATTCACCATGCCAACGCGTTGTTAGAAATGATGGATGACTTTATTCTTACCGTCTCGGCGGAAGCGCCGCAATACAAGGTTCAACAGGTATTACTTGACAACCTGATAAATGACGCCATTGAACAAGTGGCTGACCTTGCCGATGCGAAAGGCGTTCATATTGAGGATGCGAGTTTGGAGTCCACATTGTTTGTCATGGCCAACACCCGCTTGCTTTTACGCGCTCTGATCAATTTGATTTACAACGCGGTGAAGTTTTCTCCCATCGGCAGCACCATCACCATCGAGGTTCAGGCCCAAAGCCATCCCAATGCCCAAGAAACCCACGCATTAATAACGCTTACCAATCCGGTAGAAGTTCACGCCGGCGCTGCCGACCTCATCCCGTCCATGCCCGGATTTGGCTTAGGCTTAGATTTTGTAGATACCGTGATTCAAAAACACCACGGCCACATTTCCCGCGAAATCCCCACCCAAGGAACCGCCACGGTTCGGATTACCCTGCCTTGCAGTGTGATGAATTGATAGCCAACTTTTGCACAGGAAAAGGTGCAACAGATTAGGCGTTTAGGGGCAAAATTTCACGCCAAATAAAGTTTTTCGACGCTTTTTCTGCGATTTTTAGATCGTAAGACTGTTGCAGGTTCAGCCAAGACTGGGCATCCCCTCCAAAATACCGCGCTAGACGCAACGCGGTATCTGGCGTAATGCCGCGAACTTCGCGAACGATGTCGTTTACACGCGCAGGAGTTACATGAAGTGCCTTAGACAAGGCATTCGCACTCATCTGCAGCGGTACCAAATAATCCTCCCGCAAAATTTCTCCGGGGTGGATAGGGCGCATTCCATTTTTAATCATTTAAACACTCCAACTAGTGGAAATCCACAATTTCAACATCCACAGGACCAAGATCGGTCCACATAAAACACACCCGCCATTGCAAATTAATCCGAATACTGTACTGGCCGTTTCGATCTCCCGATAGTGCTTCAAGTCGATTACCTGGCGGCGACCTTAAAAAATCTAAGGTTGCTGCATTGTCAAGTTGTTGCAGTTTTCTCTCTGCGGCTGCTTTGAAATTAGCAAACTTTTTCGATTTGCCCGTGGTAAAGAGAGTTTCAGTTTCGCCGCAGATAAAAGACTGAATCATCGAATCATTCTATATCGATAAGCGATATAGCCAATACCGACAGTAAATTTCCCGCGAAACCCCCACCCAAGGAACCGCCACGGTTCGGATTAGCTTTCTTTGTAGCCGGGGTTGAGTAGAAAGCGTAGGCATGCTTCCTTGACATTCAGGCCGTAGTGGCGCGGGGACGTTTGGAATCCCGTTTGAGTCGAATTTCAACTGTTCGACCAACAGCGCTAGCCGCTTTAATCAAGGTATCGAGCTGAATCGACAAATTGCTGGGATCCAGTACCCGATCGAGCTGAGATCGGCTAGTGGCCATTCGCTGCGCCATATTGACCTTACTCAGATTTCCACTTTGCATTGCATCATCTAACTGCTCGGCCAGCGCACGCTTAAGAGCGCGCGCCTGTACTTCCTCAAAAATCCCATCCTCTTTCAGGAAATCATCAAAGCTGCTTCCTGTATGCGGATTCCGTTTAGTTAATTTGGCCAATTTTCCACTCCTTAAGGCGTTTGCTTGCTAGGTCGATATTTGTTGGGTTCGTCTGTTGCGTTTTTTTAATAAAAGCATGAAGCAAAATCATTTCAGCCCCTTCAATTGCAAACAGCACTCTCGCAATCCGGTTTCCGATTTTGGAACGCAGCTCCCAGATGGATCCACGCAAGTGATCTACACGCGGCTTGCCGATAGGCCATTTGTATTGAACATAAGCAATATCTTCTCCAATGGATTGCCTATCAATCTTGTCAAGTGCTTTTAACCAATCTCGAACGGGCTCATCGCCGCTGCTTGATCGATAAAAAATAGCAGGAATTTTCCGCGCGGAAGACATACAAAAAATTGTACCACATAAGGTACAAATTGAAGTCAAATCAATTTGATTCCCGCGAAACCCCCACCCAAGGAACCGCCACGGTTCGGATTAGCTTGCCTTGTAGCCGGTTCTAGCTTCTCGCGGATTGCTGCAAAACCTGCGCGGCCCATTGGTTAAGACTAGTTCCTGCAGCTTGTGCCGCAACCAATGCAGCGCGGTGCACCTCGGGGGGAACGCGAAGCATCAATTTTCCACTTGCAGGCTTTTGCGGCGGCTTACCTACCTTGGCGCAGGTTTCCAAGTAATCATCGACCGCCTCTTCAAATGCGGCGTGAAGACCCGGCACGTTGTCCGCATGAAAGCCGACGACATCGTTAATGCCCAGCAGTCGACCTAAAAATAAACCATCGGCCTCGCTGAACTCAATCCGGGCTATTTGGCCCTTGTAGCTCATAGTATTCATGGAATCACTCCAATCAATGTCAAAAAGTTGCGTGCATCCGTGACTTGGTAAGGCTTCGCCTCTTTGGCTGGATGCGGCCTATGAAAAGTTCCAATATGCTGCTCAAACACAAAGCGCACCCGTGAGCCATTTCCCTCCACCAACTCACACCCAACCCCACTCAACAGGGACTCAATACGGCCCCACTCCAAAGTATTTGGAGTGGGTTTGCTAAAAATAACCTTCAGGGTCTTTTTATGCTTGCTGTTCATGATTGCATTATCCGCTTTTTTGAATCAGCCAACTTTGTCGACAAAACCCCACCCAGGGAACCGCCACGGTTCGGATTACCCTGCCTTGCAGCCGGATTTAAAAAAACGAATTTAACAAATTTAATCTAGTTTTAAGCATTAATACAACATAATTGCAAATATTGACTTAATAAAACATAAACATTAATTTATTCAATAAAATCAA
>SXGT01059814.1_pt1 | contig 10044 bp, 10 predicted proteins | sample 3176221 | NCBI WGS metagenome assembly SXGT01 (sample SAMN11356862, study PRJNA531348) | freshwater metagenome | isolation source: freshwater sample F1-120 | place: China: Fuxian Lake, Yuxi | collected 2017-12-25
CGAGGTCAACGACAACCCGAACATCGACGCCGGCTTCGAGGACGAGGTGCTCGGCGACGAGCTCTACCTCCGTGTCATGCGCACGTTCTTCGCCCGCGTCACCGCGCGCCACCGCGGCTGGGGGTCGGCGTGACGCTCGGCCTGTTCCAGGGCTTCGGCATCGAGCTCGAGTACATGGTCGTCGACCGCGGCTCGCTGGCGGTGCGGCCGATCGTCGACGAGCTGCTGCGCCACTTCGCCGGCAGCTACTCGGGCGACCACGACGACGGGCCGATCTCGTGGTCGAACGAACTGGCGCTGCACGTCGTCGAGCTGAAGACGAACGGTCCGGCGCCGTCGCTGCGTTCGGTCGCCACCGACTTCCAGCGGTCGCTGCTCCGCCTCGACGAAGCGCTCGCCCCGATGGGCGCGCGCCTGTGCCCCGGCGGCATGCACCCGACGATGGACCCGCAGCGCGAGTTCCAGAAGTGGCCGCACGACTACGCCGAGGTCTACGGCGCCTACGACCGCATCTTCGACTGCCGCGGCCACGGCTGGTCCAACCTGCAGAGCTGCCACCTGAACCTGCCGTTCGCGAACGACGACGAGTTCGGCCGGCTGCACCTCGCCGCGCGTGCGCTGCTGCCGCTGCTGCCGGCACTCGCCGCCAGTTCGCCGTACTGCGAAGGGCGCTTCACCGGCTGGCTCGACTGGCGCCTGCAGACCTACCGGCACAACCAGAAGCGCGTGCCGCGCATCGCCGGCAAGGTCGTGCCCGAACCGGTGACGACGCGCGCCGACTACTTCTCGCACGTGCTCGAGCCGATCTGGGCCGACATCGCGCCGTTCGATCCGGACCGCCTGCTGCGCGAGGAGTGGCTGAACTCGCGCGGCGTGGTGCCGAAGTTCTTCCGCGACGCGCTCGAGATCCGCGTGCTCGACGTGCAGGAGCATCCGGCCGCCGACCTGGCGATCTGTTCGCTGGTCACCGCCGTGCTGCGCGCGATGTGCCGTGAACGCTGGGCGTCGCTGCCCGCACTCGCCGCGTTGTCGACCGACGAGCTCGCCGGCGTGTTGTGGGCGGTGGCGCAGTACGGCGACCAGGCGATCGTCGCGCACGGCGGCCTGCTGCAGGCGCTAGGCCTCGGCACCGAGCCGCGCACCGCCGCCGACTGCTGGCGTCGCCTCGCCGACGCGGTGCTGCCCGACGCCGACCTCGATCCGGTGGTGGAGCAACCGCTGCGCACGATCCTGCGCCGCGGCCCGCTGGCGCGGCGACTGCTGACTTCCGTGGGCCTGACGCCGGATCGCGCGGCGCTCGATCGCATGTGCCTGCAGCTGGCGGATTGTCTGCACGCCGGCGTGTCGTTCGGCGGGTGAGCTGCGGCGGGGGCTTGTCGGCTGCAGAAGCCGGCAGCAAGATCGAGGAGTGGAAGAGAAGGACGTGGAGGAGATCCTCACCCGTTGGCGAGGCGCGGCAGATCTGTCGCGCCCATTCGCAGGGGTGACGTTCCGGTCGTGTGCTCCACGCTATGCGAAGGAGCCGGACGTGTTGCTCGGCGAGGGAAGTCGTCGCTTCGGTGGGCGCTGGAATCCTGTCGGACTGGCCGCTCTCTACATGTCGCTGGCCCCGGAGATCGCGATGGCTGAGACCCTCGCGCACCATCGCTACTACGGACTGCCGATCGAGAACGTGATGCCCCGGGTCTTCGTCGCCATCGAGGTGAATCTGCGGTCGGTTGTCGATCTCCGATCTCCCTTCGTGCTGCGGCGTCTCGGGCTGTCGACGCGAGAGCTGCTGCACGTCGACTGGCGACGCCAGATGCGCGCTGGTCTCGTGCCGAGGACACACGCCATCGGTGCAGCGGTGGATGCCGTGGGGTGCGAAGGGTTGATCGTTCCCTCCGCGGTGGCCAGGGGGCACAACCTGGTGGTGTTCCCAGAGCGCCTCACCGTCCCGAGCTTCGTGCGCCTCCACACGATGGAGGCCTGACTACCGATGCATGCAAATCTGCATGCAGGCGTCTTGACCGTGTGGCGACGACGGCCCACACTTCACGGAACACTCGCCCCGGTGCAGGCGAGCCGGCGAGGTGAGCCATGAGTCGAGCCAGGGTTCGGACGAAGTCGAAGAAGCGCGTGGCCGCCGCTCCGCCAGCGAGGTCGAGACCTCGGCCTGGCGAAGGGCCAGGCGAGCCTGCCGGTCTCACGGCCGCTTCGTTGCGACACCGATTCATGCTGACTCAGGCTCAGTTCGCGCCCGTGCTGTCCGTGTCGATCCGATCGCTGGCAACCCTCGAAGCGGGATCCTCGCCGACGTCGGCCGTCGCCCGCCGCCTCGGCGAGTTGGCTCGGCTGCAGCAGGCGCTGGCAGAGGTGGTCGATCCGAAGGCGATCGGGTCTTGGATGCTGCGTCCCAACGCCGCCTTCGACGGCTTCAAGCCGCTCGAGATCATCGAGCGCGGTGAGGTCGACCGGATCTGGGCGATGATCCACGCGCTGCGGTCCGGTGTGGCGAGCTGAGGCCTCCCCAGTCGTCCGGTGGGTGGCCGTCGTCACGGCTTCGCGAAGCCGATCGGCACCGTCAGCTCCTCGAGCCCGAACTGGATCGCCAGGTCGAAGCCGGCACCGTGGGCATTGCACTGTACGCGCAGCTCCTCGCACGCCGGCTTCACCGACGCACTGCGCATCGGCACGCTGAGCACCGAGGAGCCGCGGCCGCTGCGCGGGTCGATCTTCGCGCGATAGTCGGCGACGGCGCTGGTCACGTTCAGGTTCCAGCCGTCGGGCGTCTTCGTCAGCGACAGGTGCCAGACCCCTGGCGCCAGTTCCTTGCCGCCGAGCGACAGCGTGCGGTTGGTGTCGAGGGTCGTCGCCCAGTCCTTGCCGAGCCGCCACGTGGCCCCGGCGCGCAGGCCTGACCACGTCTCGTGCAGTTCCTTGGTCCAGCGCGGCAGGCCGTGGTCGAGCACGGCGAACGGCGCCGGTCCGTTTGCCGCAGAGCCCGCGGTCGCAGGGCCGTCGAGCCGCCAGCTGGCGCGTGCATCGGCCATGACGATCGGCGGCGTCTTCGGCGTGCCCTTGGCGCGGCCGGTGGCGCTCCAGCGGTGGGGGCCGAACTGCAGCACCAGGGCGAAGCGACCGGCGTCGCCGTCGGCGACGAGCGCCAGCTGCAGCGGGCTGCCGTTGCCCGGGCCAGCCTGCAGCGGGATCGTCACCAGCAGTGGCAGTGCCGCAGCGGTGCCCGGCGGCTCCAGGGCGGCGCGGACCTTGTCGCCGTCGAGCAGGCCGAGGCCGAAGCCGTCGCCGGTCTTCACCAGCAGCATCGCGTAGCTGCCGGCGGGCACGCGCACGCTGCCGAACTCGATCTCGGTGAAGCACGCGAACTCCGGCCAGAAGCGCTCGGCCAGTGGCCAGCGCGTGCCGGTGGTGGCGTTCTCGAACGAGCGCCGCGTCGTGTCGTCGAACGGGCGGGAGGCGAACGACACGCCGACCTCGCTGGCCACCGCCGCCGACGCGGTCTGGAACCAGATGGCGCGCGCCCGCTGCAGGTCGGCCGGGTAGGTGGTCGTCTGTTGGGCAGCGAGGGGCACGAGCACCAGCAACGCCGGGACGAAGCTGCCGAACGCTTGGGCCTTCGCCATGGGCCGCGATAGCCACCTGCGGGCAGCAGGCAACCGGTCGCGGCGCATCTTCGTCACCGCGCGCCTTCGTCGGGATCGCGCAGCGGCACGATCGCGATCATCGCCGCGAACAGCACGAGCGCGATGGCGAGGCTCGGCACGGCCTTGCCGCAGAGCATCCAGATCGTGATGCCGAACAGCGCGCCGGCCTCGAGCACGGCCATCGGCAGCAGCATCGCCTGGAAGCGCAGCGGGGCCCGTTCGTCGACCGGCAGCGCTTCGGCGCGGCGGTTCATCACCACGCGCAGCACGAGGCCGGTGACCAGCATCGCGGGGCCGAGCAGCAGCGCCAAGTCGGCGAGTTCCGCCGGCAGCTCGGGCTGCAGGCCCTTGCCGTCGTTCTGCTGCAGCACGAACGCCGCCACCAGCGTGTAGGCGCCGACGCCGAACAACAACCCGAACGCGATCAGGCGCTGCTGTGCGAACGAAGCGTTGCGTGGGGCGCTGGTCATGAGCCGGTCACGTGCGCGAGAACAGGCCGAGCACGTGGCCCGAGCCGATCAGGAACAGCGGCTTCGCCAGCTGCTGCGTGTAGCCAGCTTCCTTGGCGATCGCGCGCACCCGGTCGTTGCGCAGCACGTTCTTCGGCTTCTTGCCGGCGAGCTTGACGCGCACTTCGCGCAGCAGGTTCTTCAGCGACGTCGCCGAGAACCAGGTGACGATCACGTGCTTCCTGGCGACGCGGAACAGTTCGCGCAGGTGGCGTTCGCGCAGCTCCTGCGACTCGAGGTGGTGCGACAGCCGGAAGCTGACGACGACGTCGACCGAACGGTCGGGCAGCGGGATCTCGAGCGCGGTGGCGCGTACGTAGTGGCGCTGTGGCATGCCGTCCTTCGGCTCCGGCCCGTGGTCCTTCTGGTTCAGCGACACCATCGTGAACGACCAGTCGCCTTCGATCAGCTGCGTGCAGCGCGTGCGCAGGAAGTCGGACAGGCGGCCGTGGCCGCACGGCAGGTCGAGGATCGTGTCGACGTGGCCGATGCGCGCGAAGTAGGTGTTCAGCAGCGCGCGTTCGCGCTTGTCCGACCACTTGCGGTGCAGCTTGTTGCGGTAGTCGGCCTTGTAGGCCTCGGCGCCGCGGGTGCTGTTGTAGTTGTGCAGCTTGCTCTGCTGCATCGGGGCGTGCAGGTTCGTCATCGCGCGGGATCTCGTCCGGCTCGTCTCGGCTCGGCGGTGGGGGGCGTCGGTGTGGTTCTGGGGCGGCGAGGATAAGCAGCCGAACCGCCACCGCGAGCGCCCGTTCCGCATTCAGCGGAACGTGAACCAGCGCATGCCGCCGGCGGGCACGACGACGTCCAGCGTGGTCCGGCCGCGGCGGTCGAGGCGCCGCTCGAACGGCTGTCCGGCGTCGTCCTGCCCGCGGGCCACGTCGACGAGGCCGGCGAAGTAGAGGTCGAGCGGCAGCGTGCGCTGCAGCGGACCCTGGGTCGGGTTGAAGACGAGGAGCATCGCCTTGTCCTCGCCGCGCGGGTCGACATGCAGCACCCAGTCGAGGTCGCGGCCACAGGCGCGGCGCGAGCTGCCGTGCACGACGTCGGCCTCGAGGAGGCGGCGATGGCGCTGGAACCACTGCACCCACTTCGCCACCGCCGCGCGCACCGCGTCGGTGTCGTAGAGCCGCGGGCCGCGCCAGCACGCTTGCGCCCCATAGCCTAGGTTGCTCGCCAGCATGCGTTCGTAGTGGTCGAGGTGCTGGTGCAGCGGCTCGATCGTCGCGGCGGCGCCGCCACCGTGGTACTCGGTCAACGGCACGAACATCCAGCCCATCGACGGCGTCCTGTCGCGCGTGCCGTCGAACAGGTTCTGCCGCGCGTGCAGCACCTGCAGTTCGCGCGGCAGCGACCAGTTGGTCTCGCGGTAGCCCATGCCGGTCTTGGTGCTGCCCTGCAGGAAGTACCAGTCGGGCACGTTCAGCGCGATGCCGCGCGCCCGGCACCAGCGGTAGAACTCGGCGACGATGCCGAACTGCACCCACCGCGAGTCGGCGTGGCCGCGCTGGCGCGGCGGGCGCGCCGCCGCGTCGTGGTCGCCGGGATAGCTGCCGTCGTGCTCGAGCAGGTCGAAGCCCGTGTACTCGAAGAATCGGCGCAGCTTGGCGAAGTAGCGCTGGCCCCAGTCGCTGGCCAGCGCCGGCGCATGGCCGAACGCACCGCCGCCGGGCTTGCCCGTCGCGGCGTCGATGCAGTTGTCGCCGTCCGGTTCGATGCGGCGGCTCGCCAGCAGCGAGTAGCCGCCGAGCTGCACGCCCTTCTGGTGCGCGTAGTCGGCCAGTTCGCGCCAGCGGTCGAGGTTCGCCTGGCTGTCGTCCTCGATGTCGAAGCCGCTGCCGAACGTCAGGATCGCCATCTCGAAGCCGACCTCGGCGCACTGGTCGATCGCCGTGCGCACCGCGGCCGGCTCGGCGCTGCGCACGTGCAGCATCCGCGGGTTCTCGGTGCTCCACGGCGCCAGCGTGCGGTACATGCGCCGCTGGGCGAGCGACTGGCGATCGCGGTCGTCGGCGTCGGGCACCAGCACGAACGTGCGGAACGTGGCGAACGTGCCGCCGGGGGCCAGCAACTGCGCCGGGCCGATCTCCGGCGCCACCTCGAGCAGGCAGCGCGTGCGCTTCTCGTAGTTGACCTGCGTGTCGAACGCGGGGTCCGGCAGCCAGCGCACGCAGTGCGCGCTGCCGTCGGCGCCGGTCATCGCGTGGAACGCCATGTCGGTCTCGACGTGCAGGTTCGGCAGGCGCACGGAGAGGCGTTCGGCCTCGACGCGCGATTCGGCTTCGACGATCGGCAGGCGCAGGCTGGTGAAGCGATCGATCGCGAGCGGCACGGCGGCTGCTTCGCCGGTGGCCGGCGGTCGGCGCAGTTCGAGCCAGTGCGACCACAGCGGCAGGCCGTCGTAGAGCTCGAGGTGCACGACCAGCTCGAGGCCCGCGGGCAGGCCCGCCGGCGGCTGCGTCGCGATCTGCACGTGCTGGCCGCGCGGTGGCCACACCGCGTCGGGGGCAGCGTGGCGGCTGCGGCGCCACGCGAAGCGTTCGGCGATCGGCGCCACCGTGTGCGCTGCGTAGCGGAACGCGTCGTCGCCGGTGCGCAGCGCGTCGACCTGCGCGGGCAGCACGAACGCGCGATCGGCCGGCGACGGCGCGCCGCCGACCGCGACCACCTTGCCGTCGAACACGAACTCGCCGAGCGGCGCCGGCGCGCGCAGCAGTTCGTGCGCGGCCTCACCGTGTCGCAGCGACACCAGCGCCAGCGCGTCGCCGATGCGCAGTTCGAGCCGCAGCAGGCCGTTGTCGAGCACGAGTTGCCGCTTCGCCGCGTCGGCGAGGACGCGGGCTTCGTACGGCGTCGGATCGAGCAGCCAGTCGGGGCGCTGCGCCAGCGCCGGTGCGGCGACGAGCGCCAGGGACAAGCACGACAGCGGGCGATGGAGCATCGGGCCTCGGGGACGAGTGCGCGCAGCGTGGGCGAACGGCCGCCGCGTGGCAATGCGCTGCCGCCGCGTGTGTCAGTGCCTGGACGCCGGCGTCGGGCGCAGCAGCCGCAGCCAGTCGCGCACGTAGGTCCAGACCACCATCGCGAAGGCGCGCTCGAGCTCGTTCTGCAGGCTGCTGCGCCGGGCCATCGTGCGCCACAGCGCCCGTGCCGCCGCGCGTTCGCCGCGGGTGTAGCCCAGCAGCCAGCGCAGCCGTTCGGTGCGCGACCAGTCGCGTCGGCGGCTCGGCGAGAACGCGCCGAGGAACAGGTCGATGCGGCACAGCCGCGAATCGTGCAGAGAGCGGTCGGTGCGGATGCACGCCGGTGTGTCGCAGACGGCGAGACGCGCCTGCACCGGCGCGCCCTGGACCAGCACGTTGCGCGGCATCGGCGTGCACCACAGCACGCCGGCCTGGTGCAGGTCGGCGACCAGCGTGCCCATCGCGGCGGCGAGGCGACCGCGGGTGCGCGCGTCGCCGCCGCTCCGTCCCAGCGTGCGCAGCACCTGCGTCAGCGGCGTGCTGTCGGCGAGGAAGCGCGTCTGCAGCGTCGAGCTGCGGAAGCCGAACGGGACGCGCTTCACCGCCGACCAGCCGAGCGGCTGCAGGCACGGTACGCCGGCGCGCACGATCGTCGCCAGGTGGTCGTGTTCGCGCTGCGCCCGGCTCTTGCGCCACCACGACTGCAGCCAGCGCAGGCCGCGCACGCGGTAGGTCTTGACCACGATCGTGTCGCTGCCGCCGTTCGCGGCCGGCACGACGAGCTGCTCGACGAGCGTGTCGGGCTCGTCCTTCAGCACCGTGCGTGACGACATGCGCGGGTCGGTGGGTTCGTGCTGGCGCGGCAAGGGGCGAGCAGCATAGCGGCGCTGTGGCCGCCGCCGAACGCGCTCGCGGTGGCGTCAGCGGCGCCGCAGTTCGCGTTCGAGCTGGCTCAGCAGCTCGTGCTGCGGCCACGGCCGCGTCGGCGCCATCGTCGCCAGGTTGGTGTGCATCAGCGGGTGGTCGACCTTCGGCATCGCCAGCCCGAGCCACTCGCGCACGGCGCGCACCGCCAGCACCTCGACCGGGTAGAGCTTGACCGCCGGATCGTCGAACGGCGCCCCGGCCGGTGCGGTGCCGTCGAGGTGCAGGTCGAGCAGGTCGGCGAGGCGCTGCGCGAACACGCGCGGTTCGCCGTTCCAGCTCATCATCGCTTCCTGGTAGGGACCCAGGCGCGGCGTCAGCGTCGGCTTCTCGCCGGCGTGCAGGATCAGCAGCGCGCGCGCGAACAGCGGCAGGTGCTCCTCCTCGCCGAACGAGGATTCGGGTTCTTCGCGCAGCAGCTCGTAGAGCGCGTCGGCCTGTGGGTCGTGCAGTGCGAGGCCGAGCAGCGCCGTCCAGGCGCCGTGCAACCGCGAGAACGGCAGCCGCGTCGTGTTGCCGCGCACCGACGGCCGCTGGTCCTGGTGCCGCGCGCGCAGCAGCAGGGCACAGCGGCGCAGGCCCTGGCCGAGGCGCGCTTCGTCGAAGCCGTCGACGTCGCCGGCGTGCACCTGAACGAGGCCGTGGCCCAGGTGCCAGGTGCCGAGCATCCACCCGGCGACGTGCACCTGCGTGCGCTTCGTCGGCGAGCCGAGTGCATCGCGCAGTTGCCGCTCCTGGTCGTGGTGCAGGAACCGGCGGTTGCCGTCGCGCTCCGCCCATTCGTGCAGTTGGCGTTGCAGGGTGGTGATGCGGTGCAGGCTCATCGGCGCGCGCACACTACCGTTCGCACCGGCCGCGGCGAAACGTAGAGTGCCGCGGTGGACCTGCTGCGTTGGGTGTTGTTCGGCGTGCTGCCGGCGATCGCGGCGATGCTGCTGGGCGTCGGCGTCGGTGGCTCGCGCTGCCTCGCGATCGCCTTGGCAACGGCCGTCTGCGTGCCGTTCGGCATGGCCATCGACTGGCCGGGCTGGCCGTGGGACCTCGACGGCTGGCGCGGCCATCCGCAGCCGTGGTTGTGGTGGTGCCTCGCCGCCGCCGGTGCGCTCGGCACGCTCTACGACCTGAAGTGGCTGCCGAAGTGGCTCGCGGCGCCGCTCGAAGTGGCGCTCGTCGCCTTCGTGCCGTGGTTCCTCTCGGCGCCGTTGCGCGCCAGCAGCTCGTTCGAATGGTGCGTCGTCTGGCTCGCCGCCGGCTGGGCCACGGTGTTCGCGCTCTGGTACGTGCTGCGTGGTGCCGGCCGCGCGGTGCCCGGCATGGCGGTGCCGCTGGTCGGCATGCTGGCGCTCGGCGCCGATGCGTGGCTGCTGCGGCGGCACGGGGCCGGGCTCGCGTGGGAGATCAGCGGCGTCGGCGCGGTGGCGCTGCTGTTCGCGGTGGCGACGACGCTGTGGCGGCGGCCGTTCGTCTGCGGCACCGGCGCGGCGCTCTGCATCACGATCGCGCACGCGGGGCTCTTGTGGTGCGGCCACGGCGCGCGCGACCTGCGCTCGGTCGGCTTCCTGCTGGCACTCGCGGTGCCGCTGCCGCTGTGGTTGCCGCTGGCGAAGTTCTTCGCCGAGAGCAAGCAGACCGGGCTGGTGCTCGGCGTCGGCGGTGCGATCGGCCTGGCGGGCGCGGTGCTGGTCGTCGGCTGACGTCTGGGCCGAAGTCCGCCCCTTGCCGACGCACTGGGTGCGGCCATGATGCTTCGGCCCCGTTCGCCCTCTCGCATGCCGTCAGCGCCCTTCGTCGCCGCGGTCGTCGTCGCCGTGTGCTGCCTGTCCGGCGGCGCCGCGGCGCAGTCGTCGCACTGGGCCTACCAGCCGATCGTGCGGCCCGCGGTGCCGGCCGTTGCCGCCGCCGACGAAGCGTTCGTGCGCTTGCCGCTCGATGCGTTCGCGGTCGCCGCGATGCGTGCGCACGGCCTGTCGCCCGCGGCTCCGGCGGCTCCGGCGGTGTGGCTGCGGC
>SXGT01149619.1_pt1 | contig 10044 bp, 12 predicted proteins | sample 3176221 | NCBI WGS metagenome assembly SXGT01 (sample SAMN11356862, study PRJNA531348) | freshwater metagenome | isolation source: freshwater sample F1-120 | place: China: Fuxian Lake, Yuxi | collected 2017-12-25
AGAAAGACGCCGCTATCGTGCGGCAATCGACCCGGCACGAATAACCGTGGACTCAGGCGGAAGAAACTCGGGGCACGGTACATCCCAGATTCATACCGCCGGGCGATTGAGTATGGCATTGAACGTGCCAACAAGGCCCGCCTGAAGGCCGCAGAAGCCGCCGGCATCGAGCCGAAGGACGTGGCCCTGATTCCACACTGGCACCCACATCAACTCCGCCACAACGCGGCAACGAATCTCCGGCGGGAGCATGGAATCGAGATTGCCCGAATCATCCTGGGCCATCGCTCGGCTGCGATCACGGAAGTCTATGCGGAAGTGGATCACGGGCGAGCGATCGACGTGATGGCGAAGATCGGTTGATCAGTTAAACTCAAATTGCTGGGCTTGTGGGTAGCTCCCACTGGGCTGGCGGTTGTCGTGGATTGCAACACCCCACGGCAGCCGTCGGCCGGTTCAGCAGAAAGGTGTTGCATAATGAAAAGGCGACCAAAGGCCGCGGCGCCCGCGCCTAATCCGGGAAGTCTTCCTCCCCGTCTAATTGAAACGCTCTTGAGAGAAACGCAACGGCTAATTGCTTTCCATCGAGCCTGTGTCGTGCTTGATGATGCTTTGGTTCCTGACGATTCGTCTGAAGTAGCGATTATCTATTCTAACGTTTGCAAGGATTCATGGTTGCAAAAGAACGTCGCGGTATTTTGGCCACTCTACCATTTGCCCGAAGCAAGGTTTGAACTTGTCTATCGGTACTGGCCCCGCGGGATGATTTGCCGGCGCCAGCAATTGCAAGAGACCATCAAAGACGCTCGAAACAAAGTCGAGGATTACACAACCGTCGGCACGTTCGCTCATGTATTTCAGAACGCTGTCTATGCTGCGCAGACTGCGATCCAAGAGCTTATCAAACTTCACGAGGAGTTCGAGCTCGATCTATGCAAATCAATGCCTGGACTCGCCGCTGCAAACACGCACGCCACGGCGACATCAACCCGAGACAACACGCAATTCAAGCCGCCTGTCATTTTCACCAACGGAGCCCGCGACAAATGGCTGTACAAGTTGTGTTGCAAACCGGAAGAAGACAAGTTGCTCACCTTTTCCGCCATCGCAAGTCAGCTGAAGAAACACGCTCTCGCGAAGAGTTGGAGCATCATCTTTGACGGAAAAGCAATCAAAAACGCCGCGAATCGTTGGGCTGAACGCAACAAGAAGCCGAAAATTCCCTACCGACAGCGCGGCCGTAAGCCGCGCTAAGGCGCACGCGCCGCGCCCGATTTTACGCCGCAGTCGGCGCGTGAAAATCCCTTGTTTTTTCGGCTGACTAAATCGGGTGGTGCTGCGCACCCGAAAGCGCCCGAGTGTGTACCGTTTTCATGTGCATGCGCGGCCGCGCATGATAAGTGACAGTTCGGTTCATTCATCTGCGGAGCATGGCCCGATGAAAGCCAACGGCAAACCGATGCCACGCCGGCCGATTGATCAGGAATACCTGGCGACGCTGAACGCGGCCGTACCGCTCGATACCTGGCAGGCAATCTGCAAGCGGGCGGCCGACGATGCGTTGGCCGTGCCGGCTTCTCAGCCGAAGCGAGTGAAGGTCAAACACACGCGACAATCTGGAGGGAATGAACACCATGCCTTACGCCAACTCTGACACGAATCGCGAGTATCAGGGCGAGCACAAACGATTGACGCGGGCGGGGGAGTGTCGAACCCCGTGTACAACCCTGCTGCCGGGAGAATTCCGGCTGCGGACGGCTCGCGACGTGCTGGCTCTCCTGGAGCAACAGGTTGAAGCCGTGAGGAACGATGCCGAAGCCGGAACGCTCGAAAAGGCTCGGACCATTGGCTACCTGGCCGGTATCTCGCTGCGGGCAATTGAGGCCGGGGACTTAACCTCACGGTTGGAATCCGTCGAATACGTCTTGAAGCAACGTCGCGAGAATGACAAGTGACCACGAAACCGCTCGGCAAGATGTACCACACCCTGACGGCTGCAGAACGCGGTCCGCTGTTAATCGCGGCGATTGCTCGGGGAGACGAAACGGAGCAACAACGGATCCTAGGCGCCGCCACGTCGAAGGGATGGCGGCTTGCCGATACGTTCGGCTTTGGCTTCGCCCTTAACCACGTGTTCCGCATCTACGAAAGGACGCAATTCGAGTTGCTGGCGCAACATTTCTTCGCCAGGGCGCATTGGATGTATGCGGAGGTTCTGATGTCGGCAGACGCGGAGCGACTGAAACGTGACTTCCCCGATTTCGATCCGGACTCTAAAGACCGTCTAGACCTGAAGTCTTTGGACTTCATGGCTGACGTGAGCGGTTATCGTTTCTGCGTGAACGAAGCCGCGTGGTCGCTGTTCCGTGGTGAACTGCGAATCGGCCCGGACGTGTTACTGGTCGAGGACACGCTGTTCGATTTGGCCATCGTACGAATGCCTGAAGAGGCCCCGTCGGCGGACGAACTCTTGGCCCGCTACCCGAGCCGGTTCCCGCCGAACGATGACGGGACGCCGTGCCAACTGGTTACACCGCCCACCGTGGCGGCCGGGTGGCGCGATTTGTTTCACAAACTGTCTGGCCATTGGGCATGAATGGGGAAACCGTGCGGCCGGCTTCGCGGGAAGAACCTAGAACGCGGGGGCTGGGAAGCGCTCCCGCTATTCCCGAAACCCGGCAACAGGTACTCCCGGCCGGCTTCGCTTGGCGACTGCAGGAAGAACTACTCACACAACGATGAAGTGTGGCGAGTCCGCGAACGCTGGTCGGAAATCAAGCCGCAACTTCAGCACCAGCCGTTAACAGGCTGCTACCGGTTTTCTCCGCTCAGGCGAATTCACCGCACGGATGATCATCTTGAGATTTGGTCAGCTTTGGATTCGCTTGTGCTCAAGGCCATCGCGATTGTGTTTACCAAACGTCTCGTTCCTCGACTATCGACGCGTTGTACTCATCTGGCTGGTAACGGTGGAGCCAAGTCAGCCGTTCGGGAAGTTGTAGCCAACCTGCCGAATAACCAATTTGTCTTTCGCACCGACGTGAAGAGCTATTACAGCACTTCTCCCCTTTTCAAGGTCGAGGCGACTAAGGCGCGAACCCGAGCATGGAGTGGTGGAGGGACGTCGTCGAGGATGCGAAATTCGCTCCTCACGATTTATACGACTCGAGGTCGAGCGTCGCGCGGGGTTTAATCCGGGCCAGCAAGGCGTCGGCCTCGGCCGGCGTGAAGGGTTGCGCTTCGCGCACAATCGAAGCGTTACGCCGCACGTGCTCAGCGGACGCCATCCCCGAAATCACCATGCTCACGGGAAGCGACAACACAAACCGTAGACATTCGTCGATGCTGCATACATTCTGATCCACGAGGGCGCCTGCCGCCGCGGTCTTCATCGCCAGGACTGCGATGCCCCGTTTTACGACCTCGGGAAGCAGTTCGCGCACAAAGCTGCGTTGATGTACATCGATCGGATTGCAAGGGAACTGAAAGGCGTCGAAACGCCACCCTTCATCGAAATGTTTTAGGGCGCGGAGATTAGCTTCCGCACTCGTGTGCCCCGTGACGCCTACATAGCGCACCATTCCTTGCTCCTTCGCCTCTAAGATGTACTCCATGGCGCCGCCCGCGCGGAACGAGGCGTCGACGTCTTCCGGCGTCTTGACAGCGTGTAGTTGCCACAGATCGAGATAGTTTGTCTGAAGACGCTCCAGACTTTCTCCGAGGTGACGTTTTGCGCTCTCGGCCGTCCGTTCGGGGAACGCGTGCGTTTTGGTCATGAGAAACACGTCTTTACGTGCACCGAGCAATGCGGCGCCCATCCATCGCTCGGATTTTCCGGCGTGGTAACTCTCAGCGTTGTCAAAAAAGCGGATGCCTTCGTCGATTGCCGTTTCCATGAGCGTTCTGGATTTTTGCTCGGCGGTAGGCATTCCCATGTGGTAACCCCCCACGCCAAGTACGGGCAGTTCTATTCCCATGTCGCCCAGCTTGCGCCGTGGAAGCGCGTTCGTGGAACCGGATGTTGCCGCATCCGCAGGATCGGCGAAGATCTTCGCGCCGCCGACCATGCTTCCGGTCAGCCCGATCAAGAATCGCAGGAATGATTTTCGATCGAGAGACTCTCCACTGCGCTTCGCGCTCATGACATTCTCCTTGAAGGGGGGCGACAGCCGGGCGCACCGTTGACTTAGAGATTCGTACCGCAAATCAGGCGCCAGGGAACTTGCAAGTCCTTGCAAAGGGCCGCTCGCGGCAACGGCCGGCCGTTCTGTGCCAAATCGCACACCGCGCTCGTCTTGGCGTCTCGCACACCTCGCTCGCCTAGTGCTTTGTAACGGCTCAGATTTCGTGTTCCCCGCGGCGCATTTTGTTACCTCATCAGCGGTTGCGACGCGGCGAATACAAAAAAGCCGTCCATAGGCGTCTCGTGAGTCGCTTCGGGTCCGCCCTGTAACGTCTCCCGACGTTCCACGCTGTTCAGCTTGGGGTAAGTAAAGCAAATTCTTCTTTCATCCCATCCGGCCATTGTACCGTCGGTGCGAATTCCCTGACTATGGAAGCCTCCCCCGGCGACCGCCCTAAACGTGCCCGCGGGTACCGTGCTCTGGCCGGAGGAGTCGAAGCCCCATCCGGACAGCGTGCCATCGGTGCGAATTGCCAAGCTGTGATTGTCTCCACCCGCGACGCCTATAAACGTCCCCGTGGGGACTATGGTCTGGCCCTGGCCGTTGTGGCCCCAGGCGACGACCTCGCCGCTGGAGTCGGACAGCGTGCCGACGGCCGCCCGGGCGGCGGTAGAGGGTAGCACCAGGCCCAACAGGACCGCGGTCATGAACAACCACCAGAACGCATTTATGAACCGTTGCATGGCACACCTCGGCAAACATGAACTGGGCGAGGACGAAAATACGACAGCGGCGGTCGAGTCGCGCGACGCGGCACGCGACGTCGCAGATGGAGCAGGCCACCAGCGATCACGAGAAGCCACAACGTCGCCGGCTCGGAGATGGCATCGTAGGGCAGTTTCTCCGAAACTGACACGTCCGAGTCTCGGAGAGACTCGGCTACGAAGGCCCCGCTGCCGGCGGTGCGGCCGAAGTTAGCGCGCCACGTGTCGTATCCACTGATAAATGGACGTTGGATTGTTTCTTTCTTGGGATAGCCGACCAGGTTTTGCGGCCGCGCCGGCACACCTCGGCCAAGCCCACGATCGCCAAGCCGGCCAGCGCAATTCCGCTCGGCTCCGGCATGATCACGCCCGTGAGCGTCCAGCGGCCGATCGGCGTGTCGGCGGGGATCGGTGGCGGGTTGGGGTTGCTGGATTGCAGTACCACCTGGACGTTGAATTCGCTCGGCGGCGAACTGGAACGAGGGACAAAGCGCCGCTTGTCGCCCCACTGCCGATTCCAACGCCGGGCTGCAGCCCTTGCCAAAACCAAATTGCGCCAATTCCACGTAGACGCCCCGCTTCCGCTCCTGCGTCGCGGAGTCCTTGGGGCGTCGCACCGCGCAATACAGCGACGTGGCCCACACCAGTAGCCCTCCCAGCAGTCGCAGCTGGATTTTGCGTTCTCGCCCTCGTCGAAGTGGTTGCGAGAAACCCTGCCGCGTCGCTTTCGAGCTGTCCACGAACGTGGGCTGTTTCATGACCAGAGCCAACAAGCCAGTCACCACCAAGTCCGCTCCCCGCGCGAAAGCGGCATGCACGTCGACCTCGAGCTCGCAAAGCCCGCCCGGGTCACGTAACAGCCGTTCCTTCCACACGGGCATGAGTCCCATGAGTTCAGCGGAAAATCGCCCCGCCATCTCCTCGGCCGATTTCACAAACGGACTATTCGGGCCATCCACCAGTAGCGCTCCCATAACCACCGCCTCCATGCGATGTGCCAAGTCATTCACCGACCGATCATCACGGTCACGGAAGCCAACGTACCAAGAACGCCCACGAAAAAGAAAGAACATTTTGGCATCCATCGGGGAACCAAGGGCCACGCCACCCGATCACTCGGCCGAGCGGATCTCGACCGGATCAAATGGCAGAAACGCCAGCCGCAGCCTCGAACCCAATGGAAACTCCCCCCCCCTGCCGAGTCGAAAAACGCATGCGCAAAATGGGAATGCACCCCTCTGAACAACAGCACCATCAGCCGCAGCAATGCCACGAGGCGATCAACCCGCCGGCGAAGCGCAATAACTTCCTGTTGCAGCTGCATGGCGTCCTGGTTGGCTACCTTCAGCGTCACGACCGGTCTTTTCAGGAGCGCCAACCAGCCGCGCGCCGTGGAACGGGGCACTCCGTGGCGTACGGCCGCGTCGATGCTCTGAGTCTGCCAGACCAATTCACGGAGGCGGTGATCATAACGGCGCTGGGTGCGGGCGGTTAAGGACATTCCTCCATGATCGCATGAAGTATACCCGGTTGAAACTGCTGGGCGATCGATTCACGGCAGTCTGCCCATGTACTAAAAATGGCGAGAACTCGCGCACAAAACACCAGATCTTGTGGTTCACTGCACCGCTCGTGCTCACAGGCGGGGATCCGCTTAAACGGACGGACATCTACTCGCTGATCGAGTACGCGGTTCAGAAGCGAATCGAAGTGGCAATCACCCCGTTCGCCACGCCGCTGGTGACCAATGAGGCGATCCGCAGACTGCAAGATGCCGGGATCTCACGAATTGCCATCAGTCTCGATGGGGCCGACGCTGCAACTCACGATAGCTTTCGCGGCATGGGCGGAAGTTATGCTCGCACGTGGCAAATCCTCGACATGGTGCAGGATTTGGGCGTTCCAGCCCAGGTGAACACAACGCTCACACCGCGCAACTTCGACCAACTCGACATCATGGCAGAGCAGTTGGAAAAGACTCGAATCGTCCTGTGGTCGGCGTTCTTTCTGGTCCCCGTCGGGCGTGCCACAGATCAACGGCGATTAACTGACGAGCAATACGAAGAGGCATTCGCGCAGTTATGGCGACACTCGCTCGATAAACCGTATCGCATCAAGACCACCGAGGCTCCCCATTATCGCCGCTTCGTGCTGCAACAACTACGCAATCGCGGCTGGAAAGGGACTGCGCCGCAGGGTATGCATCGACCAATCAATCGTTGGTCATCGCTCGGCATCAACGATGGCAAGGGAATCATTTTCATCAGTCACACGGGATTGATTTACCCGAGCGGTTTCTTGCCGGTCGTCTGCGGCAGGTTTCCGGCAGACGACGTAGTGCGCGTTTACCAGCACGCGCCCGTGTTCCGACTGCTCTGTGACGCACACCAACTCAAGGGCAAATGTGGAATATGTGAATACCGCCACATCTGCGGCGGAAGTCGGGCGCGAGCCTACGCCGTCTCTGGCCAGCTGATGGCTGAAGAGCCGGACTGTATCTACCAACCTGCGCAGCTTGTTTAGCTCTTACGACACGTCGCGGCGGACAGCCGCTCACTGATAGGCAATGCAGTTCTGACAGACCGTGCCGCACACGTTGCCTGTCAGATGCGCACCGCGAAGATTCTGAAATGTCAGACTGTGCCACGCATCGACAAAGGTTGACGTTTTCAGATTTCCCATGTTGAATCGGCCATCGTGGTCGAAGCAGCAGGCGGAGAGTCTGCCATCGAAGGTGATATGCCCTTCCGTAAAGACTGCCCAACACGGAATCGGCTCACGCATCGCCTCGAGACGCCCGGGATTACCGGCCACCGGTCGGGTGCCGTTCGCGCCGCTGGTCAGACCAGCCTGACCGTAAAGCGGCAGCCAATAATGTTCGTCCACAAATGGCACGATCTCTCGCACTGCCTCTTCCATTAGGGCTAATTGCTCACCATCGTAGCGGATGCTAGACGCATACAATCCGCATTGATAGCCCCCTTCGTCGCGAACACGCCGCGCCTCTCGAATATTCTCCACGATGCGGAAGAAGTCTTTCCCCTTCACTTGTGTCACCGCCTCAAACTGTTCCGGGTTGGCGTTGTTGAAGCTGAACTTCAGGCTGTCGAGTCCGGCCAACATGCACGATTCCACGCGGTCGGGCGTCGCCAGGCGACCATTGGTAGTCAAGAACACATAAGGATAGCCGCAATCTTTCTTGGCGTACTCGATCGCCTCAGGAAGCCAGGGGCAGAGAAATGATTCGCCGAGGTAGAACATCCCGAGTTCCTGCACGCCGGCATCGCGCATCTCCCGGACGATCCGCCGAAAGAAGCCCTCGTCCATGTCGGCCTTATGCCGCAACCGTTTCGCCGTTGCGCAGAAGAAGCAGTTGAAGTCACACCGGGCCGTCAGTTCAATTTTCACGCTCTTAGGGCACGGCGGCGTCGCGCATCGATACTCAGAGGGAATTCGGGTAATCGCATCGATGCGTTCCGTGATCCGATTCGCGGCTACGATCGTCATGCCTTGTGACTCCTAGTACTGGATTTCGATGCCGAACGTTTTCACGGACGGATGAAAAGCTCTGCCGATCCTATCGACGTTAAGCTGCATCGTCGTCTATCAAAAGTTATGGGGCATCCGAAGGTCGAATCACGATCGGTGAAGTGTGCGACTCAAGTCACCAGGACCGCACACTAACCAACGGCCCGCTGCGCCGTTTCGCACATCACTTCGTCGCCCACCGTCTCTTCTGCCTGGATCAGGCATGGGGACGGACAAATGCAATCGAGGCTTTCGCGCCGTCGGCGTGATATCACAAGCGCGCCCCTACGCACATCTCGACCCAGATGCGGCCGATTAGCCCAGCTTCCCCAACGTTTGACGTAAGTCCTTATGCACCAATGCCAGCAGCCCAAAAGTTTCCACTACGTGGCAAAATCGGTCATTCGTTGTGGCGCGTCCATAACTTGCTATCTGCAAAGCACTTAGATGCGTGACAGCACCGCATTGCTATCAGTGATAGTGGGGAAGTCGGGTTAGCACGGCGAAATTGCTCCTGCGCAGGTTTGATCTGTGAGCCGCGGAAGCGTCAGTTTCTGGTGTGGATGCTGGCAGAGTGATTCGCGGGGCAAGCTGTAACGGCTGGGTTAGCCGAATCAGTTGGTGTCGAAAAATCCTCAGCCTCCTGCATTGCGGCACGATGATAGGCACATAGATGTCGCGCTGAGTGGTTTCGAACAGTGGACCGAGGTCACAAATACAGGGAATTCGATATGGGCGTTAGCCGTCGAGGTGTGAGCCGCATCGCTCTGGCGATCATCTGCACGGCCTCCGCCGCAGGTTAAGTCTGGATGGCATGTCGGTTCGACCCTGACCGCCAACGAATTCGCCACGTCAAGCCTCACGGCCGAAGCCGCCTCCGCGGCCAGGAAGCAGGCCGATTTTCAGAAGGCCGTCAACGGCGCATACAAGCCGCTGTTCTACGACAACAACTTTGCATTTATCGATAGCCCGCTCTACGACCAATGGCTTCTCGGCGACGCTTTCAAGCGTCGCACGGCTTGCGACTGTGTGGTGTACGACATCGGCGGCCAGCTTCGCTATCGGCAACAGAGTGAAAGCAACATGCGCGGCTTGGGACTGACCGGCATCGATGACGACTTTCTGCTCCAGCGCTTTCGGCTGTTTGGAAATTTGCAATACGGCGAAGGATTGCGCGGCTACGCGGAAATGCTCGATGCCGTCAGCTACGCGGAAGACAAACCGGCGCGACAGATCGAAGAAGACCGGTTCGAAATGCTCAACCTCTTCGTGGACGCCAGAATGCTGGAAGCCGAGGACGGCGACCTCTTCGTCCGTATCGGTCGGCAGGAGCTGTTGTACGGTTCCGAGCGATTGATCTCGCCGCTTGACTGGGCCAATACCCGGTGCACCTTCGAAGGCTACAAACTGTTCTGGAAAGGGAAAGATTGGAACGTCGATGCCTTCTACAGCCGTCCCGTGCTGATCGACGCGGACGAGTACAATCAGCACGGCAATCGCATCTTAATCCTTGGCAGTATTTCCAGTGGGTTGAAAGAATCAAGGGGGCTTGCATGAATTCCTTCGTGGAGCAACTCACTCACGGAGGTTTTTGTCATGTCGCAGCGCCTGGTTGAAGTTTTTACAGC
>SXGT01508717.1_pt1 | contig 10044 bp, 10 predicted proteins | sample 3176221 | NCBI WGS metagenome assembly SXGT01 (sample SAMN11356862, study PRJNA531348) | freshwater metagenome | isolation source: freshwater sample F1-120 | place: China: Fuxian Lake, Yuxi | collected 2017-12-25
AGTGCTCTATCCACTAAGCTACGAGCGCATAACGTGCCGGTGAGAGACCCCACTCTAACACGCGGACGCCAATCGGGTCTAGGACGCGGACCGGTTTGAACCTTCGGCGTCGAGCAGTGGCCGCGCGAGCAGACGAAGCACCGCGCCGAGAATCGCGAGGCCTACGCCCGTTACGATCGCCAGCGTGCCCGCACTATACAGGCCCACGGCCCAGGGGCCGTAGGCAACGGTACGCCCGGCGAGCATCGCCAGCGCGCCGAGTCCGGCGAGGATCGCGCCGGTAAGCGAATAGTCCTCCCGCATCGCGCGCGCGGCGGAAGCGTCTGCAGTGCGGATGGCCTGGATGGGGTCGGTGGCAGTCCGGCCAGCGGCGCCGTAAAGCGCGGCACTGCGCGCACGGCTGGCCCGCGCAACTACCCAGGCGCTGGACGCAATCCGCGCCAAGGCCCACAAGGCCGCCGGAAGGGCCAGTATGATGAGGAGCGCATCCATAGGTTACCCTTTGGACTGACCCCAAACCGGGGCGGTTTAGGGTGAAACCACCCACCCGGTTGGGCCGGTCTGATTGAACGATATGCGAAACCTCTCCAAAAGTATAGTGACCGCCGTTCTTCTCTCGATCGCCCTGATCGCCGTGGGCGTCGAGTTCATTGCCCCCTACCTCCCTCCCTATGCCGGTACGCCGGACGCCAAGACCGTCCGCACGCTGAGCCTGCCCGCGGCCGCCCGCCTCGAAATCCACGCGGTCGATGGCTCCATCCGCGTCGCGGTGAATGAAGATCCCGCGGCAACCCTGTGTGAAGTCACCGCCGACATCCGGCTCTACAAAGTCGGCCGCACACAAAGTGAAACGGATCCTAATGAACAGATCTCGCGCGTCGTCTCCGCCGACGCCGACAGCGATGTCATTCGCGTGCGCTCGCTGCCGGAGGATTGGCCCGCGGAGATCGCCGCCGTAGTGAAATACGCCGTGACCGTCCCGCGCGGGACCGACATCGACGTGCGCGGCGTGAACGGAAACGTGTGGGTCGCCGAAGGGTGCGGCAAAGTCAGCGTCGAGAGCGGCAACGCGGATGTCGAGGTCCTCAACCCCACCGGCCCGGTCGTCGCGCGCAGCACCAACGGCCGTCTGCGTCTCTTCGGTGGGCGCGGTTCTTCCGTGCTCGAAACGGTCAATGGAAACATTCGCGCGGACATGGTCGAAGGCTCGCTGACCGCGGCCTCCGTGAATGGCCGCGTACAGGCGGAAGTGCTCGGGCCCGCCGTGCTCGCGTGCGCGTTGCGCAGTGAAAATGGCGATGTGAACGTCGGCCTCGGCGCAGACGTCGGCTACACGCTCGATGCCAACGCCGTGCGCGGCGATGTGCTCGGGGACGCCGGCCTGCCGATCGATCGCGCGTCGCCGGGTTCGTTCCGCTCGGCCACCGGTTCAGGAGACACCCGGTTGACGCTCACCACCGCCAATGGCAGTATCAGGCTGACGAGGAGATGACCATGGGCATCCTCGCCATCAGGGTCACCCCGCACACGATGCCGCAAACCACCAACGACGACGCCGACGAAGTCCTGGTGCGGCGCGCCAAGCGCGGCAACGCGGACGCCTTCTCGCAACTCGTCCGCCGTCACCAGCACACGGTCTACAGCCTCGCGCTGCGCTACATGCGCGATCCCGCGCTCGCGGAGGACATGGCCCAGGAAGCCTTCCTCAAAGGTTTCCGCCTGCTTCGTGGATTTCGCGGTGACTGTCGCTTCTCGACGTGGATGTACCGCGTGACGTGCAGCGTATGCCTCACCGAAATCGCGCGGCGCGCACGGCGCGGCGAAGTCCCGATGGAATCGGCCGGTGCGGAACAAGGCTACGAAGAAAATCCCGCTACGAAAGATTCAGCGGAGATCGTCCGCCGCTGCGTCACGCGCTTGCCCGAGCGTTACGCAACGATCGTCACGATGTACTACCTCGACCAAGCGCCCTACGAAGAAATCGCCGCGGCAATGAAAATCCCGGTCGGGACGTTGAAGACATGGATGTTTCGCGCGCGCAAGGAATTGCGCACGCTCGTCGAACAGGAGTTGGGGGAACATGACACAGCCACCGGTTGAACCCATCGAACGCCTCATCTCGGAGGCGCTCTCCGCGCGCAGCGACGTCCGCGCGCCGGAGGGCTTCGCGGAGCGCGTCGACACTCGCTTGCTCTACGCGCAGTTGCTTGAACGGCAACGCAGAAGTATCCGGCAGGCCTGGGCCGCGGGAATCGGGGGCGTGATCACTCTTGCCGGTGTCACCGGGTTATTTGTCGGCGCCGTGAACGTGCCTGCATGGGCCATGGAGAACGTCCCCGGGGTCTTGGGCCGGATCGATGCCGCCACCGTTCACCTCAGTCAGGCCGCGACCCCAATTCTATTGATGGCCGCAGGCGGCCTTGCCGCCGCAGCCGCCTGGGGGGCGTTCCGCCTCCGCACACTCCGGACACGGCGGGCCCGCGGTTAGGCCGCAACTAAAAGCACTGTTTCACGGCATTTTCCGCGTGCTTCCGCCGCCTTTCGACCGGCTCCGGGGATTTGTTATACTCCGCCGGTTTGCGGGGAAATCTCGTCTATACCAGACGACAGAGGGAATCCAACATGGCAGTCAAGTACCGGTGCACCAAGTGCGACCGGAAATTCATCGAGTGGGGCGTGGCCAAGGTCAAGGCCGGCAAGGCGTGCGAGGATTGTCACGGCGAGTACCTGCAGCAGGTCGGGTACGACGCGACGGCGGCGGCTCCGCGCAAAAAGCCTGCGCTCAAGCGCAAGCGCGTGCGCGTCGCGCCAGAGGAAGAAGTTGCGCCGACACTCGCAGCCTTCGACGACAATGAAACAGTGATGCCTGATCTCGACACATTGACCAGCGCGAATTCAGGCGCTGCGCTCGTCGAAGTCGAGGAATTCGAACCGGCCGATGCGGAAGTCGAAGTTGTCGCCGGAGACGACGAGGAAGAAGAAGCGGAACCGGGTGCCATCGAGGAAGAGCCCGCCGCAATCGAGGAAGTGATCGCAATCAAGCCGGACGTGGAAGAAGAGGAAGAAGAAGAGGAAGACGACTAGCCGGCCGCATTTGAAAGATACGGAAAATTAAACCAGCGCCCGGAACGCCGCAAGGTGATTCCGGGCGTTCCATTTGAGCGCTAAGGAATGAGAAGTCAGACTACTTAAATTCCAAGCCACACGCACTGCACGTGCAATCAGGGAGTAACGGCCGACGACGGATTCGGCTGTCGCCCGGGTATACCCGTGGGTGGCGGCGTGGCGGGAGCAACAGGCGGCGCGACGGATGCAGCGTCCGGGGCTGCTTCACCCGCAGCGCCCGTTTTCGCGGCCTCGCGCACTTTGGCCGCTTCCTTGGTCATGACGATGATGGAATCAGCCTCGAAAATGACTTCCACGTATTTGAACGCCCCGACCAAATCTTCGCGCAGCAGCGCCATCAACGTCTTCTCCGGCGGAATCTCAACGCTCCAGCGCCGTTGGCCGGCGGGCTTTTGCTCGATACTCGGATCGATCAGTAGTTTCGTCGCGGTCTTCGCCTTGATCTCGTCAAGCACCTTGACGAAGTCCAATTCCTTATAGGAAAGCGGCTCGGCGGAAACCGGCGCCATGAGTTTGTCCCGCAGCGCGCCGGTGACCCGTTCACCCGAGGCAATTGTCACCTCTTCCTCTTCCGGAAACAGTTGTTTGCGCAGCTTCTCGCGCGCAGGATCAATATCGTCATACTCGACGTTCTTTACCTGACGCCGCGGAATCTGAATGGGCTCCACACCTTCGATCATTTGCACTTCGTAGTACCGGGGTGTGCTGCGAATGACTTGCACACCAGTCATGATGGTGCCCGACACCATGTAAATCTTGTCGCCGCTCTCCAGCGCAGGCAGCAGACTCGGTGCGGGTGGTGGCGGAGCAGCAGCCTCGCCAGGTTTGCCAGTGCCCTTCTTGGGCTTAGCGTCTGCGGTCGGCTGTTCGTTCGCCGGTATCGCAGTATCGTCAGAGGAAGGCTCCTGCGCCGAACTGATGATTACGGCGGTCATCGCGATGATGACCCCGAAGAGGTACCTGCGATTTAGCACAATCTGGCCCTGACAGCGACTGCGTTTGCGATTGTCTAAAATAGGCGGAAACACCCGCCTGCAACCGCCAGATAAGTCTACGATTCGCCCCGGATCAAGTCAACCCCAGACAGGGTATAATTCATTTCACAGGGGGATGCGGCACTCTATGGCAACGATCCTGATCACCGGTGACGATTTCGCATCTATTGATCGAGTCCGCGGCGTGACGGAGAGCTTGGGGCACGCCGTGTTGCATGCCGTCACCACGGAAAATGTAATCGAAGATGTCACCCTCAATGAAGTTGCGTTGATCCTCGTTTCAAAAAATACGCGACCATTCACCGAATGGGAAGTTTGCGAGATGCTTCGCGCCGATCCAACGATTCCCGCCGATCTTGCGATCGTCCTACTCCACACCGGAGACTTTGATCATCGCCGATTCTCAAACTCGCGGTTCAGCGGTCATCTGAACGCCGATATGGCGGCGCCATTGTTGTCGGAGGAAATCATCCGCCACTTGGGCAAGAACGCCGCGCCGGAAAGCACCGACCCCCTCGCCCATTCCGAATTTGACTGAGCGCAGACGTCCTCAGAATTCCGTCGCCATAAGGTTCTTCAGTCCCAGACGCAGCGGCAGCATCGCCGCCATTGCACTCACAAAGGTATTGAACGCCAGCACCGCACCCAGCGCCAGAGCGAAGTGCGATGTGCCCATGTCCGGCCGGGCGGCGTGAACCTGGAGTATGGCCATCTGGCTGCCAATCACGATCGCGATGTAACCCACGCTCAACAGAAAATTCAGCGTGCCGCCCATGCCGGAAACAATCCGGGCCGGGTTGTCCTCTTCGAAATTTGGATACAAACTCCCCAGTCCGACCGCGAGCCCGGCGAGCGATAAATTGGCCAACACGATCGTGTACACAGAAACTCCAAAGTGCACTGCATCCACGCGCAAGAGCGCACACGACAAGATGGTCAGCCCCAGCGTGAAGGGTGAAGTCGTCGCCACGCTGAGCCAAAACTTCTGCCGCACGAGTTGCACGCGCGTAATCGGCGCGAGTCCAAGGATCCAGAACCGGAAACCTTCGAGACTAATCAATGGATACACGAAGCGGCTCGTCAGTGACGCAAGAATCAGCGCACAGGCGCCGCTATTAAGGCTCGCCACCCACGTGCGGTACATCGGACCTTCGAGTTCAAAGGTGCGGTTGCGCAGATTCGCGATATACACCGCCATGATGCCGAAGAAAATCGCGAACTGCGTCCACTGCGCCGGATCGCGCCAGAACAGGCGCACATCCTTCACCACCAGCGCGCGGGCAGGGTTCGGCAAGATGCCCAACATGCGCGTCAGTCGCCCGAGCGCACCCCGGCCCAACGGCCTCGCGCGATTGTGATCACCGCCGATGATCGCGCTGAACCCCGGCAGGAATAACCAGTGCGCCATTTCCGCCGCGACCCACACGACCATCAGTGCATTCGAAAGCAATAGCGCCCAGAGAAATCCCGTGGTCGCGTAGTCCGCCGCGGCCGCCGCGAGTACGCCTTGCGACGCCCAGGAACTGGGCAACAACGGCGACTGCGTCTGCGCGGTGGCCTGCAGCACGACGCCGAGCGTGTCCTCGGACAAGCGCTCCGCGCTAAGCGTCCGCCGCAGATACATGAACAACACGCCAATCGTCGCCACCCCAAGTACCACCAGCGCCACCCGCGGAAGCCGCGGAAACACGCGCGCGAGCACCAGCGTCACGATCGCGCCAAGACCAGCGGGAATGGTCACGAACGGCACATAGAACAAGACAACCGAGAGATAATAGCCCCAGTGCGCACCGGTCATAATTCCATAAGCGAGCAACAACGGAGACCCGAGGTACGCCGAAGCCCAGGAACTAAAGCTCACACACTCGACAAAGCGGGCCAGAAAAAACGTGCGCGGACCGATCGGCGAATTCAGCAGGTAGTGGACCTCGCGTGCTTTGTACATCGTGGAAAACGCGATCAGCACGTTCGAGAAAATAAGCATGATGAAAAGCGCCAGCGCAAACACGGAGAGCATGCGCGCCATGAGCACCTGCGCCAGCGAAACCGCTTCGTCCGCCGGCTGCCCGGCGAAGCCCCGCTCTTGCAGCCACCAGAAGGCACGCGCGAATGCGGCGAAGGCCCCGAACCAAAGAAACATCGCCGCGGTCCCGACCACGGAAATCTTCAGCCAGGATTCGTTGCGCACGGCCCCGAGCGCATGGCGTCCCATGCGGCCCTTCGCGCGAAGAATCGCCGACAGCGCGATCACGCGATCTCGTCCCCTTTGGTCAGTTCGAGGAACACGTCTTCCAGTGTCGCTGAATCGACCGCGCGTTCACGCCGCATAATCTCGGGCACAGTACCCTCGCACAACAGCTTTCCCTGATGAATGATGCCGATGCGGTCCGCAATCTCTTCCGCAATGCTCAGCGTATGCGTCGACATGAGCACCGTGAGCCCTTCTTCGCGTGTCTTGCGTTTCAAGTAGGTCTTCACCGCGCGGATGTTCTTCGGGTCCAGCCCCACCCACGGCTCGTCGACGATGACTGCGCGCGGCGTGTGCAAGAAACACGAAGCGAACGACAGTTTCTGGCGCATGCCGTGACTATAGTTCTCGATCAACTGATCGCCGACGTGCTGCACCTCGAAGATATGCAGCAATTCTTCCACGCGATCGTCAAGGCCTTCGGCCGGCATCTCGTAAAGACCGGCTACAAACTGCATGAATTCGCGTCCGGTGAGTTTCTCGTACAAGAAGGGATGATCCGGAATATATCCGAGCAGTTGCTTCGCCGCGACGGGATTGGTCCTCACGTCGTGACCGCCGATCGATGCCGTGCCCGAGGTCGGCAACATCAAACCGGTCAACACCTTGATCGTCGTCGTCTTCCCCGCACCGTTTGGACCAAGGAAGCAGAAAAATTCGCCCTCGGGGATATCGAGATTCAGATTGTCGACCGCCACCTTCGTTCCAAACCGCTTCGTGAGTCCGATCGTGCGAATCATCGTCAGCGTACATCCAGTACGTCAATCGATACCTGACCAAGAAAAGGCACCAAGCGCGTCCACTGTCCCACGCTCCCCTCGACCAGCTTGATGTGCGTCGCGTCCGCGATGGGTTGCCCCAGCGTCGGGTCAATCGGAATCCAATACCCCACAAAAACCTCCGGCCACGCGTGATAATAAAAACCCGCCAACTCCTCGCTCCACACTAGCCCGATCGCGATGCGCGTCGGAATTCCCTCCGTGCGCGCGAGCGCGGCATACAACACTGTATGCTCGTTGCAATCACCCTCGCGGCTCTCGATCACGTCCAGCGCCGACGGCAGACTCAGCACCGGCGTCTTCTCGATGTTCTCATAGACCCACGCGTATAAAAGCTGCGCCTTGCGCCAAGGCTCCGTCTCGCTGCCGACGATTTCCTTCGCCAGCTTCACAATTCTCGCCTGTCCCGTCTGCACAAAAGGATCGCGGCCGAGAAATTCCTTGAATGCTTCGGAATCGATCCCCCCGCCTGCGGACGCCGGAGTCTCCGGGGCGACATTCAAGAACTCGTCCGCTCCCACTTCGCGTTGCACGTCGTCCACGGGAACAAAAATCCCAGCTGACAGTCCGCTCACGCGGTAGCGCATCTCCTTCGCGCCGCGGAAAGGTTTCTTCCCCAGCGGCCGCACCGCCACGGTATGAATTAACTCCGTCGTCGCGCCTGAATCGAAGGTGCGCAAGGCCTCGCGTTGCGAAATCCGGCGCAGCACCAGCCCAACCGGCGTCTCGACGCGCATCACCTGATCGTCCAAGTCGACCCAGGTCTTTGTCTTCATGCCGCCGAGTTCCGTCTCGATAATTTTTGTCGTGACTTCCCGGCCGTCGAACTCAAGCGTATCCACGCCGATGCATTCCAGCCGCGCCGTCCCCTTCGTCAGCGTCACCGGATCGAAAGCGTCGATCAACACCACGTCGCCGATCTCCAGTGAGGGCATGTTCAGCGTGGTCGCGCCGAACCCGCCTTGCACCAACATGTCCTCGCCGACGGGAAACGATAGCGGGAAGGTCTCCCCCGCCGTCTCAACCTCGAGCCGGGCCGTGTCGTCTTCGATGCGCCCCTTTGCGTTCATCACGTGCTCGCCGAAAGATTGCACGCGGAAATCGAAGTCCGTGAGGCCCTTGCCGTCCGCCACCCACGCCTTGCCGTCGAGCAACAGTTCCGTGGGCATCGAGAGCATCGTCGTCGCGAGTCGCAGCGTCATGCCGTAGCGCGTTCCGTCGCCACCGTGCTGCTGACCAGGCGTGCTTGTGAGATGGACGTACCCGACGCGGTCCTCGCCGCTCAGTTCGTTCTTCGCGTAGATGCCCATCCACGAGTCCTGCGACTGCCGCTGCGAGGGAGGCACGTCGGACGCGGCAGGCTGTGCACGGGGAATCAACACGTCGCGCCGCAACAACAGCGAAGTCATCACGCCCCAGAACGCGAGAATGATCAGCCCGATGAGGTAGTTGCGCCGCATCACGATCAAAGCCCTCGTTTACGAAACAGATTCTCGACGCGGGTTATTCGCAGGGTCATTTCCCGGTTAATACGAGCGCACAACTCTGTCATTGCGAGCGGTTGGGAAGCAATCTCTTCCCCCGATCTCATTAATTCAGGCAACCCGCACACGGCTTGGAGGTATTCATCTAAGTGCGGAGCGCTAATACGAAATGAAGGCGACCGGCAGAGATTGCTGTGTCGCAATTGCTCCCCTCACAACACGTAAGACTTCAGATCCCCGACGCCCCGTGGCATTTCTTGTATTTCTTCCCGCTGCCGCAGGGGCACGGATCGTTCGGGCTAACTTTGGGCTCGGTGCGCCGTACGGGTTTCATCTGCGGCTTCGGCGCCGGACGCTGCCCACCCTCTTCTCTTTCCTCACCTTCCGCCGGCTCGCTCGCGCGTTGCTCAGAAATTTTGAACCGGCTCGTATCAAAGGCGGCAAAGCTGCGGTCCTGCTCTTTGTCTGCAGAGACGTACTGGTAGCGCGAGAGCTGCGCGAAGGGATCGGCCTCGGGCGCGGCTGGCGCAACACGCTGCGGACCACCGGCGTGCTTCTTGCGCACATCGGGATCGGTGACGCGAAACAGCGTCTGGATCGTCCCCTCGTAGATCGCGACGAGAAGCAGCTCGAACATCTCAAAGCTTTCCTGCTTGTAATCGAGCAGCGGGTCGCGCTGGCCGAGCGCACGCAGGCGCACGGACTCACGTAGGTAGTCCATCGAATAAAGGTGATCGATCCACTTCGAATCGACCGCGTTGAGCAGCGCCATCTTTTCGAAGTCATGCACCCGCTTACGTGCAAGCTTCGCGAAATCAATCTTCGATTCGTCGCCGCCGATCTGTTGGCGGAAGCTTTCGCGGATCTCGTCCGCGATCAGCGCCTCGCGGTGCACGTATTCTTCGTTGATTTCCTTGATGAACTGCTCGGCAATCGCCTCGGTGGTCCCGGATTCGTGGTGCTCCAGCGAAAATTCCCGGCTGAACACGAGTTTCAGCCGTTTCGCCATCCCGTCCAGGTCCCACTCTTCCGGCGAGATGTCCTTCGGCGCGTATTCGTCCACGATGGCGTAGACCAGCTCCGCGATCATCTCCTGGAGTTGGGCGGTAATATCGCGATCTTCGAGCACATCACGGCGCATCTTGTAGATAACTTCGCGCTGCTTGTTCATCACGTCGTCGTATTTGAGCAGGTTCTTGCGGATTTCGAAGTTGTACTCTTCGACCTGCCGTTGCGCGCGTTCGATAGATCGCGTCACCATACCCTGATCGAGCGGCTGCTCGTCCATCGCCTCGCCGCCGAGCATTGCAATAATTTTCTTGATGCGATCGCCGCCGAAGAGCCGCGCGACTTCGTCCTCAAGGCTCACATAGAACCGCGTCGTGCCGGGGTCGCCCTGGCGGCCTGCGCGG
>SXGT01589711.1_pt1 | contig 10044 bp, 4 predicted proteins | sample 3176221 | NCBI WGS metagenome assembly SXGT01 (sample SAMN11356862, study PRJNA531348) | freshwater metagenome | isolation source: freshwater sample F1-120 | place: China: Fuxian Lake, Yuxi | collected 2017-12-25
AGCAGCTCGCGCTGGCCACCGTCCCGTGGCAACCGCCCTTGTCCTTACCACCGAAGCTGGCCATGTCACCGCCCGAAGTCGCGGCCACCATCAGAACGACGCTGTACATCAAGAAGCCCCCTGTGCCCGCCGCGCGTGCGAACGACCCCGGCCCCGGCTCCCGTGTCCGTGGCTAAACAGAGTCGGTTTCGCGCGTGAGTATCGCCTTACAGTTGTGAAGAGCGCTATCATTGCGGCGGGCAATGTTGTGTAGTGGGATGGTAAGCCAGGCAGATTGAGTAGTCAACGGTAATCTGGGTTGTTTAAGTGGTTAGTGGCGGTCTCCACTCGTGCTGTTCGACCGTGTGTGCGGGCTATAACATCTGCATCGGTGCGGGTGGCGCGGTTCGGAACCCGCCGCGCACCAACGCCGGGGCCGAAATGCGGTTATGTCCTGCGGTGGCACCGGCCGATTAAGTAAAGTGCTCCCCAGATTCGACACCGAGGTCGAGAACGTCATGGACCGTGGCGCGACTCCGAGCTCCCCCAGCTCGCCATCCCTTCCCGTCCCCGAAACCGAAGTCGTGCCGCCGTTCGAGTGGGCGACGGTCCGCAAGATCGGGCTGGTTGGCGCGGGGCTGATCGCGTGTGCCGCAGTGATCGGGATCGTCGCCTTCGCGCTGGACGGCAACACCGCGCCGACGCCCAAGTGGTGGGGGCACAGCGTTCGGCTGTTCCTGGTGCTGTTCGGAGCGCTGACCGCGGGCGCGGCGGTCTCGATGCGCCCGGACCTGTGGCAGTCGTGGGCAATTGGCGCGAGTGCGGCGCTACTGGCCGTGTTCGGTACGCCCGCGCACTGGGACTCGTTCCGCCTGCTGTTCGGGGCGATGACCGCGCTCGCCCTCACCTGGACCGTTCTGCTCGCCGCGCCCGCGAAGTACCGCCTTCCCGTGCTCAGCGTGCTGCTGGTGTTCCATTTCAGCGGCATCTTCTTCGCTACCACAACGCCGCCCTCGACCCCGTGGGTCACGGAGCAGGCGTTCGTTCGCGTGTACAACCCGTACCTCCAGTTCGTGTACCTGCGGAACGCCTACCACTTCTATTCGCCCGAACCGGGGCCGGCGAGCTTGCTCGTCTTCCTGCTGAAGACCGAAACCGGGGCCGACGAGAAGGGGCGAAAGACGTACTCGACGAAGTGGGTGGTGATGCCCAAGCGCCCGGCCGACGTGCGCGACCCGCTGGGCCTGACGTACTACCGCCGGCTCTCGATCACTGAGCAGTTGGCGCGGTCCGTGCCCTACGGCCTGTCGATGCACCCGTTCGAGCGGGTCGATTTGCTGACGCGCCGCAAGCAGGTGCCGATCCCGCTGCCGCGCACCGACGAAGAGGTGATCGTGCAGTACCGGCTGCCGCAACCGGAGGTCGCGCGGTTCGTGATCCCGTCCTATGCGTCGCACGTGATCCTGGAAAACACGACGCCGGAGGAGGCCAAGAAGACCACCGTGCGCATGTACCGCCTGGAGCACAGCACGATGGGCGTGGACGAGTTCACCAACTGGCGGAAGAACCCGGACGCGAACACGAACCCGTACCACCCGACGACGTACCGGCCGTTCTTCCTGGGCGAGTTCAACGCCCTGGGCGAACTGATCAACCCGCAGGAGCCGATGCTGTACTGGCTGGTGCCGATCCCGAACCGGCCGGGCGGCGTCCCGCCGGGGTCCACGACCAAGCGCGTGTTCCTCGATTACCTCTCGTTCCACGCGCTGGGGCCAGACGGCTTGGGGCCGGACACGACCGTGGACGACTTGGGCGACCCGCGGTTCAAGGACCGCGTGTTCGACTGGCACCAGTTGCGGTGACGTTCGCGTTCTGTAGCCGGGGTCATTGACCCCGGTGCTGAGCGAGTGGGAGAACCCCGGCCTCAGTGAGGCCGGCTACAGAAGCGAGATTCGCTATGGCCACCGAGATGACGCCCGACACCGCGCCGGAACCCGTCGAGCGCTCCGCGTGGCAGCGGTGGGTCGGGTTCTGGTTCCCCAAGTCCGACCCGACCACGTTGGGCTTCGTGCGGATCTGCACCGGTCTGCTCGTGTTGTACATCCACCTGGCGTACAGCGTGGACCTGCAGCAGTTCTTCGGCCAGACCGGGTGGTACGCGCACCGGTTCGTCGAGCGCGAGCGACACGAGTACCCGTGGCGGGCGTCGCCGTTCATGGAGTGGAGCGCGGAGTCCATCGTGCCGGCGACCGTGCCGGACTTCCCGCACCGGCGCAAGGCCGTCGTCGACTACATCCGCTCGTTGCCCGCGGACAAGAACCAGCGCACCGCGGCGCTCCAGTTCCTCGACCGCGTCGCGAAGACGGACAACGCCGAGACCGCGCTCGCGGCGCTGACGTGGTTCCAGTACCTGGGGCCGGACGAGATCGAGCGCGACAAGCACCTCGCGGTGCTGATCGCCGGTCGCCCCACCGGGCCGACGCAAAACGCGACCACCTACTACCTGGGCCGAACGCCCGCGTTCCTGCTCGACTTTGCGCCGCCCGAACGCGAGCGGGTCGCGACCGAAGCCCGCGCGTTCTGGGTTTCGCTCCCCAAGAACCCCACCGCCCGCGAGTACGTCCTCAACCACGTCACGGAACTGGGGCCGGAGTTCCGCCGCGCCCTGGTGAAGTTCCTGATCGAGTTGCCGGACGACGAGGCCGCGCGCAAGAAGAAGATCGACTACCTGGAGTACTGGAACAACGAGCCGGAGAAGTCGGTCCGCAGCGGCCACATGATCTTCTCGGTCTGGTTCCATGTGACCGACCCGACGCAGATGGCGCTGGTCCACACCGGCATCCTGTTCACGATGGTGCTGTTCACGCTCGGGCTGTTCACCCGCGTCACCTCGGTGCTGGTGTGGATCGCGGTCGTCGGGTACATCCACCGGACGCAGCAGGTGCTGTTCGGGATGGACACGATGATGAACATCCTGCTGTTCTACCTGATGATCGGGAACAGCGGGGCGGCGCTGTCGCTGGACCGGCTGATCGCGCGCTATCGCGCGGCGCGGGCCAGTTTGGCGCGGAGCGGCACCCTCGACGGACCGGCGAAGGCGTTCCTCGCGGCCCCGCCGCCGTCGACGAGTGCCGGGTTCGCGGTCCGCTTGATCCAGGTCCACTTCTGCTTCATCTACATGGCGGCCGGGCTGTCGAAGCTCAAGGGCGCGGCGTGGTGGGACGGCCGCGCGACCTGGGACGTACTCGTGAACCCGGAGTTCACGCTCCTGCAATACCAGTGGTACGAGACCGCGTTGCGCAGCGTCGTCAGCATCAAACCGGTGTACCACGCGCTGATCGTCTTCGGTACGTGGTCCACGCTGTTCATCGAGATCGCCGGGCCGTTCCTGCTCTGGACCCGGCTCCGGTGGCTCATCGTCCTGCTCGCGACCGCGATGCACGCGGGCATCGGCGTACTGATGGGGCTGAACCTGTTCGAGTTATTGATGATGGTAATGTTGGTGGCGTTCCTGCCCTGTGGAGTGATCCGCGACCGGCTGCGGGGCGGCCCGGATTTGTCGAAACTCGCGTTCGCGTTCGCCCCCGCGTCGGCCCGCGCCGCGGCCCTCGTGGCCGCGGTGGACACCGAATCGCAAGTGGTGCTGACGCCGGACGCGGCGAGCGCGGTATCGGCGGTAACGGACCCCGACGGGAAGAAGCACACCGGCCCCGACGGTGTGGCGGCGCTGTTCCGTTCCGTGCGGCTGCTCTCCGTGCTGTCGTTCGTGCTCTGGGTTCCGGGGGTGAAGGGGCTGCTCGCGAAGCGCCTGTTCCCCGCCGCGCCCGCGCGCTGATGTGCTGAGGGGTGCCCCCTCTCGTTGCGAGAGGGGGCGAGGCGCGGTGTACCGAACCGGAGCCGAGATCAGCGGCGACCGTTGGGCGGCGGGCCGCCGCCGGGCTTGGTCATGACCTCCTGCGCGCGGCGCTGGAACTTCGCCATCTGTTCGCGCAGCCCGGCGTCGCCGCGCTGGAGGATGTCCAGCTCGTGCTGGATCTCGGCGCTCAGGCGCTTCAGTTCGATCTCCTGGCGCGCGATCATCGCCCGCTCGCGGGCCATCGACACTTCCATCTGCCGCATCTGGTGCTCGAGCGCCTCTTCGTCCTCGCGGAGCTGCCGGCGCTCGTCGTCGAGGCGCTTCTTGTCTTGCGCCAGTTTCGCGCTCTCCTTTTCCAGCTCGTCGCCCCACTCTTCGAGTTCGGAGCGGGTCTTGGCCGCCGGCGGGGGCGGGGCCAGTTCGCCCTTCGCGATCTGCTCTTCGATGGCCCCGAGCTGCGCGCTCAGTTCGTTGATCTGCGCGTCCTTCTCGGACACCACGCTCTCGACCTCGGCCTCTTTTGACACGAGCCGCTGTTCGGTCTCACTGGCCTCTTGGAGCAGGTGCTTCATCTCGTCGAGAAGCGTGCGCAGCTCCTTGTTCTCGTTCTTCAGGCGCTGGATCTCGCCGTGCGGCGACTCGTCGTGCCGGCTGCCGCTGGACAGGTCGGCGAGGTGGTTGAGCGCGCCAGCGATGGCGCTGGTCGAATCGCCGTGGAGCCGACTGCCCGGTGCGGGCGCGCGGCGGCCGATGGTGTTCCTACTGGGGAGCGGATCGGGTACGACCGGGATCGCGGGCGCGGGGACCGGGCGCGAGGTCGGCACCTGGACGGACCCGGACTTGCCGGGCATCCGCAGCCGCGCGAGAAGGTCTTGTGTTCCGCCGCCGTTCCACGCCCCCGGCGCGGGGCCGGCGGGCGGGGTCTCGACGTCGTCTCCGTCGTTGTCCGTCGGGTCGGGGGTCGAGGCGATCGCCACCATCGGTGGCGGCGTGGATGCCAGCAGCCGGCGGCGCAGCTCCGCGGCCGAGATCGCGGTGGGAGAGGGATCAGACGACGAGTTGGGTTTTGCCATGTCCGGTCGGTGCGGTATAAGGGGCGCGCGCCCGGAATCGGCGCGCGAAAGGCGGTGCGCGGGGGGCTGAAAAGCGCGAGCCGTGTGGCCCCGGCGGAATGTTCCTTTTGTCCGGCCTGAATGATCCGCCTGCTGGAAGTTAGGCCGCGGAACAGGCAAGTCAAATCAAAATCGCCGGGCCGGTTGTGCGGATTCCGCCACGAAAACTCGTAATTCTCACGTTTCGCGCCGACGGATCGCCCGTTCCTACCAACGCCCGACCGGGAACCGCGTTACACCGGTTAGATTCGAGAGTGACGGCTCGCACCCGGTGTCGGCTGCACCGGCTGTTTCGGCGAAACGCTCGACTCTCCCGGTACTTTCGCGTGGCGTTCGCGCCGGGGTTTGTTGTAAAATCGGCTTTACAGTATGTATTCGTCCGGGCCGCCCGACCGCTTCTCCGGTCGGTCCCCACTGATAGGAGCGACAGGGCAATGAACTTCCTGAAACGGCTGCGGGTTCTCCCGGCGCTGTTGGGGGTGACGGCCACCCTCGCGGCGGTCGGCACAACGCTCTTCGGCGACGTCCGGCCCGGTGCCAAGCCGGTTCCCCCGGCCGTGGCCGACATGGGCCGCCCGGACACCGGCCGGCTCGTCGACGAGCTGGCCGCCACCAAGTTCAGCAAGATGCCCGTGCTGACGTATCAGCCGCGCGAGGGCGAAACGTTGTTCGCGTGGCAGGTACTGCCGGACGCCGCGAAGGTCGGCGCGCCGGTCGCGCGGCCCCGCGACGTGATCGTTCTCGTGGACACGACCGCGAGCCAGGCCGGGCGTCCGCTCCAGCAGGCCCGCCAGATCGTCACCGCGCTGGCCAGCGACCTGACCGCCAACGACCGCATGAGTGTGTGGACCCTGAGCACTCCGCAGGCCACGCGGGCGCTCACGGCCGACTTCCAGGCGGGCAACTCGCCCGAAGTGCTGAAGGCCGCGGCCCTGCTCACCGAGGTCGAGTACGGCTCCGGGGCCGCCGACCTCAAGGGCGGCGTCGAGAAGGCCCTGACGACGATGCCCCCGAACCGCGGCCGGCACCAAGTGGTGCTGTACCTCGGCGACGGCGAGAGCGCGTTCGCCCCGGTCGCCGAAGCCGACCGCCTCGCGCTCGGCAAGAAGATGGACGTGAACGACCAGTACTTCTTCGCCGTGCCGCTCGGCTACAAGCTCGAAGCGAACAACCTGCACGGGCTGGCCGTGCTCACCGGCGGCGCGGTGGTGCGGGTGCAAGAAGACCTCGCGGTCCCGATGCGCCGGGCCGAGTTCCTGACCCGCCTCAAGACCGCGCTCAACGTGCCCGTCGTGAAGCCGGAGAAGTGGAAGTTCGGCGACGAAGTGGGCGAAGTGTACCCGACCCAGATTCCCCCGCTGCGCACCGACCGCGCGACGCTGGTGATGGGCAAGATCGCGAAGCCGCTGGCGAACGCCGTCTCGCTGACCGTGAACGGTATCCTGAACGGCAAGCCGATCGCGCTGGAGATGGCCCAGGCGCTGCCGGCCCCGCAGGTCGATCACTTCTTCCTGAACCTGATGGTCAACCAGTGGAAGAACGCGCCGCACAAGGACGCGCCCGCGATGCTCGCCTCCGACCGCGCGCTGGCCCTCGCCAGCACGCAGGTGAAGTTGTACCGCAACGAGTTCCTCACCCAAGCGGTGTGGGCCGTGAGCGTGGACCGGTTCGACGAGGCCGAGAAGCTGTACGTCGCCGCCCTCAAGGTGGACCCGACCGACAAGGAAGCGCAGTCCGGGGCCGCGATGGTCGCCCGGATGCGCGACGGTAAGCTCACGAAGGCCCAACTGATGAAGCGGGTTGAAGCCAAGACCGGCGCGGTTCGCCTGGACGCGGAGAGCATCCGCAAGGTCATCCAAGAGCCGGGCGCGGTCGATCCGCCGGCCCCCGGCCCCGGCGGTATGAACCCGCCGCCGAACGCGGCCGACCTGCTGGCCGAGGCCCGCGCCCGCCGCGCCATCGAGGAACAGCGGTACAAGGTGCTGGCCGATGCGACCATCCGCCGCGGCCGGCAACTGCTCCGCACCGACCCGGACGCCGCGTACCAGGACCTGAAGCGCCAGCGCGACGACATCATCGGCTACGACGGCATCGGCGACGACGCCCGCCGCCAGATGGTCGCCGACCTCGAGTCCGTGATGCGCGAGGTGTTCGTCAAGGGGGCCGAGATCAAGCGCCAGGCCGACACCGAGCGCCAGGCCGTCGCGCGCACCAAGCAGAAGATCAGCGAGTTCGACCGACAGGAGGAAGAGAACAACCGCGACAAGAACCGGGTCGACAGCTTCCGCCAACTGATGCAGCAGGCCCGGTACGATCTGGCCTACCAGGAAGCGCAACTGATGCAGCAGGAGAAGGTCGTGAAAGGGCTGCCCACGCCCGTTTCTGCCACGGCCAGCTACATCATCGGTCAACAGGCCACCCAGTTGCGCGAGTGGAAGGAACTGGTGCGCATCCGTGAGGACCGGTTCCTGCTCGCGATGATGCAGACCGAGAAGAGCCACATCCCGTACCCCGACGAACCGCCGGTTCACTTTCCGCCGGCCGCGGTGTGGCGCGAGCTGACCGGCCTGCGCCGCGACGCCTACCTGAACTCGGCCCTCGGGCCGAACCCGACCGCGACCCAGCGACAGCTCAAGAGCATCGTCGAGGACCAGGAGGTTCAACTCAAGGAAGGCGCGAACATCACCGAGATCCCGCTGTTCGAGCTGCTGCAAGACCTGTCGAAGCGGCACCAGGTGACCTTCATCATCATGGAGGAGTACTTCGCGGCCGAGATGATTATGAACATCAAGGAGGCTAAGGCCAAGCTGACGGCCACCCAGCTCCGCGGCCTGAAACTCGGCAACTTCCTCGACATCGTGCTGGCATCGATGAACGCGACGTTCATCGTCCGTCCGGACTACATCGAGATCACCACGTTCACCCGCCGACTCGAAGAGAAGGTGACACGGGTGTTCCCGGTGGCCGACCTCGTGATCGGCATCCCTGACGGCTCGAACGGCCAGTCCGTGATCCAGAACCTCCAGATTCAGAACGCCCAGCTCCAGATCTTCGGCCAGGCCAGCCTCTTCGGTGGCGGGCTGCAGAACGTGGGCGGGAACAACTTCGGCGGACCGTTCGGCAACAACAACGGCGGCAACAACAACAACGGCGGTATGAACGCCATGGGTGGCCCGTTCGGCAACGGTGCGGCCATGATCGGCAACCAGGGTAACCTGGGGGTCGGTGGCGGTATCACCGGCATCGGCGGCGGCAACATCGGTCAGTTCGGCAACCTCGGCGGTCAGTTCGGTATCCAGGGCAACTCGCAGCAAGACCTGTTGCTCTCATTGATCTTCGAGACCGTTGCCCGCGGCGAGTGGGCGAACATCGCCGGGAACAACCCGATGCCCGGCATGGGCGGCATGGACGAAACTCCGATCCTGACCGCGAGCCAACTGAACTCGCTCGGCTACTACCCGCCGGCCCGCGCGCTCATCATCCGCGGCACCTCGCGGTATCACTCCGCGGCCACGATCAAGCTGAAGAAGGCGGCCGAAGGCGGCAACGCCTTCGTCGCCCCAAAGGGCGGCGACCGCGTGGTGATCGGGCCGAACGACCCGGCCCCGATGCCCCGCAACCCCGGCGACCCGAAGGCCCCGGCGTTCGTCGGCCCGCCCAAGCCGCCGGCCCTCGTCGCGGCCAACAGGGCGACCCTGACCAACCCGAAGGCTGACGTTGCCGACCTGCGCAAGCGGCTCGGTAACGACCCCAAGACCATCTGGAGCAACGCGATCGACTGGACCGTGACCGACCCCGGCCTGATCGTCGCCAGCGCCGAGTTCCTGATGGAGTTCGACGAGTTCGGGGCCGCGGCCGAGGTGCTCAAGGGCAACCTGCGCAAGGGTCTGGCGACCGACGAGTGGGCGCACGAGGCGCTGGCGGTCGCGCTCGAGGCGGCGAAGGCCAGCCCGGTCGAAGTGGAGCGGGCCGCGATGTCCGCCATCGACCTGGACCCGACCAGCGCGAAGGCGTACCTGAAGGCCGCCCGCGCGCAGGACAAGCTGAAGAACCACAGCCAGGCGGTCGCGTTCTGCAAGCGGGCCGCGCAGTTCAGCCCCAACGACCCGACGCCCTACGCCAACGCGATGGCCTACGCGGAGCAGGCCACCGACATCAAGAGCGACGCCGTGATGTGGGCCGCCGACGGCCTGCTCAAGCGGGACTGGAACTCGTCGGACGGCATCGACTACCACAAGGAAGCCAACACCCGGCTCCCGAAGTTGGAAGCGAAGCTCAAGGCCGGCGGCCAGAACACCGCGGCGATCGCGCGGATCATCACCGAGCAGACCCAGCGCGACCTGGTGATCGAGCTGCTGTGGCAGGGCAACGCGGACCTCGACCTCATGGTCGCGGAGCCGGTCGGCTCGGTGTGCTCCTCGGTCCACAAGCGCACCACCGGTGGCGGCGTGCTCAAGGCCGACATCCTGGAGCAGCGGAACGACCGCTCGGAAGCGTACACCGCCGCGAGCGCGTTCAGCGGCACCTACAAGGTGTCGGTGCGGCAGGCCTTCGGGAAGCCGATCGGCGGCAAGGCCACGCTGAAGGTGACGAAGTTCAAGGGCACCCCGCGCGAAGTGGTGGACCTGATCGACGTGCCGCTGGTGGGCGGCAAGACGGTCGAGCTCAAACTCGACGGCGGCTCGCGCACAACGCTGGCCCAGGTGTCCGAAGAGCTTAACACCACGCAGGACCGCACGGCCACGACCGGGCAACCGGTCACGACGGGCGGCGGTGTGTCCGGCATGGGCGGCGGCACGGGCCGCGCCGGCGCGGTGATGGGGGCACCCGTCGCCAGCACCGGCGGGCCGGGCCTGCCGGTGGTCGTCGAGAGCAAGGAGACGCGAGTCGCCGGCATCTCGGCCAACACCGCCGACATCCGCGCCACCTACAAGCTCAACCCGGACCGCAAGACGTACAGCGTCACGGTCAACCCGGTGTTCAGCGGCAAGGGCGACATCGCCATGCCGAAGGTTCCGCTCCTCCCCGGCGCGGAGAACTGACCTCGAATTTCACCTCACGGTGAACCCGCGGCCCGACCCGGATGTCCAATCCCGG
>SXGT01351256.1_pt1 | contig 10043 bp, 6 predicted proteins | sample 3176221 | NCBI WGS metagenome assembly SXGT01 (sample SAMN11356862, study PRJNA531348) | freshwater metagenome | isolation source: freshwater sample F1-120 | place: China: Fuxian Lake, Yuxi | collected 2017-12-25
AGTTTGTATAATCCCACATCCTACACTATCGACCGTCCGCAGGGTTTTCCTGAAATGATTATTCCTACTGATAACCCAATGACTGTGGAAGGCATTGCGTTAGGCAGAAAATTGTTTTATGAAAAGCGATTGAGTGGAGATAATACCATGTCGTGCGCCACTTGTCATGCTCAGGCTCAATTCTCGTTTACCGACAGAGGCACACGTTTCAGTACCGGTATTGACGGATTTGAGGGTAACCGAAATGCCATGGCGATTATCAATTTAGGATGGGCACGCAATTTTTTCTGGGACGGAAGAGCTGCTACACTTGAGTTGCAGGCTTTGGGCCCTGTGCCCAATCCGATTGAAATGCATGAGAGCTGGACTAATGCCGTTGCTAAACTGGAAGCCGATACCGCCTATCCTGAATTGTTTTTAAAAGCATTTGGCATTTGTGAAATCGACTCCATGCACGTTGCAATGGCTATTGCACAATTTGAGCGTACTATGATTTCGGGAAATTCAAAGTTTGATAAATTTTTGCGCCAGGAGGTAGCACTTACACCATCGGAACAAAATGGTTTTTCGCTTTTCAACCGCGATAAAACTGATTTTTTAAGTGGCGCTGATTGTTTTCATTGTCATGGCTCACAGGGCGGAATGTTTACCGATAATGATTTTCACAACAACGGTTTAGACTCAGTGTTTACTGACTTTGGTCGTGAGCTAGCAACAGGTGATATAAATGACCGCGGCAAATTCCGTTCGCCTACGTTGCGAAATATTGAATTGACTGCACCCTATATGCATGACGGCCGCTTTGCAACGTTGGAAGAAGTGATTGAACATTATAACATGGGCGGACATCCTTCGCCTACACTCGACCCGCTAATGAAAAACGTAGGCGTTGGTCTTGAACTTACGCAAGACGAAAAAACAGACCTTGTTAATTTTCTGAAAACGTTGACTGATATGGATTTTGTGAATAATCCGGAGTTCAGCGAACCGCAATAATTCTAATAAACTATTATGAGAATATTTTTTACGCTTACCCTTTTTGTGGTGGTAACTAATTGTGCTTTTGCACAGAATATGTACAAACCATCGCAGGTTGAAATTGCTACACTGCCCCAATGGGCACAACTGATGTATGCTGACAATCCCAATCTTTTTGAAGTAAAGCGTGCATACGAAGAATACTATGCAACTCATGAATTTCAGAAAAGCTATCACACACAATATTACAAGCGCTGGATGCGTGCTGCTTCGCCCTGGGTGCAAACGGACGGAACTATAAATAGTCCTTCTGCTGAAGAGCAATTAGCCATGCGCGAGGAAATAATTAGCAGCGACAATAATAACAGCCGTTCAAGCGGAAGCTGGAACTTGGTGGGTCCTATGGTTGCATTAAACGGTGACGGAGATCCTGTTTCGGTGCAGTCAAATACGTATTCCATTGACCAGAGTGCATCTAATCCCCTGGTGGTTTATTGCGGAACCGAGCCGGGCGAAATTTACCGCAGCAATGATGAAGGAGCAACATGGTTCAATGTTAGTTACAATGACCCGCTTAATGGTGGAGTAACCGCCATTGAAATCCACCCAACCAATCCTGATATTGTATTGGCAGGTTCAGGCAATTTTATTTTTAAAACTACCGATGGCGGCACTATCTGGACTTCGGTTCTCAACTGCAACGGTGCAAACGAAATCCTTTTTGTGCCTTCGGACCCCAACATTGTTTTTGCTGCCACTAATGCAGGTTTTTATCGCAGCGCCAATGGAGGAGACAACTGGACACAACTTTTCGCTCAGCAGAGTTACGATGTAAAACTAAAACCCGGAAACGATAACACCGTGTATTTTGTAAAGCGCAGTGCGAGCGAAAGCGTTTGTCAGTTTTACCGCAGTACTGATATGGGTGTAAGTTTTTATCAGCAGACCAATGGCTGGTTCACTTCAACCGATGCAGCAAGAAACGATGGCGGTGCGCGACTTGCCGTTACTCCTGCCGACCCCAACCGTGTTTATGCTTACCTGATTGGCGAAGCAAAAGCGGACGACAACGGCTACATCGGTGTTTATAAAAGCACAGACAGTGGAACTTCATGGACATTGCCTAACACACCTGCGGGCGGTCCTTATGATGCCAATCACATCAATCTGGCTATTGGAAATGTGGGCTGGCAATACTGGCAGGGCTTTTACAATTGCGCTATCATGGCTTCGAATACCGATGCTGATGAAATTCTGGTGGGTGGTTTAAACCTGTGGAAGTCGGATGATGGTGGTGCTACGTTTTCGTCACTGGCAGGCTATGTAGGCGGCCCTTACAACATACATGTGGACATGCAGGATTTTCGTAATACACCAACCGGCACCTGGCTTACCTGCGATGGCGGCATCTATCACTCGCCCGATTTTTTTGCAACCAACGGTTTTGAATCGCGCATGAACGGTGTGCATAGTTCCGACTATTGGGGCTTTGGCAGCGGCTGGAACGAAGATGTGCTGATTGGCGGATTGTATCACAACGGCAATCTTGCCTTTCACGAAAATTATGGCGCAGGAAATTTTCTGCAGTTGGGTGGGGGAGAGCCTGCCAGCGGATATGTGAACCAGGGCGAGAACCGGAAAGTGTATTCATCCGACATCAATGGAAAAATTCTTCCGCTTACTATTGGCGACCCTATTGCTTCGGTTGGTTTTGGTATTGACCCGAATGAAAGTTATGGTGATGTAGAGTCCACCGAACTGGAGTTTGACCCGAGCTGTTATAACATTGCCTACACGGGACGTGAAAACAAACTCTGGAAAACAGAAGATGGCGGTGTTACGTTCAGTTTGGTTTACACCTTCGGCAGCGAAACTTCAAGCCGCATCACGTATATAGAACCTTCGTGGAGTAATCCCGATATCATCTATGTATGCCAGCAGATAACAACGCCTTCGTATTACGGTTTGCTGTGGCGCACTACCAATGGCGGTGCAAACTGGTCGAGCCTTACGCTTCCCGCAGTGAACAACACCCGCAAAATGCTTTTACAGGTTGATCCCGAAAACGAAAACAATCTGTGGATTGCTTTCCAAAGTGCAGGAAACGGAAATAAAGTTTTTAAAAGCACCAACGCAGGTGTATCGTGGACTAACATCACTACTTCTGCACTTAACGGACAAACCATGCGTTCATTGGTTTTGATTGGCGGAACAGATGGCGGTGTATATGTTGCCACCGACAAAACAATTTTTTACCGCAATAACACCATGCCCGACTGGGAAGATTATGGTGACGGTTTGCCTGTGGTACTCAGCGCCTGCATTGCCCGTCCGTTTTACCGCGATAATAAAATCCGCATTGCTTCTTACGGAAAAGGTATCTGGGAAAGTGAACTGATGGAAGAACAGATTCGCCCCGTGGCACAGATTTTTGTGGACAAGCTGAACTTCACGCTACACTGCGATGTAGATACCTTCCGTTATGTTGACCATTCCATGCTCAATCGCGAAGGCGCAACATGGGAGTGGACTTTTCAGGGAGGAACACCCTCTACCGGAAACAGCTGGAACGAAAATGTGGTGTACACTGCACCCGGCACTTACCTCACCGTTTTAAAAGTAACCAACGGCAACGGATTGTTTGATTACGATTCGCTGTACATCACCATTGATGCTTATCAGCCTACTACGGTGGTGAGCGAAGGTTTTCAGAGTGTATTCCCGCCTGCGGGTTTTGAAATTGTAAATGCAGATAACAGCATTACCTGGGAACTGAATACTGGTGTGGGCGGCTACGGACAAAGTTCGCAATGCGCCTATATCCGAGGCTTTGATTACTGGCCCGGTGGCGATGTGGACGATATGCGCATCAGTGTAAACACCAATAATATGTTTGATACTAAGTTGGTGTTTGATGTTGCCTATGCGCGATACGCTGTTAACTATGCCGATACATTGGAGATACTCGCTTCTATTGATTGCGGTGAAACCTTGCAGCGTGTATATTACAAAGGAGGCACCGACCTGAGCACCGCACCCGATTATACTGCCGAGGCCTGGGTTCCCGCAGCCAATCAGTGGCGCACCGATACGGTGGACTTAACCGCTTTTGAAAACAACAATGATGTGCTGCTTATTTTTCGCAGCATTACTGCATGGGGACAGCATGTTTACTTAGACAACATAAACCTGCTTACTACCAATACCACTGCTGTTGCCGAAACTAAAAAAGACGAAACTGTTTTAATGCTGTACCCCAATCCCGTTGAAAGTTCGGGCAATCTTTTTATTTACAGCAATAACCTGAAACCGGTGGAGGTGGAAATTTATTCATCACAGGGAAAACTGGTTTATCATAACACCCATCAGCCGCAAACGCAGTTTACTATTCCCAATCTTTCGGCAGGCAGTTATGCTTATCGTTTGAGCACCGATACGTTTATCAGGAACGGGGTAGTGGTGGTGAGGTAGAATAATAAAGAAATGATCGGCAACACCAACACCCTTGAGCTATTAGTTTTACTTATCCTCATCATTTTTGGTCTTACCGAAATTTTTGCCGGGCGGCTGAAAAACACAAAGCGCACTTTTAGTGACTGGCTGCAGGAGGCAGGTAGTTTTGCTGTGCTGATGGTAGCGATAAAACCCTTAATTTTTTTGGCAGTACTGGGCTTGGGTAACCTTATTGTGCCCGATTGGCATAATCGTTTCAGCCAAACATCGTTCTGGATTTTATTGCCAGTTTTTTTGTTGGTTGATGATGTGTTTCAATACGGTTATCACCGCCTTGCCCATGAGCATGATTTTTTCTGGAAGCTGCATCGCCCGCACCATCAGGCCGAGGAAATGGGCTTCTTTGTTTCGTACCGCAATGCAGGCTTGTATTATGTATTGATGCCCAATATCTGGTGGACAGGTATTATGACTTTTCTGGGGGGTGGACTGGCTGTTACTGTTGGACTAATTCTGAAACAGTTGGTTATTATCGGTTCGCACAGCACCGTAAAATGGGATAAACCCTTATACGCTATCCCCGTTCTTAGTTCAATGATGACGGTGGTGGAGCGCATTATTGTTACACCCGCTTTTCATTATGCGCATCACGGAAAATCAAAACGCGATGGCATCAGCGACCCCAATGGAAATTATGGCAACATGTTTTCCATTTGGGATCAGTTATTTAATACGGCAGTGTTTACGCGCAAATTTCCAACGGAACTTGGTTTGGTAAACGACCCGAAGGAAAATTGGTTAGCTGCCTATTTTTATCCCTTGGTAAAATCCGGTAATCCTGAAAGCGAACTTTCAGCAGGGTATAAAAAAGTAAGCACTACTGTTAACGAACCTGCTTCGGTTGAGGTTAAAAATGGAGAAAAATATTTGTGGTGCCGTTGTGGAAAAAGTAAAAACCAACCTTTCTGCGATGGCTCGCATCATGGAACAAAACACAAACCCTTACTGTTTGAAGCAAAGAAAGACGGGGTGATTAAACTATGCAATTGCAAGTTGACCAATACGGCACCTTATTGCGATAATTCGCATTTGAAAGAAGGGAAGTAAATTAATTGTTGGTTTTTAATAACCCCTTCAACTTCCCCACCACAAAATCAATTTCCTCTTTTGTGTTGTATTTGCTGAATGAGAACCGCACCGAAGGGCGTTCCATATCTTTTTGAACCTGGCGCAAAACATGCGAACCTTGATCGCTGCCCGATGAGCATGCGCTGCCGCCTGAGGCAGCAATGCCGTCAATATCTAAGTTAAACAAGAGCATTTCGGCTACATCGGTTTTAGGAAAACAGACATTTAAAACGGTATAAAGCGAGTTGCCTTTGGCATCTCCGTTAAACTCCACACCGGGAATGTTTTGTTCCAGTTGCTCAATCATGTAGTTCTTTAATCCAAGAATATGATCGTGGTGTTCATCAACTGCACCCAATGCAATTTCCATGGCTTTAGCAAGACCAACTATTCCGTAAATATTTTCGGTACCTCCACGCATATTCCGCTCCTGTGCACCCCCATAAATCAGAGGTTTTATCCTCACATTACTGTTCACATACAAAAATCCAATTCCTTTCGGCCCGTGAAATTTATGTGCAGAGCAGGTTACAAAATCAATAGGTGTTTTTTGTAAGTCAAAAGTATAATGCGCCATCGTTTGTACTGTATCCGAATGAAAAATGGCGTTGTATTTTCTGCATAGTTCGCCCACTTTTACAAGGTCAATCAGATTGCCAATCTCATTGTTGGCGTGCATCAGCGAAACCAGGCTGCGCTCATTGTTTTTCAGTAGTTCTTCTAAACTATCTAAATCAACATGTCCGTCAATAGTAAGTTTTACAAAGCTTAGTTTTATTGTGCCTGCTTTCTCCAATGCTTCCAATGTATGCAAAACAGCATGATGTTCAATCTTACTGGTAATAGCGTGTTTAATTACCAGGTCGTTAACTGCACATCGTATTGCCATATTATCAGCTTCCGTTCCGCCCGAAGTAAAAAACAGCTCAGCGGGAGAAACATTCATAAAGCCTGCCACCTGCTTGCGCGCCTTTTCAATAACAGCACGTGCCTGTCTGCCATAACCGTGAATGGAAGAAGGGTTGCCGAAATGTTCTTTCAGAACGGGCAACATGGCTTCCACCACTTTTTCGTCAATGGGTGTTGTGGCTGCATTGTCTAGGTATACTTTCATTTTTGGTAATTAGGGTAATTGGGTGATTAAGGTATTTGGGTGATTAACTATTAACTCAATTACCTAAGTTGCCTCATTAACTTTTCATCAATTCTTTTATATCCATAATTATCTTTTTTGCCAACGTATCTGCAGTAGTCTCAGTCGGGCTCTCAGAATAAATGCGAATAATAGGTTCAGTATTAGATTTGCGAAGATGCACCCATTCTTTGGTTTTTTCAAATTCAATCTTCACACCGTCAATCGTGTTTATTTTTTCTTTCTTATATTTCTTTTGTATCGCAGCAAGAATTCCATCCACATCAGTGCCGTTCGCAAGTTCTACTTTGTTTTTTGACATAAAGTAAGAAGGATATTTTCCGCGAAGCAACGAAACACTTTTTGCATTCTTTGCAAGATGCGTCAGGAATAATGCAATACCCACTAATGCGTCACGTCCGTAATGCAATTCGGGATAAATAATACCACCATTACCTTCACCACCAATCACGGCTTTTGTTTCTTTCATCTTCTCCACCACGTTAACTTCACCTACAGCAGAAGCGGAATATTCACCGCCTGCTTTTTCAGTAACGTCACGCAAAGCGCGTGTTGATGACAGATTAGAAACAGTGTTTCCCTTTTTAGATTTAAGAATATAATCAGCAACAGCAACCAGTGTGTATTCCTCGCCAAACATTTCACCGTCTTCACAAACCAGCGCCAGGCGGTCAACATCGGGGTCAACAACAATGCCTATATGCGCATCCTTCTTTTTTACCACCTCAGCAATTTCGCTCAGGTTTTCAGGAAGCGGTTCAGGATTGTGAGGAAAATGTCCGTCAGGCTCGCAATACAGTTCTGTGATTTTGCTAACACCTAATGCATTCAATAATTTAGGAACTGCAATTCCTCCTGTTGAATTTACGCAGTCAATCACCACTTTAAAATCTTTGGCTTTTATGGCTGCAACATCAACTAAAGGAAGTGCCAGTATTTTTTCAATGTGCCTTTCAATCGCGCCATCGCGAATAACATAAACACCTAATTCATTTACCGCAGCAAAATTGAAGTCTTCACTTGCTGCAATTTTCAAAAGTTCTTCGCCTTCGGCAGCCGAAATAAATTCGCCTTTGCCATTCAGAAGTTTCAATGCATTCCATTGTTTAGGATTATGACTGGCAGTAAGAATAATTCCACCATCAGCTTTTTCATCGGTAACGGCCATCTCAACAGTGGGTGTGGTGGAAAGTCCCACATCAATTACATCAAAACCTGCTCCCAATAAAGTGCCAGCAACCAAGCGGTTTACCATGTCACCACTTACGCGTGCATCGCGACCTACCACAATTCTTGGACGGCCTTTTTTCTTAAATGATTTTTTAATCAGTGCTGAATAGGCTGCCGTAAATTTTACAATATCTAAAGGGCTTAAACCTTCGCCAGGTTTACCTCCAATGGTTCCTCTTATTCCGGAAATTGATTTTATTAAACTCATATATTTTTTGAAAAGGGACACAAAGATATAAATGAATGTTAAGCCTTAATTAATGGTTTATTTTATGCTGGATTAATTTTTAAACAGCTTCTGTTAATAATTAAAAAAGTCTCCAAAAATTATTTATTTGAATTTACTAACTTTGCATTAAATCTTCATGCTGAATAATCAATGGATATGACAGAAGAAACCCCCACAAACAGCGAGAACACACAATTCAAAAACTGTCTTGAACGTTTTGAAAAAATGATTCGCAAAAACGAGCGTTATTTCTTCGACTCAAGCGATTTTGAAAACCTTCTCAATCACTACATCTCTATAAATGATAATGGTAAAGCCCTCAAGGTAGCCAATTGTGCCATTGAACAGCATCCATATCAGGTGATGTTTATTATTCGAAAGGCTCAATTGCTTTCGGCTTCAAACCAACAGGACAAAGCATTGGCTGTAATTTCAAAAGCCGAGTCACTTGACCCTTCCAATACCGAATTGTATATCACTAAAGGCAGCATTTACAGTCAGATGGGAATGTATACCAAGTCAATTGAATGCTACAATGATGCTATTAAAAAAGCAGATGATCCGGATGATATATACCTCTGTATTGCTTTTGAATACGAGAATATGTCGGATTTTTATTCAGCTTTGCGGTACCTGAAAAAAGCATTGCAGGTTAATCCGCATAACGATGCAGCCCTTTACGAAATGGCTTTCTGTCACGAAATGCAAAGTACACACGAAGATGCTGTAGATGATTTCAATGCTTTTCTTGAAGAGCATCCTTATTCGGCTTCTGGTTGGTATAATCTTGGTATATCTTATGCCAAGTTAGATCAGGATGAAAAAGCAATTGAAGCATACGATTACGCTTTAGCTATTAACGACAAATTTGCTTCGGCATATTTCAATAAAGCTAACTCATTTGCTAATCTTGAAAGATATCGCGAGGCAATTCCTGTTTATGAAGAAACCTTTAAATGCGAACAACCCGACAGCACAGCACATTATTACATTGGTGAGTGCTACGAAAGTTTAGGTGAAGATGATAATGCGCTAAAGCATTATAAAATGGCTTTGAAAATTGATTCGGAATATCCTGATGCTTTGTTTGGAATGGCAATGGTGTTGGAAAGAAAAGGAATGGATTTTGAAAGTTCAGGATACATTAAAAAAGCAATCAGCTTTGATGAAGCTAATCCTGAATTCTGGCATTTTTATGGCGATTTACTTTTGAAAACCGGATTTATTCCCGATGCTGAATTTGCCTACGCCAAAACAGTTACACTAAGTCCTGAAAATGTGGAGGCATGGATTGACCTTGCTCATTTACGATTTCAGCACGAAAGTCAGATAGCAGGATTTGAAACCGCTGCAGAAGGCATAAAAACAAACCCCGGTTCTGTTGAATTATATTTTAAAATGGCAGCAATACTATTGGCAATGGGCAAACAAAATGATGCTATGGAAGTATTGCGCACTGCCATGGAAATTGATGCAACCCGTTTTCAACTGCTTTTTGATTTTTATCCTGAAGCTGCAAAAATTTCTGCGGTGATTGATTTGATAGAAGCCTATAAATAAATCCATGAACTTCGAACTGTCTGATATTCCTGAAAGGCCTAAAAAGCCACGCAACAGCGGATTGACCATGATGATGGATAAGGGATTATCTATCCGTCAGGCCGAAGATTTTTTATCCGTTTCCTCCAATTATTGCGACTTGGTAAAACTTGGTTTCGGAACTTCTTACATCAGGTACGTGCCGCACCGGCATGCATTCGTGATCTGGCGATCGATGTCGTCGTCGGTCGGCTTCGGCGTCTTCGCGAGCAGCGCCGCCGCCGCGAGGATCATCCCCGACTGACAGTAGCCGCACTGCGGCACGTCGAACTC
>SXGT01612092.1_pt1 | contig 10043 bp, 5 predicted proteins | sample 3176221 | NCBI WGS metagenome assembly SXGT01 (sample SAMN11356862, study PRJNA531348) | freshwater metagenome | isolation source: freshwater sample F1-120 | place: China: Fuxian Lake, Yuxi | collected 2017-12-25
GCCTGACGTTCGTCACGTACTACCGCGACGAAGACGTCGACACCTTCGGCACATCGACGACCGCCAAGAGCGCCTGCAGCAAGCCCTCGGGCTACGTCACCAACAGCCTTGACTGCAACGACAAGAGCAGCGCCATCAAGCCGACGGCGACCGAAGTCTGCGATGCGGTCGACAACAACTGCGACGGGAAGATCGACGAGGGCGTCCTCAAGACCTTCTACCGCGACGAGGACGTCGACACGTACGGCGCGGCAAGCACGACCGCAAGCGCTTGCAGCGCGCCTTCGGGCTATGTCACCAACAGCCTCGACTGCAACGACAAGAGCAGCGCGATCAAGCCGAGCGCGACCGAGGTCTGCGATGCGGTCGACAACGACTGCGACGGGCAGATCGACGAGGGCCTGTCGCTCACGACCTACTACCGCGATGCCGACGCCGACAGCTACGGGCTCGCGAGCGCGACCCAGAGCGCCTGCAGAGCCGCCACCGGATACGTCACCCGCGCGGGCGACTGCAACGACACGAACGCCGCCATCAAACCCGGCGCGAACGAGGTCTGCGACACGGTCGACAACGACTGCGACGGGCAGATCGACGAGGGCGTGACCAAGGCGTACTACCCCGACGGGGATGGGGACGGCTACGGCACCGGGACGACCCCGGTCGTCGCCTGCACCGCCCCGGCCGGCCATGCGACGGGCGCAGGCGACTGCAACGACCAGAATGCCGCGATTCACCCCTACGCGACCGAGCTCTGCAACGGCATCAACGACGACTGCGACGCGTGGACCGACGAGTCCGTCATGACGACCTACTACCGCGACGCGGACGGCGACACCTTCGGCACGAGCGGCGACCAGAAGGGGGCTTGCTCGGCCCCGGCCGGTTACGTGTCCAACCACAGCGACTGCGACGACACTCAGCGCACCATCCATCCGGGCGCCCCGGAGCTGTGCGACGGGATCGACAACGACTGTGACACCACCGTGGACGATGGCGCCAAGCTGACGTTCTACGCGGATGTGGACGGCGACGGCTTCGGCAAGACGACCACCCAGGCCTGCACCCCGCCGGTCGGGTACGTGGCGGTCGGGGGTGATTGCGACGACAGCAAGAGCGACGTCCACCCGGGCGCCCTCGAGACGTGCGACAACCGAGACGAAGACTGCGACGGGACGATCGACGACACCTCGCTGACCTACTACCGCGACGCGGACGCCGACGGCTACGGCGACGCCAGCCAGGCGACGGCGGTCAGCTGCTCCGGCGCCACCCCCGCGGGCCACGTCATCACGGCGGGCGACTGCGACGACCTGAGTGCCGCTGTCCATCCGCTCGTCGTCGAACAAAAGGACGGGATCGACAATGACTGCGACGGGGTCGTCGATGGTGTCGACATCAACGGCGATGGCGCCGCGGATTGCGTCGCGGGGGACCCGGGCTGCACCGACCTCTGCCACGTCATCGGGCACTGTGGCGGACGTGACATCGTCGTGTGTGATCTCCTCAATCCCAACACCACGGGGCAGAACATGGACTTCGCGCACCTCACGGACACCTGCGCAGCGCGTGGTGCGGCGCCCGTGACCATCATGAGCGAAGACGACGACGCCTGCATAGCGGGCGCACTCGAGCGGGTGTCGCCGCTCCTCTACTTCTACATCGGATTCAACCGGGTCGAGACGACGGACTGGGTCTGGGAAGGCGGCGAATCGGCGTTCGTAGGCCTCGTCCTCATCAGCGGCGACAACTACTACGAGCGCTGGGATGCGACCGAGGAAGACGCGGTCAACAGCGTCATGAGCGTCAACGTCGAGCTCCACCAGGGATCGCAGCGACCGTTCCTGGCGTGGACCGGCCACCCGAATTCGACGGAGCTGCAGCGCGTGGTCTGCGAGCACTGAGCCTGGGACTGGACCCGGAACCGGCGTTCAGAACCAAGCGCACTGCCCGACCGACCGATAGACGAGACCGCCCGCGCCGCGCGACCCTTCGGCAAGGACCTTGCCCGAGGTCGCGAAGCGCAGCTCGACGCGCCCCTCGCCCAGTGCGCGCACGTCGTACGAGACGCTGTAGGTCGCGTCGAGGCTCTTCACGAGATCCTCGGCGCAGGTCGAGAGGGACGCATCGAGCGTCCCCTCGATCGCCAGTCCCTCGTCGCAGCTCGCACACGCGCCGGGCGCGACGACGTGCCCGGTGATCGCCCAGGCGACCTGACATTCGGATCCCATCCCGGCCAGAATCCATGCGGCATTGGGGCGCAGCACCCAGAGCTCGTGGCCGCTCACGGCGCCGGTGCCGCTGTCGATCGCGAAGTACCCGAGCCAGTAGCCGCTCGCGCCCGGCACCTTGGCGACGCGGTCGCGCGTGTGGACCTCCTCGCAGCGCTCGAGCGCCAACGTCGCGACGCATGGATCAGCCGCGACCGAGGTGAGCACCTCGGGACGACAGTCGTCCGGGCAGATCGCGCAGCTCTCGGCCGCGCGGCAGACCCCGTCGCCGCAGCCGTGCGCGGCGCCGACCTCGGTCTCGGACTCGGTCTCGGACTCGGTCTCGGACTCGGTCTCGGACTCGGTCTCGGACTCGGTCTCGGACTCGACCCCGGTCTCGGACTCGGTCTCGACCCCGGTCTCGCCCGCCGTCACGCCCACGTCCCCGGCCGTACCGAGCCCCGTGTCGCCGGCCACCCCCGTCTCGGACGCCCCGCACGACGCCACCACCACCCCGACACCCACGAGTCCCACCCACCGCATACGGCCCCCTTTTTCCGGAGGCGCGCATCCTACGAATCACCCCCGCGGGCCCAGCCGCGCGCGCATAACACCGTTCGCGACACCGCCAGTCACCGTCTCAGCGGCGCGCCTTCCCCGCCTCGAGCGCCTCCAGCCGCGCCCGCAAGCCAGCGATCTCGCTGCGCAATCCATCGACCTCGCGCGCCTGCGTCTGCAGCGCCGCCACCGCCAGCGACACGTAGCCATACAGATCGACGTGCCGCGCATCGCCCGCGATCCCATGCGCCGGCACCCCGTCGTCGATGATGAACCCGAGCTGTCGCCGCTCGCCCGTCGCCCCGCGGTAGCGATACGTCGCCAGCCGCGTCGCGAGGAGCTCGCGCCCGAGCGCCGCCAATTCCGCCGGATCCGCATAGCGTATCTCCGTCTTCGCCGCGCGCACCGAGATCGGACAGTTGCCCTCGCGGCACCCGCAGATATCCCCGTCGGGACAGCACCCGAAGAAGTCCGCCGGGCTCATGATGAACGTCGTGCCAGCCGGGCAGCAGCGCCCCTGACCAGCCTCCGGCGAGCACACGAGCCCGCCCGCGCACGCGTCGCCCGCCGTGCACGCAGGAGCCGCCACGCACTCCGAGCCCAGGCACGCCCCCTCGCAGAATTTGCCACATTGCCCGCAATTCTCCGGGTTCAAGGTGGGGTCGACGCAGCGCGAAATATCGCCCTCGAAGCGACTCGGACAGCAGACCTTCCCGACCGCGCAACCGCCGCACGCATCGCCCGTGTCCCCCGTCTCGCCCGTATCGACGATCACCCCCGTGTCGACCGTCACCCCCGTATCCGACGGCACCGCGTCCTCGCTCACCTCGCCGCCGTCGTGGTTAACGCGTGTGCCAGCCTCGACGCAGGCCCCCGCGCCAAGAACCGCCAGCAGCATCCCCGAACGCAACATCCCGCAGCGCGTGCCCTCGTCCATCATCATATCCTCCGGGTGGCGACGCCTGCCAACCTGCCACGACGACCGCCGTTCGAGAAGCGCGCGCGCCAATCCGAGTATCCGCATCCACCCCCATGAAACTCGTCGCGCGCCGCTCCCTGGTGCATAGTCCCTCGCTCGGAGGCCACCCATGCGCACCACCCACGATCCCGCCCCCCATCGCTGGCACCCCCTCGCGCTCGGCGCCGCTATCGCCCTTGGCGCCTGCCCGAGCGAAGGCCGCCGCCCCATCGGTAGCGCCTGCGACTCCGACGGCCAATGCGACAGCGGCCTCTGCCTCGAGGACACCTGCCTCGATCCGTCGCTCGACAACGACAGCGACGGCCTCATCAACAGCCTCGAGGGCCAGCTCGCGACCAACCCACTCCAAAAGGACAGCGACGGCGACGGCCGCGAGGACGCCGCCGAGGTCGGCACCACCACGGCACCGACCGACTTCGACGGCGACAAGAAGATCGACGCCGTCGAGAGTGACCAGGCCGACGCCGACAGCGACTGCCTCGTCGACGAGCGCGACCCCGACGACGCCACCGCGACGCACGATCCGGCGGTCCTGGGCGAGCTCGGCTGTTGCTGCGCCGGCCACTGCGACCCGGGCGCGACCGCCACCTGCGAGGCCGGGCGCCTCGTGTGCGCGACCCCCGAGCCCGACCGCGACCACGACGGCACGCCCGACGCCTGCGACACCGCCGCCCTCACCCTCACGGCTTCGGAGGCTGCCGCATTCTGCCCGCTCGCCTGCGGACGCGCCACGGAGGCCTGTCCGGACCTCGCCGTCCCCGGCGATTGCACGAGCGACTGCGTCGCGCTCGCCGCGGACGAGGGGCTGTGGGCCGCCAACTACGCGTGCATGGCGACCGCCTGCGACGCGGGCGCGAGCGGCCCCTGCTTCGGCGCCGAGAGCGGCTTCGCCGAGCCCGCCGCGTGCGCCGACATCTGCCACAACGCGGTTCGCTGCGGCGCCCTCACAGCGCTCGGCATCGAGTCCGAATCGGAATGCCGCGCCATGTGCGCGGGCCTCCTACACGCCGCCCCGACCGACGACTTCGCGCAGCGCCTCCAGTGCATCGGCAAGCTCACGCTGCCGGCCGACAGCTGCCTCATGGTCGAGCTCGCGCCGTGCTTCGAGCCCGAGTTCGGCTGCGACGTGATCTGCGCGCGCCTTGATCCCAACGGCCCGAACGGCTCCCAAGCCTGCCCCGCCGGTGCACCGATCTATGATCGCTGGCCCGACCGAGCCGCCTGCCTCGGCGAGTGCAAGGCACGCGGCGGCTTCGGACGCGCGGCGCTGCTCGGCTGCGTGGGCCTCACCGCCTGCTCGGCGCCGCGCGAGGTCTGCACGCCCGGCCCGACCGCGATTGCGCCCGCCGGGTGTCAGGCCATGTGCGACCATGTCGCGACGAAGTGCCCGTTCGAGCCCTGGAACGAGACCTCGACGTGCGGCGCGGTGTGCGCCGGGCTCGCCGTGGTCGCGCCTTGGATGGACCCGGGAGCGGCGGCGGCGCTCGCCTGCATCGACGCTGCCGAGACCTGCCCGGCGGACAACCAGGGCGGCCCGATGGCTCTCGCGGTGGGCTGCGCGCTGACCGGAAACCCGGCCTGCACCGACCTCTGCCGGCGCGTCAGCGAGTGCCAGGTCCCGCTCCCAGGAGACTGCATGGCGCAGTGCTCTAGCATCTCGCTCAGCGTGCCCGAGCAGACGACGGCAATCATGAACTGCACCAGCCAGGCCGGCGATTGCAAGTCGGTGCAAACGTGCCTCAAGCGGGCTTCCGACATCATCTGCCCACCCGCATGCGCGCACGTCCTCGAGTGCGACCAGGCGTTCCCGGGCGGCTTCGACGCGTGCCAGAGCGAATGCCTCGCGGCCGTCGGAGCGCAGCCCGGCACCTTCGGACGCTGGACCTGCGAGGCTGTCTCGAGCAGCTGCCGCGTCGACTGCACCGTCCCCGGCGACGCGCCCGCCGCGTGCGTCGCGGCCTGTGCCGGCTCGGACGCCTGCATCGAGAAGGGCTACGGCCTCTGCGAGGCGGCCTGCCGCGGGATCGTGCTGGCGAACGGGGAATCGACGAACGCGGCCTGCGTCGTCGAGCACCTCGGACGGGCCTGCAACCTGTTCGACATGGGGACGTGCCTCCCGCAGTAGCACCACGGAGACACGACGGCATGACCTGCCGGACCGGGACGCGCCTCGGTGTTCGCGGCTCGGCGTCTCTCTTCAGGGAACGCGGACGTTGTCGCGTGGCACCGACGGCCACACGATGGCGGCCGCAATCCCTGCGACCGCCCCGACCACGCCGACGACGATGCCGGCGGTCTGGACCTCGGCCTTCGGGCGGTCCTCGGCGAATGGGTTGAGCGCCAGCCCGCCGCCGATGGCGACCCCCGCGACGGACGCCAGGATGAGGCTCTTGGCGGCCCACAGCTGCGCGTCGTAGCGATCGAGCGCCGCCAGATCGCGGCGGACCAACCGGGCGGTGACATCCGACTCGGGCGCACCCTCGAACGCCGGCACGCGCGGCACGACGCGCTTCAACGTCGCCCCGTCTTGCGCGCGCACGGCCGCCGACGGCAAGAGCCCCGAGCGCGCACTCTTCAACACCAAGACCGACGCTTCGTCCGCCGCGAGCTCCGCCTTCAGGCTCTCCGCCTCCGCCTTCTGGCGCGCGGCGCGCTCGTCGGCGAGCCGCTTCTCGAGCGCCACCCGCTCGCGCTCGCCCTCGATCTCGCGGATAAAGCTCGCGATCTCGGCGTGGTACTTCTGCACCTCGACCGCATCGCGGATCCGCTGGAACTCCGCCAGCGCCTCGTCGAAGCGCCCGAGCGCCCGATACGACTTCGCGCGAAAGTAGCGGATCTTGGGGTGGTCGATTTCACCCAACGCCGCATCGAACATCTGCAGCGCGCCCGCGTGGTCGCCCGACTGCTGCAGCTCGATCCCCTTGTCGGTCAGCTGGCGCCCCATCTGCGGATCGCCGGCGCGCGCGCCCCCGGTCGGAACGACAACCCCGACGCCGACCCCGACCCCGGCCACGCCGAGCACCCACACCACCAGCGTCGCACGCAGCATCGCCTCACAGATCCTTGAACGGGTCGGCACTCGGACCGCTTGGCACATTCTTGGTGAGCGCGGGCGACGGCCCGTCGGGCTTGGCCACCCCAGGCGCCAGCGCCACCGGCTTGTGCAGCTTCGCGAGCGTCTCGCTGACGACCAGCACCTTGCCCCCGAGCTCGGGTCCGATCGCGAGCATCACCTTCGTATCCTGGTGCCGCTCCTTTCGCAGCAGCACCTCGATCCGCCCCGCCTGCGGCGCGTCGACCGGGATGGTGACCGGCGTGACCCCGCGCGGCACCCCATCGATCAAGACAGTCGCGCCCGCCGGCTCGCTCGCCACCATGACGCCCACCGACGGCACCGCCGCCTCGACGTTCGGCACCGGCACCTTGCCAGCCACCACGCCCGCCGCGGCACCAGACTCCAGGGGCGCCTCCCCGACCAAGCCCGGCCCCAACCCCGCGACCCCCTCAGGCCCCACGGCCCCCTCGGGCCCCTCGCGCGCCGCCACGCCCGGCCCCGCGTTGCTCGTGAGCTCGACCGGCCGCGCCTCCGCTCGCTTCTCGCCCGGCGCCGCCGCCATGCGCTGCACGAAGAACGCCCCGCCGCCAACCGCCAACGCCACCACCGCGATCATCCACGTCGCGCGCCGAATGCGCGCCGCCTTGGGCTCCCCGACCCCGCCGCCCCCGCCGACCCCATCGGGCACCGAGCGCGACGCCCTCACACCCACCGGCAGCGCGACCATCGCGCTCTCGGTCCCCAGCTCGTGCGGATCCGGCTCGCTCATCCAACGTCGCACCGGCAACCCGACGCACGCCTTCAACGCCGCCACCAGCTCGACCGCCGACTGCGGGCGCTCGCGCGGCTCCTTCGACAGGCACTGATTCACCAGATCCGCGAACGCGCGCGGCACCACCACGCCCACCATGCGCTCGAGCGGCATTGGCGGAACATGCCGATGCGCGATGACGATCTCGTGCGCGTCCCCGTTGAACGGACGCCGCCCCGCCGCCATCTCGTAGAGGATGATCCCGAGCGCGTAGAGGTCGCTGCGCGCGTCGACCTCGACCTCCAGCCGCTCGCGGTCCGCCCGCATGTACGTCTGCTCCGGGCTCATGTAGGGCGGCGTCCCGAGCACCATGCGCGCGCCCGTCAGCTCCTGGTCCTGCTGCTCCTGCTTCTCCTCGTCGGTGCTCTTGATCGACGCGATCCCGAAGTCCAGGACCTTCACCAGCTCGTCGAGCCCGGGCCGCTCGACCAGCATGATGTTCTGAGGCTTGAGGTCGCGGTGCACGATCCCAGCCGCGTGGATGGCCGCGAGCGCGCTCGCCAGCTGAATCCCGATGCGCGCCACCATCTCCCACGGCAGCGGCTCGCCCTCGAGGCGCTCCTTCAGCGACGTCCCGCGCACGAGCTCCATGCTGTAGAAGAGCCCCAGGCGCGGGTCCTCGCCGTGGTCGTACACGGTCACGACGTTCGCGTGGCTCACGCGGCAGGCCGCGGCCATCTCGCGCCTAAACCGCTCGCGCGCCGTGAGATTGGTGGCGTGCTGCGGATGCAGCACCTTGACCGCCACCGACCGCGCCATCTTCTCGTCCTCGGCCAAGAACACCGAGCCGAAATTGCCCGTGCTGAGCGGGGCCTCCGAGAGCCGGTATCGATCAGCGATCAGCATGGCGAGATCCCCGGGGCTCGGACGCGCGCGCGCTCATCGCGACGAACCTGACGAGACACGTGAAGTCCGCAAAGGCACCCTCACGACCGGTCCGCCGCGCGCCCCCCGCCCTTGTCCCTTCCCGTCTCGCCCGAACTCTATCGCGCGCGTCTCAGTCGCGAGGGGCCGCGCAATAGACATCGTACTCGATTCGGATCTCCTCGTCGAACTGCGGATAGCAGCCGCCGCCCTCTTCGAAGATCACGGCCTTGGTGGCCGCGTTCCACGACCACCCGGCGTTGCACACCGCGCCGTCGACGGTCACCTGGATGCTCGTGGGGTCGGGATCGAGCGATGGGTAGAATCGATCTTTCAGCCCGAAGGTGTGTGCCCCGATATCGGCGAAGGCCTTGTCGAAGTCGGGCGCGCAGATGCTCACGTACACGCCGCGGAACGCCTCGACGGTCTCGACGTAGCGGTGACCCGGCGTCCCAAACCCGCCCAAACAGCCGGCCGGCGGGGCGATGATACCGTGTACGGTAACGCCTACCCCAGCCCCCTGTTTCTTCACGTTCGCGAAACGGTCGATGTAGTACGCGACCGACTCGTCGCTCGAGTCTTCCTCGTCCGACACGATGATGACGACGAGCTCGGCGTCATCCCTCAGAAACCCGTAGTTGCGCCCGCTGCAGAAGCCCGCGGTGCACACGAGCGGGATCCCGAAGCCATCGTCGGCCGGGCACTGATTCGGCTGGTTGAGGCACGCGATGTCGGTGCGCTCGTTGCGCGCGTAGAGCGCCATGTCCGTCGCCGCGAGCCCGCGCTCGATGTAGTGCCCCGCGGTCCCGACGACCAGGTTCTGCGCGAAGACCGCGGGATCGACCGTGTCGTCGACCCAGCGCGGCAGCCCCTTGAACTGCCCCTGGACGAGCTTGGTGTCGGTCGTCGTGACGGCCATGTGGTAGTCCTGTCCCCAGGTCGTCGCGATCGCCACGAGCTTGGGCAGCACCTGCTTGAGCCGCTCCTGATCGTCGCCCATCGAGCCCGAGTCGTCGACGATGAAGAGCACGTCGACCTTGGGCGGCGGGACCTGCTTGAACAGGTCGACCTTGTGCGTGACGTCGGTACCGCCGCCCGACAGCGCGACCGAGCCGTGCGGGTCGTTCTGCGAGTCGTTCTCGATGACCAGCCGGCAGTCCGCCGGAACGGGCGCCGCGGGCGCATAGCGCACGTTCACGTAGACCGACCCGAAGCCCGGGACCTTCGCCGGCAACGCCGGGCCGTCGACGATCACCGAGTCCGCGCACCCCTCCACCGTGAGGCTCGTGATCGTCGCATCGACCGGCCCATTCGCGTAGACCTGCACCTGCTGGATGTCCGAGGTGCAGTCGGTCCGCACCTGTCCGAACGCGATCTCGGGCGGCCTGATCGTCACGAGCGGCACCGCCGACTCGGCCCGCACGTTCACCCCCGCGTTGATGCCACCGGGGGGCGTCACGAACTCGAGCGCGCTCGCGTTCGGATCGAACAAGATGACCAGCAGACGCGCATAGAACGCGTCGCGCCCGAAGGCCGACGTCACGGTCGGCGCCGTGAAGCGCACGC
>SXGT01722298.1_pt1 | contig 10043 bp, 10 predicted proteins | sample 3176221 | NCBI WGS metagenome assembly SXGT01 (sample SAMN11356862, study PRJNA531348) | freshwater metagenome | isolation source: freshwater sample F1-120 | place: China: Fuxian Lake, Yuxi | collected 2017-12-25
CCTCGCTCTCCTCCTGGAGATTTTTTGCGAGGCGTTGCCTCGTGGTCTCCCGGTGATTTGCCCCTCGCCCGTCGTTTGCGAGGCGTTGCCTCGTGGTCTCCCCGTGATTTGCCCCTCGCCCGTCGTTTGCGAGGCGTTGCCTCGTGGCAGACTCCCCGTGAACTACCCCCTCGCCCATCTTGCGAGGTGGTCGCCTCCCGGCCTGCTTCCTGTGATTTACCCCCTCGCCCGTCTTGCGAGGCGTTGCCTTGTGGGGCCTTGCGCGAAGGTATGCGCAGCCCATGCCAGAGCCCGCGGCCCCCGCGCAGACCTCACCCCCGCCTTGGTAAGGCACTCGTGCCACTTCCCCCTCTCCCGCGCCACGGGATGGGCATCGACAGTACCCCTTCGGGTATCGCGAAGCGCGTCGTGTTCGATGTGCAGTGGACCCAGCGACGTAAAGTTGCGGGGTGAGGTCTGGGCGGGCCTCGGCCTCTCAGTCGCGGCCGGCATCCGTAGCCGGTGGGCTGTCGGGGCCGGCGTCGCGGGTGCCCGCCCCGCTGCAGCCAGGGACCCCGGCGCCGTCGAAGATGTTGACGGCGCTGGCGGCGAAGGTGGCGGCCAGCCAGACCGAGTCCTGGCAGCTGCCCGCCTGCTTGTCCTTGGAGCAGTAGTCGCCCTTGAAGTCGATGACGCCGTTGGTCCGCTTGCACCGGCCGTCGGGGCCGGGGACGCCACGGGAGAGCACAACGCAGAGGGAGCGGCCGCTGAGATCGCGGATGATGACCGCGTCGGCCTCCTCGAGCGTCATGTAGCCGCCCAGGGCCCCCGCCGTGGTCCACTTGGAGCAGGCGCCGGGATCGTCGGTGCAGTCGGCCCGGATGCCGGCCGTGTTGAGCTTGCCTATGCAGTTGCCGTCGCTCGAGACAGTGACGCCCTGGACGATCACGTCGCTCAGCGGGAGCACGATGCTGCTGGCGAGGTCGTCCGACAGGAAGACGGGGACGTTGAGCCTCTGCTTCTCCACGGTCTTGAAGGTATTTCCCTCGAAGGCGATCTTCAGGCGAGCAGGCTCGATCGGGATGCCGTTGGCGTTGAAGCGGGCAAAGCAGAAGCCTTGCTTGAGGGGGTCCCTGGGGGGCGGGGCCCCTCCGGTCAGCAGCTCGTTGGTGTCGCGATCGATGCGAGCGAGCCAGCTGAAGAGGCCCTTGCCGACCTCGCCGCACTGCTTGGCGTCCAGATCGACGTTGGCGGTGACCACGGTCTTCTGGATGAACTCGGCGGCGAGGGCCTCCGGCGCGGCGACGTTGAGGCGCCGGAAGCGGAAATCTTGCTGGCGCTTGCCGGAGTTGTTGGCGAGCGGCAAGCAGGTCGACGCCGCGCCGCAGGTGCCCTCGTCGATGTTGCACCCCGGCTCCCGGGTGCAGTCCTTGGACGAGTTGTCGCAGTCCGGGGCGGGGAGCTCCCCCGCCTTGGCCACGCAGGCGCCGCTGCCCCCGCTCACGGAGCCTCCGTCGCTCCGGAGGTGGGGATCGTCCTTGCACGACGCGAGGGCCACAGCGCTCGCGATCGCGACCGAAGCGAAGCCGATCCCGAACATCTTTCTATGCGTCATCGCCGTCCTCAATCATGGCTCGCTGGGGCTCGCTAGGCTCGCTGGGGCTCGCTGGGGCTCGCTGGGCTCGCTGGGCTCGCTGGGCTCATAGGGGGCTCACTCGGGGACGAGCAGCCCTCCGCCGTAGTCCACCATCTCACGGAAGGCCTCGATGCGCGCCGAGAGCTCGTCGCGCGTGAGCGACCAGAGGCGGCGCGGGCCGATGTCCTCCACGCAGAAGGAGCCCATCGTCGAGGCGAAGAACATGGCCCGCCGGAGCGTGCTCTCCGAGGCGTCGCCGGTCCGGGCGACGTAGCCCATCAGGCCCCCCGCGAAGCAGTCGCCCGCGCCCGTGGGGTCCAGCACGGTCTCCAGGGGATAGGCAGGGATGAAGAAGATGCCCGCCTCGTCGAAGAGCACCGCGCCGTACTCGCCCCGCTTGATGATCAGCCTGGACGGGCCTCGCCTCCGGATGTCGGCGGCGGCCTTGACCAGGTTCTGCATCCCCGACAGATCCCGGGCCTCCTCGTCGTTGATGACCAGGAGGTCGATGCGAGAGAGCAGCTCGCCCACCGCCTTGGGCTCCCCGTGGATCCAGAAATTCATGGTGTCGGCGGCGACGAGCATGGGCTTGGGGACCTGATCGAGCACGCTCACCTGGAGGGCCGGGTGGATGTTCCCCAGGAGGACGAAGGGCGTGTCCCTGTAGGATACAGGTATCTTGGGTTGGAAGTCGGCGAAGACGTTGAGCTGGGTGTCCAGCGTGGTGCGGCTCATCAGGTCGTCCGCGTAGCGGCCTCGCCAGCGGAAGGTCTTGCCCGGGGCGTGCTCGACGCCCTCGGTGTCGATGCCCCGGCGCCTCAGATCCTCGAGCGTGGCCTCGGCGAAGTCGTCGCCGACCACGCCGACGATGCGCACGGGCGAGTAGAACGAGGCGGAGAGCGCGGCGTAGGTGGCGGCGCCGCCGACCACATCCACGTAGGTCCCCGAGGGCATCTCGAGGTCGTCGAACGCGAGGGAACCAACGATGAGCAGTGAGGTATCCAAGGGGCCTCTACCAGAAGGGGGTGGCACAGCGGCGAGCGGTGCCGGTGCAAGGGGTCAGTGAATGGTGGAGATGAAGGATCAGAGGGCGCCGCTCCTGAGCAGCTTCTCGGCGAGGAACGCTCGGCGGTCGCGGCGGGCGCGCTCGGCCACGATGACCGCGCGGAGCTCGTCGAAGGCCTTGGCCACCTCGTCGTTCAGGATGAGGTAGTCGAAGAGGGCATAGTGCTCTATCTCGCGCTCTGCCACCCTGAAGCGGCGCTGCACCACCTCCTCGGGCTCGCTGGCTCGCCCCCGGAGGCGCCGGAGGAGCTCGTCCAGGGAGGGCGGCAGGATGAAGGCGCCCACCACGTCCGGCAGCTTGGCGCGGATCTGGCGGGCGCCCTGGTAGTCGATGTCGAAGATCATCCCTCGACATCCCTCGGTGCTCCTGGCGCGGCTGATCTCGGAGCGGGAGGTGCCGTAGAGGTTGCCGTGGACCTCGGCCCACTCCACGAAGGCCTCCCTGGCGATGAGCGCCTCGAAGCCTGCCCGGTCGACGAAGTGGTAGTCGCGCCCGTCGATCTCGGAAGAGCGAGGCCGGCGCGTCGTGTGCGAGACGCTGAAGATAAGGTCCGGGAATTTCTCCTGCAGGAGCCTGGTCAGCGTGGTCTTCCCGGCGCCGCTCGGAGAGCAGAGGATCAGGAGGAGAAAATCGTCCGGCATGGGAGGGGGCCATGATTGCACGAGGGGCTCGGGCTCGTCACCCTCACAGGCCGCGCTTTCTACGCACGGCCTCCATGACACGGTTGTACTCGACGTCCCAGGTGCTCGTGCCCTCCTTCATGTGGCGTAGCTGGAGGCGGACCTCGGCGTCCAGGCTGGCGTCGACCACCATGTGCTTCTTGAAGATGGGCGCCATCTGCCGGCGCATGGCCACGTCCTCGGCGAAGATCTCGTCCACGCTGTCGGAGTGGTGGAAGGCGAGGACCACCTGATCGAGCAGGTGGTCGAGCATCTCGTCGCCCACCTTGATCCCCTTGCTCTCGGCCATCTGCGCTCGTACCCGGGCATAGTCGGAGGGGCCTCGGCCGGTGCGCTCCAGCAGCTCGCGGGCTCGCTCGTTCACCTCTCGCTCGGTCTCGAGGTAACTCGTCAGGACGGCCTCGACGTCGGCGATCACCTCGCCGGGCGTCTCCGCCTCGATGCTCCCGCTCTTGAGGAGGGCGCGGACGGACTCGGTCGCGATGGGGGTGGTCTTGCTCAAGAATAGGCGCATACCGCGCAGGAGCTTACTTGGACAGCGCCTTCAGCAAGGAAGAAAAGGCAAATTTGGCCATGTTTTTTTAAGGAGGACGGGTAGCCTGGCCGTCGATGGCTGCATGCCTCAAGTGCGGCTCGGTCGCCTCCAACGACCAGTCCCTCTGCGTCCGGTGCACGAGGCTCTCGGGCTCTGCGGTGGCCGCGGACGCCGCCTCTTCATCCGCGATGGGGCCTGCGATGGACGCCGTCTCGTCCGAGCCGACGATCCTGGTGCCGCGGGCGCTCGCCAGCGCCAGCCCCGGCCCCAGCCAGGAGCTCGGTCCGGACTTCGACGACTACGATCCTTCGCTCCCTCCCCTCGAGCTCGACCTCCCTGACGAGCCCATGACGATGATCGCGCCGCCGGCGGTACGGCCTGCGCAGGTCTCGCCCGTCACGCAGCCCTCCCGGGGGGCGCAGCTCTCCCAGGGCTCGCAGTCCTCGCAGATCTCAAGGGCCCCACAGGTCCCGCCGGCGTCGAACCCGCCCCCCGCACCGACGGCGCAGGAGCCGCCTCGAGGCCCCAGCCCGGCAGAGCTCCTGGCCGACTTCGGCCCCAGACCCTCGTCCGTGGTGGGCGCGCCCGCCTACGCGCTCCGGGTCGTGGGGCGCATGGTCGAGCTCCGAGGTGAGCTCGAGGACGCGCGGCGATCGAGCCCGAAGGAGGTGGGCCTGTACAGAGCGGCCCTCCGCGCCTACGACGAGCAGTACCTCATCCTGGGCCTGACGATGGTCGTGGGGAGCGTCATGCTGGCGGGCTTTCTCTTCCTGCTGCCCGTGATGGTGAGGATCTGGCGCGCCGCCACCGAGTGAGCGTGCCCTGCCGAAGTTTCATCCCTTCGCCGAGGGGGACGTGGTTCGATTCACAGGGAGGAGAGCAGGAACGGGACGTACTTCGGTACGACGAACTCTCAGGGGCGCTTGCGGCGGCTGGGGACCTTCATCTCGCGCATGCCCAGCTGGAGGCGCCTCATGACGGCCTTCTTTTGCCGCTCCTTGTACCTGGCGTGGGAGGCCTCTCCGAGCTCGTTCGCTGCCTCGGTCTCGCGATCGATGATCTGGAACTCGCAGATGACGAAGACCACGGGGCCCAGATCCCTGGCGGGGCGCTGGGCGAGCTCGAGGATGCGATCCGGCAGGCGGATCGGCATGTCCACCACGGTGTGGATGACGCGGTAGCTGGCGGCGGAGAACACGTTGTCGCTCGGGGTGAAGTCCTCGTCGCGGCCCGCCTGCATCTCCGGGAGCATGGGCCGGAGGTGCTCGTTCTCGGAGCAGTAGCGCTTGAAATCGAAGATCGAGTTGATGCTCTGGGCGGGCATCACGTAGTTGAAGGGGAAGAGCTCCTTGGTCAGGTATTGGAGGACAGGGAAGATGTCGTCGCGATCGCGGGTCACGATGCGGAAGCGCAGCTTGTCGTAGATCTGGGCGGTCAAGGTCTCCTGCTTGGAGAGGAGCTTGGTGTAGAGCGAGTCCTTGTTCTTCCTGCCGCCGACGAACTCGGTGATGGGGAAGCCCTCGGCCAGCATCCCGCCGATCACCCGGTAGACCTTCTTCTCCACCAGGTGAAAGAGCTCCTGGTCCGACATGGGGAGGAGGAAGAGCAGCTCGCGCCCCTCCAGGTGATGGATGATGTGCATGCACTTGAGGATGGTGCAGGCGCACATCTGGCGGTGGCCCTTGCCCCCCGCCAGCTCGAAGAGCTCCTCGACGCGGGCGTTCTCCACGGGCTTGGGGATCGGGTACTCGAAGTGGCGCCTCAGGTAGCCGATGGCCTCCATCTTGATGGCGTCCATCCGGGCGCGATCGAACGGCAGCTCAGGGAGGAACTCCTGCGCCACGATGAACTCGCCGATCTCCTCCGCGGAGGCGAAGTTCAGCCGGTGCCAGTCGATCACCGAGTCGCCTCGGAGGATGAGCCGGACGGCCTCCAGGTCGGCGAGCGTGAAGTCCTCGAGACGCCTCAGGCCCTGCTGCATCGCCCCTCAGAATTTTTCGACCTCTGCGTTGGCCTGGGGAAGAGGAGCCTCCGCCGAGGAGCGGCCCAGAGAGAGGGTGCCGACGAAGATGCCGATGGTGAGCGCGAGGACCGCGAGGTGGCCCAGCAGGGCGCCGGAATAACCAGCGACGGCGATGGGAGCAAGAGCTGCGAGGTACCAGTGGGTGAGCTTCATTCGACTCGTTTCCGCTCCGCCAGGGCCGGAGAGATAGGGCGCCAGGGTCAAGTCGAGAGGGGATCCTTCGACCCATCCGACATGTAAGATAAGATACGACACTTGTGCCCCACGGCCAAACTTGTACTGACTTCGCTGTCATGGGATCAACGAAAAACTTGCAGACGTCTTCGCGAGCTCCGTTGCAGGTTGCTGGCCAAGATCCCGAAATAACGGATCATTCGGGCTTCCTGAAGTTTTGGTCGTTTTCTTGACGCACCCGATCCACCGGCCACGTGTTCCCATGGCCACGAACGAGGGAGGGAGGACACGGGGGCGCGCGCCCCCAGAAAATAGGAAACGCCCGCGCTGGCATCTTTGGCCTGAGCGCGGGCGTGAGTTTCCGATCGGGAGCCTGGGGTGCCTAGTCGTCCGCCTCGCTGCCTCGCAGGCTGTGCTTCTTGGCGAGATCGTGCAGGTGCTTGCGGTCCATCTTGGCCTCGCGGGCGGCGGCGCTCACGTTGCCCTGATGGCGCCCGAGCAGCCAGCGGACGTAGGCCCGCTCGAACTCGGCGTCGTAGCGGGCACGCGTGTCGCGGTAGCTCTTCTCGGCCTCGAAGTGGAAGGTGGGGTGAGCGCCCTTGTCGGTCGTGGGGAGGGTGACGAAGCTGATCTCCCGGCTGCCCGTGGCCTGCGCCATGTAGATGGCGCGGTCGAGGACGTTGCGGAGCTCGCGGACGGTGCCCGGCCAGTCGTGGGCGGAGAGGGAGGCGAGGGTCTCGGGGGCGATGGTGAGATCGGACCCCGCGCTCCTGAGGATGTGGGTGACGAGGAGGGGAATGTCGTCGCGTCGGCCCCGGAGCGGAGGCACGGTGATGGGGACGACGGCGAGGCGGAAATAGAGATCCTCGCGGAATTTCCCGGCCTGGACCTCGCGCAGGAGATCGCGCTTGGTGGCCGCGATCACGCGGACGTTGGTGGAGAGGGTCTTGTTGCCCCCCACCCTGCGAAACTCCCGGGTCTCGAGGACCCTGAGGAGCTTGGGCTGGACGTCGAGCGGGAGCTCGCCGATCTCGTCGAGGAAGACGGTCCCTCCGTCCGCGAGCTCGAAGACGCCCTGGCGGCTCGCGACCGCGCCGGTGAAGGCGCCTCGCTCGTGGCCGAAGAGCTCGCTCTCGATGAGGGAGTAGGTGACCGCGCCGAAGTCGACCACGAGGAAGGGCTTGTTGGAGCGGGGGCTGCCCTGCCAGATGGCGCGGGCCAGGACGTCCTTGCCCGTGCCGGTCTCCCCCTCGAGGAGGACCGTGGCGTCGGTGGGAGCGATGCGCTCGAGGACGCCGAAGATGCTGCGCATCGCCAGGCTCTGGCCGAGCGCTGGACCGAAGCTATGGCGCTCGCTGGGGAGCACCTCGACCCTGTTGACGGTGGGGCGGAAGCTGACCTCCACCTCGCCGATCTTGAGCACCGCGCCAGGCTGGATCATCGCCTCGCGAATGCGTGTGCCGTCGACCTTGGTCCCGTTGGTGGATCCCAGGTCGCGAACGTGGATTCCGTCAGGAGCTTTCACGAGCTCGCAGTGATGGCGCGAGACGGTGTCGTCCGTGAGGACGAGATCGTTGTCGGGCGCCTTGCCGATGGTGAGTCTACCGCCCAGCGGGCGGGTGGTTCCTTTGTGCGCGCCCGTCAATACGAGCGCGATCAGACCGGCGGTGGGGCCTCTTGGGCGCTGCGCCGCGCGGGTTTCGATGTCTACGTCGGAGCCGCTTTGAGGGGGCTCGCCTTGTGCAGGATCGTCGGAAGAAGAAGAGCTTGTCATGGCCGTGCGTCATCGCGACTGCTCGTGTCGAGGGTCGTCGATCCGCCTGAGAGAGTTACTCGCTTTCGTGCGCTGCGGCGACCTTCCGACGAAACGATTTCGATATCGACCAAGTAATCTCCATCTGGACAACGAAGCTCTTGGATAAGCGTTCTCGGGGCCTCGCCTTTCGCGAACCGAAACGTCACCTCGCGCTCGGGCTCGTCGCTCGATTTGGCCCGCCAGACGACGCGCACTTCGGTGATATTGGGGGCTGCGTCCCCGAGCGCGATGCGGAGGCGCTGGTCTCTCGGAAAACGGGGGCCGAAGACCACGTAGGCCAGGAGCCCCAACCCTGCCAGGAGGAGCAGCGGCCTCCTCGGGCCTCGAGGAGGCTCCCTCCGGGCGGGCGCCTCGGAGGGCTCGGAGCTCGAGGCCGGATCGGACCTTGGGGGGCGCCCCTCGCTCACGGCTCGCGGCGGGCGCGGATGCGCCGCACCAGCGCGTCCACGATCGGATCGCTCAGGTCGTACTTGGGCATCTTGTCTTTGCCGTTCTTGATGGTGGCCGCGATGTCGCGATCCTGGACCCTGGCCTGCCAGTCCTTGCGGGTGAGATCGGCCGCCTTCACCATGGGGCCCTCGGGGCCGTCCCCGCGCCCGTTAACCCCATGGCACCGCGAGCACTGGGTGCTCCAGGTGAGCTCCGCCAGCTGGGTCGCCTCGTCGACCTTGGGGCCGGGTGCTCCCTTCGGGCCCGCCGGGCTCGCTCCTTGGCCGGCGTCGCCGCGGTCGTGATCCTGGGGGCTCCACTCGCGCAGGCCGTCCGCGGACGGCGGTCGGTCGCACGCCGCGAGGACCAGGATGGAGAGAGCTAGGAGGACCCTGGGGGGCACGCGAGGCACGATAGTCCGAGGTCCGGCGCCGCGAAAGGTCCACGGCCACGCCCCTCGTTCTCCCTGGAAAGCGCCTTGTTCCGGCGGGGGAGGCGCGCTAGCTTCGGTAGCAGGCGCGGACTCGGGCCCATTCGAGCCGCGACCCGAGGTTCCCATGTACGGAAGAGCAAAACCCTCCGAAGGGCGGGTTCCTGGCAAGATCACGGTCCCCCAGCTCCGGGCGCGAAAGCTACAGGGCACGCCGGGCGAGGGCGCCTCGAGAGGGCATGGTCCGGGCGAGCCAAGGCGGATCGCCATGGTCACCGCCTACGACTACACGATGGCCACCCTGGTCGACGAGGCCGGGGTCGACATGGTGCTGGTGGGCGACTCCCTGGGCATGGTGGTCCAGGGGCTCGCCAACACCATCCCGGTCAGCCTGGACGAGATGATCTACCACTGCCGCGCGGTCGCCCGAGGGTTGCGCCGCGCTCACCTGGTCGGGGATCTGCCGTTCATGAGCTACCAGGTCTCTCCTGCCCAGGCCGTCGAGAGCTCGGGCAAGCTCATGAAGGAGGGCAGCTGCGAGAGCGTCAAGCTCGAGGGAGGCGTCGAGGTCGCCGAGCATGTCCACCGCATCGTGCGCGCGGGCATCCCCGTCGTCGGGCACGTCGGCCTCACACCTCAGAGCGTACATGCCCTGGGGGGCTTCAAGGTCCAGGGGCGGAGCGCGGGGCAGGCCGACAAGCTCCTCTCGGACGCCCGGGCGCTCGAGGAGGCCGGCGCCTTCGCGCTCGTGCTGGAGGCCATCCCTCCGGATCTGGCCGAGGAGGTCACCCGCGAGATCGGCATCCCGACGATCGGCATCGGCGCGGGGGCCGGGTGCGACGGGCAGGTGCTCGTCTGCACGGATCTGCTGGGCATGGTCAGGGGCCATACTCCCAGGTTCGCCAAGCGCTTCACGGAGCTGGGCGACGCCATCGTGGGCGCCGTGCAGACCTATGTCACCGAGGTCCAGGCCGGGACGTTCCCGGGCCCCGAGCACGCCTACAAAGCCAACGGGGCGCGCCCCCCCCCCCGCGCAGCGGACGACGAGTCCGCCGCGCTGCTCGACGCGCCCATGGCCCTCGACCTCTGGCACTGAATCTCTGGCCTCTGGTCCTGATCTCGGGCGTCTCCTGTGACTGTGACATGGTTCGTTTCACAGGGAGCAGGCCACGAGGCAACGTCCTCGCAAGGACGGGCGAGGTCCAAATCACAGGGAGTGAGGCGAGGAGGCAACGCCTCGCAAAAGACGGGCGAGGGGGAAATTCACAGGCAGGA
>SXGT01871941.1_pt1 | contig 10043 bp, 8 predicted proteins | sample 3176221 | NCBI WGS metagenome assembly SXGT01 (sample SAMN11356862, study PRJNA531348) | freshwater metagenome | isolation source: freshwater sample F1-120 | place: China: Fuxian Lake, Yuxi | collected 2017-12-25
GCCCGCATCGCCAAGCTCGATCCGCCTGTCGCAGGCTGACCCCGACGCTCGCGATCGGCAAGGGCCCCGTTCGCGTCACCTTCGGTCATCGTGATCACCCCGCCTGCAGATAACCCTCAGATGCCAAGGCCGGGGTTACCTGCACGTGATCCCACAAATCGCGGCTGACCAGCGGCTCGTGCGTGCCTTTGTACACGCGGCCCTTCCAATCGAAATCCCCGCAATACAGGCGACGACGGAGCACCTGATGGACCTTGCTTGCGTTGATCCGGCTGCCGGACTTGCTCAGCGACAGCCCTTCTGACCGGGCCAGCGAGACCAAGTCCTTCACCGACAGGTCTCCTTCCGCATACCAGTCGAAGAGCCTCTTCACCGTTGGGGCCGTGCAGGGATCGGGCTCGATGACTTTCTTGTTGTGTGGGCCAATTACATTGCGATAGCCGACCGGGGCGGCCGAGGGCCAGAGGGACTGTTCAGCTTTTTCGAGCATGCCCTTCCGGGCTTCCTCACTTAGGTTGTCGCAGTACTGTTTGGCCATCAGCGTCCTGACGCCGTACATGAACTTTTCGGATGCTCGGGCATTCTTGGTGATGACGTCGCCTTCTTTGACGAGGTGTAACTCAACGTCGAGGTCGTCGATTTTCACCCAGTCGGCAAGATTGCGGTTCAGGCGATCGGTCTTTTCGACGAGTATTGCCCGGACACACTTGTTGCGCGACACGAACCGGAGCATCTCACCGAACTGCTTGCGGCCGGTCGTCCTTGCTGTTTCAACGTCCACAAACTCGGCAACGATCTTGATCCGGTTGCGTTCCGCGTACTCACGGAGAAGTCGCCGCTGCGCATCGATGGAGAAACCATCACGCTCTTGCTCGCGGGTGCTGACGCGCAAGTAGGCTACGCCGTCGGTTGGCTCGTTCGAGGCCGGTGCCGGGTTTGCTCGTCTCGTCATGCAGAATGTCTAACCTGCCGGTGTTCGATGTGCCATCGGAGAATGCGGCGGACCGCGACGATGGTGAGTGGATGCGATCCTGGTTGGGCGCAGGTGACGGAGGCGTGACGTTAGAACTTCAGACGGCTGGCGATGGAGCTGTGGTCGGTCGTAGTTCTCCAGCTTTTTCATGAAAGGGGCTGTCACCTGCGACAGACCCACCAGTTGCGGCGCTCCTCACCGTCACGCCCCGTCACGATTGGTGTCATCATCCATCGGCTGGCCCTTGAGGCGCATGCCGACGAGGTAGCGGTTCTCACCCGTCCGACTCCCGCGGATTCCACGGCCTGCTGCATAGAGGCGCTGGGCGAACTGCGGGGAGTCAGGCAGGTCGTTGGGGTGATAGCCCTCGTGGATCGCCCAGTGGCGGAACGCACGATGCGCCCAGCTTACGATGACTTGCACGCCCTCCGCCCGTTCGGTCTGGTCCTCCAGCCAAGCTAACACCACATCGCCGTAGAACAACCATTCCCGGAGTCCCTGGACGCTGCTCTCGGGGATGGTGAACTCCCGGTTTTTCATCAGCCGGCATGCCCCCTCGACCAACCATGCAAGCGCGAGATCTGGGTCTTCGGCGGCCGCGCGTCGCCCGATGTCTTCGATCCGCTCGTCAACGGGGATGACGCGATCAAAACGCAGAACAAGCAGTCGCCGCCGCACGCCTCGATCCATGCCGCCATCGAACCGGGGCAGCTTGTTCGTCGCAAACACATGCTGGGCCTTCGACCGGAACTCCACGGAACTCGAATAGACGTCGCGCCCGAGTAGCGGGTCCCCAGTTACGATCGCCTTGAAGCGATCCGACGCGATCTGGCGGGAGACACCCAGCTCATCAACGGCATTCAGTGCACGACCGACAAGCTTCAGCACATGTTTGTCGTCGTCGAAGCGATTGATCGGCACGGCTGCTGCGCCGTCCAGCAGAAGCGAGCGGAACAACTCCAGCATCTGCGTCTTGCCGTTCTCAGCCTTAGGACCGAAAAAGATGGCAGCCTTCGGCGACTTGAGGCGTGTCGCGATCCCCATCGTGCCGCTGGCCGCGATCTCGGCGCACAGGAACTGTTTTTTGGTCGCGTCGGCATCGCCCTTGAAGCACCCATCAAGCAGCGTGGAGAGGAGCGAACTGTTGCGCCTCGCTTCAGTGATATCGACCGGATAGCGACCGGGTAAAACGTGGCGCTGGCGGTGGTAGGGCATATGGGGCTCCACACGGGCGGAGCCGTCGGCGTCGACAACAATGAGTCCGGACATGCAATTGATCCCCACCGGCGCGGAGTCGAAGTAGCCCGGTTGTGCCAGCATGGATGCTGCCTCGAACAAGATGCTGTCGATTCGGCGCCGGCCGAGCCTGACATGTCCGATCGATTTGCCCACGGGATACGTGGCACCGTCGAAGCTGCGCACCAGGGTCCGCAACTCATCCGGGTCGATCTCCACCCAATGGCTCGACTGATAGGCATAATGCCTACCGTCCGTGTAGATGACCTCGCCAAAACGCTTCTTGAGCTTGCTCACCGTGTGGGTGGCGATCTCGACATCGGAGCCCAATAGCAACGTCGAGCCCTCTGCGGCCCCCGCAGAGGGGCCCATAGTCGTCGGCATCGCCGGGGAAGGACGGGGCGTGCTTGGCGTACCGCGAGGCACGTCGATGCCTAGCCACTTGGCGATGGTCTTTGCCGTGCGCTCGCCGAACAGTTCGACCACGCTGGGAAATCCCCGCACGGGCTCGCCGGCCATGAGCCGGGCCGCAGCATCGCGTGCGGTGGTCTGACGTTTTTCAACGTCCGGGTCGCCGCCCGCGGCACCGACGATGTGCGCGACAAAGATTGCAACTTCGTCCACTGACCAGCCGGATCGGATGAGCCAACCGATGACGGTCAGCTGTGCGTCGTGCCGGCCGCCGGGCTTCGGCCAGTAGCGCGACATGAGACATGCCCCGGCGAGGCGCCCCGCAACTGCGGACAAACGGTCCGGGGCAACCTCGTTCGGCTCCCCGTCACGGCTCCACTCGATCGGCTCGCCACTTTCGTGAACGCTGCCCGGAAGGACCGTCTGAGTACCGGTTGAACGCAATTCGAGCACCATCGTCCCGGTGGTCGGATCCTTGAACTGCTTGGTTTTCAGCTGGCCCCTGTAGAGCCAATGCGAATCAGGTTTGCTGGCACGGCCGAAGACAGCCCCAGACGGAGGCAGTATATGTGCGGCAAGGTGGAGTGCCTCGACGCAGTCGAGATCGACGTCGACGAGATCGCCGGACGGTTGGCCATTGAGAACGCCGATATTCCGGCGCGTAGAGCCAAAGTGGGTCTGAAGCTCGGATTCGGTCAGGCTCGACTTCTGCCATTCGGGAAGGATGGCCTTCTTGCCACGGTAGGCGACCGGCGTCACAGACCAGCCCCGGCTGTGATACCCGGAGGCGATTTCAAGGGGGCTCTTCATAGTGCCGCCTCGTCAATTGTCGATGGGTGCGCCGGGGGTGCCTCGGTCAGTAGCGGCCGCTCCGCCTCCCGCTTCGCCCATTCGGCGAGCGTGTCGAAGAAGCCCTTGAGATTGGCGTTGATCTGCCGGTGGTCCTCGGTGGTTAGTGGGCGGATGGTCCGAGCACCCCACGGGGGCGTGCGCGGAGGGTTCCCCGCGGCTGGCAACCTTGTCTGCATGCGCGATGACCACATCGCCGCTTGTGTTCGCGGTCGATGCCCTTGGTCGTCACGCTCGGGTTTGCCCCGATGCGCCTTGACCTCCGATGCTTACTCGACTGCGCCCCAGTCGTTGGGGTCGCACGACAGTTGAATGGTCAGACAGTCAGCTCTGCCGCGGGTATGCTGAAGCGCTGGCTCGTCCCTGTGCGCACGGTAACAGTGCGACTGCCGTGGCTGCCCTCCTCGCATTGCACGACGATCTCGCCGTGCCCGTGAGAAACGATTTCGATGAGCGACTGCTCGATCGCGTCAGCGACGCGCTGCAGCACAGGAGCGCTGATCGCCGCGGGGAGTCGGTGCCGTCCTTGAGCACCGAAGTAGCTCGGTGCCCGTCCAACGGGAGAGCGCGCAGGGATCCGCAAACGATAGGACTTGCCGGCCATGATCGTGATGCAGCGGACCGACTTGTTTTCGGTGACACACTCGATGCGGACACTTCCGTGCCCATGCCGCATCAACTCCAAGGCGTGCTCCTCGACGCGCGCGGATGCCATGTAGAAGGCGCTTTCGTCGTCGAACTCGATGTCATCGGCGGTCGGCGGTTGCGCCCTGCGCGGCTCATGAACAGGCACTGTGAACTACCTCCGCTTCCAACTTGCAGCCGGCGTGTACACGTGGTACACAGGTATTCGGTTCAGATTACAATCGTGACCGGCGGGACTCTTGCCAGGACTCGTCGGGCCCTGGCAAGTGGGATTCTGAGGCTGTGCAAAAGAGGGGAAAGACGTGGCCAAGAAGCAGGCCAAGGCCAAGGTGCGAGCCCGACCAAAGCGTGCCGCTGGCGATCCCGGCGTAGCGCCCCTGGTGTTTCGGCCGTCGTCCAGCGTGCGTGCACTGGTGGAAGAGCATGCGGCCAAGGCTGGACACACCCTGTCGTCGGAGATCGACGAGGGGCTCAGGCGGACCTACTGGCGCGAGGATGCCTATGTCGAAGCGCAAGAGCGCATGTTCGGCAGTTCGCATGGGTACGCCTTGGCGTTCATGACCGCGCGCATCATTGCTGGGATTGAGCATGAGATGCAGGCGAGCGTGAAGAACTCGGAACCAGCAAGGACCCAAGCTGAAGCTGCCTGCGCCTTTGTCATCCAGGCGGTATTGGCGGGATGGCGAAATGGCGGTGGCCCGGTGCTGGTCCAGACGCCGGCCTTGCCGCCTAGGCTGCGAGGCGACGAGCTTGAACTCGATGACGATCAGGATCGGGAACAGCCCTGGCATCGCGTGGTGAAAGCCATCCACAGAAATCTAACTGGTGAAACCGACGATCTGTGGTGGCCACTTTCGGATCGACAGACGGGCGAAAAAAGGCGGCATCGCGCGGAGCCGCCCCTCAGGCCGTCGATCGATGTGCTGCGCGAGGTATGGCCCGCCGCGGCCATTGCGGCCTGAGGTTGAACTTCGGGACTCTTGATCTTCGATCTTTGGCGGGCCAGATTCGGCACTGGTGATTTGTGCGCGTCAAAACGTCGGGGCCCGCGCATGTTCGGTTCAATCGTTGTCACTCTGCAGCGCTTGCTCCACGCCGACAGGCGGCCACATAGACTGCAGCCGATCGTCAGCACGACGTCGCCCGGGGTGAACGCTTGTCGTGCCGCCAACGGTGATGCGTCGGAGGCCCCTGGCAAGTCGAGCACGTCGGAGTTGGCGGCAGTTCCGGTGCCGATCATCGGGGGTGAGCCGGACACTCTGCCAGATCGTGACGCGCCAAACCCCGGTTATCCGGCGTCGCCGATCATCGGCACCCCGCGGCGCTCTATTCATTCCGCGCCCAACGCGCCGATGATCGGCACCGGACGCGGCATAGGCCATGCCGAGCTGTTCGCCGATCAGTTCGTGTGGTGGCTGCGGGCCAGGGGGCTGCCACTGCAGTGGCAAGTTGACGATCTCGTCGACGCGGCTGGGCGCGTGTTCTCGCCGTCGGCCGGGATCGAGATGCCCATCACCCGCAACCTGCTTGGTGCATTGAAGCGCCGATCCGACGTGACCGTCCAGCAGGATCGCCGCGTCTACGATCGGCACGGCAGGCTGATCGGCAAGCGAACGTTTTACACGTTCGAGGCGGGCGGCTCGGCAGCTCAGGGTCGCGTGGCCGGCGACGACACGGCACCGACCATGATGTCGAGGGCCGCTTGAGCCATTTCCTGCGCGTCCCAGGGGAAGTCCGTGCTGGCCCACCCTTCCCCTATGTCGCCGCAGTTCGCCAGCCACAGGGCTTCCTACGGGCCCCCAGCGCCATCTCCGCGCGGCCCCTCCACGCCCCCGGCTTGACGTCATGCGGGAGTCGTGCCCCGGAGGCTAGGGGCCGCGATGCAGCCTCTACCCCCGGCTCATTTTCCCATTGATCGGATTTTTGATGCTGCCAGCACGCGAGGTGTGGGCCGATTGCCGGCGGCGGTAGAGCGATCTGTGTTCAGAGTATACCGCCCACGAAGCCGTGGCGAGCCCTTTATTTTCAGCGTTTTCCGCGCGTTCTCCCTTGTCGCCGACTCGCACTGTCCCGACCTCCCTCGCACCATCACCGGTCATGGAAGCGAGGAAGTCATGCGTACTCTCATCATTGGCAGCGGTACCTACGGTTCGCTGGCCGGCGCCGCGCTGATCGAGGCTGGTGTCAAAGTCACCTTCCTGGTCCGACCGGCGCGTCAACGCCAGCTGATCTCGACCGGGTTGCACATCACGTCGCCGCTCGGCCGTTTCCGCAAGCCCGTGATCGCGCTGGCGCCGTCCGAGTTGCACGGCACCTTCGACACCGTGATCCTGGCGACGCGCGCCAACGTCTACCAGATGGGCTTGTTCCTGGCCCGCGAGGCCATCACGCCTGACGCGACAATCATGCCGATGTTCGACGGCGTGCACCATCTCGGCCATTGGCGTGAGTGCTACCCGGCGAACCCCATCGTCCTGGCTTGGTTCGACCTCCGCGCGTCGATGGACGCCGACGGTATCGTGCGCCAGACCGCGCCGGCCGGCGATCTCGTGCTCGGACTGCAGTCGGTGTTCGGCGCGGGACAGCTCGATGCGTTGCACCACGCGCTCGACGGCCGCCGGTTCCGGGCGCGCGTCGCCGCCGACGGCGACGCCGTGCTCGCGCAGGGGGGGGCGCGGGCCATCTACCGCGCGGCTGCGGCTGGCGCCTCGCGCCTGAGCGGCATGGCTCTGCGGGATGCTGTGCGGTTCCACAGCCGAAAGCTGTTCGACAAGCTGCTCGACGAGGGCATCAGCGTCGCCGAGGCGCGGCGCATCCCGCACATCAGGATTGCCGTCAGCCGCTACCGCACCGGCTTCCAGCGCGAAGGTGAGCCGATCATGGCGCCGACGCCTATCGCCGCCGGCGGCAGGGCAGGCAGCGAGGCACTGTTCCTGCTCGGCAACATGCTGCGGCAGGCGCAGGACGTGAAGGTGCCGGTTCCGTTGCTGATGAGGGCGTGGACGACGACGCCACCCAGCATGGCAAGTTCCGCAGTGACGCAGTCTGAGGATGCCGCAGTCTGTGGATAGCGGCAGCGCTTTGGCTCGGCCCGGACGGTCGCGATGCTCACGGACTGTCACCGCGTCCCGTGAGCGTTCCGCATGCCCTACGCCCACCTCCCGCTTCAGCTTGACGCCCTGCGCCAGACCGAGCGGCAGCGGGCTACCCGCCGGAGTGACGCTCAGCGCGGGCCTTGATGCGGCGGGCGCGGGCGAGGACCGGGGCATCGATCATCATGCCGCGGAACGAGAACGCGCCTGGATTGCTGGCGGCTTCCGCCAGCACGGCCTCGGCCCAGGCCGCTTCGTCGCTGGACGGCGCGAAGGCGGCGTTGATCAACGATGGCTGGCGCGGATGAATTGCGAGCATCCCGGTGAACCCGAAACCGCTGGCGTGACGCGCCGCAGCCTGGAGACCTGATGCGTCGTCGATGCGGGGATGGACGCCGTCGATCGGAGCCGCAATTCCTGCAACTTTGGACGCGACTGCAACCTCAAACCGAGCCTGATCCATGAATATCGACGCACCGGGAGATGTGGTGTCGAGTTCCATGTCGAGCGCGAGATCGATAGTACCGAGGCAGAGCCGATTGACGCCGGGCGCACTGGCGATGGACGTGGCATTCGCAAGACCCTTTGCGCTCTCGATTATCGGCCAAATGGGCTTGCCCACGGCGGTGTGCGCAGCAGCGACGGCCTCCGCGGTTTCCGCCTTGGGCAGTAATATGGCCGCAACTCGGGAGGCGCGGCCGACTTCGAGATCGGCGCGGTAGTCGTTCGTGCCGAAGCTGTTGACGCGCACCAGAACGCTGCAATCGGGAGCTTCGATGAGCCATTTCGACAGGGACGCGCGGGCCGAGGCTTTCGATGCCGGCGCGACGGCGTCCTCGAGATCGATGATCACCCCGTCGGCGCCGCTGGCGAGCGCCTTCGCAAATCGTTCCGGCCGGTCGGCTGGAACGAACAGAACGGACCGCATTCGCGCAAGTTGCTCTGCCGTCATGCGTACCGTCTCCCGTTAAATCGCACCGGTCGAACGCAACCGCTCGATCTCGGCCGCGTCGTAGCCGATCTCGGTCAGGATCGATTGCGTGTGCTCTCCGAGTGCCGGCACGGGGTCCATGCGGTGCTCCCATCCGGTGACACGTCCTGGCGGCAACAGAGCCGGTATCGCACCGGCGGGTGTCGCAACCTGACGCCATCGATCTCGCGCTCGCAGCTGAGCATGCTCCCAGAGACCGCGCATGTCGTTCATCCGGGCATTGGCAATCCCCGCCGCATCGAGTTTGGCAATGACCTGCTCGGCCGAGCTGGCGGCGAACGCTTCAGCAATTCTCGCGCACAGCGCGTCGCGGTTCGCGTTTCTCGCGGCATTGCTGTTGAAGCGCGTGTCCTCCGTCAGGGTCGGCTCGACGAGAACCTGCTCGCAGAAGATACGCCATTCCCGCTCGTTCTGCAGGCCGAGCATGACGGACTTCCCGTCGCCGGCAGGGAACGGTCCGTAGGGGTAGATGGTGGCATGGGAAGCTCCGGCCCGGACCGGCGGCGGAGCGCCGTTGTAGGTGTAGTAGAGCGGGTAGCCCATCCACTCCGCCATGGATTCGAGCATGGAAATGTCGATGGAGCACCCCTTGCCGATCTTGCCGCGCTGGATCAAGGCCGCGAGAATGCTGGAGTAGGCGTACATGCCGGCCGAGATATCGGCGATCGAACAGCCGGCCTTGCTCGGTTCCTCGGGTGTGCCTGTCACGGACAGGAAGCCCGACTCGCTCTGAATGAGCAGGTCATAGGCTTTGCGGTCACGGTCGGGGCCATCCTCGCCATAGCCGGAGATGTTGCACACGATCAGACGGGGATGCTCGGCCTTCAGCGCGTCGTAGGAGAGACCGATCCTGGCGGCCGCTCCCGGTGCCAGATTTTGCACCAGCACGTCAGCCTTGCCCACGAGCTTGCGGAGAACAGAGCTGGCGTCCTTGTTCTTCACATCGAGCGTCAGGCTTTCCTTCGACCGGTTGACCCAGACGAAGTGCGAGGCAAGACCGTCGACGCGATCGTCGTAGCCGCGTGCGAAATCGCCGACGCCGGGACGCTCGATCTTGATCACGCGCGCGCCGAGGTCGGCGAGCTGGCGCGTCGCGAAGGGAGCGGCGATCGCGTGCTCCAGGGTGAGAACGGTTATGCCGTCGAGCGGAAGCGGTTGGGTCATTTGAACGATCTCGGCAAATCGAGCACGTGCTCGGCGATGTAGAAGAGGGTGGCTAAGCAATCGTCGCCGTAGCTTCCATGGCGAGCCCGCCTTCATCATTCGCGGCCCACAGCGTGGCTTCCTTGCCGTCGGCCCTGCCGCACACCTGGAAATCGCGCCCCGGAAAGAGCGTCGAGACAGCCCGAAAGGCGAATTTTCGCACGACCGCGCCGGGCATCTCGCGACGGAGAAGGTCCAGCAGCAACGTCGCGATCAGGGGGCCGTGGACGATGAGACCGGGATAGCCTTCCTCACCTGTGACGTAGGGATGATCGTAGTGGATGCGATGACTGTTGAACGTCAATGCGGAGTAGCGGAACAGCAGAACAGGATCGGGGCATACCGTGCGACGCCATTGGGCAGTGCTCGGCGCGTGTGGTGGAGCCTGCGGGAGCGCGCCCGGGGCAGGCGCGCCCCGGTAGACGATGTCGTGCTCGTCCGTGATCGCGAGCCCTGCTTCGCCTTCGTACTCGTGGCGCACCGTCACGAACACCAAGTCACCCGAGCGCCCCGCCTTGTGCTCGACCTTGGCAATCGTCGAAGTCTTGCGGGCCGTCTCGCCGATCCGCAGCGGCTGGACGAACTCGAGCCGGCTGCCGGCCCACATGCGACGAGGCAAGGGGACCGGCGGCAGGAAGCCGCC
>SXGT01943072.1_pt1 | contig 10043 bp, 10 predicted proteins | sample 3176221 | NCBI WGS metagenome assembly SXGT01 (sample SAMN11356862, study PRJNA531348) | freshwater metagenome | isolation source: freshwater sample F1-120 | place: China: Fuxian Lake, Yuxi | collected 2017-12-25
CCTAAAGTGAACAACTGGTGTTTATTTGTCCACGTGCCAATATATAATGAACGCGGGTACATATTGCGCGCCTCGGCGCGCGCCCGAACCGCGGGGGCTTTGTGCAACACGTTTCGCGCGCTACCAATTCGCCCGACCACGGCACGGTGTGCCGCCGTTGTGCTACACTTTTCGTTTTTGCCACTTACGCGCGGGTGCGGCCCGTTTGTGCAAGGACGAAACGTTTTGCCCCATCGGGTGCCCCGGTGAGCCTTCGGCCGGCCGCGGGTCAGCGCCGGCGCTTCTTCCCGCTCACCTTGCGCTTGAGCCGGAACTCGACCCCGCCGTGGTACGTCGCCAGCAGCGCGCCGACCCCCGCGTACCGCTCGAACAGGTCGCACACGACGGCCTCTTCGTCGGGCCACGGGTACGCGAACACCACGTCCAGGTCGCTCACGTCCAGTTCGAGGTCGTCGTAGGCGTAGTCGCCCTCGGTCGTCAGCCACGAGTAGGTGCCCGCGGAGTACACGCGGTCTTCCGCCCCGCGCGGTACGAAGCTCCCTTGCACGAACTCGACCGGCAGGTCGAAATCGTCGGCCAGCTTCCGGGCCTCTTCCACCAAACTGCCTTCGATCTCGATACCGCAGGCGTCGAACTCGAGCAGCGCGGCCAGTCCCACGACGACGCCGAACCCGCTGCCCCATTCGCAGAACCGTCGGCCGCGCGCGAGCGCACCCTCGGAGATCGCGTGCAGCACCGCGAACGCGGTCTCGTAGTCGCACGGGACGAACGCGGGCACTCGGCACTCGGTCTGGAACCGCTCGATGCGCGCGTCCGCTTCACGGATCAGTCGCCCCGCTTCCGGCGGCAGTTGCGCCGCGGTGAGGGTCAGGGGTACGTCGCGGAGCGGCATGAGGTCGGGCCGAATTATTGCGGAACACGCGCGAAGCACTCGCGGGCCGCGTGCCGGCTCATAGGATGTTGAGGTGTTGTAGTGCCCGCATCGGAGTTGAGGGTGTACTGTGTCCGAACCTACCAGCGAGATTCCGCTCGAACAGCGTCAGATCATCTTCAAGGCGCTGGTCGAAGCACAGGACGGCGGCATGGGCGTGGCCGCGTCGCGGGCGGCCGTCGCGAAGCAGTACGGGGTGACGGAAGATCAGGTTCGGGACGTGGAGAAGGAAGGGTCGGCGAACCTGTGGCCGCCGTTGGAGTAAAAAGATTCCGAAAAAATCTTAGCGCGGACGGGCGCGCACCCTGATAAAGTCTACCTCACCGGTGGGGTATTCGCCCCGCCGACTGACGCCGAACGCTCGCCGCTCCCGTCCGTAATTGACAGGTGTTGCCCGCGGAGGTCCGCACCCCGCCCGTTCGTTCGTCCCCGCCCGCCGGTCCGGTGCGGGTAGAAGTTTCCCTCAGTGCGGCCGGGACCGGGCCGCGGGAGTTCGTCGTGGGTAAGAAGTTGTACGTCGGGAACCTGAGCTGGGGCGTCAACGACGCGCAGCTGCAGGAGATGTTCGCCCCGTACGGAGCCGTCGTGTCGGCGCAGGTCATCATGGACCGCGACACGGGCCGTTCGAAGGGCTTCGGGTTCGTCGAGATGGGCAGTGACTCGGAAGCGCAGGCCGCGATCACCGGCATGCACGGCCAGGTCGTTGAGGGCCGCCCGCTGACGGTCAACGAGGCCCGCCCCAAAGAGGGCGGCGGCGGCGGTGGCGGCCGTGGGGGTGGTGGCGGCGGCTACGGCGGCGGCCGTGGGGGTGGCGGCGGCGGCGGCGGGTACGGCGGTGGCGGTGGTGGCGGCGGACGCCGCTACTAACCGACTGCGACCTCCGAAGTATAAGCAACACGCGGGGCGGCGCGACCCGGATCGCCGGGTCGTACCGCCCTTGCGCCTTTCGTATTCGCCCCTTCTGTCGGCCCGTCCGTGGTCACCTGCCCTCCCGCGAACCCGACAATCCACTCAGCCAGGAACTCAGTTGGAAACTCTCTCCGGCTCCGGTCTGTTTCCGCACTTCGTCCCACACGCCCCGCAGCCCGACCCCACACCCGCGCGGTTCAGTCTGCTCCGCCGCGCCGTTTCGTGGGTCGCCACGCTCGTCGGGATCACGGTCCCGGTCGCGGGCCTGGTGATGGCAATCGTCCTGTCGGCGCTCTGGGGCTTCTCCTGGATCAACGTCGGGCTGATGGTCGGGATGTACTTCCTTACGATGACCGGCGTCACGGTCGGGTTCCACCGGCTATTCACGCACCGCTCGTTCCAGACGGTCAAGCCCGTCCAGTACGTCCTCGGCGTCCTCGGCTCCATGTCGCTCCAGGGTTCGCTCCTCGACTGGGTCGGCCGGCACCGGCGGCACCACCAGCACAGCGACAAGACCGACGACCCGCACTCGCCGTACCCGCACGGGGCCGGGCTGCTGGGCCTGTTCCGCGGGTTCTGGCACGCGCACATCGGCTGGGCGTTCGCCCCGATGCCGACCGAACTGGCCCGGTACTCCGGCGACCTGCGCCGCAGCCGCGCGCTCCGCGCGATCAGCGCCCTGTTCCCGCTGTGGGCGCTGCTGGGCGTGCTGATCCCGGCCGCGATCGGGCTGTGGTGCCTCGGCTGGCGCGGCGCGATCACCGGGTTCCTGTGGGGCGGGCTGGTCCGCATCCTGCTGGGCCATCAGGTGACGTGGTGCGTGAACTCCGTGTGCCACCTGTGGGGCGCGAAGCCCTACGCCAGCGGCGACGAGAGCCGCAACAACGCGATGGTCGGCGTGCTGGCGCTGGGCGAGGGGTGGCACAACAACCACCACGCGTTCCCGTCGTCGGCGCGGCACGGGCTGCGCTGGTGGCAGCTCGACATCAGCTACTGGGTGATCCGCGCGCTGGAAGTGTGCCGACTCGCGTGGAAGGTTCGGCTCCCCTCGGAACGCGAGCTGGAACTGCGCGGTGAATTGGTCGCCGCGTCCTGAACAAGACTCTACGAGCCGAGTAGTGCAGCTACCGGGTTGCCGGTGCTGGCCGGGCGGGTGAACCCGTCCGGCGACAGTCGCGCGGCCGGGTCGATGCCCAGCGCGGTATAGAGCGTCGCGGTGAAGTCTTCGAGCGAAACCGGGTCGTCCTTCACGTAGGCCGCGGTCGCGTCGCTCGCGCCGTACACGGCCCCGCCGCGCACGCCCGCGCCCGCGAGCATCGCCGAGTAGCAGTGCGGCCAGTGGTCGCGGCCGTTCACGCCCCCGCCGCCCTTACTGATGCGCGGGGTGCGGCCGAACTCGCCGATCAGCACCACGAGGGTGTCGTCGAGCAGCCCGCGATCGCTCAGGTCTTCGAGCAGCGCGGCCACCGCTTGATCGCACCGTGGCAGCGCGAAGCCGAGGCCGTTCCAGCCGTCCTCGAAGATGCCGATGCCGGCGTTCCCGTGCATGTCCCACGTCTCGATGCTCATGAACTTCTCGGTCGGCTTCATGCCGGCCCACGCGACCACGCTCGTGAGCCGCACGCCGGCTTCCAACAACCGCCGGGCGAGCAGCAGGTTCTGGCCCAGCGGGTTGCGGCCGTAGCGGTCGCGCACCTTCGCCGGCTCCTGTTCAAGATCGAACGCCTTCTTGACGCCGGTGCCGGTGAGCAGGTCGAACGCCCGCGCCCGGTGCGGTGCGAGCGGGTTGTTTGTGTCGAGCTTGTCCACCAGCTCGCGCCGCGCGGCGGTGCGTTCGGGCGACACGCTCGCGTCGCTCTCGAACACCTTCACCTTGTAGCCGGGCGTGGCGAGGTTGTCCGTGTGGCCGGTGCCGACGAGCAGCGGCGCGTGCGCGGGTCCGAGCGCGCCGCCGGTCAGGTACGTGTGGTCGCGCGGCATCGCCCCGCCGCCGAACTTCTGGAGCCACACGTTCGACGGCACGTTCGAGGCGGAAGGCTTCAGCTTCGAAACGACCGCGCCGAACGGCGGGTCGTCGGCCGCCGGTTTGCGGTTCCCCGCGAGCAGCATCTCGTTCGCGGTGTGGTGCAGGGCCATCGTGTGCGTCATCGACCGGATCACGGCGAACTTGTTCGCGTTGCGCGCGAGCCGCGGCATCAGTTCGCCGACGCGGAAGCCGGGCACCGCGGTGGCGATGGGCTTGTACGGCCCGCGCAGCTCGGCCGGCGCGTTCGGTTTCGGGTCCCACGAGTCGAGCTGCGACAGCCCGCCGTACTGGAAGATGAAGATGCAGTGCTTCGCGCGCCGCTTGTTCGACGGTGACTGGTCGGCGCGGAGGAGTTGCGGCAGCGACAGCCCGAGCGCGGAGAGGCCACCGGCGTGCAGCAGTTCGCGACGTGTTGGCAGCGGGCGCGGCATGGAGAGAGGCTCCAGCGGGAGCAAGGGCAGGTGAGTAAAGTGTAACGCAGGACGCGCCGGATGCGATAGCATTCCCTGCGGCGATTCGCCACCGTCCCGTAGGGACGAACGCTCAACGAGATCAAAGGCGCGAACACCATGTTTCGTACCGAAGAAGAGTTGGAAGACGCGCTCAGCCGGCCGACACCAGAGGTGTGCGCTACCCTCGCGCGGCACCCCGGCGGCATCGTCTTTCTGGGCGCGGCCGGGAAGATGGGGCCGACCCTCGCGCGGATGGCGAAGCGCGCCGACCCCGCCCGGCGGGTGGTCGCGGTGTCGCGCTTTTCCGGTGGCGGTGAGGAGGGGTTCACCGCGCACGGCGTCGAGACGATCCGATGCGACCTGTTGAACGAGGCGGAGGTCGCGAACCTGCCGGACGCGCCGAACGTGGTCTACATGCCCGGCCGCAAGTTCGGGTCCACCGGCGACGAGGCGACGACGTGGGCCGTCAACTGCTACCTGCCCGCGGTCGTGTGCAAACGGTACGCGCGGAGCCGTATCGTCGCGTTCTCGACGGGGAACGTGTACCCGTTTTCGCGCCCCGAAAGCGGCGGGCCGACCGAAGACACCCCGCTCGCCCCGGTCGGCGAGTACGGCGCGTCCGCGCTCGGGCGCGAGCGCATGTTCGGCCACTTCTCCCGCGCGCTCGGCGTGCCGGTCGGCATCATCCGACTGAACTATGCCGTCGATCTGCGGTACGGCGTCCTCGTGGACGTCGCGCGGAAGGTGCGGGCCGGGGAACCGGTCGATCTGGCGATGGGGCACTTCAACACGATCTGGCAGGGCGACGCGAACGCGATGACGTTGCGCGCGTTCGATCACTGCGCCGTGCCGCCGCGGGCGTTCAACGTGACCGGTCCGGTGGCGCGCGTGCGCGGCGTGGCCGAACACTTCGGCCGGCTGTTCGGCGTCGCGCCGCGGTTCACCGGCACCGAAGCCGACACCGCCCTCATCAGCAACCCGGCGGCCGGGGTCGCGGCCCTCGGCCCGCTCCGCGTCTCGACGGACGAACTGGTGGGGTGGGTCGCGGACTGGCTCGTTCGCGGCGGCCGGCTGATCGAGAAGCCGACACACTTCGAGGCCCGCGACGGCAAGTTCTGACCGCCCCGCGGTCACGGCTTCTTGGGCGGGGGCATGCGGGTCTTGATGTCTTCCAGCAGGTCGGCCTTCACGCGGCCGTGCAGCCGCCACGCGCCGTCCGAGCCGCACCCGTACACCGCGTCGGTCAGGTACGCCTCGACGAACCGTGGGCCGAGCCAGACGGCCGATTCCGACTTGTTGTCGGTCACCTGAACGGTGACGTCCTTGAGCACGAAGTCCTTCTGCGCCTTGAACCCGTCGCCGGTGGCAAACCCCAGCCGCAGCTCCTTCACCTTCCCGCTGACTGTCTCGCCCACTTTCGGCTCGCGCTCAAGTTCGACCCCGCACCCGCGGGCCGTGCCCAGGGTCATCAGGATGCCGGGTTCCGGGTAGTTGGTGACCGACGACACCCGGACGTTGACCTTTTCGAGCTTGCCCGTCGTGGAGGTGTACTCGGTTCGGCCGTTGACCGAGGAGAAGGCGAACACCGGGAACGAGAGCGCGTTCAACTTCAGTGGCCCGGCAACCGGGACCAGTTCGCCGGCGGTCGCGCGCGGGTCGGGCGAGGTGGCGTCGCCGGCGTTCAGCTTCTTGACCGTCGCGCCCGGTGCGGTGAGTTCGAGGAACCGGTCGGCGAAGTAGAACCGCGGCTCGCTCGTTGCGTCGGCGCTCGCGCTCAGGTGGCGCAGCGACAGCCACAGGTCGCACCCGCCGAACACGGCCTCCTGTCCGGCGGGCGGCTCGGTGATCGTCACCTTCACGTTGGTCAGCCGCAGTTCGACGTCGCGGCCCTTCATCGGCTTGGGCGCGACCTGCGCGCCGGAAATGATCAGTTCGGGCAGCACGCCGATCCGGTTCGCGGGCACCTCGAAGCCCCAGTCCTGCCACGTCTTCAGCCCCACGATCCCGTGGTTCGGGAGGGTGTCGATCAGCACCTTGACCGCGACCGTTTCCCCCTTCTTCCCCTTCGGCTTGGGGATCGTCGCGGGGAACTGCGCGAAGGTGTTCTTGTCCTCGACAATCGGCACACGCACGCGCACAGCGGTCCCGGTCGGGGCCACCGGCTTGACCAGCGGGGGCGGGTCCGCGGCCGGCGCGAGCGCGGCAACCGCGGCGAGCAGGGTAGCGACGAAAACGGTACGCATGGGTTCTTTCGGAACTCAGAACAGCTCGCGGATCGGATCGCCCACGTCCACCAGCCGCACCGGGCGGCCCTGCTTGTCCGGCAACGAATCGGTGTGGTCGATGCCCAGGTGATTGTAGATCGTCGCGAGCATGTCGCCGGGGCCGTAGCGGTGCGTGGCCGGTTCGCCGCCGTCGGCCGTGGTCGCGCCGACGACGTGCCCGCCCTTTACACCGCCGCCGCTGAGCAGCACGCTCATCGCCTTCGCCCAGTGCCCGCGCCCGGCCAACGAGTCGATCTTCGTACCGCGGCCGAACTCGCCCATCGCCACGATCAGAACGCGCTCCGCGAGGCCGCGGGTGTGAACGTCCTCGATCAGCGCCGCGAGCGCCCGGTCGAACGGCGGGAGCCGGTTCTTCAGGTTCTTCTCGATGGTGTAGTGGTCGTCCCACCAGTCCACGTCCGCTTCGTAGTGGTTCACGGTCACGAAGGTGACACTGGCCTCGACCAGCCGCCGGGCCAGCAGCGCGCTGCGGCCCCACGGGTTCGTGCCGTACTTCTCGCGCGTCTTCTGTGGCTCGCGCGACAGGTCGAACGCCTCCTTCGCGGCGCGGCTCGTGACCAGATCGAAGGCTTTCTGGTGTGAAGCGTCCAGCCCGCCGACAACGGGTTCCGCGCGCTTGGTCGCGGAGTCGAGCCGGCGCAGTAGCTCCTTACGGTCTTCGGCGCGGCGCACGGTGATGTCGGGCGGGAGCGTGAACGACGGGCCGGGGCCGGTGAACCGGAACGTCGGCTCGCTGCCGCTGTTCACCGGGTCGAACTCGTTGCCCAGGTACGTCGCGAGCTGATAGAAACCCTGGCGCGCGAAGTACGCATCCGGGATGCACACATACGGCGGGATGCCCGGCGCGTTCGCCCCGCGGACCTTCGCCACGACCGAGCCTTGCGCGGGGTAAAACTGCCCGCGGAACTGCACGCCCTTCTCGTGGTAGCCGGTCTGAACGAGGTGGGCCGCGTCCGGGTGGTTGTAGTCATAATGGTTCATCGACCGCAGGATCGCCACTTTGTTTGCGACGCACGCCTGCAAGGGCAGCAGTTCGCTGAACCGCAGGCCGGGCGCGGCAGTGGGGATGCTCTTGTACGGCCCGCGCACCACGTCCGGCGCGTTCGGCTTCGGGTCGTAGGTGTCGATGTGGCTCGGCCCACCGCCCATCCACCACAGGATGACCGCGGTATCTTTCTTGGCTGTCGGTTTGGCTTCTTGCGCGCGCAGCACGTCGGCGAGGCTGATCGCGGAGCCGAGCGCGCCGAGGCGGATGAACCCGCGCCGGGTGATGCCGTCGCAGAGGGAGCGCGAAGCCGGGCCGAGAACGGTGAGCATGGGGAGCGCTCGCGGGAGGGAGAACCAAAGTGTACCGTGCGGCGCGGGTTCGTGGCAAGCAGCGGATTCGCGTTCCGCGCCGGGCCGCGCAGGTTGACGCGCCCACCCTGCCCCGCGTACCCTCTCCTCACCCCCGGAGGTTGCGCCATGCGCTCGCTACTGGCCGCGTTCCTGCTCGTGTTGGCCGCGTCGCACGCTCGCGCGGACAAGATCGTTCTCGTTGCCGGGGGCGGCGACGGCGGCGACAGCACCGAGGCGACGAAGGCCAAACTGATCCAGCCGTTCGGTGTCGATTTCTCAGTCGGCGGCGACACGATTCTCATCGTCGAGATGGCGAAGGGCGAACGCCTGCGGGCGATCACGCGAGAGGGAAAACTCGTCACGATGGCCGGGACCGGGGAGAAGGGTGACGCGGGAGACGGCGGAGATGCACGCAAGGCGACCTTCAACGGTATGCACAGTTTGGCAACCGGTCCCGGATTAACGATCTTCCTCGCGGATACCTGGAACAACCGTGTCCGCGCGTACTCTGTCGGAACCGGGAACGTTACCGCGTTCGCGGGCACCGGCGAGAAGGGCTTCATCGGCGACGGCGGCCCGGCGAAGGACGCCAAGTTCGACGGCGTGTTCTGCGTCGGCTTCGACCCCGACAAGAAGAACCTGTACATCACCGATCTCGGCAACAAGCGCATCCGCAAGGTGGACATGAAGTCGAACGTTGTCACCACAGTTGCGGGCAACGGGCAGCGCGGCGTGCCGAAGGACGGCGAGGACGCGACCAAGCAACCGCTGATCGACCCGCGGGCGCACGCCGTCGATAAGGACGGCAACATCTGGATTCTGGAGCGCGGCGGGCACGCGCTGCGCGTGGTCGATGCGAAGGGGAAGATTCGCACGGTCGCCGGCACCGGCAAGGCCGGCGCGACTACCGGCAAGGGGCTGGAGGCGCAGATGAACGGCCCCAAGCACCTGTGCATCGACCGCGACGGGAGCGTGCTGATCGCGGACACCGAGAACCACCGCGTCCTGCGCTTCAACCCGAAGGACAACACGCTGTCGCTGGTGGCCGGGACCGGTAAGAAGGGCAAGAGCCTGGGCGACGGCGACCCGCTGAAAGCGGAGTTCAACCAGCCGCACGGCGTGATCGTTCAGCCGAAGACCGGCGACATTTACATCTCCGACGCGAGCAACGGCCGCGTCCTCAAGATCGTGCGGGAGAAACCATGAAGCGCATAGTAGCGTGCGTGCTCGCCGCGCTGGTCGTCGCCGCCGTCGCGGGGGCGCAGGAGCCGCCGAAGGTCACCAAGAACCGCAACGTGCGGTACGGGCTGCCGGGCGATGCGAAGGACGACCCCGCCGAGAAAGCGGCGTTCCTCATCGACCGGCCGCAGTACGTCATGTCGTACAACGACAAGACCCGCTGCGCGAACTGGGTGTGCTGGCAACTGGTGTCGAAGGACATCGGCCGCACGGCCCGCGGCGCGTTCGAGGCCGACAAGGGACTGCCGAAGGGCTTCGCGCAGGTGGGCTTTAGCACCTACACCGGCAGCGGGTTCGACCGCGGGCACCTCGTCCCGTCGAAGGACCGCTCGGACACCGAAGCGAACAACGACGCGGTGTTCCTGATGACGAACATCGTGCCGCAATCGCCCAAGTGCAACCAGGGCGGGTGGGAGCGGTTCGAGAGCTACTGCCGCACGATCGCGGACACCGGCAAGGAGCTGTACATCGCGGCCGGGCCGCACGGCATCGGGGGCGTGTCGAGCGACGGCGCGAAGAAACTGACCGTCGGCAAGAACCCGCCGTTCGTGACCGTGCCCGCGAGTGTGTGGAAGGTGGTGCTGGTCGTGGACAAGGGCCGGAACCCGACGAAGGACAGCCGCACGATTGCCGTGTGGATGCCCAACGACGAAACCGTGGTCGAGGACTGGACCCGTTACCGCGTGTCGATCGCGGACGTCGAGAAGAAGACGAAGCTGAAGTTCTGGCCGCTGCTGAACGAAGAGACCGCGACCGCGCTGAAGGAGAAGCCGGACGAGGTGAAGGTCGGCGCGCCGAAGAAATAGCGTCCCTGGGACCGCGGGCGTCCCGCCCGCTGCTGAGCGCACACAGGTGCGCACCGA
>SXGT01262692.1_pt1 | contig 10042 bp, 8 predicted proteins | sample 3176221 | NCBI WGS metagenome assembly SXGT01 (sample SAMN11356862, study PRJNA531348) | freshwater metagenome | isolation source: freshwater sample F1-120 | place: China: Fuxian Lake, Yuxi | collected 2017-12-25
GCATCCCTTTGCTGGACCCGCCGCGCTTGGAGTCTACAATTCGTCTACACTGGCTCCATGGCAGCAGAAACCACAACTGTCCGAGTCCGCCGTCCCGATTCCGAGCGGCTGCAGTCTCTCGCCAAGGCTCGTCAAACCCCCGTCATCGACGTCGTGCACGCAGCCATCGATGCCTTAGAGCGGCAGGAATTCTTGCGAGGGCTCAACGGGGATTATCAGCGCCTGCGCAGCGACCCTCAACTGTGGGAGCAATATCTGGCCGAGCGTCAAGAGTGGGATGCACTGGCTTGATCTGGCGGGGGGAGGTCTACCACGTCGATCTCGGCCAGCCAGTTGGACATGAGCCAGCCTTTCGCCGGCCGGCGGTGGTGGTGTCGGTCGACATTCTCAACAACGGCCCGGGCGGTCTGGTGGTCGTCGTCCCGATCACGACCGCCGGTTACGGCCTGCGAAGCCATGTCGAACTCGAGCCAGCGAGCAGCGGGCTGAACCATATTTCCTACGCTCGTTGCGACCAACTGCGAGTGGTCTCCATTGAAAGACTGTCATCTCGCCAGGCAATGATCAGTCCGGAACAGATGCAAACCATTGACCAAGCATTGCGCTTCGTCCTCGATCTCTAACATTCAGCTCGGCGGTCGGTTTGCCGTTGTCGGATGAAAACGATTGGGGCGCAGCGTAATGGGAGCAGTGCAGTGCGACGTACTTCAATTGACATAATGTAGATTATCGGCACAAATCTGACCTGGGCGGATGCGACTGTGGTTGTGCCACTGTCACTTTGCCCTCTGACTGATCCGGAACTGGCCGTCCGCACTGTTCGAAGGCGTCACGTGCTGGGGTCGCCTGGTGTGTCGTTGTCTGGCGCGCCGTTGTCCCGCCCCTCGCCGCGTTGCCGTCTCATGGATCGGCGCATCGGTGCCTGGCCGGCGGAATCGACGACGACCTGTCGGTGCCCCCGGATTTGATGCAGCCTCCCGCTTCGGTTCGGCCCCGCCCGGTCCGAATAACGTCACAGTGACGAAATGATGGGGTGCGCCTGGATGGCGGTATTGCGCACACATGCGAGGATAATGACGCGGTCGGCACGCGACGACCGGATTGGAGTCGGTTCATGCAGCGACCGCATCAGGTGGTGGTCCTCGTGCTCGAGGGGGCGCTCCCCCTCGACGTCGGGATCCCCGCGGAGGTGTTCCATCCGGAGACGGGGTTCGGATACGAGGTGTCGGTCTGCGGGGTCACCGCCGGAACGGTGCCGTCCCACGGGGGCTTTGGCTACGCGGTCCCGCGGGGCCTGGACGCTCTGGGCGACGCGGACACGATCATCGTCCCGGGATACGCGCCCGCAGGTCGGCCGATACCGGTTCAGGTATGCGAAGCGCTCCGCAGCGCCGCATCCCGCGGGGCCCGCATCGCATCGATCTGCTACGGCGCTTTCGCTCTCGCGGAGGCCGGCCTGCTCGACGGCCTGCGAGCCACGACGCACTGGGACGCGGCGGAGAAACTCGCGGCGCGGCATCCGCAGATCGCGGTCGAGCCGAACGTGCTCTTCGTAGACCAGGGATCCATCCTCACCTCGGCGGGCGCCGCCGCCGGCCTCGACCTGTGCCTACACATCGTTCGCTGCGACCTCGGCGTGAGCGCGGCGAACGAGATCGCACGAGGCCTCGTCACCGCGCCCTACCGCACCGGCGGTCAGGCCCAGTACCTGCCGAAGACCAGCTCGGCCGCCCACGGGGAAACCCTCGCCGAGACCCGCGCATGGGCCATGGCGCGGCTCGACGAGCCACTCACAATCGCCGGCCTGGCCGCTCACGCGCAGATGTCGCCCCGCACATTCCTGCGCCGCTTCACCGAAGAGACCGGCAGCACCCCGCTGCAGTGGATCCTGCGGGCGCGGGTCGACACCGCCCGCGAACTCCTGGAAAGCACGAAGCTGTCGGTCGACCGCATCGCGGAACAGGTCGGCCTGGGAACCGGGTCGAACCTCCGACTGCACTTCCGCCGGCTCCTGGATGTGTCCCCCTCGGAGTACCGGGCCACCTTCTCCGGGCGGAGCTGATACCTAGGAGATGCGAGGGGGCAGCGCGACGGTGTCGCCCACCACATCGATCGCGACCTTGCCGCGCAGGGCATAGGACCGCCTGTTCTCCAGGAGCTCATGAGCCTCACTCATCCGGGCGAGCGGCAGAGTCGCGCCGATGACCGGCTTCACGAGGCCGCGCTCGACCAGCGTGGTGAGCGCGTTCAACTTTCCCCGGTTCTGGCGCGTGAAGACGAAGTGATAGGCGGCGTTCTTGCCCCACGCCTCCATGAGGTTCTGCGGCTGGGCGAGGTCGACGATGCTGACGACGCGTCCGGAGTCGGCGAGCGTCAGCGGGCTTCGGGTGAGCGCGTCGCCGCCGATCGTGTCGTAGACGACGTCCACCCCCTTGCCCTGCGTCAGTTCGGCCACGGCATCGACGTAGTCCGTCGACGTGTAGTCGATCGCCGCGTCCGCACCGAGCGAGCGCACGAAGTCGTGGTCGCCGGCTTTCGCGGTGGTGAGCACTCGTGCGCCGATGGCCGCCGCGATCTGGATCGCGATGGTGCCGACACCACCCGTCCCGCCATGGATGAGGATCGTCTCGCCGACGGCGAGCTGAGCTCGCGTCACCAGGGACTCCCAGACCGTTCCGCCGACCAGGGTCAGGCTCGCCGCCTCCAGGTGACTGACGTTCTCCGGCTTGCGGCCGACGAGGTCGACGTCGGCGACGTGCTGCTCGGCGTAGGAGCCGGGGCCGCCGAAAATCTGCGGTGTGTAGTACACCTCGTCGCCGACGCCGAACTCGCTCACATGCGTTCCGACTTCCTCGATCACGCCGGAGATGTCATGCCCGATGATCGCCGGGAGCGGCACCTGATCGGCGTAGTCTCCGCGGCGAATCTGGTAGTCGAGCGGGTTGACGGCGGTCGCATGGACGCGCACCCGAACCTGACGAGGCCCGACGTGCGGTACAGAGACCTCGCGCACTTCGAAAGCATCGGCCCCTCCGAAATGGGTGAGCACAACGGCTTTCATCGGATCAGTCATATCGGTGTTCCTCGTCGTGGTTCTGGCAGCGCGCCGGTTCCTTCCCAGTGTCGCGCACACGATCCACACACTCCAGTGGCGTGAATGCCAATATCCGCGAGAATAATGACAGCATTTCTTGTGCGGTGCTCGGTCACGATCGCGCGGGACGGACCAAGCCTCCGCGAGGCCACCACACCGAACACATAGGCTGGCTCGGTGAGTCTTCTGCTCGGTCCTGTACTGCGCCACGTCGGCGACACCACCGCGATGGTCTGGGTGCAGACCGACGAACCCGCCGAGGTGGAAGTGCTGGGGTGTTCGGCGCGTACCTTCCAGGTACAGGACCAGCATTACGCGCTCGTCCCGGTTCAGGGGTTGGCCCCGGATTCGACCACCGAGTACCAGGTGCACATCGACGGCACGCAGGTCTGGCCAGAACCCGATTCCGAGTTCCCGCCGAGTGTCATCCGGACCCGGGGCCCGGCGGCATCAGACCGGCTGCGGCTGATCTTCGGTTCGTGCCGCTATCCCAAGACCGGCGACGCCAAGATCGACAGCAAGCTCGGTCTGGATGCGCTGGACTGCTACGCCGCGCGGCTGACCGCGCAGCCGCACGAGCAGTGGCCTGACGTGTTGATCCTGCTCGGCGATCAGGTCTACGCCGATGAGCTGACTCCGGAAGCGCGGCAACAGATCACCGGTCGACGCACCAACAAGAAACGGCCCCCGGACGAGGTGGTCAGCTTCGGCGAATACGTCGGCCTTTACCGGCACACCTGGGGTGACCCCGAGATCCGCTGGGTGATGTCGACGTTGCCCACCGCCATGATCTTCGACGACCACGACATCCGTGACGATTGGAACACGTCGGCGGCGTGGCGGGCCGCGGTCAACAAGAAGCCGTGGTGGCGGGACCGGATTCGTTCCGGTCTGGCGTCCTACTGGGTCTACCAGCACATCGGCAACCTGAGCCCGCAGCAACTGGAGCAGGATGAGGATTATCAGCAGGTGCTGGCCACCTCCGGAGACTGCTGGCCGCTGCTGTCAGACCTCGCCGACCGCGCGGACCGGGAAGTCGACGGTGAGAAAGGCCTACGGTTCAGTTTTCGTTGGGACCTCGGGCGCAGCAGGCTCATCATGATCGACTCGCGGAACTCCCGGATTCTGGAGGACGGCAACCGGAAGATGTTGGGCGACCGCGAGTTCAGCTGGGTCGAGAAGCATGTCAACGAGGGCCTGGCAGATCTCGACCATCTGATTCTGGCGTCCTCTCTGCCGTGGCTGCTGCCGCCGGCGATCGGTGACATGCAAACCGTCAACGAGTTCGCCGCCAACCGATCGGGCTTGCGCGGCGCGGTGGCCGAAAAAGTCAGACAGACGGTGGATTTCGAGCACTGGCCGGCCTTCTTGACGTCATTTCTGCGGTTGAGCCAACTGATCATCGAAGCAGCCGGCAGTTCTGACCGTGGGCCGGCGACGGTCAGCGTGCTCTCCGGCGATGTCCACCACAGCTACGCGGCCCGAGCCGAATTCCCGGGCGACGCCGCCGCCCGGGTCCACCAGCTTGTCTGCTCCCCCGTCCACAACTATGTGCCGTTCTTCATCAAACCGGTGTTCAAGCTGGGCTGGTCACCGCGGGCGGCCCGGGTTGCCCGACGATGGGCGCGCCGCCATGGCGCACCCGATCTGCCGATGTCGTGGCGCAACCTGAGTGGCCCGCTGTTCGGCAACACGATCGCCACCCTGGAGACGGCGGGGCGCTCCGCGCGGGTGGTGTTCGAACAACCCCTGGAGAACAGCGAGTTGATCGCGGTGACCGAGATATCCCTGACCGACTGACCGCCGCAGTCGTAACACGACTGCGCACTGCGGCGATGACATGAGCGGCGCCTCTGGGGAGGCGTTCGGTCAGGTGAGGTCGGCAAAATGCCGCCGCTTGCCACGGGGGTCTGGCACAGTCTGCGCAGGCTGTTTGGGGAGGATGTGAAGTGGTCACTGGAGTGCGAACCATCGGTCGCCTGGTTGCGGCGGCTTTCCTGGCGGCCGCGGCGCTGCCGGTCATGGTGCCGACTGCGGTGTCGCAGCCGTGCCCGGACATCGGCGTGGTGTTCGCCAGAGGCACCTCGGAGCCACCCGGCGTCGGCGGTGTCGGTCAGAGGTTCGTCGAAGCGTTACGTGCGCAAGCTTTTCCGCGCACGGTCGGTGTACACGGCGTCAATTATCCGGCGAGTAACAACTTCAGCGGCGGCCCGGCATTCCAGATGAACGTCGTCGAAGGTGTGCGCGACGAGTCCGCCCACGTGCAGGGCGTGACCACGGTGTGCCCGAACACTCAGATGGTTCTCGGTGGGTACTCGCAGGGGGCCGTCGTGACCGCTCTCGCTACCTCCGGCGTGGTGCCCGCAGGTCTGGCGCCGGGGACTGCTCCCCCGCCGCTGCCCGCCGACGCCGTCGACAATGTCGCCGCGGTGGTCCTGTTCGGGACGCCCGCGGGTTGGTCCGCGGAGAAGTACGGTACCCCGGCGATCGACGTGGGCCCCGCCTACGCCGCCAAGGCCCTGGAGTTCTGCGCTCCCGGCGACACGGTCTGCTCGGGCGCACTGCCGTCGGGATCGAGCGGCCCTCATCAGCAATATGGCGTCAACGGGATGGTCGACCAGGCGGCAGCCTTCACCGTCAGCAGGTTGGTGCGGGCGCCGGCACCCATGTAGCGCTCATTGCGGTTGGCGCCACCGTGTGCTGACTGTTGCTTCCCGCCCGCCGCGCACTGAGAGCCTGCGCCTCCGGTGAGATAGGGAACCCGTCCTATCCAGGTGGATGGGTGTGCGTTCAGAATCGTTGCAACGAGTGACGACAGAAGCGCGATCACGAGGAGCAACATGACATCGCCGAAAACCTCCCCGCTGACCGACCTCGGTCTCACCATCCCGCTCATCGCGGCCCCCATGGCCGGCGGTGCCACCACGCCGGCCATGGTGATCGCCGCCGCCGGCGCCGGCGCACTGGGGGTCCGGGCCGCGGGCTACAAGACTCCCCAAGCTCTGGAGTCCGAGATCGCCGCCGTGCGCGACGCGTCAATCCCGTTCGGCGTCAACATTTTCGCGCCCAACCCGGTGCCGATCACCGGTCCGGACTATCGGCACTACGCAGGTGCCCTGCGGGCCGACGCGGATCGCTTCGGACTGACCTTGCCCGCCGAGCCCATCGATGACGATGATGCCTTCGGCGCCAAGATCGACCTGTTGTCGGCGAATCCGGTACCGGTGGTCAGCTTCACCTTCGGACTACCCAGCCACGACGTCATCACCGCCCTGCAGCGGGCCGGGACCACCGTGGTGCAGACCGTGACGACGTTGGCGGAAGCCGAACTGGCCGCCGCGGCGGGCGTGGACATGCTCGCCGTGCAGGCCAGCGCGGCCGGCGGGCATTCGGGCACGCTGACTCCGAACCGCTTGCCGGCACCGGTTCCGATCGGTGACCTGATCCGGCAGGTGACCCACGGGGTGAAGGTGCCGGTGATCGCCGCGGGAGGGCTGGCCACACCCGAGGCGGTATCGGCCGTGCTGAGCGCCGGTGCCGTCGCGGCAGCCGTGGGCACCGTTCTGTTGCGTGCCGACGAGAGCGCCGCGTCGGCCACCCACAAGGCGGCACTCATCGACCCGTCGCGCACCGAGACCGTCCTGACCCGCGCCTTCACCGGGCGCCCCGCCCGCGGCCTGCGCAACAACTTCATCGACCGCTTCGAATCGGTTGCGCCGCTGGGCTACCCCGCAATCCACTACCTGACCAGCCCGCTCCGTAAGGCAGCCGCTGCCGCAGGCGACGCCGATCTCGTCCACCTCTGGGCCGGCACCGGCTACCGTCACGTCCGCGATGCATCGACGGCGTCGATCCTCACCGCCCTGGCGGGCTGAAAACTCCTTGCCGGTGCTGCCGTCGATGTTGGACAGTGGCAGGCGTGATGACGAGCACGCCGGCGGGCGGAGTAGAGGCGGTCCGAGCGGCGATGAGGCGCGACCTTGTCGTGGCGCTCAAGGCCAGGGCCACCGATACCGCATCCGCGTTGCGCACCGCGCTCGCCGCGATCGACAACGCCGAAGCCGTCGACGTGAGCGCGTCGTCACCGGAGCGACCGGCTGGGCCGGTGGCCGGCGCGACTGCCGGACTGGGCTCCAGCGAGGTGGCGCGCCGGATCCTGTCGGCGACCGACGGGCAGTCCGTGGTCTCGGCCGTCATCGCGGAGTACCTCGATGAAGCCGGGCGCTATGAGGAGCTCAACCGGGTCGACCTCGCCGAGGGTTTACGCCGGCAGGCCGCGGTGCTGCGTTCCTACGTTTGCTGATGAGCCGGGCGGGATAGTTTGGAGGCATGCCGTCCGTGTTGTGGTTCCGTCGTGACCTCCGGTTGACCGATCTCCCCGCGTTGCTGGCCGCTGCCGAGGGTGACGGGGACGTACTCGGCTGTTTTGTCCTCGACCCCCGCCTGGAGGCGTCCGCCGGCCCGCGGCGCATGCAGTACCTCGGTGACAGCCTGCGGCACCTGCAGCACGAACTGGACGGTCGGCTGCTCGTGGTCCGTGGGCAAGCCGACAAGCGAATTCCGTTGATCGCCAAAGATATCAGCGCAGATGCGGTGCACATCTCCGGAGACTTCACGCCCTACGGCCGGCGCCGCGACGAACAGGTACGCACGGCGCTCGACGGCATCCCGTTGGTGGCGACCGGCTCCCCCTATCTGGTGTCGCCGGGCCGGGTCCGCAAGGACGACGACAGCCCCTACAAGGTGTTCACCCCGTACTTCCGCCGGTGGCAGGAACACGGCTGGCGTGGCCCCGCCACGTCGACCGTGACATCGGCGCGCTGGCTCGACCCCGCGGACCTGTCGCACACGTCGTTGCGACCGGTGCAGATTCCCGACCCCGGTGCGAATATGGACGTCACCGCCGGGGAAGCCGCCGCACTGGAGCAATGGAAGAACTTCGTCGACGACGACCTGCAGAACTACGAGCAGGACCGCAACCGCCCCGATCTCGCCCGGACCAGCCGGATGTCGGGTCCGCTGAAGTTCGGCACCATTCACCCACGCACCATGGCTGCCGACCTCGACGCCCGCCGCACAGGCGATGCCGCGTACCTGCGCGAGTTGGCATTCCGTGACTTCTACGCCGACGTGCTCAACCACTGGCCTCGCAGCGTCTGGTGGAACTGGAACGCCGACTTCGACGCGATCGAAATCGACGAGGGATCCGACGCCGAGCAGCTGTTCGCGGCATGGAAGGCGGGCGAGACCGGCTTCCCGATCGTCGACGCCGGCATGCGTCAGCTGCGAGATACCGGCTTCATGCACAACAGGGTGCGGATGATCACCGCGTCATTCCTGGTCAAAGACCTGCACCTGCCCTGGCAGTGGGGTGCCCGCTGGTTCCTGGAACAGCTGGTCGATGGCGACATGGCGAGCAATCAGCACGGGTGGCAATGGTGTGCAGGCAGCGGCACCGACGCCGCGCCCTACTTCAGGGTGTTCAACCCGACCACGCAGGGGCAGAAGTTCGATCCCGCAGGCGATTACATCCGTCGCTGGGTCCCCGAACTCGTCGACGCCGACGACCCGCACCTGAAGAAGGGACAGCGACCGGCGGGCTACCCGGATCCGGTCGTGGATCACAGCCAGGAACGCGCCGAGGCCCTGCGCCGCTATCAGGCGATCACGGGTAAATGACCACCACCACTGATACGGTCGCGTGATGGACGGCGCTGCCACGGTTGTCATCAACGCTCCCGCAATCGAGATATGGAATGTCGTTTCCGATATCCGCAACACGGGCAAGTTCTCACCGGAAACCTTCGAGGCGGAGTGGCTCGACGGTGCGACCGGTCCCGCCCTGGGCGCGAAGTTCCGCGGACACGTCAAGCGCAACGAGATCGGGCCGATCTACTGGACCACGTGCCGTGTGACGGCATGCACCCCGGGCGAGGAGTTCGGTTTCGCCGTTCTCGTCGGTGGACGGGCGGTCAACAACTGGCACTACAGATTCGAACCCAGCGGTACCTCGACCAAGGTCACCGAGTCGTTCCGGACGGCGAGCGCGCCGTGGCTCAAGCCACTGGAGAAGCTCTATTTCCTGCGCCGCCGCCGCAACATACGGGACATGACCACCACGCTGAACCGCATCAAGGAATACGTCGAGCAGAGTTAGCGGGTGCGCACCGGCAACTGCGCCCACCCGCGCACACTCGAAGTGTGTGCCCGTCGCGCGTTGTCGTAGTCGACATCCCAGTCGGTCCAACGCGTGAGCACCTCCTCGAACGCCACCCGCGCCTCGAGCCGCGCGAGCGCCGAACCAAGGCAGAAGTGAATGCCCTGCCCGAATCCCAGATGCGGTGCCTTGCGGTGGATGTCGAAACGATCAGGGTCGGGGTGCCGCGCGGGATCCCGATCGGCCGAGGCGTTGATCAACAACATGTACGAGCCCTCGGACACGGTGTGTCCGTAGTGCTCGACATCGCGGGCGACGTAGCGGGCCTGCACCGGTGACGGCGGCTCGAAACGCAAGGTCTCCTCGACCGCTGCAGGGATCAGCGACGGGTCGGCCACCAACTCATGACGCTGATCGGGATGCTCGGCCAGCAACTGCCCCATCGCCCCGATCAGTCTCGCGGTGGTTTCGTTGCCCGCGCCGGCGATCATCGCGGTGTAGGCCAGCACTTCACCGCGCTCCAGCTTGCGCCGCCTGCCGTCGGCCTCCTCGATCTCGGCGTTGAGCAGGTCGGTCATCAGGTCGTCGGAGGGGTGCGTGGCCCGCCATTCGATGTACTCGACAAACATCGCCACGGCGTCCTGGAATATCGTCGGGCTGATATCGCCATCCTGGTTCGGGGCGACGGTGATGGCGGTGTCATTGCGATCCCGAATACGCTGCTGCTCCTCTTCGGGGATGCCCAGCAGATAGCCGATGGTGCGCATCGGCATGATGGCACCCAGATCGAC
>SXGT01165021.1_pt1 | contig 10041 bp, 7 predicted proteins | sample 3176221 | NCBI WGS metagenome assembly SXGT01 (sample SAMN11356862, study PRJNA531348) | freshwater metagenome | isolation source: freshwater sample F1-120 | place: China: Fuxian Lake, Yuxi | collected 2017-12-25
ACAAGCCTGGGTGGCCTGGCGGTGAACGTCGTGGAGTGCTGAGCGTGTAACTCCTCCCGTGCCGGGGAGGAACAGAAGTATCAATTAACCACTCCCCAACACCTCCGCCCTACGCCCATCAAGGATGAGGCGACTCCTGACTCACGCGCTCCCGGCTGCGGCGATGCTGCTGCTCGCCTCGTCGTGCGTCGCGCCCGCCAAGCCGCACCGCATCTCTCAGGACATCCCCGAACCCGATCCGCGCGCGCTCCTGCGCCGCCTCGCGCTCGACGTGCCCGAGGGGACGCCCGTCTCGACCGATGCGGCGCCCGCGCCGCCGCTCGCCGCCGCCCCGGCCTTTGTCGCGGCGCAGACCGCCGACGATGCGGCGCGCGCGCTCGAATGCCTGACCGCCGCGATCTATTACGAGGCGCGCTCGCAGGGGCCCGACGGCGAGCGCGCGGTGGCGCAGGTGGTCCTCAACCGTGTCCGCGACCGCGCCTTTCCGCGCTCGGTCTGCGGCGTGGTCTATCAGGGGTCGACGCGCTCGACGGGCTGCCAATTCTCCTTCACCTGCGACGGATCGATGAACGCCCGGCGGGACTGGGGGGCCTGGGACCGCGCGCGGCTGACCGCGGAGGCGGCGCTCGCGGGCGAAGTCTATGCGCCGGTCGGTTCGGCGACGCATTACCATGCGAACTACGTCTCGCCGTGGTGGGCGCCCAGCCTCGCCCGCGTGACGCAGGTGGGGGCGCACATCTTCTACCGCTGGAAGGGCGCGATGGAGAAGGCGCTGACCTTTCGCCAGGACTATGCCGGGGTCGAACCCGGGGTGGGCGCCGATGTCGCGGTCGCGACGGACGCGGGCGGGGTGACGGTCACCTACGGCAACCGCGAAGCCGAGGCGCAGGCCGAGACCGCGCCGGCGGCGGCGGGGGTCACGATCCACCGCGGCGTCGCCGCGCCGCAGTCACGCGCGGTGCGGGCGAGTTACGTGTCAGGCGTTCGCATCCACCGCGGCGTGACCCACGACGCGGGTGACGAGGGCGATCACGAGCCGATCGTCGCGGACGAGACTTAACGCGAGCACTCCCCCTTAGGGGAGGGGAGAAGCGGGCTACAACCCCAATCGCACCGTCGCCCGCAAGTCCCGCCCCGCGAGCGGCGCAAAATCCTTGAGGAAGCTCGCGTGCCGCCGCGCGGTCACGTCGAAGATGTTGTTCGCGCTGAGCAGCAGCGTCGTCTTCGATTCACGCCCGAACGGCTGCAGGCTGACCGATGCGTTGACCAGGGTATAGCCGTCGGTCGCGGTCTCGAACGCGGCGGTGCGCTTCTGGTCGAAGACCCGCTCCACCTCGGCGCGCGCGGTCAGGCGGTCGCCCTGCGCCTCGACCCCGGCAAGGACGCGCGCGGGGGGGATGCGCGGGACGGGGCCCGCATCGACGATCGTGGCGCGGACGTAGTCGCCGAGCACGTCGGCGTTGACGCGGTAGCCGCCCGCCTCGAACAGATGCGCGGTCAGCTCCGCCTCCACGCCGTAATAGCGCGCATCGCCCTGCTGGTACTGGAAGCACGGCAGGTCGACCTCGCGCCCCGACAATGCCGCCGCGGCTTCGCAGACGGAGGCGTCGACCTGGTTCTCCGAGATATAGTTGCTGAACCAATTGCCGTAGACCGAGGCATCGAGGTCGAAGCGTCCAGCATGGGCGTGGAAGGTCGCCTCCAGCCCCCACGACTTCTCCAGCCGGAAGCCGGGATCGCCGAGCTCGTACACCTGCGTTCCCGCGTGCGGGCCGTCGGCGAACAGCTCTTCCGCCGACGGCGCACGCTCGGTGCGCGAGCCGTTGAGGCCGATGCGGATGCCTTCGGCGACTTCGTAGGACGCGCCGAGCGACGCGGAGAAGGCGTTGAAGCTGCGCTTGCCCGAGAAGAAGCGCAGGTCCTCCGCCGGATTGCGCGAGGCGAGATCGGTGTGCTCGTACCGCAGCCCGCCCGCGGCGCGGAACGGACCGCTGGCGTATTGTTGCAGCGTGAACAGGCCGACCTGATTGGTCTCGTTGCGCGGCAGGAACGCTTCCTCGCCCTCCACGTCGAACAGCCGGTTGAAGAACTGGACCCCCGACGCGCCCTGCCAGCCGCCGCGGTTCGCCTGAACGATCTCGAGCCGCGCCTCCGTGCCGTTGTTGCGGAAGGCGGTGCCGATCTCGCCCGTCGGCTCGAGCTCGAAGTGGCGATAGGTCGCGTGCCCGCCGCGGATGCGGATCTTGTCGAGGAAAGGTCCGCCGACATCGACCTCGCCGCGCAGGTCGACGCGGTTCTGGACGATGTCGATCCGCGGCGCCTCCTGCTCCTGGCCGACCTCGGTCGCATAGCGGATCGGCAGGCCGTAGAGGCTGTCATAATGGCTGTACGAAACGCCGAGCGAGCCGCCCTCGGTCAGGATCGTCGCGCCTGCGCCCGCGGTCCAGGTCTCGACCGCGGTGTTGGGGAGCCGCCCCCGAACCGCGGCGGAGGCGGCGAAGTCGATCGGCTCATCGGTGTCCTGCGGCAGCCCGACCTGCGCCGATGCCGCGTCCCGGGCGGCGCGCGACAGCGCGAAGCCCCCGATGCGCAGGTCGTCGGCCTTCAGGTAAGATCCGTCGGCGTGAAGCACGAGATGCTCGCCGACCGCGACGTCCCCCGCCGCGCCGATCGAGCGCTCGTCCGCGGCCGAGCCGTAATTGGCGATCGCGGCGAGGCGGTAGCCGTCCGCCGGGCGGGTGCGCGGGATTCGCGTGTCGATGACGTTGACGACCCCGCCCACCGCCGACGAGCCGTAGAGGAGCGCGGAGGGGCCGCGCAGCACCTCGATCCGTTCGGACAGCAAGGGGTTGATGATCACCGCGTGGTCGACGGAGGTGTTCGACACGTCGATCGAGCCGATGCCGTCGGTCAGCACGCGGATGCGCTCGCCCTGGAAGCCGCGCAGGATCGGCCGCGATGCGCTCGGGCCGAACGAGGTCGCCGACACGCCGGGCAGCCGCTGGAGCGTTTCGCCGATCGTGGGCCTGACGTCGCGGGTCAGCGCCTCGCCGGTCAGCACGGAGGTGCCCTGAAGAACGTCGGTCTCGGTCTGTTCGAGAATACCCGTGACGATCACCTCCGCGCCCGTCGTCGCGCGCGGCGATCCGGTCTGGGCGGCGGCGCCGGCGGCGGCGAGCAGCGCGAGCAGGCTGGTCGATGTGATGATGATCTTCATGCGCAATGGCTCCGGCGCCCGTTGGTGTCCTTGGGCGCGCCCTAAGCCATATGATATGTTGTATCAACCCACTTGTTGCGCCGCAGCGTCAGACCGCCTCGTGACAGCGCTCGCAGGTGCCGCGCACCTCGATCACCGGGCGATCGGGGCGAAAGCCGGTGGCGCTCGCCGCGCTGCGGATCGCGCGGCTGACGGGGTCGTCGTCGAGGTGGACCGTGTCGCCGCAGATGTCGCAGACCAGGAAGATGCAGTCGTGGACGCAATCGGGGTGCGCATTGGCGACATAGGCGTTGGCGCTCTCCACGCGGCGCGCCAGGTTCTTGTCCACGAAGATGTCGAGGATGCGGTAGACGCTGTTCGCCGCCACCCGCTTGCCGCGCGCCTTGGAGACCGCCTCGGCGATGTCGTAGGCGGAGGCCGGATTGCTGAACCCGGCGAGCGCGGCGAAGACGCTGCGCCGCATCTCGGTCCACTGCTCGCCCGCGCCCTCCAGCGCGGTGCGCGCGGCGTCCATCAGCGCGTCGCCTTGGTGTTCGTGATGGGCGTGGCGGGTCATGGTGTGGAGATAAGCGGGGGAGGTGAGGCGGGCAAGCGCCGCCGCCTTTCCTTCGTCACCCCGGACTTGTTCCGGGGTCCAGGATTCCGCCAACGATGACCTTCGAGCCTCTACCGGCATCGGCTGCCGAGGGCTGGACCCCGGAACAAGGCTCTGCCGAGCTTGTCGAGGTATCCGGGGTGACGGAGCATTTGCGGCGCGGTCCGAGCCAGATCACGCCTGCGACATATGCCCCGCGATCGTCGCGACCATCTCGGCCGTCTTGGAAGGCGGCAGGTCGTGCGCCATGCCGGGGACGATCACCAGCTTCGCCCCCGGGATCGCGCGCGCCAGGTCCTCGCTGTTCGCGGCGGGGACCAGCGGGTCGTTCGCACCGTGGATCAGCAGGGTGGGCGCGCGGATCGCGGCGAGCCGTTCGACCCGGCTGCCGTCGCCGAGAATGGCGAGGAGCTGACGCCGGACCCCCATCGGGTTGTAGCCGCGGTCGAACGCTTCGGCGGCCATGGTGCGGAAGGCGTCGGGCTCGCGCGCGGGATCGGGAAAGGAGATGAGGTTGAGAATGTCGTTCCCCGCCGCGATCGCCTCCTCGCGCGTCGGATTGGCGGGGCGGCGCTGCATCAGCTTGCCGCGGAGCTGCGCGGTCGGACCGGGAAGCCCGCGCCGGCCGCTCGACGACATGATCGAGGTCAGGGTCAGCGTGCGGTCGGGCCATTCGGCGGCGACGAGCTGCGCGATCATGCCGACCATCGAAGCGCCGACGACATGCGCGCGCTCCATCCCGAGCGCGTCGAGCAGCGCCACCGCGTCCTTCGCCATGTCGGTGAGCGAATAAGCGAGCGGCGGCTTCAGTCCCAGCCGCATCATGCCGAGCGCGAGGAGCGGGTGCATCGCGCGCGCGCCGTCCAGCGTTGTCGACAGCCCGATGTCGCGGTTGTCTTAGCGTATCACCCTAAAGCCCGCGTCCGCCAGACCCTGCACGAACGGCTCGGGCCAGGCGATCATCTGCGTGCCCAATCCCATGATCAGCAGCACCGCGGGCGCGGACGCATCGCCGCGCTCCTCGAAGAACAGCTCCACCCCGTTCGCGCGCACCTTGGGCATCGGACCTCCTGCCGCGCCCTCCGGCGCCGTTCTGCGCGCATCCTGCCGGAACGGCTCGCCGCGCGATAGTCCCGCTTGGCCGTCATCAAGTCAGGGCATCATTGAACGCCTACCGAATCAGTGGATGTTAAGCGCAGATCAAGAGGGACGCCAATGCTGACACTCGCCATGCTTCTCGCCGTCCAGGACGCGGCGCCCGCGCAGACCCCGACGCCGCCGCCCGGCGCGTCCGTCGAGGGTGGCCAAGTCGATGTCGAGGGCGAGCCGCCGGTGACGGGGCGGCTCGGGACCGCGCAGCAGGGCGGCGGCGACATCGTCGTCACCGCGCGGCGGCGGGCGGAGACGGTACAGCGGGTGCCGATCGCGGTGTCGGTGATCGGCGGCGCCGCGATCGCGGAGACGGGCGCGTACAACGTCGGCCGGATCACCCAATTGCAGCCCAGCCTGCAATTCTATTCGACCAATCCGCGCAATTCGGCGGCGAACATCCGCGGGCTGGGCGCGCCGTTCGGGCTGACCAACGACGGCATCGAGCAGGGCGTCGGCATCTACGTCGACCAGGTCTATTACAGCCGGATCGCGTCGGCGACGTTCGACTTCACCGACACCGAGCGGATCGAGATCCTGCGCGGGCCGCAGGGAACGCTGTACGGCACGAACACGACCGCGGGCGCGATCAACATCACCAGCCGCGCGCCCAGCTTCACCCCCGAAGCGCGCGTCGAGCTGACCGCGGGCAATTACGATTTCTTCCAGGGCAAGGCGTCGGTGTCGGGCCCGCTGGTCGCGGACGCGATCGCGATCCGGCTGTCGACCTCGATCACCACGCGCCGGGGCACGATCTGGAACACGACCCAGCGCGAATGGCAGAACAGCCAGGACAATCTGGGGCTGCGCAGCCAGATCCTGTGGCGCGCAACGCCGACGCTCGATCTGACGTTCTATGGCGACTACAACCGCCAGAACCCCAATTGCTGCGTGCAGATTTATGCTCGCACCGGGCTGACCCAGCGGCCGCTCAACCGCCAGTATGACGCGCTCGCCGCGGCGCAGGGCTATCGCGTGCCGTCGACCAACGCCTTCGACCGTATCACCGACGTGGACACCGACCTGCGCGCCAAGCAGGAGCTGGGCGGGCTGTCGCTGGTCGGCGCGCTTGATCTCGGCGGCGCGGAGCTGACCTCGGTCACCGCGTGGCGCTTCTGGAACTGGGACCCGTCGAACGACCGCGACTTCACCGGGCTGGCGATCACCCCCGTGTCCGCCAACCCGTCGCAGCAGCGCCAGTTCAGCCAGGAGCTGCGGATCGGATCGGTCGGTGAGAACCGGGTCGATTACACGCTGGGCGCGTTCTATTTCTATCAGACGATCGACACGCAAGGGAGCCAGGTGCAGGGGCCCGCGGCGAGCCGCTTCCTGCTCAATCCGGGCAACGTCCCGCCGGGCGTGGCCGGTTGCGCCGCCCCGACCGCCAACGCCTGCAACCCCGCGGTGCTGAACGGGCTGACGTCGACCAACACGATAGGCTTTACCAACACCAGCGCCGCGCTGTTCGGCAAGCTGACGTGGCGGGTCACGGACGCCCTACAGCTCTCGGGCGGGCTCCGGCTCAACTACGACAAGAAGGACGGGTCGTATGTTTCGGTGGTCACTACCGGCACGGGCGGCACGGCGCTGAACGCCGACCAGCGCGGGGTCCTCGCGCCGCAGACCTACCGGCCCGAGTTCGACAACTGGAACCTGTCGGGCGACGTCACCGCGGCCTATGCGGTCACGCCCGACGTCAACGCCTACGCCACCTACGCGCGCAGCTACAAATCGGGCGGCATCAACCTGTCGGGACTGCCGCTCGACGGCGTCAACCCGATTCTCGCAGCAGCAACGGTCGCGCCGGAGAAGGTCGACCATTTCGAGCTCGGACTGAAGACCCAGTTCCTTGATCGACGTGCGACGGTCAACATCGCCGCGTTCCGCACCGAAATCTCCGACTATCAGGCGACCGTCTTCAACGGGCAGCTGGGCGTGCTGCGCGGCTATCTGGCGAATGCGGGCAAGGTCCGGACGCAGGGGATCGAGATCGACTCGGCGTTCCGCCCGACCGCGCGGCTCAACGTCTACGCCAACGCGGCCTATACCGACGCCAAATACGTCCGCTTCGTCGACGCCCCGTGCCCGCCCGAGCTGTCGGGCGGCGCGGCGGCGACCGCGGCCAACCCGGCGAGCGCTCCGGGCACGCCCGGCGGGTTCAGCCCGGCGAACTGCGACATCTCCGGCCTGCGGCTGCCCGGCGTATCGAAATGGGCCTTCTCCTATGGCGCGGAGTATAATCTGCCCGGGCGGATCGGCGGGCTCGATGGGCAATATTACCTGGGCTACGACGGCAGCTACCGTTCGACCTTCTCGTCCAACCCGTCGCCGTCGGCCTACACCAACATCAAAGGCTATTCGCTCAGCAACTTGCGCGCCGGGTTCAAGGCGGAGGGGAGCTGGAACGTCTTCGCCTGGCTGCGCAACGCGTTCGACCAGGACTATTACGACGTGCTGGCGCTGCAATCGGGGAGCACCGGGCTGGTGGTGGGCCAGCCGGGAGATCCGCGGACCTATGGGGTGACGGTCAGCCGGGCGTTCTGATCAGGTGGACCGGCCTGTTCGTCATCTGAAAGGTCGCCAGAAGCGAAACGCTTCAGTTAGTCACCCCGGATACCTCGACAAGCTCGGCAGAGCCTTGTTCCGGGGTGACGATCGGATGAGGGATCGGCGGCTCGTACAAGCAGCGGCGGTGCGATAGATCACGACCATGACCGCCCCCCTGAACCTCCGCGTCCTCGAACTCGCCCGCATCCTCGCGGGGCCCTGGGCGGGGCAGTTGCTCGCCGATCTCGGCGCGGACGTGATCAAGGTCGAGCGGCCGGGGGAGGGGGACGACACGCGGCATTGGGGGCCGCCGGTCCTCACCGGCCGCGACGAGGCCGATCTCGGCGCGGCTTATTTCCACAGCTGCAACCGCGGCAAGCGATCGATCGCGATCGACATCGCCACCCCCGCGGGCCAGGCGCAGGTGCGCGCGCTCGCCGCGCAAGCCGATGTGGTGATCGAGAACTACAAGGTCGGCGGTCTCGCCAGATACGGCCTCGACGCCGCCGCGCTGCGGGCGGAGAACCCGGGCCTCGTCGATTGCTCAATCACCGGCTTCGGCCAGACCGGGCCCTCTGCGCACCGCGCGGGATATGACTTCATCATCCAGGGCATGGGCGGCGCGATGTCGATCACCGGCGAGCCCGACGGGCCTCCGCAGAAGAGCGGGGTCGCCTATGCCGACGTCTTCACCGGGGTTTATGCGACCGTCGCGATCCTGGCCGCGATCGAGCGGCGGCACACGACGGGGGAGGGCGCGACGATCGACATGGCGCTGCTCGACACCCAGGTCGGCGTGCTCGCCAACCAGGCGCTCACCTGGATGGCGAGCGGGGTCGTGCCGGGCCGGATGGGCAACGGCCACGCCAATCTCGCGCCCTATCAGAGCTTCCCCTGCTCGGACGGCGACCTGATCGTCGCGGTCGTCAACGACCGCCAGTTCGCGCGCGCGTGCGCGGTGTTGGGAGAACCCGCCCTGGCGACCGACGAGCGCTTCGCGACCAACCCCGCGCGGGTCGCGAACCGGGTCGAGCTGATCCCCAAGATCACCGCCTTGACGCTCCGCCGCCGCGCGTCGGAGCTCCACGCGGCGCTGGAGGCGGCGGGGGTTCCGGTCGGCGCGGTCAACCGGATCGATCAGGTCTTCGCCGACCCCCAGGTGGTCGCGCGCGGGATGCGGATCGCGCCGGAGGACGGGCGCGGCGACGCGTTGCCCGGACTGGCGTCGCCGATCGTCATCGACGGCGGTCGCATGGCCGCACCCGGCGCCGCCCCGAGATTGGGCGAACACGAAGGCGCGGGCTGGCGACCGCGCTAGGGTGTCGCGCCGCAGCGGGCGTGCGTTCGCGGCGATGCGGCGCATGGACCGTCGGCGAACCGGCGCGCGAGCACCCGGGCTGGCTGGGCGGCGCGCGACGGCTTGCCTATATGGCGAAGCGCGGCATAAGCCCGCGCCGGTCATCCAACACGAAAGCTCATCATGTCCGCCATGTTCCGCATCACGCTGCCCGACGGGTCCGTCCGGGAGGTAGCGCCGGGGACCACCCCGGCGGACGTCGCGGCGGCGATCGGCCCGGGGCTGGCCAAGGCGGCGATCGCGGCGCGGGTCGACGGCGAGGTGCGCGACCTGTCGCGGCCGTTCGAGGGCGACACGAACCTCGCGCTGATCACGGCCAAGGACGAGGCGGAGGCGCTGGAGCTCGCGCGGCACGATTTCGCGCACGTCATGGCGGAGGCGGTGCAGCACCTTTATCCGGGCACGCAGATCACCTTCGGCCCCGCGACCGAGGACGGCTTCTATTACGATTTCGCGCCGCCGGTGATCGACGGAAAGCCCCGGCCGTTCACCGATGACGACCTGCCCGCGATCGAGGCCGAGATGCGCCGCATCATCGCGCGCAACGAGCCGTTCGTCCGCGAGGTCTGGTCGCGCGAGCAGTTGATCGACGCGTGGCGCAAGCAGGGCGAGACGTTCAAGGCCGAATGGGCGGCCGAACTGCCCGACGGCGAGGAGCTGACGATCTATCGCCAGGGCCAATGGCTCGACATGTGCCGCGGGCCGCATATGCCCTCGACCGGGCGGCTCGACCCCGCCGCGTTCAAGCTGACGCGCGTGTCGGGGGCCTATTGGCGCGGCGACCAGAAGAACGCGATGCTTTCCCGCGTCTACGGCACCGGCTGGCTCAACAAGAAGCAGCTCGACCAGCTTCTGTTCCGGCTGGAGGAGGCCGCCATGCGCGTCCACCGCAGGCTTGGCCAGGACATGGACCTGTTCCATCTCCAGCCCGAGGCGCAGGGGTCTGTGTTCTGGCACCCCAAGGGGTTTATCCTGTGGCGGCAGCTGGAGGCGTACATGCGCCGCCGGTTGGACGCGGCGGGCTATGCCGAGGTGAAGACGCCGCAGCTGATGGACGCGCGCCAGTGGGAGCAGTCCGGCCATTGGGGCAAGTACCGCGAGAACATGTTCGTCGTCCCCGACGAGATCCCCAACGTCGAGGACGAAGGCGCGGTGCTGTCGGGCCAGGCCGACCTG